>Ga0070706_100007040_pt1 | contig 10604 bp, 12 predicted proteins | sample KBSK5501metaG_FD_65476 | JGI IMG/M metagenome (GOLD analysis project Ga0070706, IMG submission 65476) | Corn, switchgrass and miscanthus rhizosphere microbial communities from Kellogg Biological Station, Michigan, USA - KBS K5-50-1 metaG | ecosystem: Host-associated > Plants > Roots >...
CTGAACGGCTCGAGTTCGGCGTCCCACGCTTCGCCGAGCAGCAGTGACAGCTCGGCCTCGAGGGACCCGCCGAGGGCCGGATGCCGTGGCCCGTGCAGGTCGCGGATCGCGCCGAGCTCATCGTCCTCGCCGGACGCGGCAAGCGTCATGACCGCGCGCAGCCTGTTCTCGCTGATCATGATGTCGCCGTTGGCGCTGAGGCTGGCCGAGAACATGCCGAGCGTTGGCGTGCAGCTGTAGCGCACGGCATCGCAGCCGAGGCCGGCCTCCTCGGTCACCTCGAACCGCAGCAGGTTCCATGCGGCGAGCGCCGAGGCGATCTCCCCGGACACGCCGGGACGGCCCTGCCAGTCAAGCTCGGTCCTGACCGAGCCCGGGGCGGCCGGCTGCTCGATCCAATGCAGCTTGACGGGCACGCCAAATATGCCGGCCGCCGCCCACTCGATGTGCGGGCTCAGCGCCGGGGGTGCAGAGTGAATCTGCAGCACGCCGCGTACGGTCACCAGACCTCCCTGCCTGCCGACGAGGTGCGTCTTCCCCAACGAACCTCAGCCAGCCAGGGCGTGGCCGACGCGCACGGCCGGTGCCGCTGATACTCCAGGGACATTGTGCAGCAAGCCCACGCCTGGCACCAGCACCGGCCGGCCGTGTCGCGGGCCAGGCGCGGCCCGGTCCCGTGCCGCTGCGCCCGGCGGATGCTGGGCGGCGCCGGGCCGGCGTGGTGTGATGGTGCTGTGATGAGCGCCGATGGCGCGGCGCCATTGCCGTCGGCCGACCGGGCGCAGCCGGCACGGCGGGCCGATGGTGACCGCGCCGGCCTGATCTTCGTCGGCGAGATGTACGGGGTGCAACTCGACCAGCTGGCCGTCGTGCTCGGCGTGCCGCCGCGCCGGGCGGCCGCCGTGGTGGCACGCTGGCGCGCCGCAGGGACCGCTGACTCGGCCGTCCTCAGCCCCGGGCCGCGCTGGGTCTGGCTGACCAGCGCAGGGCTGGCCGCCTGCGGGCTGCCGTATGCGGCCGGCGCTCCCGGCTTATCAAGGCTGGCTCACCTGCGCGCGGTGACCGCGGTCAGGCTCGCGTTCCTGACCGCGCCGCAGTTCGCGGCCGGCGGCGCGTACTGGCGCGGCGAACGGCGGCTGCGAGCCCGGATGGGCGGCCGGATCGGCCTGCGCGAGCACGTGCCTGACGGTGAGCTGCACTGGCCGGACGAGACGGGGCTGCCGTGGGCCGGCGAGTGCTGGGCGATCGAGGCCGAGCTGACGCCGAAGACCGTGGCCAGGACCGTGACGATCATGCGCGAGCTGCTGAGCAGGACGGGCGACTACGGCTGCGCGGCAGCTGACGTCGCGGTGCCGGGCCGCCCGGCCAGGCACGCCCGTGCGGTCTACCTGTGCAGCCGCGCGGCGGTTCCGGTGGCGCGCAGGGCCAGGGACGCTCTCGGCTCGCTCGGCGGGCGGGTCGAGATCCGGTTGCTGCCCGCCGGGGCGGCGCTGCCAGGAGCTCCGCCTGCGGGGCGCGCCGGAGCCTGGCCGTGATCGGCCGCTGGCTCGCCCTGCTGGCAGCGCAAGCGATCCTGCGGGGCGCTGCCCGGCTGCTGGGCTGGCTGGCCGTGACGGCGATCGCGGTCGCCGCGGCGCCGGTCTCCGTGGTGGCGGCCGGCGCTGCCGGGATGGCCTGGTCGCGCGGCTGGCTGCCGCGCCGGCTGCTGGTGGCCGCCGCCTGGTGCGGCCCGATGGTGACGGCCTGGCTGGCGCTGACCGTGCGGGATTCGGGTTGGCAGGCTGCCGCCCTCGCGCCGTATCACGCGTGGCTCGGATTCTGGCACTTCACCGGGCGCGGCGACCTGCCCCGCGCGGCCGCAGTCGCCGCGCCGGCCGCCGTCCCGCTCGGCCTGGCCACTGGCGCGCTGGCCTGGGCGTACCGGAAGAGCTCGCTCGCCGCGGGGGCCGGCGGCCTCTCCCCCGCCTCCGCGGCCTCCTTCGATCAGCGGCAATGGCGGCATCAGGTGCGCTCGGCGCGGGCCAGGATCGCCGCGCCAGGCGCGGTGCCGCTGACCATCCGCGGCGGCCTCGTGGCCGCCGGCGCCGTGATCCGCAGCGTCGGTCACCTGACCGGGCCGGTCGCGGCGATCGGCTACCAGCGGATGCGGTCGCATCAGGTGGTGGTCGGCACGACGGGGACAGGCAAGACGACCCTGCTGCTGCGGCTATGGGCAGGGTTCATGGCGGCCGGCCTGCGCCGGCACGCGGCCGGGCTGGGTGCTGCCCCGCTGCTGGTCGTCCTCGACTGCAAGGGCGGCTCCGACGCCCGCAGGATCGCCGACCGGTTCAGGCGGGTGCTCAGGCAGGCGGGCGCGAGGTCGACTGCCGTCTGGCCGGACGAGGCCAGCCTGTCGCTGTGGTCCTTGCCGCCGCGTCAGCTCACGACGACGCTCGTCGACCTGATCGAGCACGGGACCGGTTCGGCCGCCTATTACGCGGACGTGATGGATGCGCTGGTCGCGCTGGCGGTCGAGGCCCCGTGCGGACCGCCTGCCAGCGCGCATGATCTGCTGGGCAGGCTGGAGCCCGGCTGGCTCTCAGCGGCATATGCGGCCGCGGGAACCGCCGCCGACCACGCGCTGATCAGGTCGGCGTCCCGCCACCTCGGCGACGTCGCGCTGCGGTACCGCACCCTGTTCCGCCGGCTCGGAGCCGGGCTCGACGGACCCGGCGGGTTCGCGGACGCGGACGCCTGGTACTGCATGCTGGAGGGCACCGACCAGATCCCGGTCGCCGAGGGCCAGGCCAGGGCGCTGGTCGACCTGCTGGCGAGCTTCGCCGCCACCGGTCCGCGGCGGCGCGAGATCGTGCTGGCGGTCGACGAGTTCTCCGCGGTATCCCGGCGGCTGCCGATCTGGCAGCTCTACGAGCGGGCCAGGTCGCTCGGCCTGGCCGTCCAGGTGTCGGCGCAATCCTGGCAGGGGCTCGCGTCGACCGAGGACGAGCGCTACCGGATCGCCGCCTCCGCCGAGGGCGGCGTCTGGCTGCTGCGGACGCCGCACCCGGAGCCGCTGACCGGGCTGGCCGGGACGCACAAGGCGATCGACACGACGCGGCAACTCGGCCGGTTTCCCGCCTGGCGGCGGCATGGATCATCCAGGCTGACCGACGTGCCGGTCGTCGATCCCGCGCTGATCCGGTCGCTCGACGTGGGCCAGGCAGCCTACATCTACCGTGGCGGCGTGACGTATATCCAGGTCAAGCGGCTGGTGGCCGGGCCGGCCGCGGTCGACGCCGGCGGACCGCCGATGCCCGATCGGCCCGTCCCCGTCCCCATCCAGCGGCCGGCCGAGGCTGACGGGAGAGCTGGCCGTGATCAGCCGCCGGCCAGCGTGCCGCCAGACATCGCGGCCGTGCTCGACGCGGCGTTCGGGCCGGAGCCTCGGCGATGACCAGGGAACGCGGCGCGCGGCCGGGATCGCGGAGCGTCGACGACGGCTGGACCGCTGGCGGCCATCGGGCCGACTCGTTCGCCGTGCTCGGCCTGGAACCGCGTGCCGACCTGACCGACGACGATGTCCGCGCCGCGTGGCGGCGGATCGCCGCCGGGACGCATCCCGACCTCGCCGACGGCGGAGATCCCGCCCGGTTCGCTGCCGCAGCCGCCGCGTACACCGAATTGCGCAGCCAGTTCGGCCGCGGCGAGGCGCGAGCCGCGCTTGCCGAGCAGTCCGGCGCGCTCGGCCACGGGCGCCCGGCAGGCGTCAGGCGGCCGACCGCCGCCCGCGATCGCCTCGGCGCGGGACCTCGTGCCGTGATCAACATGATCACACGCCTGAGCAGAGCCCGGGCGAATCGGCTGGCGTGCCGGATCGTGATCGCGGTCGGCGGCGCCGCGATCGCGTGGATCGCGGCCGGCCCGGGTCCTGCCGGTCCCGCGGTCGCCGTCGGCGCGGCGACCTGGCTCATCGTGACCGCCGGCCGCGATCTGAGCCGTTCCGGCTGAAGCCCGTCGGCCCGTCCGCGACTCAACGCGGCTTGCGTGGCCGCAAATACCGCGAAACGGACGTGATCACGATCGCGAGCCGTGGAGCGGATTCTCAGCCGGGGTCGGGCCCTGTCGCGACCGGGCGGGCCGGGTTCGCCGACCACGCCGACCACGAGCCGACGTAGAGCGCCGCGGGCAGGCCCGCGAGCTCCAGCGCGAGCACCTGCTGCGCGGCGTTGACCCCCGAGCCGCAGTACGCGCCGATCCTGGGCGAGCCGCCGGAATCGACCGCATCGCCGGCCGAGGCGGGCAGCCCGAGCGCGGCGAACCGGCGCCGCAGCCCGGCCGGGCTCAGGAAGGTGCGGTCTGCCGCGACGTTCCCGCTGGCCGGGGCGCTGATCGCGCCGGGAATGTGACCGGCAGCAGGATCGACCGGCTCGACCTCGCCGCGGTACCGCGCGGCCGCCCGGCCGTCGAGCAGGAATCCGGACCTGGCCAGCCGCGCCGCGCCGTCGTCATCGAGCACCGGCATCCTGCCGACCTGGCCGACGGCGAAGTCGCCGGCAGACGGGTCCGGCACCTGCGTGGTCACCGGCCGGCCGGCTGCGGTCCAGGCCCGCACGCCGCCGTCGAGCACGGCCGCCCGATCGTGGCCGAAGTATCGCAGCAGCCACCACAGCCGGGCCGCGACCAGCGAGTCGCCGTCGTCGTAGGCCACGGCAAGCTGGCCGGAGCGCAGGCCGGCCCGGCGCATCGCATCTTCGAAGACGCGAGCCGGCGGCAGCGGATGCCGGCCGCCCGCGCCCGAGCCCGGCCGGCCTGCCAGATCGGCGCCCAGGTCGATGAAGCAGGCGCCGGGCAGGTGCCCGGCCAGGTAGCTCTCGCGCCCCGGCGGGCCGCCGAGCTTCCACCGAACGTCAAGCAGAACGGGCGGCCTGGCGGAACCCAGCAGCCCGGCCAGCTCGATCGCGCCGATGATCGGCCGGGCGGCGGGACGCGCCCCCGGCGGCTGCTCGCCCGGGGCTTGGTCCGCGACCCTCATTGTGGACAACCTCCGGAATCCTGTGCATAACCGGGCCGGAGGCGGTGCGGTTCCCGCTCCTGCCTGTGGACAAACCGCGATGTCATGCGGCCGTCAGCGTCATGCCGCCGCCAGCGTCAGCAGCGGCACAAGCTGGTCTGACGGAGTCAGCGAGCCGTGCATCCCGATCAGCGCGGACTCGCGCGGCTCAGCCTTCGTCGCGACGATCGCGCTCGCGCCGCTGGGCGCTGCGATCACGTCGCCGATCCGCGCGGCGAACGCGGCATCGACAGGGCCGAACCAGCCGTCGGCGATGGCATGGTCGCGGCCGGCCACCCACGCCCGGTCGCCGAGTTCCTCGACCCACGTGGCCAGCACATCGCCGGCCGCGCCTGGCTTGCAGTACACGTGCCTGGCCCTCGGCTCGCCGCCGAGGAGCGCGACGCCGTCGCGTAGCTGCGGCAGCGCGTCGAAATCGGTCCGCTCGGCTGGCGGAACGTCGGTCATCCCGTGGTCGGCCGTGACGTGCAGCACTGTGCCGTGCGGCAGCGCTCCGGCGAGCTGCTCGGCCAGCTTGTCGACGTGCGCGAGCTCGTACTGCCACGCGTCCGAGCCGCACCCGAGCACGTGCCCAGTCGAGTCCAGGTGCCCGTAGTACACGTTCGCCAGCGCGGGCGCGGCTCCGGCGAGCTCGCCCGCCGTCCGCGAGACCAGCGCGCCGTTGGTATCGGCGGTCACGTACTCGGCGCCGCGCATGGCGGCCGCGGACAGCCCCGACGTCCGCAGCGCCGCCGGCGCGATCCGCAGCGCCCTGACCCCGGCGCTGACGGCACGCTCGAACACCGTATTTCCCGGCTGCCACCTGACCGGGTCGACCCTGTCGTCCCAGCGCAACGCGTTGAGCAGGCGGCCCGATCCCGGGATCGCGACCTGGTAGCCGAGCAGCCCGTGCCGCCCGGGCGGCCGCCCGGTGCCTATCGTGCCCATGCTGGTCGCCGTCGTAGCGGGAAAGCCAGCGGTGAGCGGCGCGGCGGTCATCGCCAGCTCGGAAAGGAAGGGAGCGGCCGCCGGATGCGCGCTCAGCAGGTCCCAGCCGAGGCCGTCGATCAGCAGCACGCAGACCCGCTGGGCGGGTTCGAGCCGCAGCGGGTTCGGCTCGCCAGGTACGCCGAGCGAGGCGAGCACCGAGGTCGAGAAGGCGTCCAGGCACGACTCGGCATACCTCGGCAACGTGGGTTCGACCGTCTGGGTCGTCATGGGCGGCTCGTCGACGTCGACAGGGCCTGGGCGAACGCGAGCACCTGGCCGACGGCCTCGGCCCCGTCGGCCGCCTCGCTGATCCGAATGGTTACGTCGTCTGAGGAGATTGCCCCGGTATAGCCGTGGTCGGCCTCGCAGTTCTCGTCCCCGCAGTGGGCGGGCTCGAGCTCGAGGTGGCGCATCGAGTTCCAGCCGATCGTCAGCACGATCTCCGATGGCGTTGTCACGCCGCGCTGGTAGTTGGCCGGGTCGGGAATCACCCTGGTCAGCGCGACTGTGGAGATCCGCGAGCAGCGGATCGCCTCCGTGGAGGTCTCCGCCTGCGGACGCGAGTCCGGCACATTCTCGTCCGCCGGGTACTCGTCAGTGTGGGAGTAGACGAGTCTGGTCGGTGTCAGCGCCAGCACCGTCAGGTGCCGCCGTACCTCCATGCCGGGATCGAAGTGCGCGTCGTGGTGGACGAAGTAGGACACGACCTGCTCGGAGCCGACGGCCGAGTAAACCGCGTCAGCGATGATGCCCGGGTAGTAACCGCTCCGCTCGATGGCCGACAGCATCCCGTCGGCCGAGGCTGTGGTGCTCATCCTCACATCCTGCACCGTCTGGCGCCGGCCGCCGCCGGGTAGGTCAGAGATTCGCCGTCCTGACGGTCAATTCGGCACCGGTCAGATCGAGCACGCGCTGTGCCGCGGGCTCGGGCAACTCGATCGCGCCGGCGCCGGCCGACGGCTTCGGGCGCCTCGGCCACCTTGATCCCGCGCCGCCGCCGCGGCCGCGGTACACGAGCACGCCGTTGACCGGATCGGGCGCCGCGTCGAGCGCTGCCTGCACGCCTGGCAGCGCTCGGAACGCTTCCCACCTGGCCTCGTCGGGAAAGCACACCTCGAAGAGGACGCCGCTGCGGTGCTCGACCCAGGCCCATTCCATCGCCCCGCTGGTCAGCGCCGACTCCACAAGCTGGGTGCGATAGGAGTCCTTCCACGACAACGCGGCCTGGACATGGGAGTCGAAGACCTCGATCGACCACCAGTCAGCCATACCTGCCAGGGTAATCCCGCGCGCGGCCTCTGCCGTTTCGCTCTTGGCATAACGGCGCAAGCCCGGCACTGCTAGCCCGGGGGACGACCCCCCGTATCCCCCGCGGCCCAGGCATCGATGACGGCTTTGATCCTGGCCGCGAACCCGGCCGCCTCCTCGTCGCTCTCGTACTTGTGCCGTGGCCAGAAGAACCCGCGCAGCCCGTCGCCCTTGGTTCTCGGCACGACGTGCGCGTGCAGGTGCGGCACGCTCTGGCTGACCACGTTGTTCAGGCCGACGAAGGTGCCCTGAGCGCCGAGCGCGACCGGGATGGCCGCGCTGATCAGCCGCACCGCGCCGAAGAACGGCTCGATCAGCGGCGCGGGAAGGTCGGCCAGCGTCGGGTAGTGGTCCCTCGGCACCACCAGCACGTGGCCCTTGAACACCGGCCTGGCGTCGAGGAACGCGACCGTGTCCGCGTCGGCCAGTACCAGGTGCGCGCGCGTGGTGCCCGCGATGATCGAGCAGAAGGTGCAGTCGCTCACGAGGGCACGGTAGCGTTCTGGCCGTGGCAGCAGACGGGCACCGGCACGTACTGGCGATCGGCGGCCTGCGCGACTTCGACACGCTCGGGTCAGGTGCCGACGGAGTCCCGCTGCTTGCGGCTCACGCCGCCCGGCTGCCGGGCGCCGCGGCGCCGAAGATCTGCGTGCTCAACACCGCCGCGGGCGATGATCCCGGCGCATACGTGCGCGGCTACCAGTTCCTTGGCGCGACCGGCGCCCGGCTCACCCACTTGCGGTTGTTTCCGATGCCAAGCGCGGCCGACCCGGAAGACCTGCTGCTCTCCCAGGACGTGATCTTCGTCGGCGGCGGGAGCGTCGCCAACATGCTGGCCGTCTGGCGGGTGCACGGCCTGGACCTGGTGATGCCGCGCGCGTGGCAAGCCGGGATCGTCCTGGCCGGCGTCAGCGCCGGGGCGATCTGCTGGTTCACCTCGGGGACGACGGACTCCTTCGGCACCGACCTCCGGCCGTTTACCGGCGGCCTCGGCCTGCTGGCACCCAGCTACTGCCCGCACTATGACTCGGAGCCAGGCCGTCGGCCGCTCTACCAGTCCCTCATCGCCAGCGGGTCCCTGCCGCCGGGGATCGCCTGCGATGACGGTGCCGCCGTCCACTTCGTTGACGACGCGCTCGCGGAGGTCGTCACCGACCGGCCAGGCGCCCGCGGTTACCTGGTCGACAGGTCCGACGGCGGCGCCGCGGCCGAGACTCCGGTCGAGGGCAGGTACCTGCTGGCGACCTGACCGAAGTTCTTCGGCCCGCTAATGATCCTGATCGCCATCGCGCGACCACGGCTGGCTGTAAGCTCGCAGAAAATTCGTGCAGAGGGAGATTATGGATGCTACCGGTTCATAACTTTTCCTATGGCCTGCTGACTCCCGCGCTGGCCTACCTGATGTCATTCCTCGGCTCGTTCCTCGGCCTGCGCTGCACGAGCAGGTCGCGCGCGGCGACCGGCGCGTCGCGGATCCGCTGGCTGCTCGGCGCTGCGTTCTCGATCGGCTGTACCGGCATCTGGGTCATGCACTTCATCGCGATGCTCGGTTTCACGATTCCCGGCGAGACGATCAGGTACAACGTGCCGGTCACGCTGGCCAGCATGTTCATCGCGGTCGCGTTCGTGTCGATCGGCCTGCTGATCGTGGGGCTCAGCCGGGCGACCGTGCGGCCGCTGCTGCTGGGCGGCGTGATCACCGGGCTGGGTGTCGGTGCCATGCACTACAGCGGCATGGCCGCGATGCGGATGCCCGCCGGCGTCAGTTACAACCCGCAGCTGTTCGCGCTCTCGATCCTGATCGCGATCGTGGCGGCGACCGCTGCGCTGTGGGCCACCCTGCGGCTCGGCGGGTTCTGGTCAGCCTTCGGCGCCGCGGCGATCATGGGAGTCGCGGTCAGCGGCATGCACTACACCGGCATGGCCGCGATGCGCGTCTGGATCCCGTCGGGAAACGGGATGCCGACCAGCGGCGCCAGCGCGGCCGCGTTCTTGCTTCCGCTGATCGTCGGGGTATCGGTGACCACGTTCGTGCTGACCGCGATCATCGCGCTGTCGCCGACCGCCGACGAGATGTCCGCTGAGGCTGAGCTCATGCGCAAGATCGACAGCGTCAAGACGCAGCCTGGCGACCTGCGGGCGCCAGTCATCGCGCCGTCGGCCGACCGCAACCCGAACTTCATGAAATTAGTGCTGCGACAATGACCAGGTGAGCGCGGAACCCTCCGGGGGCGGCTGGCTGCTGCTCGTCTACCGGGTGCCGTCCGAGCCGACGAGGCTGCGCGCCGCGGTCTGGCGGCGGCTGAAGAGCCTGGGCGCCATTTACCTGCAGAACTCCGCGGCGGCACTGCCGGCCAGCGCCAATGCGGAGCGGGCGCTGCGCAAGCTGCGCCGCGAGATATTGGAGATGGCAGGCACCGCCGCGCTGCTGTCCTGCACGGTGCTGGCCGGCGAGCAGGATATCCTCGCGGCCTTCCAGGCGGCCCGCGACGACGAGTACGAGGAGATCGTCGACAAGTGCCAGGATTTCCTCGATCAGGTGCGCAAGGAGTACGCGGCCGATCACTTCACCTACGCCGAGCTTGAGGAGAACGAGGTCGACCTGGTCAAGCTGCGCAACTGGCTCGCGCGGGTCCGCGAACGCGACGTGTTCGGAGCGTCCGGGCTGCAGGCCGCCGAGCAGGGCATCGCCGCCTGCGAGCAGTCGCTCGAGGGGTACGCGGCGCGCGTCTACGCGGAGGAGGCCGAGAGCCGGTAGCGCTACCGCTTCCTGATCGCCCGCCACAGGCTGACCGGCATCAGCAGCACGAGCGCGACCGGGATCAGCCACCAGGCAGTGACCGCCGCGGCGTGGGCCAGCAGGTAGGTGAGGACGAGCGCCGCCGCGACGCCCGCCGCTACCCACCAGTCGTCGCCGACGACGAAGTCATAGACGAACAGGCCGAAGGCCCGGGCGCGGCCCGCTACCTGACTGGCAACCTGCCCGGCCATCTCAGCCCGCCTTCACTGTGTCAGCCCGCCTTCACCGTGGCCGCCTGCGGCTGCGGCCCGGCCGTGGCGGCGGGAACCCGCCGCAGCACCGCAACCAGGGCGAGCGCGAACAGCGCGATGCACGGCGCCAGCACGAGGAGCGCGACGTCGTTGGATCCCGGCCAGGAGGCACCAGCCCCCTCGGCTCCCCAGAACGTGCCGAATGTCGTCAGCAGCACCCCGACGACGAACTTCATCGTGTTCTCGGGAACCCGCGCGAGCGGCGCGCGGATGGCGACGCCGGCGA
>Ga0070706_100007041_pt1 | contig 10604 bp, 9 predicted proteins | sample KBSK5501metaG_FD_65476 | JGI IMG/M metagenome (GOLD analysis project Ga0070706, IMG submission 65476) | Corn, switchgrass and miscanthus rhizosphere microbial communities from Kellogg Biological Station, Michigan, USA - KBS K5-50-1 metaG | ecosystem: Host-associated > Plants > Roots >...
GCCCGCGGCGCTTTCGATTCCCTGCAGCAATGCGCGCAATTCGCGCGTTTTCTGCGCGCCCGCCTGCGGCGTGACGAGCTCGTCGAACTTCTGGTCAAGTTCCGGTCGTGTCATCGGCCGGTACCAGACTTCTTCTTCGAGCTTCTTTCCGGCGGTGGTCGTGATCGTCACGATGGCGTGGCGGTTGTGCTCGAGGCCCTGCCAGTCTCCCCGCGGCACCACGCGGATTTTCTTCTGCATGGCCGCAACCGCCGGCGTGACAACGTGCGCGAAGTCGTGCAGCCGATAGAAATCGAGCTTGCGCTCGACCACCGCAACCGCCGACACCACGTTGGTCGCGATCGACGCCGGACGCGTAGTGGGAGTCGTATGCAAACCGGGCTTGTGCATTTGAATTTCGACTGCCGCGATTTCCTCCGCAGTCAGCGGATTTTTTTCGAGCAGACTCAGCAAACCCTGCACGTAGGTTTGATTGGGAGTACCGGTCGAGTAGCGCTTATGCATGACATCGGTAATCGCATAGTAACTCCCCAGCTCGGGCAGCAGCAGCTTCGCGCCGAGCTCGGGTTTGCCCAGATAAGTGTCGAACAGCCCGAGCGAGCCGTCGAGTATGTCGAGCGGCACATGCGCGCCGCGATGGGTCAGCAGCGCCGCGGTCACGCCGTTGCGGCACGCTGCCGCAACCTGGAATGTTTTTCCCATGTGGCTCGTGTCATGCATCATATTATCGGGACCCGCCGCCTGATACGCCGCGAGCCCCAACGCGATCTGCATCTGTCTGGGATCGAAACCCAGCAGCAGTCCTGCCGCGACCGCCGAGGTCAGGCAGCCGATCACCGCGGTTGGATAAAAGCGGCGGCTGATGTAATCGTGCTCGCGATAAAATACGGTCATCATGCGACCGCCGAGCTCATAGCCGAGAGCGACCGCGCGCGCGACGTCTTTGCCGCTGGAGTTCAGCCATTCGCCCACCGCGAGTGCGGCTGGGACCGGGCCCGCGGCGACGTGCCCACCGACCGAGGCTAAGTGCACCGGGTCAACTTCGTCACCATGCGCCATCGCGCCGTGCGCCATCGCGGCACTCACCGCCGAGGTCAATGCACGATTTCCGATAATGGTGCAGTCCGCGCGACAGCCCTCGTCCACGATGAATCCGACGATGGTTTGCACTTCGTCCAAGGTCGAGCACGCGAGCATGCAACCCACGGAATCATAAATAACGTCGACAGTTTTTTCCCGCACCTGCGCCGGCAGGTCTTCGTAACGCGTGCTGCACAGCCATTGCGCCAGCCGTTCGGTTACCGCGATTTGCTCCATGACAAATAGTCTCCCTGAAAAAATTATGCGTGCCGATTAGGCGTCGAACGCGACCGATACTCCCCGCGTCGTCTCGTTCCAGCCGTGCAAGACGCCCGCGCTGGCGCCGGGCCTGCCGCCTGCCACGATCAGAAACAGGCGGCTCGGCTCCTGAATCGTCGGCACCCAGCAATTGTCGTCATCGGGATCGACTTGTGTGACGTAGCGGTTCAGGCGCTCCACGCGCCACAGTCCGCCGCGCTTAAGTTCGCCCACGCGCCGGCCCGCCCGCTCGCTCAGAAGCTTGTGGACATCGCTTTTCGACATACCCGCCTTCGCGAAATTATCAGCGATGTCGGGCGCGAGTACGACGACCATGTCGGTCGCGCGATACGCGTTCATGCCGCCCAGATTTGCCATGCAGTCGGTGATCGCGACGTGCAGCCGCTCGGGATCGTCGTTGGCGTCGTCGTGCACGAGCTGCGGGTTCTCGCATTGCACGACGGTGACGACATTTTCATCCGCCTCAAAGCCGCGCGTGACCGAGAGCGGTTCCCATGGACTATCCGCCTCGTTCTCCGCAATGCAGAACGCATAGCGCGAAGGCTGGCCCAGACAACTGAACGAGGCCGAAGGGTAACCGCCGCCGACGTTATAAAGTATCAGACGCACCGTGCGCCCGATCGCCGTATTGGGGCGAAAGCCCGGACCGAAGCACCCCCTGCCGCCGTTGATCCTGATTTTTTTCGCATACGGTCCATTCACGATCATGAGCGGAGCCACACCGTGTATCGTCGTCTGCACGCCGTGCATGTTGAGTTTCTCGTCGAGAATCGCGCGCATCCCGCCGATGATCACGGGCATGTATTCTGGCAATGCGCCCGCCATCACGGCGTGCTCCGCAATCCGGCGCACCGTCAGCGGCTCGAAATTCGGCGGCACCAGTCCGAGCTCCTCGTTCGGGTCGCGCCGCGTACCCTTGAGCATCTCTTCAACGAGCTGCCGCGTGGGCGGCACGATGGGCATGCCGTCGCTCCAGGGTTTCGTGTAAAAAAATTCAATCGCGTCATGCAACGACGACATGGGATCTTCGTTCGCCATTCATCCTCCGGGATCTTTCACAGCTATTCGCGCGACCGCGCCGCGCGGTTTTCTCAATCGACTTTTGCTCCTGAAACTTTCACGATCTGCGCCCATTTCGCGACTTCGGATTTGATGTCGCTTGCGTACTGCGCGGGCGAGCTCGCAATCACATCGGTGCCCTGGCCCTCCAGGCGCGTGCGGATTTCCGCTTGATTGAGTATCTTTGCAATCTCCGCGTGCAGCTTGCGGACTATTTCCGCCGGCGTTCCCGCCGGAGTAACGACGCCATAAGACACGGACGATTCGTATTTCGCGAGCCCGGCCTCGCGTGCGGTCGGCATGTCCGGAAATAGGTTCGAACGTTTCGGTCCCGTTATGGCAAGCGCGCGTATCTTGCCCGCTTTCAGATACGGCATCGCCGGCGGCAGGCTCGAAAAGTACAGGTTCACCTGGCCGCCCAGCAGGCCGATGAGTGCGGGCCCCGCGCCTTTGTACGGAACGTGCACGAGTTTGATGCCCGCCTCGAGCGCAAACAGTGCGCCCGCGAGATGCGTCGAACTGCCATTGCCTCCGGACGCGTAGGTCAGCGTCGCGGGCCGCGCTTTCGCGAGCGCGATCAGATCGCCGAGCGAGCGTGCCGGCGCCTCTGCCTGCACCACGATCAGAAAAGGCGATGATCCCATCATCGTGACCGGCGCGAAATCCCTGATCGGATCGTATGCGAGCGCGCGGTAGAGGCTGGGCGCGATCAGGTTGGCTGAATTCAACAGGAACAGGGTATAGCCGTCGGGCGCGGAACGCGCCGCGATTTCCGCGCCGATGTTGCCTCCCGCGCCGGCACGGTTGTCGACCACCACCTGCTGCCCCCACGCTTCCGAAAGTTTTTGCGCCACAGTGCGCGCGATGATGTCATTTCCGCCACCCGGCGCAAATGGAACGATGAAACGGATTGGCTTCGAGGGATAGTTCTGAGCAACAACCGGCGCAGCCCATAGTGAGGCCAACAGCATCGTCGCGATTGCCAACCATAATTGGGCCCAATGCCATAACCCGGGCGTCATTGTCCCGTCTCCGCCCCAACACCAACCCCCTCGCCGAGAGCCGGGACATCCACCCGACGCAAATGGAACGATGAAACGGATTGGCTTCGAAGGATAACTTTGCGCAGCAACTGGCACACCCGATAGCAACGACCATAGCATCGCCGCAAGCAATATCCGTACACTTGCGGCGGAGCGCGATATCCGCTGACTCACGCGTCTGCAGTCAGCTGTTTTACGACCTCGTCGAGATGCCCGCAGGTGAGCGCAGACAATTCCTCACGGCTCAGGTAATACACCGGGTGCGGAAGCTCGATGCAGGGATGGCCCGGCATCCCCTTGCCCTTGAACTGCAGCTCGAGTGCGTTCCTGAAGGCGGACGTAATGACTACTGTTGCCGGTATTCCACGCTTTTCGAATTCAACGGCGTTGTGCACACTGCACACGGTGCACGACCCTCATCCACCCAGCGCGCAGATGACGATGTCGCATTTGCGCGCCATTTCCTCGACGATTTCAAGCGGGGCAGGCTTCGAGTAATGAATCCCGCGCCGCGTCACCAATTCCTTGACGCCATGCCGCGCGAGCAGCTGCTCGCCCAGCGCCTCGAGAACGATATCGGCCTGCTCCTTGGTGTTATCGTAAAGACCGACGACTTTTCCAGCGAGACTTTGCGGCCGCTTTGCGAGCGCAACGGTGGCGCGACTGGCAACGGACGGATCGAAAAAATCTGGGTTCATGACTGCTCCATTGATATAACCGGCTCGGAATCACAACTAGTTGACGTGAATGCCCTGATCCTTGACCAATTTGGTTATCTTGGCGATCTCGGATTTTATTTTGGCCGCAAGTTCGCCCGGCGAACTCGAAGCCACCTCTATTCCGGCGTTTAAAAATTTTTCTTTCAAGTCTGCATCATTGAGAGCCATCACGATCACCTGGTTCAGCTGTTTGATAATCGCGGCCGGGGTTTTAGTCGGCGCTTCCAGCGCGTAAATCGCTTCAATTTCATAACCGGGCACGCCCGAAGCTGCGACCGTCGGCAAGCCGGGGGCTAATGCGGACGGTTTGAGGCTGGTAACCGCCAACGCTCTCAATCTGCCCGACTTCACGTGTGAGGAAACAGTTCCTGCAGTTGCGAACACGATTTGCACCTGGCCGCCGATCAGATCGTTCATCGCCGGTCCGGCGCCTTTGTAAGCGATGCGCGTGATATTGACGCCTGCCATTTGCTTGAACAATTCCGCCGCGAGATGAAGCGATGAACCGGTTCCACCCGAACCATAGTTAAGCGCTCCCGGCTTGGCTTTGGCGAGCGCAATCAGTTCCTTGATCGACGTGACAGGCACCGAAGGATGCACCACAACAATGTTCGGCGCTTTCGCCAGCATCGAGATCGGTGAAAAATCCTTTACTGGATCGTAAGGCGTTTCGCCGAACAGCGGCGCGAACAAAAAAGTGCTGCTGGCGAGAAGCAGCGTGTACCCGTCGGGCGTTGCTTTGGACGCAATTTCTCCTATCAGCCTGCTCGGGCGATTTTCGACGACCACCTGCCGGCCCAGCGGGCCTGAGATGCGCTGTGCGATGAGGCGCGCCACAAAATCAGCGCCACCGCCAACTTCGGCGCTCAAAACGCGTATGGGCTTGGTCGGATAACTCTGGCCGCAAACCGGGCCAGCACCCAGAGCCATCACGCCGATCGAGATCATTGCTGCAGCAACACGGGTTTTTAACATGCGTCTATTGTCGATGTCCGTTATCCCAAAAAAGAACCTTCAAAACTAATACAAATCAACCCCGAAAGACAAGCATGATTTCGTTTTCCTGAGTATAACTTTCAGTTCTGCCAGTGCAGATCGTCAGCTTACACGTCCGCCCGCGACCTTATGGCCACTCATCCGGATTGAAGTTCCTCAATCGGAGCGAAGGCCGGCATCACGCACGATTTTTATCCATTTCGTGATTTCCGACCTGAGATACGCTGCAAATGCACCGGGCGTGCTGCCGATGGGGTCTGCGCCCTGGCGCGTAATCCCGTCGATGACATCCGCAGCGCGCAGCGCTTTCAGTATCTCCGCATTGAGCCGGTCGACGAGCGGCTTTGATAGCGCTGCCGGAGCCAGCACGCCGTACCAGTTGGTTGCGTCATAACCGGGAACGCCCGAGTCGGCTATTGTTGGAACGTCGGGCAGCGCCGCGGAACGTTTGGCCGAAGTCACTGCGATGGCCTTGATTCTGCCGGCCTTAAGTTGAGGCAGCGCGGCAGGCGCGGAGGAGAATATCATCTGCACCTGCCCTGCGATCACATCGGTCAGCGCGGGTGCGACACCCTTGTAAGGCACGTGCGTGAGCTCGATACCTGCCATCTTCTTCAATAACTCGCCGGCGAGATGACTGCTGCCGCCGCTGCCGCTGGAACCGAAATTGAGCTGTCCCGGCCTGCTCCGCGCCAAAGCAATCAATTCGCCGATGGAATTCACCGGCAGCGATGCGGTCACGACGAGCACCAACGGAGCGGAGGCCACAAGACTTATGGGGGCGAAATCCTTGACCGGATCGTACGGCAGTGTTTTATGAAAGCCCGCGTTCACCGCGTGGCTGTTTGAAATCATCAACAGCGTATAGCCGTCGGGCGTGGATTTCGCGGTGATTTCAGAAGCGATTACGCTGCCGGCGCCCGCGCGGTTGTCGATCACGATCTGCTGCCCAAGGTTCGCAGACATTTTCTGACCGACGATGCGCGCGATGATATCGGCAGCGCCGCCGGGCGAAAATCCGACCAGGAGCCGTATCGGTTTGGACGGGTATTCCTGTGCCGAGCTCACCGGCACGATACCGGATACCGTAGCCCAGCCGAGCAGAACCATGCGATAAACGTGCTGGATCACGTTAGGCAATCTCTGATTAAGTCTGCGAGAACGGCAATGATGGGTATCGCTGCGCTTCGCCCGTCCTACGGTCTGTCAAGTTTCATCTCGCGTAGGATGAGTTGAGGGCCCGGAATCAAGCCTGTGCTGATTCACCCAGCAGCCGGTCCCATTCGCGGGGAAGCTCGATCCGCTTGCCGACCGGGAATCCGACGGCGCCATTGGACGCGAAAGCGTACGCGTTCGTGCGCAGAGGATCTCCCGCCACTGCGATCAAAATATCTTCCGGCTTCCAGAATACCGGCACCAGCCGGCCCGGATCGTCCGACTCATGAAACAATTTCGGCAAACGTTCGCGCTGCACTTCCTCCGCAAGATTCCAGGTGGGCCGGTCCGTCCAGTCACGCAACATGCGTTCAAACTCGAATGCCGGAATTCGCGCGTGCTCGAACAAAAAGCGTTTCACGTCGAGCTTCGACCATCCGGCTTTGGCTATCGTCTCAGCAATGATGGGGCTCAACACGAGACGCGGACGCAGCGTTCCTCCATGAGGTCCCACGGTAAAAGTGAGTTTCCATGAGGCCTGTTTTGCGAGCGCATCGGCAAGATACGGCAGCATCTTAGCGGGCTCGGTGCCGGACACCGACGCAAGCGTGATGCCGCTCAGATAGCGGGCGATCGTGACCGTATTGTCGCCGGCAGCGAAACCGCTCTCGACGCTCGCGGGCTCCCAGCCGATCCTGCTTATCACATCCTCGTTCTCCGCAAGTACCACCCGCCACGTATCGCCGTATGTGGCCTTGTCGCTTTGATGCAGAAGAAACCCGGCGACGTTGCGCAGATACAGGCGCCAGAACCTGCCCACGGATGTATTGGGCAGGAAACCGTCGCGCAATGCGCCTTGCGTGTAGTTGAAGCCAAGCTGTTTCACGATAGGGCCATTCAACAGAATCAGCGTTTCCCCGCCTCCAGTATTGCCGCTGTGCTCGACACCGTATTCGTGATCGACCATGGCCTCAACCAGTGCGACGAGTATGGGCATGTACTCGGGGCGGCATCCGGCCATGACGCCGTTGACGGCAATGCTCCAGATCGTCGCCGCGCGACTGTCGGGCAGGATCACGCCCAGCACTTGGTCGGGATCGCGGTCGGTGAAACGCAGGAAAGCCTCGACGGCTAATCTAGTCGGAGGCACGATCGGAAGCCCGTCGTTCAAACCGTGCTCGTAAAAATGGCGGTTCACGGCCTGGAATCCGCCCACAAAAAAAATGTCGCGCGCCGCGGGTTCGGCCTGAGCGTTGGCTGCCGCAGGTGCGCGCGTCAGATTCGAGATAACCTGCTCTACCGTTGTCTCGAGAATATTGCGCCGACGTTCCTCCTCGCTTTGCGCGCTCGGGTGTCCGGGCATCAGCGCGTGGGGAATATTCGGCACGCCGAGTCCGACGGAAGTCGCCGCAAACTGCTTGACGAAACCCTCGCAGACGAGAGACGCCGTCGGAATCCCGGCCGCCTCGCACGCTGCACTCGCCCGCAACACGGCGGGCGTGCAGCTACCTCAGGAGCCCATTCCCGAGATGACGGCGTCCACTCCGAGCTCTTTGAAGCGCTGCGGCAGGCCCGCCAGAACAGTGCGCTCGTCCGTGCCGTGTATGCTGCCAAACTCGTTCCAGCTCACGAAGCGCACGCCGGGAAAGCGCGCCTTGAGACCTTGCTCCAGCCAGCTGAATACCTCGGCGCCGTAGAACATGTAGTTCCAGAGCTGCGCGACGGTTTTGCCATCGAGCGTGTGCGCGCGCGGAGCCAACGGCCGCAATTGAGTCTGGCGCGCAGTGCGCGGCCAGAATACTTCGTAATGCCCATCATCGTTAACAGGTGACATGCGATTCTCCAAAATCGGTTTCTAAATTCAATGTTTGCGCGCTTACGAGTTTGATTTTAGTTCGCGCGTGCAAATATCGGAGCCCGAATGCAAAGCTGCTCCGGCATCAGCGTTTATGCCGCGTCATTTCGAGCTTGATACCCGGCTGCGAAATGTTGATGTAGCGCGACTTGCCGTTTTTGAGCGCCATTTCCAGCAGTTTGTGCGCCCGGTGCTTGAAAACATACTCCGTCTGCAAAGGACCCGCTGCAAGCATGTCGTCGACCTGATTGCCCGCAAACATGAAGCGCAGCAGCCGCTCGTCGTCGGTCCGGTCGCGGTACTGGCTGCGCAGACGGGGCACCGCAGGCTCGATGCGAGGGGGCGCCGCCTTGATGGTATTCGAGCCGTTCGCGATTATTCTGTCGAGAACATCCTGCTCCACCGCCGCAGGAAGTTTTCCATAATGCCCAAGCACGTATTTTTTTACTTCGTTCGGCACCACGCGGTAGCGTTCCCCATTCACCACATTGAGAACCGCCTGGGTGCCGACCAGCTGCGAAAACGGCGTGATCATGATCGGCCATCCGAGCTCTGCGCGCACGCGCGCGCATTCCTCGAGTACCGCGTCAAAACGGTCGCTCAATCCCATTTGGTCGAGCTGAAACTTGAGGTTCGTCATCATGCCGCCCGGAACCTGATGCTTGAAGTGAAATTCGTCGTACTCGGCCGGAACGCCCAGAGGAAGTTCCTCCTGCTCCGCGATTTTGCGGAAATGCTCTCCGACTTCCTCGGCCAGATCGAGATCGACGCCTACTTTGAAGCCCAGATCGCGCGCATTGCGCACGAACGTCTGCGTGGCCGGCTGCGCGGGGCCGTTCGCGAGCGGCGCAATCGACGTGGCCACCTCGTCGACGCCGAGCTTGATACCTTCCAGGTAGACGAGCGGCGCAAGACCGGTCAGGCAGTGGCTGTGAAGTGCGAGCTTGGCGCCACCGATTACCGCTTTCAGCGCCGGCACAAGCGTTCTGATTCTGTCGGGAGTCAGCAAGCCGCCGGCGTCGCGGATTTTAATCTTGTCGACTCCGATCTTGCGCATGATTTCGCGCGCGGCGCTGGCGTAGTGCTCATCGGTATGCACTGGACTCAAGGAGTATGCCAATGACGCTTCGGTCGCCACGCCCAGCGACTTCGCAACGCTGAGGCTCACCGCCAGATTGTCGACGTCGTTCAAGCCGTCCATCGCGCAGATCACGCGAAAACCGGTTGCGACGAGGCGTTCAACCCACAACGCAATAATATCGTCCGGCAGAATGTCGAAGCTGACCAGGCTGCGCCCGCGCACCGTTGCCATCAGTGGCGTATTGGCGATTTTTTCGCACAGTAATCGGAATTTGTCCCAGGGATTTTCCTTCAAGTAGCGCACGCACACGTCGAACTGAATCGCCGCCGCGATATCCATGCGGCAGAATCCCACGCGGTCCAGCGTATCCGTAACCGGCATCATCATCGCCGTGGTCATGCGCGTCGCCCACAGGCACTGCGGAGCGTCACGCAGCGTGGTATCGATGATCCCGACTTCTTTCACTGCAAAACCTCGCAACGGTTCAGATAGTGCGGCAGAAAAGTGCTCTCGAGCCAGCCCGTGGTTATTCTGGAATTCCTGAAATCGTCATCCGACACGATGGCGCGGCTGAATGCGAGCGTCGTGTGCACGCCCTCAACCACAAACCGGTCGAGCGCGGACAACATTCCTTCGATGGCCGCGTGACGGTCATCGCCGCAAACCACGAGTTTCGCAAGCATCGAGTCATAAAAAGGCGGCACCGTGTAACCTGCGAAGCAGTGGGTATCGACGCGCACTCCGCTGCCTTCCGGTTGCTCCCACTTCAGTATTTCTCCCGGGCACGGCGCAAAGCCTGCCTGCACGTCCTCCGCGTTGACCCGGCACTCGATCGCATGGCGCGGCATTTTCACGTCGCGCTGCGAAAACGACAGGGGTTCTCCCCCCGCCACGCGAATTTGCTCGGCGACAAGATCGACGCCGGTCACTTCTTCGGTCACCGGATGCTCAACCTGGATGCGCGTGTTCATTTCAAGAAAATAGCAGGACCTGCTCTCCAGATCCATGATGAATTCGACGGTTCCCGCGCCGACATAGGACGCCGCGCGCGCAAGCTTGACCGCGGACGCGGCAAGCGACTCGCGCAGCTTCGCGTCGACTTCGGGAGACGGCGCTTCCTCGATCAGCTTCTGATGCCGCCGCTGCACCGTGCAATCGCGCTCACCCAGATGCAGAATATTTCCAAGGCTGTCGCCAAAAATCTGGACCTCGATGTGGCGGCCTTTTTCAACGTATTTTTCCATGTACAGCGTCGCGTCGCCGAACGCGGCGCGCGCTTCCGCCGCCGCGCTGACGAAAGCTTCGTGCATCTTCTCAGGCGACCTGACCACGCGCAT
>Ga0070706_100007042_pt1 | contig 10600 bp, 8 predicted proteins | sample KBSK5501metaG_FD_65476 | JGI IMG/M metagenome (GOLD analysis project Ga0070706, IMG submission 65476) | Corn, switchgrass and miscanthus rhizosphere microbial communities from Kellogg Biological Station, Michigan, USA - KBS K5-50-1 metaG | ecosystem: Host-associated > Plants > Roots >...
CCTTCGGTCTTGGTTGGACAATCGCTCCGCTGGCCGGCGGACCCCAGCCGGTGGCCGCGGCGGTCTTGGCCGCCGGGCAGTTCTTGCTGAACACCGGCAGCATGGTCGCCAATGTCAACATCGGCAGCCTCCGGCAGGCCATTACACCCGACCACCTGCTGGGCCGCGTGGGCGGCACCATCAGCGTCGTCTCCCAGGGCGTGGTGCCCTTCGGGGCCCTGACCGGCGGTCTGCTGGGCCAGGCTTTCGGGACTCGCTTCGCGCTGGCGGTGGCCGCGGCGGGCACGCTGGGTGCGATGGTGCTGGTGCTCTTCTCGCCGCTGGTCCGGGTGCGCACGCTGGCCGAGGTGGTCCCGGCCGCGGAATCCTGAGGCGCCGACCGGCGGTTCCTAGACTGACACCAGATGATCCCCCGCACGGACGTCCGCGACGTCACCGGCCTGATCGGCAACACGCCGCTCCTGCGCGTGCGCCTGTTCGAGAAGGAGTTCCCGGGGCTGGAGGTCTACGCCAAGGCCGAGTGGTTCAACCCCGGGGGCTCGGTCAAGGACCGGGCGGCCCTGGCCATGATCGAGGACGGCGAACGGCGGGGCGCGCTCACCCCCGAGAAGACGATCATCGACTCCACCTCAGGCAACACCGGCATCGCCTACGCCATGGTCGCCGCGGCCAAGGGCTATCGCGTCCAGCTCGTGATGCCGGACAACGTGAGCGCCGAGCGCAAGGCGCTGGTCCAGGCCTACGGCGCCGAGATCGAGTACTCGGACGGCATGGAGGGCTCGGACGGCGCCATCCGGCGCTGCCGGGAGCTGATCGCCGCCGACCCCGAGGCTTACTTCTACCCCGACCAGTACAACAACCCCGCCAACCCTGCCGCCCACTACGACGGCACCGGGGTGGAGATCCTGGAGCAGACCGACGGCCGGGTCACGCACTTCGTGGCCGGGCTGGGCACCACCGGCACGTTTGTGGGCACCGCCGGCCGCCTCAAGCGGCACGACGCCTCGATCCGCACCATCGCCGTCCAGCCCGACGACGCCTTCCACGGCCTCGAAGGCCTGAAGCACCTGCCGACCGCGATCCTGCCCGGGATCTGGGACCGGTCGCTGGCCGACGAGGTATGGGGCGCCCCCACCGAGCCGGCGTACGACCTGGCCCGGTCGCTGGCGCGGACCGAGGGACTGCTGGTCGGGCACTCGAGCGGGGCGGTGCTCTGGGCGATCGGCTGCCTGGCCCGGTCCGGCCTGGAGAGGGGGGTGGTGGTCACGGTCTTCCCGGACGGCGGCGACCGCTACCTTTCGACCGGCCTCTACCGCCGGCGGTGAAGATTCTGAAGGCCGCCCTCGAGCAGGTGAACACACACGCCTCCGAGGGCTATCCCCATGAGATCTGCGGGCTCCTGCTGGGCCCGCCGGGGAGCGACCGCGTGACCGAGGCGCGCCGCGCCCGCAACACCGTCACCGACCGCGCCCACGACCGCTACGAGATCGACCCCCTCGACCAGATCCGGATCCAGCGCGAGGCCGACGCCGTCGGCCTGGACGTGCTCGGCTACTACCACAGCCATCCGGACCACCCGGCGAGGGCCTCTATCACGGACGCCGAGCGGTCCTGGGCGGGACCCGTGTACGTGATCGTGTCCTGTGAGAACGGGAAGGTGGTCGACGGCAACGCCTTCCTGGCCGAGCGGGACGGCGGGCCCATGCGCCAGGTGCCCATGGAGGTGCTGGCGTAGGACCCCCCACCTTGCCTCCCCCCGCGACGCAGGGGGAGGTTGAAGGGGGGAGGCGTTCGTGGCTCAACCGCAACGTCCTGGCCATCGGCTTCGCCGACCTGATGGCCGACTGGAACTACGAATCCATTCTGGCGGTGCTGCCGCTCTTCCTGACCGCCGGGCTGGGCGCGCCGGTGCTGGCGGTGGGCGTGGTGGAAGGCGTGGCCGACGGCTCCTCCGCCGCGGTCCGGCTCTGGAGCGGCTGGTACAGCGACCGCATCGCCTGGCGCCGAAGCCTGGCGGTGGGCGGGTACGCCACCACGGCGGCCGGCTTCGCAGCGCTGGTGGCCATCAGCTCCTGGCCGCTGGTGGTGGTGGCCCGCGGCCTGGCCTGGATGGGCCGGGGGCTCCGCCAGCCGGTGCGCAGCTCCATGCTCGCTGGCTCGGTGGATCGCCGGGATCTGGGCAAGGCCTTCGGCTTCCACGAGGCCCTCGACACCCTGGGCGCGCTGGCCGGGCCGTGCATGGCCTTCCTGCTCCTCAGCACCGGCCACGGCTTCCGGAGCGTGTTCTGGGCCGCGCTGGTCCCCGGCCTGCTCTGCTTCGTCCTCTTCGGCATCCTGACCCGCGACCCTCGAAAGGGAGCTGCCCCACGCCCGGCGGTGCGCGAGGCGCTCCCCGCCGGCTTCCGCCGCCTGGTCGCGGCGGTGGCGGTGTACGGCGCCGGCAACTTCGCGCCTGCCTTCTTCACCCTGCGGGCGGCCGAGATGCTGGCGCCCGGCCTCGGCCGGACGGCCGCGCTCAGCGGCGCCGTGCTCTTCTATCTGGCCCACAACGCCGTGGGCGCGGCCGCGTCCTTCCCGGGCGGCTGGCTGGCCGACCGATTCGGCAAGCAGAAGGTGCTGGCGGGCGCCTACGCCGCCTTTGCGTTGGCCTGCCTGGTCGGGCTCTTGGGGACCGGGGTGCCGGCGGTCGCCCTGCTGGCGATCCCGGTGGGCATCTACCGCCCGCTGGTCGACGCCACCGAGCAGTCCCTAACGGGGTCCCTGGTGCCCGAGCACGCCACCGGGACCGCCTTTGGCGTCCTGGGCGCGGTCAACGGCGCGGGCGATCTCGTCTCCAGCGTGGCCGCCGGGTGGCTCTGGACCGCGGTCGGGAGCTGGGCCGGCCTGGGCTATGGTGCGCTGCTCGGACTTGCGGGCGCCGTTCTTCTGCTCCTGCTGGTCCGCCGTCCGCAGCTGGTGGCGGCGGGCCAGGTACTCGGGTAGGGAGGCCATCGGTGGCCGTTCCCAGTCCTCGATCTGGCGCAGCTCCAGGAAGAAGCGATCCTCGTTGTAGTGGATCAGCTTCATGGAGCGGTTGACCTCCTCCACGAGGTGCATGCGGTGGCGGTCGCCGAGGCGCTTGACGGCGACCTGCAGGATCGCGAAGGCCATCTTGGAGAGGTCGAAGAGCTCCTGGTTGCGGTGGATGCGCACGCCCAGGTCGACCTGCGCGATCCGGTTCAGCCCGAAGTTCTCGACGATGTCGATCAGGTGCCCGATCTCGACGCCGTAGCCGGTGAAGAAGGGCAGCCGCTCCAGCAGCTCCCGGCGCCCCGCGTACTCGCCCGAGAGCGGCTGGAGGAGACCCGACAGCTCCGGGTAGAAGAGGTTGATGACCGGCCGCGCCGTGAGCTCGGTGACCCGGCCGCCGCCCGCGGTCTGCTCCTCGCCGCCGAAGCGCAGCGGGCGCCGGTAGAAACCCTTGACGTAACCGATGCGGGGGTCGGCCAGGAGCGGGCCGATGGTTCCGTAGACGAACTGCGGGTGGATGTTGGAGATGTCGGTGTCGCACCAGGCCACGATGTCGCCGGCCAGCAGGTGCAGCGACTTCCAGAGCGTCTCCCCCTTGCCCCGGAAGCTGCCGTACTCGGGAAGGATGTCCGGGTGCTGGTGCACGCGCACGCCCAGTGAACGCGCGATGGCGGCGGTGTCGTCGGTCGAGCCGCTGTCCACGACCACGATCTCGTCCAGCAGCGGGTGGGCCTCGACCAGGTTCTGGCGCATGACCTCGAGGATGCCGCCGATGGTCTGGCCCTCGTTGAGGGTGGGCAGGCCAAGGCTGATGGTCAGGCCCTGCTGCCGCTTCAGGTCCACCAGGCGGCCGACGTCCTTGAACTCCCGCGAGTGGAACGTGTTCTCGGCGAACCAGCGATCGACCACCGTCGAGAGGTCGGCCGAGCGCAACAGCGGCGAGGGCGCCGACTCGTAGTCCCAGACCGGCTGCACGGCGCGGGCGCTCTTGGCCACGATCACGGTGCCCGGCAGCCGGCGCACGGTGTCCGACAGGCGGAGGCTGACGACCACCGAGGAGCGCGCAGCCTCCGCGTAGGCGCCGAAGACCACCATGCGGTGGCGGGAGGCCTCGGCCCGGATGGCCGCCGCGGGTGCGTTCGACTCCACCTCCAGGAGGTCGGCGCGCGCTCGGCCCAGAACCTTGAGGGCGTGCCGGAAAGCCGCCGACTCGGCGCGCCGGCGCTCGGGGGGCGTGCGTGGCTCGTAGACGTGCATCACGGTCAGGCGCGCCCGCCGCTGGCGGGCCAGCGCGGCCGCGGCGCGCAGCGCCAGCTCGGCCGACGCCCCGCCCCGCACCGGGACCAGGATCCGGCCCCCGTGGAGATCGGGGTCCTCGCCTGGCCGGATCAGGATCAGGTCGGCCGGCGGGTCGGCGATCAGGTCCTCGAGATGGCGGTCGGCTCGGCGGCGGTTGAGGCCCGGCCACTCCAGGACGACCAGGGTGCTGCCGTTCTCGAAGACGGCCTCGCGCACGGCCTGGGCCAGGTTGTGGGCGACCCTGACCTGGACCCCGAAGCCGGCCCGCTCCATACCCGTGATGCGCTGGAGGAGCGACCGGTAGCGGCGGGCCACGGTGACGCTTTTCGCGATCTCCCTGCCCTGCGGGATCTCGACGACGCCCAGCACGTGGCCGTCGCCGCCCTCCCGACGCAGGATGGCGTCCGCCACCTGGAGCAGGGCCGGGGCGGCCTGGGCGCGCAGGATGGGCACCAGGACGTGGGGGCGGCGCTCAGGCAAGGGCGCTCTCCACGACCGCCTCCAGGCGGGGCAGGATGCGATCCCAGGCGTACGTGCTCGCCACCCGGCGCCGGCCGGCGGCCGCCGGCGAGCTGAGCGCCTCTTGCACGGCCGCGGCGACCTCGGCGGCGCCGCCGGCGGCCGGGAACAGGTGCAGCCCCGGGCCGCCGACCTCGCGCAGCACGTCGAGGTCGGCGCAGACCACCGGAGCCCGCACGGCCGCGGCCTCCAGGACGGGCAGCCCGAAGCCCTCGGACTCGCTGGGCAGGAGCACCACGTCCGCGACCCGGAACAGCTCGGCCATGACGGCGTCGCCGACCGGGTGCGGGCCGCCCTCGGGCGCCAGCTCGTGGAGAAATCGCACCACACCATCTAACCGGAGCCGGGCGCGCAGCTCCAAAAGCTCGGACCAGTAGCGCCGGTTGTCGTCGCTGTGCGGGCCCAGCGGCCCGCTCACCGCCACCTGGAGGTCGGGGTGGTGCTGCCGCAGGCGGCCGGCCGCCTCGATCGCCAGCTCCAGGCGTTTGCGCCGGGTTACCCGCAGCGGCACCAGAACGAGCGGGTCGGCAGCGGCAAGACCGGCCGCGGCCAGCAGCCGCTGCGTGGCGGGGGCGATGCCCAGGAACCGCTCGAGGTCGAGGCCGTCCGGCACCACCTTGGCATCCACGCCCAGCACTTCGCGCACCTGGCGTCGCCGCACCTCCGAGATGGCCACGTAGGTCACGCCCGGCTGGGCACTGCAGAGGAGGTCGTAAGGAGGGCCTGGACGGCGGTAGGCCGCGTAGCGGCCGTTCACCCAGGCCAGGTCGTGGGTCCAGGCCACGACGGGCCTCCCCAGCTGCCCCACAGCCGCGGCCAGGGGCAGGTTGAAGGGCATCGTCAGCACGTTGTGCGCGATCACCAGCTCGCGGTCGGCGACCAGCGGGCGCAGCGCGCCGACCAGGCGAACGCGGAGGTCCTCGAAGGCTCGGGCGTCCGCCTCACCCCGCCCCAACGCCCGATACAGCGCCTCGACCTCCGGGTGGCGCGAATCGGCCTCGGGCACCAGGGCGGCTTCGCCGCGGCCCGCGATCACGCGCACGTCGTGGCCGGCGCCCGACAGCAGCCTTGCATGCTCGGCCATGATGGCCTCGACGCCGCCCGTCACCGGCGCTGCGGTGTAGTGCAGCAGCGCGAGGCGCCGCGCCCCCCCTGTGCTCAGGCGGGCAGCTCCAGCTCCAGGCCGTCCGGCTTCCGGTGGACCTTGACCCGGGTGCCGCCGCGGCTGCGATCGACCGTGAAGTCGAGGATCCCGTCGCCGACCCGCATGCCTTCGACTCGCAGCTTGTCGAAGAGCGGCGTCTCCAGGGGGTCGATCCGCAGCCGCTTGGCGAAGAGGTCGGCGTGAACCCCGCACAGCGTCTGCAGGAAGTGGAAGAGGGCCCCGGCGCCCCAAGCCTGCGGGCTGCAGCTGACCAGGTACTGGCCGGGCCCGGAGCTGAAGCGGTGGTCGCGGGTGAAGCCGCAGTAGAGCTCGGGCACCCGGTGGTCGGTGAAGCGCATGGTTGCCTCCAAGACCGAGCGCGCGACCAGCTCCGCCTCGCGCCGGAAGCCGTAGCGGCGCATGCCGGCGGCGATGATCGAGTTGTCGTGGGGCCAAACGGAGCCGTTGTGGTAGCTCATGGGGTTGTAGCTGGGCTCCTCGCTGGAGAGGGTGCGCACGCCCCAGCCCGAGAACATGTCGGGCGCCAGCAGGCGCGCGACGACCTGCGCCGCCCGGGCCTCAGAGAGGATGCCCGACCAGAGGCAGTGGCCCGGATTGCTGCTGACGGAGCGGACCTGCCTCTTGTCCCGGTCCAGGGCCTGCGCATAGAAGCCTGTCTCGCGCACCCAGAACAGCTCGTCAAAGCGGCCCCGTAGGGCGTCGGCCTCACGCTGCAGCTTTTCGGCCACCTCCGGCCGCTTCAGGATGCGGAAGAGCCGGGCCAGCCCGGCCTTGGCCTGGTAGACGTACCCCTGGACCTCGACCACGGCCGCGGGCAGCGGCGCCGGTGTGCCGTCGGCGGCCGTGAGCGAGTTGTTGGAGTCCTTCCAGCTCTGGTTGCGCACGCCCAGGGTCGAGTGCTGCGTGTACTCGACCAGGCCGTCCTCGTCGAGGTCGCCATAGCGGTCGATCCACTCCAGGGCCGCGAGGACGTTGGGCAGCAGCTCGCTGAAGAGCTCGACGTCGCCCGTCCAGTCCAGGAGCTCGATCAGGAGGACCAGGAAGAGCGGGGTGGCGTCGACGGTGCCGTAGTAGGGGGTGTGGGGAATCTCCTTCAGGCGCGCGAGTTCGCCGAAGCGGAGCTCGTGCAGGATCTTGCCCGGCTCCTCCTCGCGGTAGGGGTCGACCTTGGTGCCCTGGTGGTCGGCCAGGTAGCGCAGGGTGCCGTAGGCCAGGTCGGGGTTGAGGGCCAGGCACTGGAAGGAGGTGATCAGCGCATCGCGGCCGAAGGGCACCGCGTACCAGGGCGTGCCGGCGGTGGGGTAGAGGCCGCTGGGAGTCTGGTCGCATAGGATGCGCAGGTCCTCGAGGCTCCGCCAGACCAGACCGTTGTCGAGCACCTCGTTGTCGGTCCGGTAGCTGCTGCTGCTCGCGTTCCAGCGCTCGTAGGTGCGCTCCAGGTCGGTCAGCGAGGCATCGAACTGGAAGTCCGGTTCGGGGAACTCCTCGCCCGCGATCGGCAGCACGTCGACCATCAGCACGAAGGTCTGGTGCGGCGCCAGGGCGATCGGGAAGCTGGCCACCCCGGTGGCCAGCCGGGGTATGGGGTCGAAAACGACCTCGGTCCGGCGCAGCAAGGCGTCCGCGCCGTCGTAGGCGAACATCAGGCCGGTCTCCGTGACCTCGGCCGGGCGGGTGGTGCCGACGGCGCTCGAGTGGTAGCCGCGGACGGTGAAGATGTCCAGGTAGTCGGCATCGAAGCGCAGCTCCAGCTCCACCTGGATCGGGCCCACATTGCAGTTCTGGAGGCCGATGCGCTCGTGTAGGACGCCGTTGTGCACGAAGCGCGTGCGGCGCAGGCTCAGGCTCTGGCGGGGGATGGGACCGCCGTCCGGGTTGGTGAGAGCCGGGTTGACCAGCTGGAAGGTGGCGACGTACGCCCGGTCGACCGAGTGGTTGAGGAGGATCGGCACCCGGCCGTTGAGGCGAAGCTCGTAAACGCTGAGGTAGCGGGTGTCTTGGCGATAGAAGCCGAGGCCGAGGTCGTTGCCCCCCGGGATGTCGCCATTGAGATCGGAGACCACGAAGACCTGGTCTTCCTTGAGGATCACTCGGTCCTCGAGCACCTGTCCAACTTTAAATTGGGGTTTCGTGGCACGCCCCATCGTTGCGATCGTCGGGCGCCCCAACGTCGGCAAATCCACGCTTTTCAACCGCCTGCTGGGCTGGCGCAAGGCGATCGTCGACGCCACGGCCGGCCTGACGCGCGACCGGCTCTACGGCGTGTGCGAATGGCGAGGGCGCGAGGTCACGGTGGTCGACACCGCCGGGCTGGACCTGGAAGGCGCCCACGACGCCTCGCGCGCCGCCATCGAGGCGCAGACTCAGGTCGCGATCGAGGAGGCGCAGGCGATCGTGCTGCTCGTCGACGTTCGCCAGGGCCTGACCCCGCTCGACCGGGACATCGCACTGATGCTCCGGCGCTCCCGGCGGCCGGTGGTGGTGGGCGCCAACAAGGCGGACAACCCCGGCCAGGAGCACTTCCTGCACGAGATCCACGAGCTCGGCTTCGCCGACCCGGTCCTGCTCTCGGCCCAGCACGGGATCGGGGTGGACGATCTCCTGGACCGGGTGCTGGAGCTGCTCCCGCCACCGGAGCCGGAGACGATGCCCGAGGAAGAGGAGACGGCGCGGCTGGCCATCATGGGCCGGCCCAACGTCGGCAAGTCCTCGCTGCTGAACGCCCTGCTGGGGGATGAGCGCGCGCTGGTCTCCGAGATTCCGGGCACCACCCGCGACCCGGTCGACACCTCGCTGCTCTTCGACGGCCTGCCGGTGGTGCTGGTCGACACGGCCGGCATCCGGCGCAAGTCTTCGGCCCGGGACCGCCTCGAACGCTTCTCGCTGCTGCGGGGCATCAAGGCCATGGAGCGGGCCGACGCAGTGCTCCTGGTCATGGACGCCTCCGCAGGCGTGCTGGCCCAGGACCAGCACGTCGCCGGCTACGCGCTGGAGGCGGGGAAGGGGCTGGTCCTGGTCGTGAACAAGATCGACCTGGCGGAGCCCGCCCAGCGCAGCGCCGCGGCCTGGGAGAAGGCGTTGCGCTCTGAATTCAAGTTCGTGCCCCATGCGCCGGTGGTGGCGGTCTCCGCCAAGACCCGGGCGGGCGTCGCCCGGATCCTGCCGGTTTCGCTGGAGGTGGTGGGGCAGCGGCGGCTGCGGGTGCCGACCAACGAGCTCAACCGGGTGCTGCGGGAAGCCTTCCTGGAGCGGCCGCCGCCGTCCTACAAAGGCAAGCGCCTGGCGCTGCGCTTCGCCACCCAGGCGGCGTCGGAGACTCCCACCTTCGTCCTCTTCGTGAACGATGTGGGGCTGCTCCACTTCTCATACAGGCGCTACCTGGAGAAGCGGCTGCGCGGGCGCTTCGGGTTCGCCGGCAACCCGATCCGGATCGTCCTGCGGCCGGCGTCCGAGCGAGCTTGAGCCCTTGGCCTGCCACCGTCGTGCTGGCGGCGCTTGGCTATCTGGCCGGCTCCATCCCGACCGGCGTCCTGGTGGGGCGGCTTTACGGCGCCGATCCGCGCGGGGTGGGCAGCGGCCGGGTCGGCGCCACCAACGCGTTCCGGGCCATGGGCTGGCGCGGCGGCGCCTTGGTGGCTGCGGGTGACCTCACCAAGGGTGTGGTGTTCGGCCTGCTCGCCCGGCGCCTGACGGGCGGTTCGCCGCTGGAGGTCGGCCTGGTCGGCCTGGCCACGGTGCTCGGGCAGATCTGGTCGGTGTTCCTGCTGGGCCGCGGCGGGCGCGGCGTCGCCACCTCGGCGGGAGTGGCGCTGTCGCTCTGGCCGGAGGGCACGCTGGTGGCGGGGGTCGTGCTTCTGGTGGTGGTCCGGCTGGGCCGGATGGTTTCGCCGGGCTCGCTGCTGGCGGCGGCCGCCCTGGTCGGTTACGTTGCGCTGTTCGTGCGTGACGCCGGCTGGACGCTGGTCGCCGTGGCCCTCTGCCTTACCGTGTGGTTCGCACACCTGGACAGCATCCGGCGCCTCGCCGCCGGCGTTGAACGGAGGGTTTAGTGGGTCTGTTTCGAAGCTCGCTGCTGGCGCTGTCCCGGAACCACTGGCTGGGCAAGCGCCTGCCCAACAGCGCGGCCGGCCGCCGGGCCGCCCGCAAGTTCATGCCCGGCGAGCGGCTGGAGGACGCCATCGCGGCGGGCAGGCGCCTGCAGAAGGACGGGATCGCGGTGGTGCTGACCGAGTTGGGAGAGGACATCACCGACGCGGCCGACGCCCAGCGCGCGGCCCAGGGCTACGAGGGGGCCCTGGAGGCGCTGGCGGCCGCGGGCCTCGACACGCACGTCTCGGTGAAGGCCACGCACCTGGGCTTGCTGCTCGACCCCGGCGACACCGCGGAGCGCATCTCGGCCCTGGCGGAGAAGGCCGAGGGGCTCGAGGGCATGGTCTTCATCGACATGGAGGGGTCCGCGCTGGTCGATCGCACCCTCGACCTCTACGAGACGGTGCGCCGGCGCCATTCCAACGTGGGGCTCTGCCTCCAGGCCTACCTGCGGCGCACGCCGGCCGACGTGGAACGGCTGCTGCCGCTGAAGCCGAGGATCCGCCTGGTGAAGGGCAC
>Ga0070706_100007043_pt1 | contig 10600 bp, 10 predicted proteins | sample KBSK5501metaG_FD_65476 | JGI IMG/M metagenome (GOLD analysis project Ga0070706, IMG submission 65476) | Corn, switchgrass and miscanthus rhizosphere microbial communities from Kellogg Biological Station, Michigan, USA - KBS K5-50-1 metaG | ecosystem: Host-associated > Plants > Roots >...
GGCGGCCCGCATGAGGTTGCACGCGAAGTACGCGCGTGAGGGATTGTCCCGTGACAACGTTGAAGCCCTTGCTCACCACTGGTGGGAGGCGCTCGCCCCGCCTGATGCGGAGTGGGTCTGGGAAGGCGACCCGGAGTTCGACTCCATGCATGCCGCAGCCGTCCGTGCGCATATCGCCGCAGGAACGGCGCTCGGCGATCGACTCGCTCAAGACCGCGCCTTCGAGATATACGAGCGCGCCCTCAAGCTCGCCCGCGACCAAGCGCAGTCCGCGGAAGTCGAGGCGGCCTTTGGGCTCGCCCTCGCGCGGAATGCGAGGGGCGATGACGCCACTCAGCATCGTCTCCGCGCGATCGATCTCTACAAGGCCGCCGGAGTTCCGGTTCCTGCAAGTCTCTACGCGGACACGCTCGATCTCGCGGTCTTCAATTGGGGTTACTTCCACCACATGCCGAGCGCCGAGGGACTCATCCAGCTCATGGATGAGGGCAGCATCGCCGCGCGCCAGGCCCGCGATCGTCTGACACAGGTACGCCTGCTCGTCCAGCGCGCATATTTCACAAACGACGCCGGCCCACTCGCGGAGGTCGGGCCTCTGCTCGATGCCGTCGCCGACAAAAGACCGTTCGCCGATGCATTGTGGCGGCTCGCGCTCGTGTATCTCACCGTGACGGGGAAGTGCACAGATGCGATCGCTGGATTGGAGCTGGCCCTCGCCCTCGGCCGTGAGGGAGCGTACCTAAACGAGCCTGAAGCGCTCCTGTGGCTCGTGCTCGCCTATTTCCACGCCGGCGATCTCGCGAGGGCCGAAGCGTCCGCGGATCGTCTCGTCGGTATCAGCGCGATGAAGAGCGTACACACGCGGCAGCACGCGATCGGCACCAAGGGCCTCGTCCGGTTCGGCCGGGGCGACTGGTCAGGTCTCGCATCGCTCGCGAGCGAGCTTCGTTCGCTTGTCGCGAGCAACCCGGATGCGAGCTTCTGCATCGTCGGCGCGAATCTCGCGGGCTACGATGCCATCGCCGCGGCTCTGGGCGGACATTCCCTGCCCGCCGACCTCGCGAGCTTTGTCGCGCGGCTGCTCCCAGAGGCCAAGGCGACTCGGGCCGCAACGGTTCTGGTCCCGAGCGTCATGGTCGGCGGCGATGCACCGGATGAGGACGCCCGAATCGCGTATTCAGCTTTGACTCGACTTGCCGATCGGCAGTCCGTCTGGGACATCGCCGGGCTGAACCTGGCAGCTTCCTATGTCATCCGCGAACGGTGGGACGACGCCGAGCGAGGGTTGCCATGGATGGACCGGCTGGCTGCCGGGGGCGCGGCGTTCGTCGCGGCTGTCGCCGCCGCGATCCGTGAGGAGATTGCGGAGGCGCGTGGCGGCCCCAAGCCACAACACGCTGATCTTCGTCGTCTCGGCTACGACGGCGTGAGCGATCTGCTTTCCTATCGAGTACGGCTGCCGCGGAGTGCACCGGCGATCGCCGGTTAGGCGTGAAACGCCGACGGCGAGCGAAGATACCTCTCCTACATCAGCCCGCGCCGAGCCTCCGCTCCGAACTGTATTCGCGGAGCAGTCCGGAGCCACCCATGGTTGTCCCGGATTAGCCAGGTTGTTTCAACATCACGGGCCTTGAGTCCCGTCTTCCGCTCCGATGTCGTAGAGGCGGCGGAACTGGTTCCCCGTCATCCTTACTGGACCGTCGCGATCTAACCCTGGCACCGATGTGACTTTAGTCATGAGTGGTGCGCTTGCCTCGCCGATCACGCAAGGCCAGTCCTCGACACGAGGGGCCGTGACCCAAGCCAATTGTGCTGTGACACAGTGTGCGCAGCGTCGCCGCGACGAGGACGGATTCGCCTAGACTGCCGTGAACGAGGGGGAGGGATCTGACATGTTTCGCCGGGTTACATTCGCGACTGCCTTGGTCTTGGGCTGAGCGATGTGGACCTCACCGGCGGCTGCCGATTCCCCTGGATGCCAGGGCCGCTGGTTTCGGAGCGACACGATCGAGTTACCGCTTGGATTCTGGTCTTCGGGACCGCACACCTACCAGATGCAGGCAGCGATCAACGGCGTCGTGAACTTCACACCCGGTCCCATCGGTTTCGACGTCACCAGCAGCGCCCCAATCTATGAGGGGTCAGGTCCGACTTAGGTTCTTCGCTCTCCAGGCACTCTCGAACGGCTCGATCGTCGCACCAACGCAGATCAACCCGGGGCAGGACACCATATTTCAGGTCCAAGACGATCTGATCGGGACGAAGCAGCAGGCGGATGTCTTCGCCGCCTCGGAGTCGGCCCAATTCCGGTGGGACGGAGGGCCGTGGGTAGACGCGCCACGAGGTCCGGTTCTGTCCTTCTGCGCACGACACCCGTTGAGTACCGGGCTGTGGGACGCCAGTGGGGTCGAGCATATTGACGGACGGCGTTTGATCCCGGTCCCGGCGTGGGAAGCTGCCTCATACAGGCTTCAGCAGGTCGAAGGCATCGTCCTGCCACTACCCGATGAGGATGTCGTCGCTGTCCTTCCGCTCAGGTAGGTACCGCCCCTCCCCAACGACACGTTGGTAGCCGCGCCACGGCAGCGAGCGCTGATACATCGTCGTCGCGCACTCGAGCGAGGTGCCCACCTCGCCAGTTCCTTCCTAGGTATCCATGGTCATGCGGGCGGCCTACCTCTCGGTTGTAGAGTCCGCGGGGTGCGTGAGCCGCGGATCCGCCTCGCGGAGCTCATCGCCTCGCTCTCGTTTGCTGCGGACCTCGGCATGGGCTACCCGATGGAGCAGATGCTGCGCGCCTCCCTCGTCGCGACTCGGCTCGCTCAGCACATGCGGCTCCCTGGCGAGGTCGTTTCCGAGGCGTACTACCTCGCGCTCCTCCGTCACGTCGGCTGCACATTCGGCTCGTGGTTCCTGAACGTCTTCGCCGGAGGCGACGACATCACTTTCCGGAGGCGCGCCGCAGTTGTCGATTTCCTCGACCACGCAGATGTCGGCGCGCTCTTCGCCTACGTCGCCGCACTCCCCGGCGCTAAGCCGGATCCCTCGGAGCTGCCCGACTCGGGCGAGATCTGGGTAGGCGAATGCGAGATGGGAACGAGCCTCGCCGCGCGGCTCGGCCTCGGCTCCGGGGTGCAACGCGGAATGAACTTGCTCTGGGAGCGCTGGGACGGGAAAGGACCTCGAGGGATCCGCGGCGACGATCTGCCGGTGTCGCTCCGCGTCGCTCGAGTCGCCCTCTTCGGTGTGGAGTCGAGCGCGCTCCTCGGCAGGGACGCGGCACTCGCAGCGCTGAAGCGGCGAGCGGGCGGGTGGTTCGATCCGAGCATCGCGGAGACATTCACGCTCGAGGCGGACACGCTGCTCGGCGAGCTGCCCGCCGCAGCATGGAACGCTGCTCTCGACGCCGAGCCCGAGCCGCGGCTGTGGCTCCTCGAGCGGGACCTCGATCGCGCGGCTCGCGCGATCGCCGACATGGCTGACCTCCGCGCGCCGTTCCTGCATGGCCACTCGGCCGGCGTGGGTGCGCTCGCCGAGCGCGCGGCGCGGCACCTGGGCCTCACTGGTGACGAGCTGGCACGAATCCGCCGCGCTGCGAACCTGCATGACATCGGACGTCACGGCGTACCGACCGGCATTTGGGAGAAGGCGGACCGTCTTACCGACGGCGAGTGGGAGCGTGTGCGGCTGCATCCCTATTACACGGAGCGCATCCTGTCGCGCTCGCCGGCGTTCGCCCCGCTCGGCGCGCTCGCCGGCATGCATCACGAGCGCTGCGACGGCTCTGGCTACCATCGCGGTGCCGCCGCCGGAACTCTACCGATGGCCGCGCGCGTCATTGCGGCGGCCGATGTGTTCCAAGCAATGACTGAGGAGCGGCCTCATCGTTCGGCGCGTTCTCCCGCCCAGGCCGCGCACGAACTCGCGGCGGACGTCCGCGCCGGGCGCCTCGATGCCGATGCCGGCGCGGCTGTCTGCGAAGCGGGTGGCGAGGTTGCTTCGCACATCCGCCGCGAGTGGCCGGCCCGCCTCTCTGACCGGGAGGTCGAGGTGCTACGCCTGGTCGCCCGTGGACGATCGAAGCGCGAGGTGGCTGATGCACTCACGGTCTCCGTGAATACTGTCGACACGCACGTGCGGCACGTGTACGAGAAGATCGGCGTCGCCACTCGCGCCGGCGCTGCAATTTTCGCGATGGAACACGATCTCCTCCGCACCTAGGCGGGAATCACGTGATCACGTGATACCGCTGCGGTCGGTGCGCTCCCAAAGTGGCCGCATCACACCAAGGAGGTGCGGTCATGACAGTCACAGGGACGATCAGTCAAGAGCGGATCCAGGCGAACGGCACCGAGCTTTACTGCGAGGTGCGCGGCAGAGGGCCCAGCGTCGTCTTAATTTCCGGGGCGACCGGCGATGCCGGCCACTTCAAGGTGGTGGCGGAAACGCTCGCCGACGAGTTCACGACCATTACCTACGACCGTCGCGGCAACTCGCGCAGCCCGAAACCCGCCGGGTGGACGACGACGAGCATGGGAGAGCACGCTGATGACGCCGCGGCGCTCATCCGGGCGCTCGGTGCTGCACCTGCGGCGATCTTCGGCACCAGCGGTGGCGGCATCGTGGCGATTGACCTCATCGTGCGGTACCCGGAGGTGGTGCGGGGCGCGATCGTCCATGAGCCAGCGATTGTGAGCGTGCTGCCGTACAAGGATCAGGTGATGACACAGCTCAAGGGCGTGCTGGACGAGGCGTTCGCGAAGGGCGGTCCGCGCCGAGCGATGGAGACCTTCCTCCGCCTGAACGCGAGCGACGCGGTCTTCGAAGCGTGCGACTCCGCGCTGCGCGAGCGAATGCTCGACAACGCGGACACATTCTTCGGTCTCGAGCTCGCGGCCTTCGTCGGCTACGACCCGGACGTGGCGGCGCTCGCGCGCTCCCGCGTGCCGCTCCGATTGCTACATGGCGACGCGAGCCCCTCTTACCTTGTGGACACGACGAAGTGGCTCGCCGAGAAGACGAGCGTTCCAGTCGCGATCCTCCCCGGGAACCACGTGCCGTACTTGCAGCACCCCGCAAAGACGGCGGAGCTACTGCGGCCGATCCTCCGCGAGCTGTCCTAAGTTGGTCGTCGCGGCCCCGCGCTCTCGCGGGGCCGCGCTGGTTCCCGGCGAGCGCGATCACGCCGGCGCGGCTCATCGGTGTGCATGGCTGCTTCTGTGTGGGCCTCGGGCGAGACACCTCGCCGTCGACCACATAGCCGTACCTTGCTTCTCCTAACGCGCCAGCCCGAGCCACCCACGCACGTCCCGGACCAGTCGGGTTGTTTCAACATTGGGGACATAGAGTCCCGTCTTCCGCTCCGGTACCCACCTTTGCGCGCGAAGCGACCATGTGCGCCTGCACCCACGGGCTACCACCACCGTCGTCGGTCGCGGACTCGAGTGGGAAGAGTCGGTGGTTAGCCCATCGGCGCCCGGTAGGTCATTCCCCCCGCCTTGCGGAGCAGCGCCATCGTGTCACTCATCGTGAACAGCGGCGTCGTCTTCGTCGCCTTGAGGTGACCGGGCGCGGTCGCGGCGACGATGATGGCGGAGGCCGTCGCGTTGTCGGGCGCCTCGTACAGGACGAGGCCGTCGTATTCACCGAAGCAGTAGTAGATCTCGCGGAACTTCCCGCCCATCTTCTCGACCAGCGCCGCGAACGCCTGTCCGCGGTCCTCTGGCTTCTTCGCGAGTGCTGCCCACGCTTCGGCGGTGTAACCAAATTGGGTCATGTAGAGAGCCATCGTCTCCCCCTTCCGATGCCTGTCGCCGGCGTTGCACGTCTGGCGACGAGCGCGGATTCTGCGCGCCCCCGCCGCAGACCTCAACCCCCTTGGGAGCGGCGCGCCCCACTCCGTTCCTACGATTCGCCTTGTGTTGAGACTATCCCGGCCTTGAACGCACCCATTCAAGTGGTTTACGAGGGGCCGAGTTACCACTTCCGCGTGTTTCTCTGAGTTACGGAAGAGCTCGCCCGGGCAGCGCCCTCAGATCTGCCGCATCTCGGCGTTAGTCAGCGATACGACGCGGAAGAGGGTCAGGCAACCGGGCTTCTACCGGGAGACGAAACAAACCGCCGTCGTTACGAAACCATTCATCGGGTGCCAAGCGTCTGGACGCGACGACTGCTCGGCGGGGTTGGCGGATCGAAACGCGCCGGCGTATTACTCCGGCGGAGGACGCGAGCGTCCTCCGCCGCCCGCTCTCCGCTGGCGCTATCTACTCCAAGGTGAGGGTCGCGGGCTCGAGCCCCGTCTTCCGCTCCGAGGCTACCTCTCCCTCGGTGCTCGGGACACCGCGGGGGTGAGCTGCAGCCGCGAGGCAGTCCGTCTCGTGACCGCCAGGCTGGACGCTGGTTTCGCCCTCGGGATAAGCGGCACCGCGGCTTAACGGAGATGCGCGGAGCAAGATTCCTGACCTCTCAGGGAATCGTGTAGGTGAATGGGCTGACCTGGTCAAACCCTCCCGCGCTCAAATCGCCGACCTGCGTCAGCATCGTGATTTCATCCGCCCGCTGGCCTGAGCCGAACGGTGCAAGCTGCAAGGTGGCGACCGGCACGACAATATCGCCTGAACGCGCGTTGCCGGCAGCATTGGTCGTTAGGGTGCCGATCAGGATGAAGCCGCACGCCAGCGCGATTGTGGGCCCGCAGTTCAGGCCGATTACATAGCTCGTTTCGGGTCGTGCACCGCGCAGCGTCACGTCGATGGTTAGCCCGCCTGTCTCGTCCTGCTCAAACCTCACGAACCCGGCGGGGACCCCTGTGTTGTCGCATGCGCCGCCAGGCCCGAAGCCGCCGCAGTCGTTCACGAGCTCGATCTTTGTTTTCTCTTTCGCGAATCCTGAAATAGCCGAGTGCATCTGAAGCCCGACGACGACAGCGATCACAAGCAACGGTCGTCCGATGTTCACAGCGTCCCCTCCCCGTCGGCCGAGAGCCTAGTCCGGATTCGGTCGAAGGGAAGGGAGAAGCTCACGGTCTGAGCGCGTGGGATAGCGCGATCCACCCGTGCTCGTTACAAATAAACCGGGCTGTTCAACATCTTCGAGCGCCATCTTTGTTAGGCGCCGGCGACGCCTCCAGTTCCGCTCACCGATCCTGTCTGCCACGAACGGAAACAGCGTGAGCGCACCGATTGCGGGAATCGCCGCGGAAGATGACCCGCGTTCTCGTGGCGGACGGTTCGAAGCTGATGCTGAACCGTGGCTCGACGGGTACGAACTGTGCCTCGAAGTCAACCCGGCGGCTGGGCTCGATGGCCACGACGCGAACCGTCTGGTCGCGGACTCTACGAAGCACTCTCTGCCGGATCCGGAAGGTCGCTCAGGCGCCGACTGGTCCCTCCGTCGTCTTCTCCACCGAGCGGACCACGTGGTCCGTCCGAGTGATGCTGCGGTCGAGGTCCAGAAAAAATGCGTACACGTCCTCGACCCGCCGATTGATCTCGATCGTCCCGAGCAGCGTGGCCACTTTCATCGGTGATGATCGCGGCGCACCCCCGGCCACGAGGGCTAGAAGCTCTGGCGCCAGCGCGCGATCATCGCGCCGGAAGCCAAGAGATGGAATGATCTGGACGTTCCGGTTCGATGGCTTCGGACAATGTGGAAAATGAGCGCGCGGCGCTCATTTTGATCGAGGCCAATTGCAGATTCACTCGCCAACCCGCGTAACATCCTTTGAAAACTCCGGGGAGAACAGGGATGAAGACATCTAGAGCATTCTTTTCGCGAACCCTTGTCACACTTCTGGTCGCAGTCACGCTTGCCGTCGCCGCTGCGACCCCCGCTCTGGCTTACGGCAAAGAAAACTGGCAGATCGGGTTCGCTGGCACCGCAACCGCGCCGACGAGTGGGTTCGGCTTCGGGTTCTGGGGATGGTGCGCCTTCGGCGGCGGCGTCCACTCCGGCAACGACGGCGACTGCCAGTTCTCGCAGTACTTCCACACATCAGGCGGCGGCGGGTTCACCTGTCAAGTGAGCCTCGATATCACTTCATGGACTGGAACTGGCGGAACCTTCGTCATCACGGGGACCGCGACGGTGCACCCCGCCAGCCTTACAGCGCCGTGCCTGGCGCTCTTCGGGGGTGCGCCCAGTTTCACCGGTCTCGATACTGGGCTCCCGGCCGCGGCTGGCCACTACAACCTCAGCCCCTTGGTGTTCGGACTCCCAGGCGAGCTTCAAATCCAGGTCACACAGATACCCTAGGCACTGACGGTCGAGCACCCCTTCGTTTCGTTTGTTGGAGGCGGCCCCTCTCTGAGGAGTGAGACATGCCCAGAGGGGCCGCTTTCGCTTCGGTGCTCTGTGAGCGTGTGCGGACCGCTAGTCGATGGGCCGCGCTGGCAGCTGGAACCAGCCCGAATGGTCCTGTAAGCGCTCGCGGACGAGCGGATCGGAACGACTGGGGATCGTTCCCTGTTCGATGTATCGGCCTTTGTGACGAAATGAGATCGTTGCTTGGACCTGTTCAGCGGCCGGGATCGCGGGCGCTTCACGGCGCGCGCGTTCTGCGCGCTCTGCCGCCGCCTGTGCGTCATCCTCGGCGATCACTGGCTCCCATATGGAAGGCCATTCCTCCGGTGGGCTGCCCGCGACCACCCAGCACATTCCGCACGCGCGCGCCCGCTTCCACGAGCAACACGACCCCGTCTTGCGCTCCAGATCCGTGGGCCAAAGCGGGCGCGTCCTTTATTTCCACCTTCAGTGTGTCGCGTAGCTTTTTGGGTTGGGTTCAAGACCTCCGATAGCCTCGCGACGAGCGCCTTTATGACAGACACTCCTCGCGTACGGACTACCTCACCCGGCCGCTGTCTTGAGAACCGGGCGCAACTCCTCTGCGAACTCCTTGGGCTGGGTGCAGTAGGCGAGATGCGCGCCTGGCGCGATCACGAGTTTGGTCTTTACCTGCGAGGCGAGCCATTCCGCGGCGGCGAGGTTGATCGGTAGGGTGTCGGCCGCGCGCATCACCTTCACTGGCACTTTCACTGCCGCGATCGCGGCGGGATCAGGCAGATATCCCAAGATCATCTTTGGGAACTCGTACCCAAACATGAACTCAGAGTTAGTGAGCCAACGTTCCCGCCGCGTCGCATCCACTAGTGACCCGAAGCCGCCCTCACCCGCTAGCAGGCCATACAACGCCCGATGTGCAGCGTGCGGGCCGCCGCTGGCCATCGCTTGCTCGATCACGGGGTTCAGTGCGGCGAACTGCTCCTGGACGAAGTTCTGCGGGAGGCACGTGTACGTCGAGGGCTCGTGCAGGGCCGCGCCGCGCACCACGTCGGGATGGCGCAGCACAAGGTCGAGGGCGATGAGCGCCCCGCTGCTGGTGCCGAACGCGACAGCTGGCGCATTCGCGGTGGCCCTGAGCAGCCAAGCGGCGTCGTCGGCCTGCTCCTCGACGGAGGTCTTCTCCCAGCCCGAAGGCAGAGGACTGCGAAAGTAGCCGCGACGGTCGTAGGTCAGGACCTTGAAGTCGCCAGCGAGATGCTCCGCGACCTCGTCGTAGCAGCCTGAATCAAGACCGGTTCCGTGGATCAGCAAGATCGTGGGTCCTGAGCCTTGGACCTGGTAGTAGAGCTCGGCGCCGTTGACCTTGATCCTGCCGTCGGTCGCGTGGGATGCGGTGGTCGTCTGAGCCGTCATCTTGGAATCCTCCTGATCGAAGTCATGGGTTGGCGTGAGTGGATGGCCGGCCGCTATCTGGTGGCGGCTGCGCCCGCCGGCTCACGCCCGGGGTTCGCGGACAAACCTTCGTCCCGCGTCGTGCGTCGCAAGGTGAGGTACCCCGCCACGTAGGAGGCGACCAGGAGCGGTCGGATGATCGCCGGCGGGAGGTAGTCGGATATCTGGCCGGTGCCTGCGAACAGTTCGTAGAGCGCGTCGACCCACAGCGGGATCAGGAACATTGCCGGGACCAGCAGCCAGATGGGTTCGCGCTGGAACCGGCGCATGACCACGAATAGAAGGACGACGGCGTAGCCCAGCGCCACCGCCGCGTACTGCCGCGATACGATCGGCTCGGCAGCGCCGGCGGGGCCCGTGGGGCCCACGTGGAAGATGTAGCCGCTCAGGTCGATCAGCGCGACGAGCGCGATATTGATGCCGAGAACGACGCGCATGAACGTTGTCATTTGTTTCTCCTTCTGGCCGAGACCGCTGCGCGGCCGGCCGCGAAGGAAAATCTGGATGCTGGACGCGGAAAAGGGCAGCGGTTCCGCTGCCTAGATTGCGCCGAGCCGGTGCCTAATTTGAACGGCTGAGCCCGAGGCGTTCCGCCTCGCGACTGGCGGCGAGTCGAGAGCTGACGTTCAGCTTGCCGAGTATCGCCGCGACGTGGTGGTCGACGGTGCGCTCAGACAGGAAAAGGCGCTGCGCGATCTCGGCGTTGTGAAGTCCCGCCGACAGCAGCTGGAGCACTTCGATCTCACGCCGCGTCAGGTTGGCCGGGCTCGCCCTCGTCGTGGCCCTCGGGCCGCGCGCGATCCGCCGGACCCCCCTCTGGCGCAAGCGCCGAACGACTCGCAGTGCCGCGGGACGCGCGCCGAGTAGC
>Ga0070706_100007044_pt1 | contig 10600 bp, 7 predicted proteins | sample KBSK5501metaG_FD_65476 | JGI IMG/M metagenome (GOLD analysis project Ga0070706, IMG submission 65476) | Corn, switchgrass and miscanthus rhizosphere microbial communities from Kellogg Biological Station, Michigan, USA - KBS K5-50-1 metaG | ecosystem: Host-associated > Plants > Roots >...
CCCCAGCCAACGTGCAAGTGGCCTCACGTCTCGAGGAGGACTGCGTGACCGGCGTCCGTCTATGATCAGCTCTGGGCGCGCGGGGAACCCGGTCACGGGAGACCCTTGCATGAGCGGTGACGACAAGATCAAGGTGCGGAACATCGGCATCGTCTGCCCCGGGGAGGGCACGACAGTCTGGGTTGATCACGTCTGGGAGACGCGGCCGCGCGGGCACGGCCGCCGCGATGAGGGGGCCGTCGGGCTCATGCTCGAGGCCGGCGGTCAGCAGCTGGGCGTGTTCCTGGGCCCGGAGGACGGCCTGATGCTGGCTGACCGGATCCGCCGCGCGGTGGACCTGGTGCTGGAGATCAGCGAGGACGAGCCAGAGACAGAGACGGACCGCGAGTATCAGCTGCCGAGCCGCCCGGGTCCCGCAGGCGAAAAGAACGGCTGAGCGGAACGGGCGACCTGTCGGCGGGATACCTGGCGGGCTGCTTCGAGCGCGTGTTCTAATGTCCCGGTGGGGGATGTGCGTCGTCCGTCCTGGTGGGCGTACCCGGCCGCCTGCCAGCACGGCCACCCGTGGGGACCGGGCCGGGTATTGGTCGGTTGTGCATAACCGGTCACCGACCGGATAGCTAGCGCGGCTGTCGGTGATCATGGCTTGTCCGGTTCGGCTTGCAGCCAACGGCGTCCCGGACGGGGGGTTAGCTGTGCCCGGGCAACGCCAGTTGCTTCCCTGGCCGCCTGCCCCGCAAGCCCGATCAGCGGGTAGGCGCGAGCGCCTCCCGGATGACGCGCCATGCGATGGCTAGGTCGGCTGTAGCGAGCGCGACCCGGCTGAGCTTGGCGAGGTCGCGGCCGGGACCCGCATGTGCCCGGACGTTCACCTCAACGCTCGCGGGGTCGACGCCCGTCGTGAGGGCAACGAGGTCGGCGACCGTCGCGGGGACCTCGCCGAGTGTGCACGCCTGCGTGACTTCGCCGGCCTCCAGCTCGGGCACGGTAACGACCCACCAGTCGCCTTCGCGCTCGCACAGTACCGTACAGGCCACGGAATCAGTCTTGCCCGCTAGCGCTGTCATTGAAGCCACTCCCCAGGCAGGCACTTGAGGTCGGATCACATTACGATAACCCCCGCGGTGACCGTGTCATGCCGCGGCAGCGAGGTCACATGCTGGCCGCACTTCAGCGGGCAGCCCCACTTCTCGTGCTTGCCCTGCTCGCTGATCTTGTGACAGGCCCGCCTGAACAGGGCGGCAACAACCAGCCGCTTGGCTATCGGCTTCACCGCAGCCGCGCCTATGGCGCGGCTGCGGCTGGCCTGGCCTTCGCGCTGCTTACCGCGTGATCGCTATGGCGACGGGACGGCTGCCGACGCTGATCGGCTTGCCGGCCTTTTCGATGCGGATGGAGATCGGCGTCACCGTGCCCGAGCCATTGTTGACGACGTAGGCGGTCTTCCCGTTCGGCGTGATCGCGATCGCCCAGGGCGTGCTGCCCACCCTGATCGCCTTGCCGACCCTGTTGGTGGCGGTGAAGATCGGCGTCACCGTGCCCGAGAGCTGGTTGACGACCTCGACGACCTTCCCGTTCGGCGTGATCGCCAGGGCGAAGGGATCCTTCCCGACCCTGATCGGCTTGCCGGCCGTGTTGGTGGCGGTGGAGATGGGCGTCACCGTGCCCGTGCTCTGGCTGGCGACGTAGACGGTCTTCCCGTTCGGCGTGCTCACGATGAGCGTCTGACCCGGGACTGACCCTGGCGAGATGCTGGACGAGAACGGGATCTTGATCGGCTTGCCGGCCCTGTTGGTGGCGGTGGAGATCGGCGTCACCGTGCTCGAGACCCCGTCCAGCACGTAGGCGGTCCGCCCGTTCGGGGTGATCGCGATGGCGCTGGCATTGAGGCCGATGTGGATCGGCTTGCCGGCTCTGTTGGTGGCGGTGGAGATCGGTGTCACGGTGCCCGATCCGGCGTTGGCCACGTAGGCGGTCCTGCTGTTCGGCGTGATCGCGATGTCCCAGGGAAAGCTCCCGACCGGGATCGGCTTGCCGGCCGTGTTGGTGGCGGTGAAGATCGGTGTCACCGTGTCCGGGCCCACGTTGACCGCGTAGGCGGTCCTGCCGTTCGGCGTGATCGCGATGACCTCTGGGCCTTCCCCGGCCGGGATCGGCTTGCCGGCGGTCCGGGTGGTGGTGAAGATCGGCGTTACCGTATTCGAGAGGCCGTTCGCGACGTAGGCGGTCTTCCCGTTCGGCGTGATCGCGATCGCGAGAGGGGCCTTCCCGACCTTGATGGCCTTGAGCGCGGTGTTGGTGGCGGTCCGGATCGGGGTCACCGTTCCGGAGGCCTGGTTGACCACGTAGGCGATTACCGGGTGCGTCCGGCACGCCGGGGAGGCTGCCGCGCCTGGAGTACCGATTAAGCCTAGTGGCAGAGTCGCGGCCCCGGCCGCGACGGCGCAAAGAGCGCGGATGGTGTGTGTTCGCATCGGAACCTCCTGTTGCCAGTCACCCGGTGCCGGACAAGGCCGTGCGTGCCGTGGACGTGATCATGCGGCCGGTTCCGGGTCCTGGTCCTGTCTGGATATGCTCCCCCGCCGATCTCGTCCGTGGGCGGCCGCTGGCATGGCAAGAGCCGTGGCGGCTGCCACTATCACCAGTACGAGAGGCTTCTTGGCAAGGAAAGAGCCAATGGTCACCCAGAACGCGGGACCTTGCGCCCGGAGGAGGCTGTTTCCGGGTATGCCAGGGCTGAGGCCAGGGCCTCGGCAAAGCAGATTAGTTCATGATCGTCTGGAGGGGCCGGCTGGGCCGCCGGGCGTGGCAGCGCAGGGCGGCGGCAATGCTCGTTGCCCCTGCCAGCCGCAAGATGGCGATGACCAGGTTGCGCATGCTGGCTCGGCTCCCGGGCCACTGGTGCGGGGAGCCGAGTCATCACACTCTGAGGACACGCCTGACCGGACGCACCACACCGGCGGCGAACCGGCTGCGCACCGCCAAGGCGTGCTCGTCATCGCGGCTGAGCCTTCGCGGCGGCCTGCCTCTATTCATGTGGCGATCTGTGTTCTAAGCGCCATTCCAGAAGTTCTGCTCGTAACCCGGCGGCAGCCATGGGCTGGTCCAGGGCGCGGCGGTGGCCAGCATCTGATCGGGTGAGCGGGCGCGGAAGAAGGAGTGGATCTGCCGCAGGCGGCCGGGCCAGCTCACGGCGGTGTTTGCCACGTAGTTCTTCAGTGCACCCCAGATCCGTTCGGCCGGGTTGTCGTGCGGGCTGTAGCGGGCGCCATAGAGCAGCTCCAGGCGGGGATGCTTGTCCAGGTAGGCGGTGACCTTGCGGGCGTGGTGGATGCTGTCGTTGTCGCAGATCACCGCGATCACCGGAGCCTGCGGGAACGCCTGGAGCAGCAGGGCGATGAAGTCCGCCGCGCAGCGGCGGCCCAGCCGGTATACCCAGCGCCCGGTGCACACCTCGAGCGCCCCGAGCACCGTGACCTTCCGGTTCGTGCCCGGGGTGAGGACCTGCGGGCGCCTGCCGCACAGCGTCCAGCTGGCCCGCACATGCGGCAGCAGGTTCAGGTGCGTCTCGTCCTCGGCGAGTACCACAGACCGGCGCGGCAGGTCTATCAGCCGGGCCACGATCCCAGCCACCACATGGTCATGGTCCGGGTCGCCGCGGGCGGTCAGCTTGGGCCGCCGCCAGATCGCGACCAGCCGGACCCGCCGGTACAGGGCGCGCATGCTGACCTGCGGCCAGCCCAGGTACTGCCGAATCCGGGGCAGGGTCCACGGGCCCGGCCGGGTCAGCAGCGCGGTGATCCGCCCGGTCAGCCGCCGTCCGCCCAGCCGGGGCCGCCCGCACCGGGGCCGGTCGGCCAGCCCTGCCAGCCCCTCGTCGTTGAACCGGCTGATCCAGCGGCGCACCGTGGCTGGGTGGCAGTCCAGCAGCGCCGCGATCTGGGCTGCCGCTAAACCGTGCAGCGACAGCAGCACCATCACCGCCCGGGTGGCCTGCCGCCACCGGCCGTGCAGATCGCCGCGCAACTGCTCAATCCCGCTGCCTGGACCTTTGGCGAACACGCTGACCGGGCGCATACTGACCACGACCTCGCCGGGTGGGTAGACGATGGAGGCAACCTCGATCCAGCCCCGGCGAGGCTGATGTCAACGCCCTTCAGCTGCCGGTCTTACCCGTGTTGGCTCAAGTCAGTGCGCACCGGCCAGATCAGCAATGAGGAAGGAACCGTGCCAGGCTTCATCTCCGACAGTCCGCTTGCCCGCGGTCTGATCCGCATCGGCGACGAGGCGATCGCCCGTGAGGACGACGCCAAGTTGCGGGACTACTTCGCGGCGGATTACATATTCCGTGTGGGCCCGGCGGCGACCTGGGCTTCGACGAGCTCCGCGCTTACTTCGCCTCGTTGCGCTAGTCCCCGATCCGAACAGCCCTCTCAGGTCGTGATAGACCGCCAGCGGAGCCAGACCCGTCGCTTGGGGAGCCAGCAGCCTGCCCGCTGGGGCGATGGCGCCCAACGCAGCGGCTTCTCCCATCGGCATGGTCACGGCCATCAGCCCCCTGTGCGCGGCGAATCCCTCGGCCCGTGGCACCTTACGCTGAACCACGCCCTACCGCCCTGAGGCGCAACGTCCGCGTAGCGGAGCGCACCGCCAGCCGGACCGTCGTGTAGTGACCGCTGGCGGCCGCGACCCAATAGCCCGTCATGAACGACCCACAGCCCGTCCACCACGTCCGGGAACGCGGCCCGGCCTAGGCGTCCGCCGAACTGCCTTCGGCTGAAGGTGACGTCGGGCTGACCGGCGCCGGCCGGCACATGGCCAATGGCCAGGCCCACCACTGACCGTCCCACCGCGGGCGCGGCTGAAGCCGCCCAGCCGGTGTCGACCGACAAGATCGGCAGCCGGCTGCTGGTGACCATCCCAGCCAGCGACCCGTCCTCCTCGGTCACTTCCACGACCGTGCGGCCGGCTGAAGCCGGAACCCGACGTGCCATCCGCCAGCCGGCGACCGCACCCTGATCAGGGGTTCAGGCAGCCCGGCCGCGGACGCCGTCCTGCTCACGGATGTGCGTGCTCCCATCATGGCCATGAAGGCCTCCATCCTGGTCGTAACCTCGGGCTACGGGCTTGCCGGGCGGCGGTTCACGCATGCCGCGGGTCAGCGTGGCGCCGCCTGGCCGGGGAACCACCTCAAGGTGGTGCGGCACCGCAATCCGGGTCAGCCGTCTAGCGGTCGCTCCCCCCGGGGGGCCGCCGGGTTGTCTCGTGTTGCTGAGCCCGGCGGCCTCTGCTGGTGTTGCGGTGTGCGGAGGGCGAGGCGGTGTCCGGCTGCGGGCAGGAGGGCGGTTTGGGTGGCGGCTGGTCAGCCGCGGGGGGTGCCGGCGGTTTGGGTGTTCCAGGTGGCGCTGGCGGGCTGGGCGGGGCGGGCCAGCGGACCCCAGCGCATCAGCGTGCCGCAGATGACCGCGCCGGCTGCGAAGATGCCCGCGGTCCACCAGAACGCGACGGTGTACCCATGCAGGGCGGCCAGGGAGAGCTGGTGCGGGCTTGGCCGGCCGCGCAGGTTGGCGGCGATCCAGGCGGCGATGGCGCTGGCGAAGATGCTGTTCAGCAGCGAGGTGCCGACCGACCCGCCGAGCTGGTTGCCGGTGTTGAGGGTGGCCGAGGCCACACCGCTGTCCTGGAACGGGACCCCGGCGGTGCCGGTGTCGGCGGACGGCGCGAAGATGAACCCCAGCCCGGCGCCGAGCAGCAGCACCGACGGCAGGATGTATCCGGCATAGCCGGAGTGCGGTCCCAGCCGGGTTAGCAGCGTCGCCGACGCCCCGCCCAGCAGCATGCCCGCGGCGATCAGCGGCCTCGGCCCGGTCCGCGGCATCAGCGCCACGCTGGCCAGCTGGCCGGCCACCATCACGAGGGCGACCATCGGCAAGAACGCCAGCCCGGTGATAACCGGGGAGTAGCCCAGGATCTGCTGCATGTAGTAGTTCAGGAACAGCAAGAGCCCGAACATGCCCGCGCCGGCCAGCAGCGTCGCCAGATAGGCGCCGGCCCGGTTGCGGTCGGCCACGATCCGCAGCGGCAGCAGCGGCTCGGGGGCGCGCGCCTGCCATAGCACGAACGCCGCCAGCAGCACTAGCCCGGCGGCGATGAACGCCCAGGTGGACGGGGTGCCCCAGGTGTGGCTGGCGGCGTTGGCGAATCCGTACACGATGCAGAACATGCCGCCGGAGACCAGCGCCGCCCCGAGCAGGTCCAGCCGCGGCCGCCGGCCTGGGACGTCCCGGCCCAGCAGCACCGCCGCGCCGATGCCCGCGGCCGCAGCGAACAGCACGTTCACGTACAGGCACCAGCGCCACGACAGGTACTGGGTGAGCAGCCCGCCCAGCACCAGGCCCACCGCCCCGCCGGACCCGGCGACCGCGCCGTACACCGCGAACGACTGGCGCCGCTCGGCCGGGTCGATGAACGTGGTGGCCAGCAGCGACAGCGCGGCGGGCGCCAGCAGCGCCGCGAATGCCCCTTGCGCCGCCCGCGCGCTGATAAGCATGGGGAAGCTGACGGCCGCCCCGCCCGCGGCCGACGCTGCGGCGAAGCCCGCCATGCCGGTCAGGAACATCGCCTTGCGGCCAAGCAGGTCAGCCAGTTTGCCGCCCAGCAGGAGCAGGCTGCCGAACGCCAGTGCGTACGCGGTCACCACCCATTGTCGATCAGCGACCGAGAACTGCAGCGCCCGCTGGGCTGAGGGCAGCGCGATGTTCATGATCGTCGCGTCCAGCACGATCATCAGCTGCGCGATCGCGATCACCACCAGGATCAGCCACCGCCTGGGGTCGGGCGGCGCCCCGCTCTTTCCCGGGTCGCGAGCGTTGATAACGGCCTCCATGTCCTTCTCCTTACTGGCGTATCTGGTGGGGGGTGAGGGGCATCTGGCCTGGCTTGGATCGCGAGAGCTGGGCGCCCCGGAGCGGACCTCGAGTAGCTTCAGCCCGAGCGCTTCGATCCGGTCGAGCACGCCGTGCAGCGCCGCCTGATCGGGCAGCGCTCCGGCGAGCACGGTCTCTTCGCCGCATGTGTGTGCCTCAAGGCCGGGGAACGCGCGGAGCAGCCTTTCGCTCAGCACCCCCCGGATACGGATCTGGTAACGGTCAGGCTTGGCATCTGAGTCCATGATTGGAGAGTCAGGCCCCAGCGAGTGAGCGCGCACCGCACGAATCGTGGTACCGGCCCGCTGCAGGCGACAGCGCGAGGCCGCCCGGGTCACAGCCCGGCGAGCGAGCATGTCCGCGACGAGAGGATCTGGTGACGCACGGGGCTGCGCCAGCACCTGACCGGGAAATCGGCGATCACTGGGACGCCGCCTCGCCACCCGGGGGGCGCGCTGGCCCAGCGGTCTGCGGCGGCAGCGGCCGGTCCAGGGCATTGCCGGACGCCTCGCCGCTGCCGCGCACCAGCAGCTAACGGTCCCAGCGCACGGCCCAGTGCGGGCGTAGTGTGAACTTAGAGATGGCGAGTTCGCGTGGGCCGTCCGTGGTTGCCCGGCGGGAACTGTTCGGGCTCTTGTCGGACGGCGGCAGCAGTGGCGTGACGCTCTTGTCGGCGCCCGCCGGGAGCGGCAAGACTGTCCTGCTCCGGTCGTGGACCGAGCACGCCGGCCTGCGGGACCGGGTCGCCTGGGTGTCGGTCGAGCACGAGGAGCAGGACGCGCAGCGCTTCTGGCTCTCGGTGATCGGCGAGGTCCGCGCCGCCATCGGCGCGGACGCTTTCGTGGACAGGCTGGAGCCCGCCCCGGTGTTCCAGGGAGAGGCGGTCGTTCAGCGGCTGGCAGCCGAACTGGGCTCGCTGGAGCGGCCGGTCGTGCTGGTAATCGACGACCTGCACGAGCTTCGCGCCGCTGACGCGCTGAGGCAGCTTGAACTCCTCATCGCGCGGCGGCCTGCGCTGCTTCGGGTAATGCTGGCCAGCCGTCACGACCCCCGCCTCGGGCTGCACCGGCTCCGCCTGGTCGGCGAGCTGAGGGAGATACGGAGCACCGACCTGCGCTTCACGCTCGATGAAGCACGAGAGCTGCTGGCCGCCGCCGGAGTCGCATTGTCCGGCGACAGCCTCGCCCGGCTCCAGGAACGCACCGAGGGCTGGGCGGCCGGGTTGCGCCTGGCCGCGCTCGCGCTGGCCGGCCACCCCGACCCCGAGCGTTTCGTCGCCGAGTTCACTGGCAGCGAGCGAACCGTCGCCGACTACCTGTTCGCGGAGGTGCTCGAGTGCCAGCCCGAACAGGCGCAACGGCTCTTGCGGCGCACCGCGATCCTCGAGCGCGTCAACGGCGCGCTCGCCGACCTGCTCACCGGTGCCGCCGGCTCGCTGCCGATCTTGCAGGAACTCGAAGAGCATAACGCGTTCGTCTTCTCGCTCGATGCGAGCCGCTCGTGGTTCCGTTATCATTCCCTGTTCACCGACCTGCTCCGCCTCGAGCTTGAGCGAGCCGAGCCAGGGGCCATCCGCGGCCTGCACCGCGCGGCTGCTGCCTGGTATCAGGAGCACGGGCACATCGTCGATGCGGTCCAGCACGCCCAGGCGGCCGAGGAGTGGGCGCTCGCCGCCCGGCTGCTCGCCGACCACAGCCCGAGCCTGGCACTCGACGGCCGTGCAGCGACCGTGCACGCGCTGCTCGCCAGGTTCCCGGCCCGTGTGGTGTCTGCCGATCCGGAACTCGCCCTGGTGTTCGCCCGCGGGCAGGTGGCGGCAGGCTCGCTCCGCGACGCCGAGACGCACATCGCGCTCGCCGAGCGCAACGCTTCGAAGGTGACCGATGACCGGCGGCCTGGCTTTGAGATCTCGCTCGGATTCACGCGGCTCATGCTTGCCCGGCGGCGCGGCGACTTCGCTGCCGCGCTCACCGAGGCGCAGCCGCTGCTCGCCGCCGAGGCGCCGGCAGCCGGCGAGGCCGGGCGGGGGGCAGACGTCCGCGCGGCCGCGCTGATGAATCTTGGCATCGCCGAGCTGTGGTCGATCCCGTCCGAGGAGGCAGGGCGGTACCTCGAGCAGGGGCTCAGGCTGGCACGACTGGCGGGACGACCCTACCTGGAGGTGCAGTGTCTCGCCTACTTGGCGGTGATGGCAGGGCGGCGCTCGCAAGCCCGGGCACGGGAACACGCTCTGCAGGCGATCGCGATCGCCGAGGCCCGTGGTTGGGGGGCTGACCGAGTCGCCGGTCCGGCACTGGTCGTGCTGGCGACGGTGGACGCGTGGCAAGGCCGGTTCGAGGACGCCGAGGATTGGCTTGAGCGCGCCGACCGCGTGGTGCGCCCGGAGTTGGAGCCTGCGACGGGGCTGCTGCTGCACCTGACGCGAGGAATGCTCCACGCCGCTCGCGGCCGACCCGAGGAGGCAGCCGCCGCGTTCCGCGCCGCCGCCCAGATGGAGGCGCTCGTTGCCGCACCGCAGCTGATGACAGGCCCGGCGCGCCGGCTCCTGGCGCAGACGCAGCTGCAGCTGGGCGACGCGGCCGCCGCCCGGGCGACGCTGGCCGAGCTGCCCGAGGAGAAACGGGACTCGGACATGGCGCATACCGCGCTCGCCTACGCGCACCTGGCCCGCGGGGATGCCCAGGCGGCAGTCGAGACCCTCGCTCCCGTCCTTGAGGTGACTGGCCAGTCCCTGCCGCTGTTGCTCGTCGAGGCGTTTCTCCTCGACGCGGCCGCGCGTGACCTGCTCGGCGATGCGCGGGCCGCCGAGTCCGGCGTCGAGCGGGCGCTCGAGCTTGCCGAGCCGGACCGGCTGATCTGGCCCTTCGTGGTGACACCGGCGCGCGGCCTGCTCGATCGTCACCCGCGGCACCGCACCGCCCACGGCGGGCTGCTGAAGGACATCCTCGACGTGCTCGCCGGGTCACCGCCGCCGGCGCGGCCCAGCGAACCCGGCGCACTTCGTGAGGAGCTCAGCCCGAGCGAGCTGAGAGTGCTCCGGTACCTGCCCAGCAACCTGTCGGCGATCGAGATCGGGCACGAGCTCTACCTGTCCTTCCACACAGTCAAGACGCACATGCGGAACATCTACGCCAAGCTCGGCGTCCACAGCCGCACCGAGGCGGTCGAACGCGCCCGGGAGCTGGGACTCCTGGCGCCGTCCTCGCGCCCCCGGTAACCGGCATCGCTGCGCACCGGCTGGACTTGTCTCGCCGGATCGATACCACGAACCGTGCGATGCCCGCTCAGCCGTCCGCAGGCGACCCTCACATCGTGACCCAGCCGGGTGCAACTACCGCGCCATCTCATGAGCCCGAAGGGAGGACGAGACATGAGCCCGCAGACGCGTCCGCGGCCGGATCCGCCCGCAGATGCCGGGGAGACCGACGGCATGGCGTGTGGCGACCTCGAGTTGCCCCGTCCCTGGCGGCTCATACTGACCGCGGGATGGAACCTCGCCGAATCCCTCGGTCTTCCCATAGCCGGATATCTCGCAGGCGCGATGCTGGGCGGACGAGCCGTGGGCATGGCGGCCGCGACCGGCATGGTATGGCTGACCGTGGCGGTGCGCAAGGTGGCGGCGCGCAGCGTCCCCGGGCTGCTGGCGATCTCAGCTCTGGTGCTAACCCTGCAGA
>Ga0070706_100007046_pt1 | contig 10598 bp, 12 predicted proteins | sample KBSK5501metaG_FD_65476 | JGI IMG/M metagenome (GOLD analysis project Ga0070706, IMG submission 65476) | Corn, switchgrass and miscanthus rhizosphere microbial communities from Kellogg Biological Station, Michigan, USA - KBS K5-50-1 metaG | ecosystem: Host-associated > Plants > Roots >...
CGGCTGCGTCAGCGAACTAAGGAATCTCTGAACAAGTGGGCCTAGGAAGGGGTGGGACCCTTCCTTTCCCGCCTAGCCCCTTGTATATCCCCCATAGATGGACGCCCCTAGTTTGTCAAGCGATCACTCGATGACGGCGAGAAGGTAAAGATTGCAGCCATAGATCCGGACTTTGTTTGAGGCGTTCGCCTCGGTCCCTGATGGAATCGGCTGACGGAGCTCTCATCACTTCAGCGCACTCGAGGTGCGGTGGGGATAGCAGGTTCACCCCGTCACGGTCTGACCTATCTTGCCATCACGTCATGATTGCCTGAGCAATCGGTGGAAGTCCTCCTTGGCTAAACGGTTCGCTCGTTCAAATTCAACCCGCTGCGATTACGCGGCTGGGCGTGTCGCAACGTATTCACGCTCGTAGCTGCGCTCGTGCGCGAGCAGCGCCCAGGCGATGCGCGCATTTTTCGCCGCCAGCGCCACCGCGGCAACGTTCTTGTTGCGCCGGGCGAGCAACTTCTTCAACCACTCATCGGCCTGATTGGGCTTGCGCTCAATCTGCGCGATCACCGAGCGCGCCCCGTGGATGAGCAGCGTACGAAGATACGCCTCCCCGCGCTTGCTGATCCTGCCCAGCGACACTTTGCCCCCGGTGCCCTCGTGGCGCGGCACCATGCCCAGCCAGGCCGGTACTTGCCGAGCGTTCTTGAAGCTCCTCGCATCCCCCACCGTGGCCACAAAAGCACTCGCGGTGATCGGCCCGAACCCGTCAATCGCCTCGAGCTTGCGGCTTGCCTCGTTCTCACGATGCCAAAGCTTGATCTGGCGCTCCATTTCCCCGACTTGCTTGTCCATCTGCTTCAGGTTCTCACCGAGCCGCTCGAGCAACTCGCGCATCATCCCCGGCAGTGCGTTCTCAGCGTCCTCCAGGATTTCCGGCAAGCGCTTGGCAATGTGCCCGATGCCTTGAGGGATAACGATCCCGAACTCAGCGAGCAATCCTCGAATCCGGTTCGCCTGCGCAGTGCGTGCTTTTACGAATCCCTGGCGCCCTCGGTGCAGCGCCAACACCGCCTGCTGCTCGGCCGTCTTCACCGGCACAAAGCGCATGTTCGGCCGCGCCACCGCCTCACAGATCGCCTCGGCATCATTGCGGTCGCTCTTGTTCGTCTTCACGTACGGCTTCACAAACTGCGGGGCCATCAGACGCACCGTGTGGCCCAGCTGCGTGAGCTTCCTCGCCCAGTAATGCGCACTACCGCAGGCTTCCATGCCAATCAGGCAGGGCTCCAGATTCGCAAAGAAGCTCACCACCTCCTTGCGCTTAAGCGGCTTGCGCAACACCGCCTTGCCGCGCTCATCGACTCCATGCACACCAAACACAGCCTTTGCCAAATCAATCCCAATTGTCGTAATCTTCATCTCGGACGCTCCTTTCCTTTTCAGTGGTTTGAATACAACTTTCCACTTTGGCACTTTGATGCCGTTGCAGGAAGGGGGCGTCCATCCCATTACTTCAGAGGAAACTCTGATTAAAGAAAACATTCAATCAGAGTTCCCCTAGTCGAAAGCATTCCTGAAAGCGGTCAGAAAACGCTCGAAGTCGCCCGCGGGCAGCAGATCGATGCCTGCCGCGCCCTTTCTGCCGCCGCCGTGCTCAAACTGGCGGCAGAGCGCGTCGGCACCGGCGGGATGATTCGACGGCGCGCGCACGCTGACGCGATAACCGTCGTCGCCGCGGGTCAGCACCGCGTGCGCGCGTCCCGGATATTCGGTTGCGAGCTGGTTGCCGAAACTGCCGCTTACGCGCCGGCTCCACGCCGCGTCGGGCAGCACGTACACCACGCTGCGCGGCGTTTCGAGTTCCGGCGCCAGTTCGTGCGCCCGGAACAGATCATCGGCGCGCGCGCTGCGCAGGATATCGAACACCGGCTCGCTACTGATGAATTCGCATGGATCGACGTAGCAGCTTAGCGTTTGATAAAGGTCGGCCGGATGATAATTCAGGTCGTCGACATTTTCGCCGTAAGCGTTATAGTTGATGCACTCGCCAAGTTCACGCAACTGCGCGAGTTGCGACTCTCCCAGATCGAGCGACACCGCAGCCTCGCGCGCGGCGTGCGCAAGATTGTCGCCGAATGCCGCTACCACCGCCCATGCCCGATAGCGGCCGTCGAGGTAACGGTCGACCAGCAGGCTGGTGCAAATATCGGGAGCGGTGTCGATGTATGTCTTTAGCCGCGGATGAGACGGAATCTCGCCCGGAAAATGGTGATCGAAATAGCGGCACGCCGCGCCGCGCGCGAGTTGCCGCTGCAGGGCCGCGACGTTGCGCGCGAGCGACACGTCGAGCACGGTGATCTCGTCGCCGCTTTGCGCTTGAACGCGCTCCAGTAGCGCGATATCGCGCTTGACGCCCGTAACAAGCACGCTCGCGCGCGGCTCGCTGAGCCGCAACTGCTGCAATGCGCAGATGCCATCCGCATCGCCATTAAAAACGTCATAAAATACCGTCATGAACTCCAGCAAGCGCAAGCTCGCGGCTTTTGTCGCATTAGCTTACATGCTGATCATTGTGTATGCCAGTTTGCAGCCATTCCAGGGCTGGCGCACGCCACCCGACGAAGTTCTGGCTTTTCTTACGGCGCCGTGGCCGCGCTACATAACAGCGGGCGACGTGATGCTTAACATCGTCGCGTACCTGCCGCTCGGCGCGATACTGTTTATCGCGCTGCGGCCGCCGCTGGCGAGCGTCTCGGCATTCGTTGCAGCCACTTTGATTGCGGCCACGCTGAGCCTTGCGCTCGAAAGCGTACAGATGTTTTTGCCATCGCGAATCGCGTCAAACGTCGACCTGCTTGCCAACAGCGCCGGTGCCGGAAGCGGCGCGCTGGCTGTCTGGATTTTTTCGCTGCCGGCAGTCGCCAAGCATCCATTGGTGGCGATGCGGCGGCACGCATTGCGTTCTGATGCGCTCGGCGACTGTGGGCTGATCGTTGTCGCGCTTTGGATTCTGATTCAATTCCACCAGGCACCGCTCGCTCTGGGCAGTGGAGATGTGCGCGAGAACTTCGGCATAACGCCGTTTTTTTCGCACACGCCGCAGTCGTACTTGATGGCGGAGGCCGGCGTGGCCGCGCTCGCCATCGTCGCGATAGGGCTGCTGGTTTCGCTGCTGATGAAGCCAGAGCGCCCGGCGGCGCCGGCGATTGCGCTGACCCTGGCACTCGCGCTTGTTGCCAAAACAATCGCTGCTATTATCATGGCACGCTCCGCGAATTGGCTGCAATGGCTGACTCCGGGCGTGGCTGCCGGAATCGTCGGCGGCATCGTGCTGCTCATGCCGTTATCGCGGCTCGGTCATGTAGCGCGCGGCGTGGCTGCGGTGCTTTGCGTAGTCGCGGGCGTAGCGATCGTCAATGTCGCACCCGAGAACCCCTATCAGTCGGTGCCCAATTTCATGCTGGTTCCGCAACCCACTCATCTCGTCAACTTCAGCCACATCGTGCACGCCTTGTCGCAGCTGTGGCCGCTGTTGGCCGCGCTTTGTATAGCCGCGCTTGCGCGATGCGGCCCTGCCGCGGCCGATTTGACAAAACGGGCGCCGCGGGAGCCAACGACGGCGTGACACCCTGCTTCCATTCCGTTTCTATGCACGCCGAATTCTGAAAAGGCTTTCCAATCATGGCACGCCGTTATACATCCATGTCCACGCTGCGCGCCGCATTACGCAGATTCGCGGCGGCCCGCGAGTGGCAGCAATTTCATACTCCCAAGAACTTGGCGATGGCGTTGTGCGTCGAGGCCGCCGAACTGCTCGAACACTTTCAGTGGCTGACTCCCGGGCAGAGCGTGCGGCTTGACGCGCGGCGCAAACGCGCCGTGGCGGATGAAATCGCCGACGTACTGCTCTACCTGACGCGCCTCGCCGACGTCTTGGAGATCGACCCGCTTGCCGCGGCGAAACGCAAGTTGCGGCGAAACGCCAGGAAATACCCAATTGAGCGGGCCAGGGGCAATGCCCGTAAGTACAGCGAACTCTAGCAGGCTGATGCAGAACCCGGCTATTCGACTGCGGCTCGCGTCGCGCATCTCACCCCGCCACGCAGCGCCGCGGCCCCATGGGGTTCAGCATCAGCCTGCTAGAGGCTAAAGGCCGGGTATAATTCGATTCAGCGTACGAACACGCTGCACGACGACATCGAAATCGAAGCCGCCGCATCTGCGAGCGCCGCTTTGTTCCGGCGCCAACATACGGGACCACTGTGAGCTATTACGAACGCCATGTATTTTTCTGCTGCAATCAACGCATGCCCGGTGAAGTGTGCTGCAACAACCACGGCGCGCAGGAAATGCGTGAGTACGCCAAAGGCAAAATCAAGGCGCTGCGGCTGTCAGGGCCGGGCAAGGTCCGCATCAATAGCGCGGGCTGTCTCGATCGCTGCAACGAGGGCCCGGTAATGGTCGTTTATCCTGAAGGCGTCTGGTATACGTACGTTGACCGTGAAGACATCGACGAGATCATCCGCGAGCACCTGCAGGGCGGCCGCGTCGTCGAGCGCTTGAAAATTTGAGACCGTCAGCTCGCGAGGAAGTCCTGATCGAAGGTCCGGTCGGGAATATCGAAATCGATATCGGCGATCCCGGCGACGACCACAGCGGCATCGCGGTGATCGCCCATCCGCACCCGCTGATGGGCGGCACCAAAGACAACAAGGTGGTGACTACGCTTGCTCGCGCATTTTATGCGCTCGGCAACGTTACGCTGCGCCCCAACTTCCGCGGCGTGGGCGGGACCAAAGGGTCACACGACGAGGGCCGCGGCGAGACTGATGACTTGATCGCAGTCGTGCGCTACGCACAGCAACGCTACGGCATGCTGCGGCTTATCTGCGCCGGATTTTCGTTCGGCAGCTACGTGCAGACGCGCGTCGCGCAACGGGTGTCGCCGCAACAATTGATATTGGTGGCACCGGCGGTGAGTCGCTTCGAAACAGGCGAAGTGCCGGCCGGGACGCTGGTGATACACGGCGAGCTCGATGATGTGGTTCCGCTCGCGGCCGTGTTCGATTGGGCGCGACCGCAGAATCTGCCGGTCGTGGTAGTCCCCGGCGGCGAGCATTTCTTCCACGGCCGGCTGCTCCTGCTGCAGCAAATCGTCACGCAATACTGCCGTTGCTAGGCCAGGACGCAATGGCTTATTTGAGCGCACACGCGCTGCGCAAATCGTACGGCAGCCGCGAGGTCGTCGCCGGCATCGATCTTGAGCTCAAGGCCGGTGAATGTTTTGGCCTGCTGGGCCCCAACGGCGCCGGCAAGACCACGACGCTGCGCCTGTGTCTGGGCCTGACCGACCCGGACTCGGGTACGATCAGTATGTTCGGCCTGCCGGTGCCAGGCTCGGCGCGCCGTGCGCGCGCGCGTGTCGGCGTGGTGCCCCAGATCGATAATCTCGATCCCGACTTTACGGTGCGTGAAAACCTGCTCGTGTATGGCCGTTATTTTGGGCTCGCGTCAGCACACATTCGTGCGCGGATACCGGCGCTGCTCGACTTCGCGGGACTCGCCAGCCGCGCCGACGACACTATCAAGCAACTGTCGGGCGGCATGAAAAGGCGGCTCACGCTGGCGCGCGCGCTGATCAACGATCCCGATCTGATTTTTCTCGACGAGCCGACCACCGGCCTCGATCCACAGGCGCGACACGTGATCTGGGAACGGCTGCGCCAGCTGCTGGCCCAAGGTAAAACCATTTTTCTCACCACCCATTTCATGGACGAAGCCGAGCGCCTCTGCCACCGGCTTGCGATCATGGACCGCGGCCGCATGATCGCCGGCGGCTCGCCGCGCGAGCTCGTCGCGGCGCATATCGAGCCGCAGGTCATCGAAGTATTCGGCGACGGCGCCGAAGCGTGGGCAAGCACGTTTGGCGAGCGCTTGAGTGAGCGCTGCGAAAAAACAGGTGAAACGGTGTTCTGCTACGCACGCAACGTCGAGCCGCTTTTGCATGATCTCGAGCAGCGGCCCGAGCTGCGCTACCTGCACCGCTCGGCTAATCTGGAAGATGTGTTCCTGCGGCTGACCGGGCGCGATTTGCGTGATTAATGATGACTAAGATCTGGTCACTGCCGCAACTGAGCCCGCGCTTTATCAATATCTGGCGCCGTAACGTGCTCGTCTGGCGCAAGCTTGCGATTCCCTCGATGCTCGGCAATCTCGCCGATCCCATGCTGTACCTGCTAGGGTTCGGCTATGGACTCGGGCGCATGCTGCCTGATGTGTTCGGCACTTCCTACATTGCCTTCCTCGCTGCCGGCATCGTCTGTTCGAGCACCATGACGAGCGCCTCGTTCGAGGCGATGTACTCGGGGTTTTCGCGCATGCACGTGCAAAAAACGTGGGAAGCGATCATGAACACACCCGTCATGCTCGACGACGTGCTGATCGGCGAGGCGGTATGGGCCGCAAGCAAGAGTCTGCTCTCGGGCAGCGCGGTACTGCTGGTGGCAAGCGCGCTCGGCCTGTGCCAGTCGTTGCTTGCGTTATGGGTGTTGCCGATCATGTTTGTTACCGGTCTCGCGTTTGCGAGCCTGGGATTGATCGTGACCGCAGTGTCGCCGAGCTACGATTTTTTCATGTATTACTTTACTCTGTTCATCACTCCGATGATGTTGCTGTGCGGTGTGTTTTTTCCTGCTGGCGAGCTGCCGCTGATATTGCAGCAGGCTGCGTTGTTTCTGCCGCTCACTCACGCGGTGGCGCTGGTGCGGCCGCTCATGAACGATGCGGTGCCGCCGGGCATGTTGGTTCACGTGCTGGCATTGCTCGCCTATGCGGCGGCCGGTTTTTACGTCGCTCTGGTGCTGACGCGCAAGCGCCTGCTACAGTAGAGCCGGACTGCCATGCGAGCGCTGGCTTAACTCGTGCGGGCAAACCATCCGGGAGAAAAGAGGCGGGTGTGCTCTGGTTGAAAGCTTTTCACATCGTATTTATGGTGACCTGGTTCGCGGGGCTCTTTTACCTGCCGCGGCTGTTCGTCTATCACGCGATGACCGACGACAGTCCCGGCAGCGAGCGCTTTAAGGTGATGGAGCGCAAACTCTTCTACGGCATCATGACGCCCGGGGCGGTGTTGACGCTCGCGTCCGGTGCGTGGCTATGGCTGGGCTACAGCATCAGCGGCGGTTGGCTGCACGCCAAGCTTACGCTCGTCGCGATCCTGATCGCGTATCACGCTTATTGCGGCAAGCTCTTGCTCGACTTCAAGCACGGCCGCAACCGGCACGGCCACGTGTTCTATCGCTGGCTCAACGAATTTCCGGTCGTCATCCTGATAGCCGTCACCCTCCTTGTCGTCGTCAAACCGTTTTAGCGGGATTCTTGTCGCACTCATGCTGGCGCTGGCGAGCGCGCAGCCTGGCGCGCAGAGCTCGGAAGTACGAATGCTGGTGCAAAGCTCGCCGCTCGCCGGATTCCAGTATTACCAAGGCAGGCAGTTGTGGGACGAAATCAAGGTCGGCGATGTGCTTGCGCTGGTGCGGGAATCCGACAATCCGCACGACCACAACGCGGTACGCGTCGAATGGCGCGGCCATAAGTTAGGTTACGTGCCGCGCCGCGAGAATCAGGCAGTCGCGCAGCATATGGATCGCGGCGGCCGTGTCGAGGCGCGCGTCAGCAGGCTGCTCGTGCACCGCAATCCCTGGCAGCGGATCGAATTCGAAGTTTTTGTAAGACTTTAAATGGAACACTTCTTTGCGCCCTGCCCACGTGGCCTCGAGGCCGTACTCACGCAGGAGCTCGCGGCGCTCGGCGCCGCGGACATCAAGGCGACCGAAGGCGGCGTGCATTTCACTGGAGCGGCTGCGCTATGCTATCGCGCCAATCTCGAAAGCCGCATCGCGAGCCGCATTTTGCGCCACGTTGTAACAGCGCCCTATCGCAGCGAAGACGATATTTACCAGGCAACGCTGGCACTCAAATGGCCGCTCTGGTTTGACGTCGGCAATACGATACGCGTCAACGTCGCGGCGCTGCGCTGCCCGCTCAAAAGTCTTGACTTCGTCACGCTGCGCATCAAGGATGCGATCTGCGACCGCTTTCGCGAGCACGGCGGCAAGCGGCCCAGCGTCGACACCGAACATCCCGATGTTCGCGTTCACGCTTTCCTTACCGCCGATCGCTTGACGCTGTATCTCGACACCACGGGCGAGCCGCTGTTCAAGCGCGGCTGGCGTATCGCATCGACCGAAGCGCCGCTGCGCGAAAATCTTGCGGCAGGGATTCTGCGTCTGACCGGCTGGACGCCGGGCGAGACGCTGCTCGATCCGGCCTGCGGCAGCGGTACCCTGCTCGTCGAAGCCGCGATGATCGCACTCGATATCGCGCCGGGACTGCGACGCAGTTTCGCATTCGAAAAGCTCAAGAATTTCGAGCGCGAGGCATGGCATGCGCTGCGCACTGCCGCCGTACAGCGCAGCCAGCCCGTGACACCCCTTGGCATTCACGGCAGCGATCTTTACGGTGACACGCTGAAAGTCGCGCACGCTAATCTCGGCCACGCCGGCCTCGCGGGCGCGGTGACCTTAAAGCAGGCCAACCTGCTCGAAATAAGTCCGCCCGCGCTGTCTGGCGTGCTGGTCGCTAACCTGCCGTACGGAGTGCGCAGCGGCGACTCGGCCGAGCTCCTCGAGTTTTATCCCCGGCTGGGCGACGCGCTGAAGCAGCGTTTCGCCGGCTGGCGTGCGTATCTGTTCAGCGCAGACCGCGAGCTGCCCAAACGCATACGCCTATCGGTATCGAAACGCATACCGCTCTATAACGGCGCGCTCGAATGCCGTTTGCTCGAGTACAAGATCATCTCCGGCAGCATGCGCGCCACGAAACCTTCCGTTGCGCGCGAGAACGGAAGGTCGTGAGACCGAAATAATTCACTGCCATCCAGGTTGTGAGCGCAGCGCGTATGGGGCGCCTGCACTTCGCGGCTGCCCGAATATTTCGGATGACAGGGGGTGTGACGGCTAGTCGCAACCAACTCATCCCTGACGCAGGTGCTCAAGTGCAACGTGTATTGCACGGATGCGGCGCACTTCAACAAGATTAACGAAGTTTATGCGCGTTACTTTCCGGTGGAATCTCCGGCCCGCATCTTCGTATGCGTTCCCTGTTTTCCGGGGCCGTTCGATATTGAAATCGATTGCGTTGCGGTCGCTGGGCCCGCTACCTGACGCGCGACTCGGATATCGCGGACTATGCGCGCGTACGCAGCCGTTATCTCGGCGACATGCGCCCCGGCGTCCACGCTGCTCGTGATCCCCGCGCTCGTCAAGCCTTGATCCTGGTCGAGATCGAAGTCTCCGCCGCGAAGCGCTAAAGCAGCAACGCAAACGAGGCCTGCTGCAATCACACAATATTCAGGTGATCGATGCCTGACATCACGTCTTTGTCCTTGGACTCTTTACTGTTCAATTTGATATTCAGGCGCAGCTCGTTGACCGAATCGGCATTGCGCAGCGCGTCTTCGTAGCTGATCTCGCCTGCCTCGTAAAGATCGAACAGAGCCTGGTCAAATGTCTGCATGCCAAGCTCGCGTGACTTCGCCATAATCGCCTTGATTTCCTGCACCTCGCCTTTGAAGATCAGATCGGCAATCAATGGGGAATTGAGCAGGATCTCGACCGCCGCGCAACGACCCTTGCCGTCTTTCTTCGGAATCAGCCGCTGTGAAACGAACGCGCGCATATTGAGCGACAGATCCATCAGCAACTGCGCTTTGCGCTCTTCGGGGAAGAAATTGATGATGCGGTCGAGCGCCTGATTGGAACTGTTGGCGTGCAGCGTGCCCATCGCGAGGTGACCGGTTTCAGCGAATGCAATCGCGTGATCCATGGTCTCGCGGTCACGAATCTCACCGATCAGAATCACGTCGGGGGCCTGGCGCAACGTGTTTTTCAGCGCCGAATGCCACGACTCGGTATCGACACCGACTTCGCGCTGCGTAATCAGACAGTTCTTATGGTCATGCACGTATTCAACCGGATCCTCGATGGTAATGATATGGCCATAGCTGTTCTCGTTGCGGTAGCCAATCATCGCCGCGAGCGATGTCGATTTGCCCGAGCCGGTTGCGCCGATGAAAATAATCAGGCCGCGCTTGCTCATCACGATATCTTTCAGCACCACCGGCAGCCGCAGATCGTCTATCTTCGGGATACTCGTGGTGATTGTGCGCATCACCATGCCCACGCGTGCCTGTTGCACAAACGCGCTGACGCGGAAGCGCCCGATGCCGCTGGGATTGATGGCGAAGTTACCTTCCTTTGTCGCTTCGAATTCTGCCGCCTGCTTGTCGTTCATCATCGCGCGCGCAAGATCCGCAGTCATTTGCGGCGTCAGAGTCTGGTTCGACACCGGCGTCATCTTGCCATCGACTTTGAAGGCAGGCGGGAACCCCGCAGTGATGAACAAATCCGATGCTTTCTTGCTGAGCATTGCGCGCAGTAGATTGTGCATGAATTGGACTGCCTGATCGCGCTCCATAATTGCCCCTCTAAAGTGCAGTAAATGGTTAACCGGTACGACGGGTGGTCTGACTCCGGTTGAATTGA
>Ga0070706_100007047_pt1 | contig 10595 bp, 8 predicted proteins | sample KBSK5501metaG_FD_65476 | JGI IMG/M metagenome (GOLD analysis project Ga0070706, IMG submission 65476) | Corn, switchgrass and miscanthus rhizosphere microbial communities from Kellogg Biological Station, Michigan, USA - KBS K5-50-1 metaG | ecosystem: Host-associated > Plants > Roots >...
TCCGAAGGCGAGGCGGGCCTGGAGAACCCGGTGCTCAACGCCAGCGGCATCACGCTGCCGACCTACTCCGCCTGGAGCGGGCCGGTCGCGTCGGACACCGTGCCCGCCACCGGCGACGCGGCCGGCGCCCAGGCGGTGCTGAAGGCCGCCGGGTACACCAAAGGCGCCAACGGGTTCTTCCAGAAGGGCGGCAAGACCGTCTCGGTCACGCTGATCAGCCCGGCCGCGTACACCGACTACGCGGAGGTCGGCTCGATCGCCGCCCAGGAGCTGAAGAACGCCGGGATCGACGCGACGTTCCAGGGCATCAGCGTGAACGCCTGGAACGCCGACATGGCCGACGGCAACTTCACGCTGGCCGAGCACTGGTCCAACGGCGGCGTCACCCCGTACAACCTGTACGACAACTGGCTGGACAGCTCGCTGGCCAGCGGCACCGCGGCCACGGGCGACTACGAAGGGCTGAAGAACCCGGCCATCGACAGCGCCCTGGCCCGGCTGGCAGGGGGCTCCACGGTCGCCGAGCAGGCGGCCGCCCTTACCCCCATCGAGAAATTTGTCGAAACGAACCTGCCGGTCATCCCGGTCACCACGGCGTCGGACTGGTTCGAGTACAACTCGCAGCACTGGGTCGGCTGGCCGACTCAATCGAACCCGTACGAGTCAGGGCAGCCCTCCGGCAGTAACAACAACGCAGGCACGGGCACCGACGAGGTGGTCATCCTGCACCTGAGTCCTCGCTGACCCCCTCAGCGAGGAGCCCTCGCTGAGCCGAGGGCAAGCGGGCCCGCCCCCGGGAGACCGGGGGCGGGCCACACCCCAGCAGTACGGCAACCCAACACGGAGGATCGGCCAGTCATGACAGGAACGGCCAGGACGGCACGGACATCTTTTCCTGGCCCGCTACGGGGGTGGGCCTCCTCGGGGGCGGGGGAGGCTGAGCGCTACGGGCGGCGGAGCCTGGCGTGCAGCAGGCCCAGGTCGTCCTGGCCGAAGCCGTGCCCGGCCAGCCACCCGTTGACTCCGCCGTACCGGGCGCGCACCTGCTCCAGGAACGCCGTCATCGTCTGCGGCCGCGGCCGGTGTTCCTCGGCGGGCTTGCTGTTGATATCGGCCGCGTAAGTGGGTGACCTGCGCAGGCGCTCCACGATGCCGGTGATTCGCTCACCGGTGGCGGCGTAGTCGGCGACCACGTCCTGCGGCCGGACGCCGACAGCGGTGAGCGCGAGCGCCACCACCACCCCGGTGCGGTCTTTGCCCGCCGCACAGTGGACCAGCGCCGCACCGTCGGCGGCGGCGACGCTGCGCAGCGCGGCCACGACCTGATCGGGGCGATCCTCCAGGTAGCCCAGGTAGTGCCCGCAGAGAGGATCGGCGGGGTAACGGGACCGGTCCTGCTCGTCCCGGTCCTGGGCGAGCAGCACGTCGGCGACCACATCCGTGGCGGATCCCTGTTCCGGCAGGATGGGGTGGTGGGCATGCCGGACAGCCGCGACGGCATCGAGCGGTGCCGGCCCCTCGGACACCAGTTCGGCCGTGCTGCGCAGATCCACGACCGTCGTCAGGCCGATGTCCCCGACCAGCCTGGCGACGTCGGACGGCGAAAGTTCCTGCAGGTTGTCGCCCCGCAGCAGCCTGCCGACCGCGGTTTCGCCACCGTCCTGCGTGGCCAAGCCGCCGAGGTCCCGGACGTTGGCGGCACCCTCAAGCTCGATCCACGGCATGACTTCAATCGCCGGAACGGATGTCGTGGTCGTCCTCGTCCACCACGTGCACCGCCGCCTCCTCGGCCGACGCCGCACCACCGTCGATCCCGGTGTCGTGCGCGACGAGATCGGCCTCGGTGTCCGTATGGGCGCCTTCGTCATCGGCCACCAGCCGACCCGCGCGCGGATCCGGGCCGTCGTCGAGCAGCAGCCCGTCCAGGTCCTCGTCGGCCGCATCCGGGTCGCCGGCGAAGTCCTCCGGGTCTTCGTTGTCGAGGTCGGCCGGGGTGTCGGGCTCTTCCTCGGCGAGCAGGGCATCGAGCGACTCGCCGCCCTGCTGCTCGCCGGCCGTGGTGCCGAACCGCATCCCGGCCGACCACCGCTCCGGGGCGGCCACGCCCCGGTCCAGCGGATCGTCGCCGGGATCGCCGGTGAGCGTGTCGGAGGCGTCCTCCACGTCGTAGTCCTCAAGATCGGCGGACTCGTGCCGGGTCTCGTCGGGCATCGTTTGAGTTCCTTCCGGCGGTCACGCCTGCCGTGACCGCGACTAGGTATCGAGAGCAGCCAGGATCCACTCTCCCCCACTGCCGCGGCGCACCGCACCCGGGGCCGGCCACAGCACCGGTCTACGCTCGTGCAGGTGCACGCGCTCGCTCGGCTGGAGGGATGGACCGGTCCATGACGTTTCTGCTGCCGTCGGCCGATGGGGTCGCCGACGAGGTTACCCGGCGGCTGCCGCAGGCCACCATCGTGCGGTATGAGGAGGGCGGCTACCGCCTGGACGAGGTCGACTTCTACTGCCTGCCCTACATGGGCAACGGCTCGAGCATCGCGATGATCGCGCAGTTGCCGCGGCTAAGGGTCCTGCAGAGCCTCAGCAGCGGTGTCGACAACGTCCTGGGGTCCGTGCCTGACCAGGTGACCTTCTGCAACGGAATCGGGCTGAATCACGAGGAGGGCACCGCCGAGCTTGCGGTCAGCCTCATCCTCGGCAGCCTGAAGCGGCTTCCGGCGTTCGCGCTGCACCAGTCCGAGCACCACTGGCACCACCTGCGCACCGACAGCCTCGACGGCAAGCGGGTCCTGCTGGTGGGCCACGGGCGCATCGGGCAGATGATCGAGCGGCGGATCGCGCCGTTCGGCGTCCGGATCACCCGGGCCTCCCGCACCGCCCGCGACGGCGTGGCGCCGCTGTCGCAGCTTCCCCGGCTCGCCGCCGAAGCGGACATCCTCGTCGTGTGCATCGCGCTGACCCCGGACACCTCGGGACTGATCAACGGTGAGGTGCTTGCCGCACTCCCCGCCGGGGCGCTGGTGGTGAACGTGGCCCGCGGCGCCATCGTCGACGCGGCCGCCCTGGCCGGGCACCTGGCCGACGGGCGGCTGCGGGCGGCGCTGGACGTCACCGACGTCGAGCCGCTGCCCGCCGACCGCCCCGAGTGGGCCCTGCCGAACGTCCTGATCACCCCGCACGTCGGTGGCGACACGTTCGTCTTCGCCGAGCGTGCGCCCGGCTTCGTCGCAGAGCAGGCCGAGCGGTACCTGACCGGCCAGCCGTTGGCCAACGTCGTCAAGCCGGCGGCCCGCGAAATTAGCAACGGCGGTTAACGGTAGACCCGGCGGCGGCCTCTCTCCGTGCCGGTCATGCGGAGCACCAGCAGCACCAGGATCGCGCCGAGGATCGAGCCGATGATGCCGACCAGGTGGAACTTATGCGGCGCCAGCCGGTGGTACTGGATCAGGTTCCAGATGAATCCGCCGACGAATGAGCCGACAATGCCCAGCAGAATCGTGCCGAGGATTCCCATGGGGTCGCGGCCGGGTACGACCAGGCGGGCGACCGCCCCGGCGACCAGGCCGATCAGGATCAGAATAATGATGAATGTCACCATGGCCGCCTAGCTACCACGGATCCGGTGGATCATGCGCGGTCACCGGGAGTGGCTCAGATGGTGTCCCACCCGGCGGACTCGTAGGCCTCGGTCAGCGTGGCGAGCAGCGTGCCGTCCACCGGCAGGCTGAGGTCGTCGATCTGGCCGACCGGCGCGATGCCACGGGCGTTGGTGACAAACGCGGCGCGGAACGAGTGCAGCGCGGAGGTATTCACCGGGATGCGCCGCGATGGAACACCGCAGGCTGGAAGCTGGCGCTCGAGGAGCTGCATGGTGATCCCGTCCAGCACGGGCGCGGCGGGCCACAGGATGCTGTCGCCGTCGAAGAACGCGATGTTGGTGATGGACCCTTCCGAGATGACTCCGCCCGGGCCGGTCAGCAGGGCCTCGTCGAATCCGTTGCGGTGGGCCAGCCGCTGGAAGTAGCCCTGCCCGAAGTCGCCGAGATGCTTGATGTGCGGGAGCGTGCGCTGATAGAGCACCGTTTGCAGGCGCCAGGGATCGGCGGGCATGCCGCCCGGCGGGCGCACGGTCACCATGACCGACGGCCCGCCGGGCATCTCGCAGACGTAGACCCGAACCGAGGCATCGCCGGTACCGGCGCCCAATGCGTGCCGGATGTGCGCCCGTACCGCGGCCGGGCCCAGGCCCGCGCCGAACAGTTCCCGGTTCGCGGCGTCAAGCCGGGCGAGGTGCAGGTCAAGGCCGCGGACCCGGAGCTCCCTGACCTGCATAGCGGTGAAATGGCCATACCCGGCGGGCGCGGTGGCGCTGAGCCGTTCCACCGTGGCCGCCACGCCGTCGATCTCGATGCGCCTCACCGGCGCCCCGGCCGTCATGCCACGTACGCTAACCGACAGGTCACCGGGGCTGCGCAATACCCCGCACTGACCGCGGCCGGGTCATTGACGGCCGGCTTGGCGCGCACGATCCTGGCTGCCATGAACGGGACGCCTGATCATGTGCTCCGTAACCGCGCGGCCTGGGATCGGCTGGCCGATGACTATGCCGGGCCGGGGCTGGAGAACTGGGCCGCGGCCGGGCCCAGCTGGGGTGTCTGGGGCGTCCGCGAGGAACAGGCCAGGATGTTGCCGCCGGACCTGGGCGGGGCCGACAGCCTGGAGCTGGGCTGCGGCACCGGCTACGTGTCGGCCTGGCTGGCCCGGCGCGGCGCCCGGCCGGTCGGCCTGGACAATTCCGCGGCGCAACTGGCCACCGCCGCGGCCCTGCAGGACCGTTTCGGCCTGCACTTCCCGCTGATCCAGGCCAGCGCCGAGCAGGTACCCCTCGCCGATGCCGCCTTCGACCTGGTGATCTCGGAATACGGCGCCAGCATCTGGTGCGATCCGTACGCCTGGATTCCCGAGGCGGCCCGGCTGCTGCGACCCGGAGGGCAACTGATCTTCCTGGTCAACGCGGTCCAGCTCATCCTTACCCTGCCCGAGGAAGAGGACCTGCCCGCCACCGAAACGCTGCAGCGGCCCTTCTTCGGCATGCACCGGTTTCAGTGGCTGGGCACCGACTCGGTGGAGTTCCACATCGGTCACGGCGACATGATCCGCCTGCTCCGCCGCTGCGGCTTCGAGGTGCAAGACCTCGTCGAGATCCAGCCCCCGCCGGGCGCGACCACCCGGCATCCGCTCGCCAGCATCGAATGGGCGCGGCAGTGGCCCTGCGAGGAAGTTTGGAAGGCCCGCAAATCAGGCTGACCGGGAAAACGACCTCGAACCAGCAGTGCTCGACCCAGGGTAGGTGGGACACGGCCCCGGCCATTGTCATCAGGGGCGAGCCCAGGAGCACCGGGCGGCGGGCGTCCGCGTGCCCGGCCCGCCACCACTGGCCACGGCCGTAGGATCGGCGAGCTACCCGCACAAACCGGTGAGCCCGGCTCATGTCAACGGCTTACGTAGCGGGCGATTGGGCCTCCCCGTCCAGCAGTTCACGGATGGCGTCCATGTGGCCGGCGTGCCGGGCGGTCTCTTCGACCATGTGGATCAGTATCCAGCGCAGCGTCGCGGCGGCGGCCCGGAAACCTGGGTGTTTGCCGACGTCATCCAGCCAATGGGCGGCGGCGATCTCGTTGGACCGGGCGCACTGGGCCTCATAGTCCGCCAGGAGCCGGTCAAGCGGCTGGCCGGAGGGCATCACGCCGTCGTCGGGGCCGTCGTCGAACTGCGGCCCGACGGCCGGGCGGCCCAGGAACACGACCTCGAACCAGCAGTGCTCGACCCAGCGCAGGTGGGATACGGCCCCGGCCATCGTCATCAGGGGCGAGCCCCGGAGCACCGGGCGGCGGGCGTCCGCGTCGGACACCCCTTCGCACTTCATGTGCACGATCGCCCGCTGCAGGTCGAGCCAGCCGACAAGCTGAGTCCGCTCATCGGCCACGAACGGCGGGGGCCGGCGCACAGGCGTCATACCCGCCGACGCTACTCAAGCCGGCGAATTCAAGCACCCGAGTTATTTGGCGGGCCCGCGGGGGCCGGTGGACCCGTGTCCCAGCCCAGGCCGGACGTGGGCCGGGCGCGGCGGCGGTTTCCCGTATAGCCTGTTTATCCGGCTTTGCCGCAAATGCCAGGAAGATAATTCCAGCCGGCTCCCAAGCCCAGCCTCTCGTGATCTACGCGAGGCCAGCAGCGGCGCTATTGCGGAGGCGCAGCGTCACGCCATATTTCCGTGAGAAAATATTTATGCAATACGCAATACCGTGGCCGCTTCGGTCCCCGTCCGGCGCGGGTCCGTGGCGGGCCAGCAGGCACCCCGGCGGGGCCGTTCGCCATGGAGGTGGCTCTGGGTCCCGCCGGGGTACGGTTCGGCTGGCTCCTTCCTAGGTCAGGCGTGGATGGTGAAGTTGGCACTCAGGCTGGCCGGCGTGCCGATCTGCACCTGGTAGGCGCCGAGTTCCACCTGTGGGCTTGCGTCGCTACTGATGTCGCCCGGCGTGACGGCAAGCTGGGAGACGCGGAAGGCGACGTGCACGGTCTTGGTCTGTCCCGGGTTCAGCGTCACTCGGGCGAACCCGACCAGCCTCTGGTTCGGGACCACTACCACGCTGACCGGCTGGTGCACGTACACCGGGACCACGTCCGTGCCGGCCACGCTGCCGGTGTTGGACACAGTGAAGGTGGCGGTCACCGTGCCGGTCCGGGACACGCTGGCAGGCGCCGACAGGCCGGTGACATTGAAGGTGGTGTAGGACAGCCCGTAGGCGAACGGGTAGAGCGGGTTGTAGCCACTGCCCTGGCCGAAGTTGGTGCCGGGCAACTGGTCGAAGAACTTCGGCTGGTCGCCGAGCGGTGACGGCGCTCCGCCGTTGAAGTCCCCGCCGACCGTGGCCGCGTCGGACGGCCAGGTCACGGGCAGCTTCCCGCTCGGGTCCACCTTGCCGAAGATGACATCGGCCACGGCCTGGCCCGCCTCGGTGCTGCCCTGGTAGGCCATCAGGATGGCGTCGGCCTGCTCCGCCGGGCCGAGGCCGAGCGGCCGGCCGGCCACCACGACCACGATCACCGGCTTGCCGGTCTGCTCCAGCGCGGTGACCAGGCTCTGCTGGTCCGGCGTGAGCTGCGGCGACGGATTGTCCCCGAGCCCTTCGGCGTACGCCTTTTCGCCGACGGCGACGACGACCGCGTCGGCCGATGCGGCGTCGGCGACGGCGGTCGCCTGGTCGGGCGCGAACGTCACGTTGGGGTCCTCGCCCTGCAGGCCCTTGAGCACCGTCGTGCCGGGCGGGATCTGGCCGGGCGGGCCCTCACAGCACACGTGGCCGCTGGTGAAGGGGCCCTGCCAGCTAACGCTCCAGCCGCCGACCTGGAAGGTCATGGAGTCCGCGTTCGGCCCCGTCACCACCAGCTTGCTGTTCGGTGACAGCGGCAGCATGCTGTTCTGGTTGCGCAGCAGCGTGATCGACTCACGCGCCGCGCGCAACGTGGCGGCCCGGCCGGCCTGCACCGCGGCGTCCGCCTGGCTGGCGTTGACCAGCGGGTGATTGAACAGGCCCAGCTGGAACTTCAGCGTGAGAATCCGCTGGACGGCCTGGTTGATCCTCGCCATGGGGATGCTGTGGTTCGACACGTCCTGCTGCACGGCGGCCTGCCACTGGTCGGCGTTGAAGGGCAGCATGGTCATGTCGACGCCGGCGTTGATGGCCAGCGCGGCCGCACCGGCGAGGTCAGGGGCCATGTGGTAGGTGGTGGCCAGCGCCGGGACGTCACCGAAGTCGCTGATCACCACGCCCTTGAAGCCGAGCCGGTCACGCAGCTCGGTGGTGAGCAGATACCGAGACGCCGTGGCGGGGATCCCGTTGATCGACCCCGAATCCACCATGACCGTGCCTGCTCCGGCGTTGATCGCACCCGCATACGCAGGCAGGAACGTGTCCTGCAGGTAGCGGAGCGGCAACTCGGCCTGCACCCGGTCGTGCCCGTTGATCGACTCGGAGTACCCGGCGAAGTGCTTCACGGTGGCGGTGACGGCCAGGCCGCCGCCGGGAATGGCTTGCAGTCCGCGGACGAACGCGCCACCCATCGCCGCCGCGAGCGCGGGCTCCTCGGCCCACGTCTCGTACGTGCGGCCCCACCGGTTGTCCCGCGACAGGTCCTGGACGGGCGCGAAGTCCCAGTTCCAGCCGGTGGCGCGCAGCGCGTTGGCGGTCACCTGACCGCCCGCCATGGCGGCGGCCGGGTCCCAGGTGGCGCCCACCCCGATGGACTGCGGGAACAGGGGCGCCTGCCACGGGTGCCCGAAACCGTGCACCGCGTCGACCCCGAAGATCACCGGGATGTGCAGCCGCGTGTGCGTCATCGCGTAGGACTGCATCATGTTGTACTCGTTCGCCCAGTCCAGGCCGGTGTTGCCGGTGCCGCCCTGGCCAGTTGTGTCCGGCGGGATGTCGGTGCCGCCGGCCAGGATCGAGCCGACGTTGTTGTCGACGAAGATCTTCTGCTCACACACCGGGTTGGGCATGTTGAAGCCACCCTGGCTGGTGCAGTTGTTGCTGGTGTCGGTGACCTGGGTGGCCTCGATCTGCACCATCTGGCCGATCTTCTCCGGCAGTGTCATCCGGCCCAGCAGGTCAGCGACCCGCGCCTGGACCGGAAGGTGCGAATTCAGGTAGGCCGGGCGGCCGGTCGCGGCCGCGGACTGGCCGTTCACCGCGGCGGCGGTCATGCCAATCGCCAGGGCCACTGCCGCAGTGGCCGCTGGGAACGCTAGTCGACGGACTGATCTGCGCCGGATCATGCCCCGGCGCCTGGTGACGAGATCGGACAACGGGAGTCTCATCGTCGCTCCTTCGCTCAGTCATGGGTCCCGAGCGAGGGCGCCGACACTACTCGGCCCCGGGCTCCTCACCACGGCAAAGCGGGAGCGCAGCGACCGGTAGGCTCACCTCGAAAGCATTCTGGAAAGTCCCGCACCAGCGCCCTCTCCGCTATAACCTATGACGCCATTGATCAATGAAATATGAAAATTTTACCTTCGGCATAAACAAACCATAAATAGACGCCGCCCCGGGCGTATCCACTAGATCTATACCGCCCCGGAGACGGATCCTGGTGCATGATGATCACGAGACGGTCAAGAAGCCAATAGCGGAACCATTGGCCGCGATGGCCACGCAGCGAGGTGCCCGCCACAGGCCGGCTGATCCATCGGGCACGGTCCTTGATCTGCGCGGTCATGGGCAGGCCGCAGGGTTCGCGCGGCGTCCCAACCAGGGCCGGGGATGGGCCACAATGACCGCACGGCCCGACCAGCCAGCGCAACCCGGTCGCCAGTCCGGGGCCCGGGGACACTGCTGGCCCTGGGCAGCCTGCTGGTGCGTCACCTGGGTCAGCGGCGGATCACCGGGGGCGCCCCCTGGCCTTCGATCGTGGCTCAGAAGGCGCACTGGTGGAACCCGGCGAACACGGTCGCGGACTCGGGTGCGGTCGCCTTCGGGATCAGCTCCTGGAGTTGCGGGTTGCTGCCACCGAACCGGGCCCAGCGGGGTGCCGGGCCGGCGTTGGGGTTGCCGGTGGCGGCAAACCGGGTCCAGTAGCCCATCATCTGCGCGGACAGGGCGGCCTGGTCCGGCTTGAACGACGGCGTGATGTCCAGCAGCGGGACCTTCCCGAACACGTACTGGAGTTCCGTGCTGTGCGCCGCGCCGAGCGGGAACGTGAACTTGATGCCGAAATCGTTCGGCGGGGCCGGGTCGCTGAACTCGTAGGCGTACGTCCCACTGCGCTGGGTGAGGACGTCGGCAAGCAGCGCCGGGCAGCTGAACTCGGAGTCGGTGAGCACCTTGGCGAAGGCCAGGTCCGGGGACGCGAACGCCGACAGCGGGTAGTGGGCCAGGACCGCGGGCGCCGCCTTGGCACCGACCTGGGCGGCGATGACCTTGGGATACTGCGCCGCGGTGAGCGGGTGGCCCTGCGCGTCGAATTCGAGCCCGACGAAGAACCGCCCCTCGTCGTGGTTGCTGCCCTGCAGCAGCGGGACATGCAGATACTGGCCGGCCTCGAACGCGCTGAGCGGCGACAGCGGCAGCGTGAAGCCGCCCGCGACCGGGCCCCAGGACAGCCCGGACGCCGGCTCCGCCTTCAAGATCTCGGCGACCGGCTTGGTCCGCATGCACGCCGCCGCGGTGGCGGCCTTGGTGCAGCCCAGGCTCTTGGCCAGGGCGCTGCCCTGCTGCTCGGCCGCCTGCTTGCTGGGCGTGGGGAAGATGCACCCACTCTCCGCGATCGCCCGGGAGAACAGGCCGAAAGCGGTCGGCGAGGCCATGTTCGCGCAGACGCTCGCGCCGCCCGCGGACTCACCGAAGATCGTCACGTTGCCCGGGTTGCCGCCGAACGCGAACGCGTTGCCCTGCACCCAGCGCATCGCGGCCTGCTGGTCCATCAGGCCGTAGTTCCCGCTGGAGTTGCCGGGGCTCTCGGCGTCCAGCGACGGCAGCGCGAGGAAACCGAACGCACTGAGCCGGTAGTTGATGGTCACCACGATCACGTGGTGC
>Ga0070706_100007048_pt1 | contig 10594 bp, 11 predicted proteins | sample KBSK5501metaG_FD_65476 | JGI IMG/M metagenome (GOLD analysis project Ga0070706, IMG submission 65476) | Corn, switchgrass and miscanthus rhizosphere microbial communities from Kellogg Biological Station, Michigan, USA - KBS K5-50-1 metaG | ecosystem: Host-associated > Plants > Roots >...
GCAGACCGCTCGAGGAGTTGATTGACGTCAGTCTTGGCACTCTCCAGCGCTGCCTCGATGAGCAGGTACTCCTGCGTGGGGAAGTAGCGGTAAGCCGTAGCTCGCGAGACACGGGCGACATCAGCCGCCTCAGCCACCGAGGGCGTCTGTCCCTCTCGTAGCAGGTGCTTGGCCGCTTCTAAGATCGCCGCACGGGTGCGCCGCTTCTGATTGATCCGTCCTTCCTCTTCCCAACTCGTATTGCCGATCATGGTTGGTTCTCCTCTGTTCGCATGTTTGTCTCTTCTGGTGTTGCTCTCCTGCATCAGGAGATCGGAAGGAAATTCCTCCTTCCCCTTGACAGATGTTCCTTTGGAGGTTATTATACTAATGTCTCGGAATGAGATGCAAGTCTCATAAAGAGATGAATGTCTTACAATCACAGCACAGACAAGGAGGGTTCCTTTCTATGGCTTCTCAAGCTCAACCGAAACACGTCCTGCCTTTTCAAGGAAAGACCTATCGTGCTAGAGGCTTCCTGTGCACCTTCAAACTGCTGGCGAGCGATACCAATGGAGCCTTCACGCTCTCCGAGGCGTCCAATGCTCCCAACACGGGTGTTCCGCCCCATATTCAACACCTGGAGGACGAGGCATTTATCGTTCTGGAAGGCAGGTATACCTTCCAAGTAGGCGACCAGAGCATACAGTGTGGCCCTGGCGAAGTGGTCTACGTCCCTCGTGGGATTCCGCACGCGCTCGCCAATACCGGCACGGAGCCAGCCCGCATGCTGATCCTGCAAGCTCCCGGCGGCATTCACGAACAGTACTTTGCCGAGGCCTGGGAACCCATCGAGGATCCCTCGCATCTCCCGCCGGAGGGTGGACCGCCAGACTTCGGCAAGATCACAGTGGCAGCCCAAAGACATGGCATCGAGATGGTGCCCCCACCTGCTCGGTAGAGCGCGAGCCAGCGTTGTGGAAACCACCACTGACCGGTTTCGCCCAGATCCATGGGCGAAGAGAGGAGTGAGAAGTGACCGATCTTGAACGCATCTTGATTGTCGGGGGAGGCATCGCTGGGCTCACCCTGGCCACGGCCCTGCACCAGCAGGGCTTCACGGCAGAACTCGTGGAGCGCAGCCCCACCTGGCAGACCACAGGAGCTGGCATCATGCTGCATGGCAACGGCGTGCGCATCCTGCGAACACTTGGAATGAGCGCCGACGTTGAGCTGGCGGGGACAAACTTGCAGAACTGGAGCTTCTGTGACCAGCAAGGGGAGCTGCTCTGCGAGATCGACCTGCAAGCGCTCTGGGGCGACGTGGGTCCCACCATCGGCATCGCACGCACCCGACTACAGCAGGTGTTGCTGGCCGGTGCCGCCGAGGTGCCCTGTCGGCTCGGCACTGACCTCACGTCGCTCGCCCAGGACGAGCAGCATGTCCAGGTCGGCTTCAGTGACGGCTCGTCGGGCGACTACGACCTGGTGGTCGGCGCCGATGGCCTTGCCTCAACCGTGCGTCGGCTCACGCTGGACGCAGCCCCGTCTGGCTATACCGGGTTGATGGTGTGGCGCAGTCTGGCGCCGCATCATCAGGCCAGCATGCAGGTCCTGCTGGGCGAGGGCTGTGTCTTTGGGCTGGTACCCGTGGGTGAGGGACAGACCTATGGCTTTGGGATCGAAGGCTCGCCGCGCTTCCACGCCCCGCTCGAGGGGCGACTGGAACGCGTGCGCCGCCGCTTTGCGGCTTTCGGGGGGCTGGTTCCGGCGTACCTGGCCTCGCTTTCGCATGACGAGCAGCTTCACTGCACTCCCATCGAGTGGGTGGACCTGGAGCAGTGGCATTGCGGTCGCGTGGTGCTCATCGGCGACGCCGCCCACGCGGGCCCGCCCATGATGGCCCAGGGAGGCTGCATAGCCATGGAGGACGCGTGGGTGCTGGCCGAAGTCCTGCGCGAAGCCGGGAGCGTAGAGAGCGCCCTGGAGAGCTATGCGAGCCGCCGCCGACCGCGTGTCGACTGGGTCCAGCAGGAGAGTCGTGCCTGGGCGGAGAGCTACCGCCTCCCCCCTACCAACCGTAATGCCGCCGTGCGCGAGCGGGGAGAGCAGGTAACGCAGGACCGCTTCCGACCGCTCATCCCGGTACCCTAGCCATTGAGGAACGGACCGCAACAGTCAGGGACACGAGGGATGCGACATCCAGCGGGCGCGACTTTCGCTGGGATTACATCAGAGCCGACGCCGATGACCACGCGCTATGAAAACGGCAGGCACGGAACTACCTATCCAGACATGCCCTGGGAGTCAAAGGAGCCGTTCAAGGCAGTGGCCGACTACTACGCGGCCGACTTCGCACACGCGCAAAAGGAGAGCCATCCTGGAAACACCACCTGCGACCGTCACCGTCCAGATCACGCCGAACTCGAAGCCCTCCATGCCATCCTGGATGGGCGAAGTGGCAGCGGTGGCGCACGTGCTCACGCATACGGATATGCTCATACCAACTTGCGTTCTAAGAGCTACTTCTAAAATGAGGGAAGTAGGTCATCGAACGGAGGCGTTGGGGATCGGCTTCCAACTGATTGAGTCCGTCACAGACCTTGTCTATGACCTCATCGAGAGAGGCGAGAGCCAGATTCGCCAGGTGTTTTTCGCGCACTTCTTCCCACACATGTTCGACCGGATTGAGCTCAGGACTGTAGGCAGGCTGAGCAATCAGTCGCATATTTGCCGGGATCTTGAGATCTTTTGAGTGATGCCAGCTCGCTCGATCGACTTGCATCACCACAAAGTACTTCGCGAAGGTCTTGGATACATGCTCCAAAAACAGGCTCATCATCTCGGTATCGGCAGAGGGGAGAATGAGCGAGGTCATTTTGCCCTCTGCTGGCGCCACCGCCGCATAGACGTGGGTATATTCGCGTATGACTTGATGTGGCGCGTGAGGCCGCACGCCAGGCGGAGCCCAAGCACGTCTGGGGATGCTCACGCGACCGAAGCGACCCTCATCTTCAGCCATCTTTAACACGGGTCTTCGATCGTCAGGATCGCGTGTGGCCAGTGCCGCTTGAACCGCCTGCGCAAAGTTTTTTTAAACGCGGCCTGTTCTTCGGGATTGGCTTTGGGATGACGCGGACGCGGCACGAGCTTGCGCCAACCATGACGATCCAGCAAGCGATAAATGCTCGTGAGATGCACCGCATGCTTGACCTCTGCTTCAAAGGCGCGCTGAATTTCTTCTCCCGTGGCGATTTCTCCTTGTGCGGCTCGCGCGAAAAAGGGTTGGAGAAAGTTGCGTTCTTGTTCCACGCTCATGTATTCATGACGGCGTCCCCCTCTGCCTGGCGTTTCGATCGCGGCCAGTCCCAAGCGGTTATAGCTGGAAATGACGCGGCGTACTGTCGTCACTGACATCCCCATATCTCTGGCGATCTCTTCGGCTTTGCGTGGCCTAATCAAGGCAAGGTAAATGATCCCCCAGCGTTCTCGAACCCAAGAACGTGGATCCAGTTTCATGCGACGTTTGACTTCTTCGACTGGATAATGAGCTGCGGCTCGTGTGACTCTCGTTCCCACAACAGGTCTTTTTCCCCTCTTTCATCGTTTCTCCTAGTATATCACACGGAGCGCAAGTTGGTATCACCAATGCACGCGATGCCCTGGCAAGCATGCCACGCAAAGTGATCAGCATCACCTGTGTGGTGAAGGTGGACGTCGTGGAGCTGCAGGTGGAAGATAGCGGTCCGGGCATCCCGGCAGGACTCGAGCAACGCATCTTCGATCCGTTCTTCACCACCAAGGAGGTGGGTGCGGGGACAGGTCTTGGTCTTTCCATCACCTACGGCATTATCAAGGACAACCAGGGAACGATCGCGGTGCATACTTGCCCGGGTGAGGGAGCGCGCTTCCTGATCCAACTCCCGGTAGCACTTGAGGCAGACCAGAAGCTACTTCCCACCGACTAGCAAGAACCCTTCCAGCGGAATCGAATGGTGCGAAGCATGATTACACGCTTGTGCACGGTGCCAGTCTTTGTTGACCACTGCATGGTTTGCACAGTAGGAAGAGTACAATCCCGGTTTATTGAAGATGATGGGAATTGTTTCGCCTCCTAGTCCTACTGCAGCAACTGGTAGGCGGGGATGTGTTTGATGCCCTGCGGAGGCGATGGCACGTCTCCGGTCTCACAGAACCAAGCGCCGCTGCCTACCCTCCCTCGGTGAGAGGCCATTTCGCTCTCTCCAGGTCATGAGGATCCCTATAGCACGTCAGCTGCAGCACCGGGCGCCTCAACACCGTCTCGGCTACGCGTCGGCTTGCGGGACCGGGTTGGCGAGGTCTCGGGCGTGCTGCACCACCGGGTGAATCTGTGGCCCGGCCAGAAAGCGCGCACGCAGCGTCTCATCCTTGATGCCCTGTGCCAGCCCCTGGATGAGCGTCGCCGCCTCCCCAAAGGCGATGCGCGCTTGCGCAGGCTCGCCAGTTGCCTCGTACAGCCTTCCCAACGCCGCCTGGATCTGCCAGCGTTCTGCTGGCAAGCCGAGGTCTGCGGCTATGTGGGTGGCCTCGCGCAAGTGGCCGACAGCCTGCTCTCGCTGCCCCTCCCACGCGGCCAGCACCGCCAACGAGCGCAGGTAGGGAATGCGGAAGCGCCGATAAGGCCCCAGACGTTCCCTCAGTCGGTGTACTTCTTCTCGCGCCTGGCGCTCATCCCCCACACGCAGCAAGGCCTCCGTTTCATACTGACGGGAGAAATCCAGCAGGATCAATGCTGCATCAGAGATTTTGCGGAGGGCGATGGCCTTCAGGGCATAGCGGTAGGCTGCTTCCCATTCTCCTGCCAGGGCATAGTGCATGCACAACTGCGAGAGGGTGGGCACACCATATGGTCCGAGGCCTAATGTCTCCGCAACGGCTTCTACCTCTTCGAGGATACTGCGTGCCTCTTCCCACTGCTGCAAGGCGTGATAGGTACTCCCCAGGGCAGTGAGCAAGTCCTGTAAAATTACCCGCCGGGGAAAGGCCCGCTGCGCCAGCACGACGGCATGTTGCGTGAGCATGAGCGCCTCTTCATAGGCCCCGGCGTCCAGCAAGCCATACGTGACCCAGAACGTACTGATGACTTCTACCCAGACGTTCTTGCTCTCTTGTGCGAGCGCGAGCCCCCTGCGGCCACTGCCAAGGCTGTTGTGCACCTGCCCAGCATGCAGTTGCGCGAGAGCGAGCAGCCCTCTGCACAAGGCTTCTGTCGCGCGATTCGTCAAGGGTTGGGTGAGCGGAGCGCCAATGATATAGGAGGGAAGTGAAAGCTCCCGCGAAGCGGTCGGCTCGGTGCCCAGGGCGCCATAGAGCGCCAGGGCCGCTTCCAGGCAGGGCATGGCCTCCGCAAAGTCTCCCTCACGAAGATGGATTTATCCAAGTAAGGCGAGACTTCTCGCTTCCAGTTCCTTGTCCTGGATGCCTCGTGCCAGGGAGAGCGCCTGCTGTCCATGCGGGAAGGCGCTCGTTGGGTCCTCCCAAAAGGTGGCCGTGATCTGTGCCAGGTTCCACTCTGTCTCCGCCAGCACTCGCTGATCCTGACTGGCCTCGGCCCTCTGCCGGGCTTCCTCCAGGAGCGCGCGCATCTGTAGCTTGTCCTTGGACTGTTGGACCGCCAGGACCGCCAGACGGTTCAAGGTCATGCTGACCAGCGTGGGCAGCGGCTTTTGCCGCGCAGAGGCGAGCAACTCTTTATAGGCGTCTTGGGCCTGCTGCCAGGCATTCTGGAAGGCATAGGTCCACCCCAGGGAGACGTAGAGGTGTTCCACCTCCGCGGCCGAGAGCATGGTCTGCAGAGGCTGGTGCTCCTGCAACAAGGCACGTGCCTGTTCGTAGCGCCCAATGGCGTCTTCGACCGCAAAGACGGCCACCGCCTCTTCCCCGGCCTGCACGCTGTAGCGATAGGCCTCCAGCGTCTTCCCCGAGGCCCTCGCATGATGCGCTAGCTCGGAGGCCCGCGCCCCCGCGCCGGAAAGCCTCGCCAGAGCCCGCTCATGCAAGACCTGCCGCCGCGCTGCGCCCAGTTCAGTGTAGACCACTTCGCGGATCAGTTCATGGGCGAAGCCATAGCTGCCCGGACAGCCTGCCCCGGCTTGCTCCTCGCGCAGGACCCCACTCTTGACGGCCTCCTCCAACGCCTCGACCCCGGCCTGCACTCCCAACTCGGCTACCTGCCACAACAGCTTCGCGCTCGCCTGGGTCCCCAGCACAGCACTGGCCATCACCACCTGACGCGCTGGCTGGGACAGCTTCGCCAGGCGTGCCAGGATCATCGTGCGCACCGAGGGCGGTAAAAGCGCGCGCCAGGAACGCCCCTGCGCGAAGGCCGCGGCCATCTCCATGGTCGGCTCCAGCCGGAAGACTCCATCCGCAGCCAGCTGTGGCACCAGCCATTGCCGGTCCCGCAACAGCTTGAGCGTCTCCAGCAAGTACCACGGCTGCCCTCTTGTCTGCGCAAACAGGAAGTCACCCAGCGCGGCCAGGGGTGTCTCCTGCTCCGGAGCAGGAGCAGGAGCAGGAGACACCCCTGGCACGGCTCGCGAGGGCCGAGCAGCGTCCAGGTTGCCGTGCTTCCTCTGCCCTGCAATGGCCTGAATGAGGCGGATGGTCTCAGCCTGGCTCAGCGTCTGCAGGGTCACCTGCGTGATCGGCAGGTCGCGTCCCAGGTCAAGCAGCTGGGCAGAAAGTTGCGACTTCGGCTCCAACCCTTCGCTGCGTACGGTGCCCAGCAGCAGCACCCGGCTGCCATGCCTGATCCAGTAGTGTCCCAGGTAGCGCAGCAGGTCGAGGGAGGTCCCATCCACCCAGTGCAGGTCATCCAGCAGCAGCACCAGCGGCGCGCGCTGTGACAAGGTGTCTAGCAGGCGCGCCACCGCTTCAAACAGCCGCACCTTGGCGGTCAGCTCATCTTCGGTGGGGGCCGGCAGATCGGGGTAGCGCACCCGCAGCTCGGGCAGCAGGCGCGACAGTTCGGCCAGCCACAGGTCGTCCAGCAGATCCTCCGGGGCGTTTTCCTCCTCCAGCCGCGGCCGCAGGGATTCAACCAGCGGCTGGTAGGGCAGGCGTCCCCCCATCTCGAAGGCGTGCCCGCTCAGCACCTCGGCACCCTGCGCCTTGACCCAGGCGATAAACTCCGTGGCCAGCCGCGTTTTGCCGATGCCCGCCTCGCCTACCACGAGCACAGTCTGCGGCTGCCCTTGCCGCGCCTGCTGAAAGCCCCCGACAAGTCGGCTGAAGGCTGCGGCCCGTCCGATGAGCGGGGCGACCAGCTCGCTGGGCGGCTGGCTCCCCGCCGTGGCGGTGGCGGGACGGGCAGGGGAGGTCCCTCGGCGAGCAGCCGCGGTGGCGCGAACGTGCTCAGCCAGGGCCACGGTCTCCGCCGAGAGCTTGACCCGTAACTCCTCGGCTAAGCGTGCCCTGCAGCTGGCGTAGACCTGCAAGGCGGCGCTCGCATCGCCCAGCACCAGGTCCACCCGCATCAGGCGGCGATACGCCTCCTCCGAGAGCGGATAGAGCGCCAGCCAGCGCGTGAGGGTGACGCGGGCCTGCTCCAGCTCCCCGCCGTTCTCCTGGAAGGAGGAGAGCCGCTCAAAGAGGAGGTGCAGGCGCACCTGCCACTGCTGCTGCTGCTGGACCCATTCGTCAAAGCCGGTTTCCTCGCGCAGCCAGAAGCCATCGAGGAAGGGACCGCGCACCAGGGCGAGAGCATGTTGGGACTTCGCGACCAGGGAGGCGCGCTGCTCCTCTGATGGGACCGCAGAGAGCCCCTGGGCCTGTTTCCAGGCGAGCTGCACCACGTCCAGGTCCAGCTCCAGCGGAGCATGTGGGTCCAGGCCGAGCAGCTCCTGTTCAGCGAGCAGATGGCTGTGCGGAGCAGGCGAAGCGTCGGTGAGCTGGCTGCGCAGCAGCGTAATGGCGTTGCGCAAGGTCTTGCGCGCATCAGGAGGCTCGCTGTCGGGCCACAGGAGCGTGGCGAGCTTGCTGCGGGGATGCATGCCGCCTTCGACCGCCAGGTAGAGCAGCAAGGCCTGCGCCTTGCGCAAGGCAAAGGTGAGGCGGCTTCCATTATGAAGCACTTCGGGCGGGCCGAGCACCGCCAGACGTAACAGACCCATGGTTTGTCCTCTTCCTCTGGGACAACGGATGTGAAGAACACTTTCTCAACCAGCCCCACGAGCAGCATCGTTCTTGTCTACGTATGGAATACCGTGACCAGGCCCCTCAGCTCCCTCGTGAGCAAAACAGCTTGCAGCGCTTTCTACTGTGCTCATCACCGACCACATGGCGCTTGCTCCAATGGTGCGCTTGCGCGCAAGCCAGAGGGGCTGTTTTTCCAACGAGCTGCGCTGTGGCCCACTGGGGGCTTTGAGCGGCTCAGACCAGATCGACTGGTGCTTAAGCCTGGCTCGCTGTTCTGCTCCAGAAGGTGTACATGAGTTGCCAACGCGTGTGTAAGGCCGATGAGCACCAGATGAGCTCGTCCTGAACAAACTATAGCACATCTTATGTAAAACATCTACAGGCAAGCAGTAATAATTGTCACCATTTTAACATAAAGTCGCTATTTTATATGAATTGTACATTCAATCGCGTTTATGCTTGTCCAATAGGAGGGTGCTCGTAGGGCGTAAGAAGTACCAGTGTGTTTGCTCTGCATGGTCCAATCACCGTGGCCTTGGTTTCAAGCGCTCATCCTGTTCTCCACCGCTGTGGTCCAGGATCAGGTGTGATGCCCTTCACTTCCCCTTCTTGACGCTGCTCTTGACGCTGCCTTGGCTTGCTATCTAGAACGGTACACGTTGATCTATCTTAGCTCTTGCAAACGAGAGTACTCCTTTTTGCTGGATCAGGGATAGACCCATCACATCCAAACACATCTGGCCTTGTTCACCGGCTCCGGCCAGGTACAAGGCGTTTTTCTCTGCTTGTCAACGCGAGGAGACACTTCCCCGCAGAACACAGTATCAGACCCTCAGTACAGCCCATTTTTGGGGGTATTCGGAGAAAGAAATACCTCCCACTGAATAGGGCCGTTACTGAGGGTCACAGCACATTCCCAAAGAGGTAACATCATGACTGACGAAGAAAAGCAACCCCAAGAAGAGAAACAGCCCAAAGAGCGTAAAAAGCGAAGGCGCGGAGGACGACGCGCCCATGGCACCGGCTCCGTCTTTCAACGCACCGATCGCAAAGGTAAACAATGGGTGGCGCAACTTGTCCTGGACAATGGCAAAACCAGGCAACGCTACTTCTGGACCCAGGCACAAGCGGCTGATGCCCTCAACGAGATGCTCTATGCGCAGCGCCAGGGAACCCTGGTCACAGAGAGAGACCAGACTGTGAAGCAACTGGTTGAAAACTGGATTGAGAATGTGCATAAGAGGAAAATCCGAGAAAGTACGTACATTGAATATCGCAAACTTATCAACAAGCATATCATCCCAGGGCTCGGACATCGAAAACTGCAACAACTCACTATTGGGCATGTAGATGGGTTCTACACAAAAAAAGAGAACGAGAGGCTTTCTGCCAGTACGATCAGACAGATTCATGCCATCCTCCACCAGGCACTCTCGTATGCAGTCAAGAACAATCTGGTAGCGCGTAACGTATGTGACTACGTGTCTCTTCCACGCATAAAGAGACATGAGGGACAACCGCTGACGGTAGAGCAAGCGAAGGAGCTTCTAGCAGCAGCAAAAGGCCACCGGTTAGAAGCGCTCTTTATTACTGCTGTTCTGACCGGTATGAGAGAAGGGGAACTCCTGGCCCTTCGTTGGAATGATATTCACTTTGAGGAGAAGCACCTTCAGGTCTATCGCACAGTGAGATCTTTTCCCGGTCGTGGACTCGTTGAGGGTGAACCAAAAACTGCGTCGAGCAGGCGCAAGATTGTGCTCTCCCCTTTTCTTGTTGATGTGCTTAAACAGCATCGGGTTCACCAGCTAGAAGCACGTTTACAGGCTGCTAAGACCTGGGAAGATCACGATCTGGTTTTTTGCAACGTCTACGGAGGATTCATCTACGCTTCTACGCTTCACGACACGTTCGGGAAGCTTCTTCGTGATGCAGGTTTGCCACATATGCGTTTTCACGATCTGAGACACAGCGCAGCTACCCTTTTACTGGCAAAGGGAGTTCACATCAAAGTCGTACAGGAGTTGTTGGGGCATAGCAATATTCAGATCACCCTGAATATTTATAGCCACGTGCTCCCCTCACTGCAAGAGGACGCGATGAACAAGCTCAGCGATCTTTTCCACGACCAGGACGATCAGGGGAGTCAGGATGACACACGGCAAAAATGATCCGGTTCGGAGTCATTTTTGCCGTCTCTACTGTCAAAACAACTGTCAATCGGTGTTTTGTGGAGTTCTGCTTGAGGATAAAGCAAGGCTGGAAGGGCGGTGAGGACAAGAGTTGTTTGTGAGAGAGAACAGATGTATAATCTGTTTCGGTAAGATGAAGGCTATGTCCTCATCCATATCTTGCCTGATATACGCGACAAAAGGATTGGCTATATACCATGTTACTTACGCTACCGTTGATACTTTTTATTGTGTTGACAGAGCTT
>Ga0070706_100007055_pt1 | contig 10587 bp, 12 predicted proteins | sample KBSK5501metaG_FD_65476 | JGI IMG/M metagenome (GOLD analysis project Ga0070706, IMG submission 65476) | Corn, switchgrass and miscanthus rhizosphere microbial communities from Kellogg Biological Station, Michigan, USA - KBS K5-50-1 metaG | ecosystem: Host-associated > Plants > Roots >...
GCTGTGGGTCAGCACAACGAGCACGAACAGGACTCGAAAGGTCGCGGTAGGTACCGTGAAGAAATCCAACGCGATTAGATCCGGGGCGTGGTTCTTCAAGAATGTTCGCCACGCCTGCGACGGCGGCCTCCGAGGCCGGACCATGTACTTCGACACCGTCGCCTGCGAGACTGTCAGGCTGAGCTTCAACAGCTCGCCGTGGATCCTCGGCGCACCCCACAGCGGATTCGCGCGGCTCATCTGCCGTATCAGATCCCGCAGGTCCCTCCCAACCGCGGGCCGACCCCATCGGCGTCGACTCTTCCATGCCCAGTAGAGCCTGAAGCCCCGGCGGTGCCACCGCACCACGGTCTCGGGCCGCACCACCTGCACGGAACTCCGCCAATTCTTCCAGAGTCTCGACAACACGATCCAGAAGACCCGGTCCATCTCCGTCAGCCGCGGCCGTGGCTGACGCGCTTTCCACACGGCGAGTTGCTGCCGCAGCGCGAGATTCTCCAGCGCCAACTCGCGGTGCGTGCGAACAGAGCTTCTTAGTGTCCCAAAGAGGATTCCGAGCCATCGGACCATAACCGGCCAAATAGCCGATCAGTGCGCAGACTGCAAATTAATCGCGCCGGACCACTTTTTAGAAGGGACAAGTCCCGGTTCGAGTCGCGGGCGACCGAAGAACCACGCGAGTCTTTGTAGCAGAAAAAATGACGGGCGCCGAAGTTTCCCCCGACGCCCGAGCCAGCGTTTGTGTTTCTTTTTTTTCGTTCAATCGTTTGATCGTTCGATCGCACGATTGGGTCGACTCGCTAGCTGGACGAATCCTACAACGGCCCCGGTATCGTGTCAACGCCGGTCGGACGGCTAGGCTACGCGGCGGTCGCGAGGGTGAGCGATAGGGAAACGGGCGGAGCCAGGTCGGGAAAATCGTCTTGGAGTTGGTCCCGTGAGAGGTGGGCGGAAATGCTGAGCCTTCACCAGATCCTGACGCGTTCTATCGTCGTGTTCTCCGGCGGGCTCCGCCCCGATCCGTGCGTCTTCCTGCACATTGTCGAGGCGATCCTTAGTGCACGGTCTGGACCACCAGGTGCCGCGCGTGGCACTCGCACACTCCGCTGAGGCCCACTGCAACGGATGCCCTGACCGACTGACTAGAGGTCATTTCAAAACCACGAACGGCCTTGGCGACCCTGGCCGGGACGCCCGTAAAATCCAGCCTCCCCGTGCGCCTCGACTTCGCTCAAACGGGTTTTCAAATGACTTCTAGTTTCTCGCCCATCCTCCATTGACCTCCGGGGGACCTACGCCTCGTCGAACAAATCCGAAACATCCGAAACATGATTGATATCGCGGGCACATCGGGGCGTCCTTATCTTCTGCCGTTCGGAGGGCTCGTTAAATCGGCGATGTCATGAGGGTGTTTCGGTGTTTCGGACGGCAGATAGCGGCGGAAGACGTCGATGAAGTCCGCGCGCACGTATCCCTTCCTCGTCGCGGACCCCTGACGGATTTGCCGCGCTTTGATGTTGAACCCGTTCAGAAGCCTGGCCAGCTGGCGTGGCGTGAGGGGCTCGCCCTGGGCGTAGTCGGCCCACGGCCGATCCGCGAGGGTGGCCAAATAGCGGAGGATCGCGGCCGTGGCCAGCTTGGCGGCGGGGGCGGTCGCGAACAGGTCGCGCAGATCGGCGAGCAACTGAACGGGAGCGGCCTGGTCGGCTTCAACGACAGACCCCGCGAGGGTGCGGGCGGCCCGACGCGCGAGAGCGGCCCACGCGCTGCCGGCCGCGTCCGCGATGGCGAGGAGGGGCCGCCAGTTATCGGCTTGGCGATCATCCAACTCTGCGGGCATGGCGGGGTCGGCGATTCGGAGTGCGTCTTGATGGTCGGCCACCCAGCGGACAGCGCGGCGGCGGAGCGGGTCGAGCTGGCGTCGCAACTCGGTGCGGCGGATCCGGTCTACCGTCTCCCCAGGCGCACGCCGGCGCATCGGCAAGACGATGGCGCGATCCTCGAGCGTCGCCGGCAGGCGACCGATGAGGGCGATCATACGGGCGCCCCAGGTGGAGAAGAGCCGCGGTTCATGGCCCGCGGTGCGGATGACGAAGGCCGTCGCGCGGGTGTGCCCGGAGTTGATGATGCCGCGGAGCGCCAGATTGGCCAACAGGAACGTGTCGGCCTCATCCACGATCAGCGTGGGCGCGAACTGCTCGACGGTACGGTAGAGGGCGGCGACCGTGATGTTGGCCGCCGTGAGCGGTCGTTGGGCTAGCGCGGCCGTCAGGTCTTCGGTCGTCGTCTTGCCGCAACGCTTGAGGGGGGAGCACAGGGCGAGGATCGGGGCCACGTCGAAGGCGTCCAGGGCATAGGTGAAGACGATCCATAAGGCGAGGGCTTCGGCCCCGCCGTCCGGAAGGCTGACGAAGCGGCGGTAGGTGTGAGCAAGTTCGTCAAGCAGGGCCGCGCCGTCGACAGCCTCTGGCCAGGGCTCGGGGTCGGCAAAGAGCAGGCACCGCCCGGATCCCGCACCTGCTGAGTTGCTGGGTCGAGCGGTCAGGGCCGCGTCGACGATCCTCGCGGGGGTGCGCACGCCGAGCGTGGTGAGCCGTGCGATGGCCTCGGCGCGTACCAGTTCGCGAACCAGGGGATCCTCGCCAGCGAGCCCATCGGCGAGGGTCCGAAGGCGCTCCTGAAGGAGCTCGGCTGGTGGGCGGGCGCCTAGGCCGTCGAGTCCGCTCAGCAGGGTGTCGAACGAGGACGTCGAGGAGGGCCTGGAGCGGATGAGCGCGACGAGCGCGGCATGGTGCTCCGCGAGGGCCGCGCGGACAGCGGGGGTGAGGACCTCGGGCGGCTCAGCCGTGATAGTGTCGCCGTCGTGGAGCGCGAGCGTGACGCCGAACGCTTTGAGCGTCTCGAGGAGTTCACGCAGGGTCATCGGATCATCCCTCGCGTCTGACGCCTGTGTCGCCGAGAGCCTAGGACCGCCGGCTGTCGCGCCGTGCCATCCTCAGCCCGAGGATCCGTTCGACGTACTGGAGTCGTCGGGTTAGCACCCTAGATCCAACCTCCTCCTTGCTCTTCCGTTCGCACGGCGGGACGTTGTGCCCACGGCCTCGGAGCGTGTCCTTCAGGACCCCGGCGACACGCTCGATCTCTGGTTCACGTGCGCCCTCCGCCCACGTCGTCACGAGCCGTTCCAGCGCCCACATCCATTATACGAGAAACCCCCAATCTCGTATATGTGAATCTTTCTCAGATGGTCAGCCGGTACTGCCTCATTTCAAACTGAGACACTCCCGGCCGGCCCCTGACCGCAGGGCTGCAAGACCAGCGTATGCTTGTTCTTCGGCATGGCGAAGAAGACACCCAAGCTGCCCAAGGCTTTCGTCGACTCAAAAGCCTTGGACTTCTTCCGTGAGATGGGTCGGAGGGGCGGCAAAAAAGGTGGTCCCAAGGGCGGTCCCAAAGGCGGCAAGGCACGGTGGGAGGGCGTGCCGCCGGAGGAGCGGAGTAAGATCACTCGGCGAGCAGTCATGGCGCGGTGGCGGAAAAAGCAAAAGAAATAAAGCGACGACAACAAAAAGCATCCCCGCCCGACTGCATGCGCGCCAACAACTTGAAGAATTGGACGTTCATGAGTCCATGCAATTCCGGCGGGTAAGGAGAAAAGGGGAGCAGTGGTCATGAGCCCCGACTTCGACGAGGCCCTAAAGGCGCTCCGGCCCCAGGCGGGTGGCCCAGCCCACGACACCCTGGTTGGGGCGTGCTGGGACTACCGCCGCGTGATTGGTCGGGAGCGCGAGGCCTGGACGTGGATAAGCGGCGGGGCCGACCTACTGGCGCACGTCGACTGTGAAAGGCTCTGGATGGACGCGCTACCCGCCAGGAGCGGGAGTACAGCGGCGACCGCGCCGAGTACCTCGACGCACTAGAGGACTTCCTGCGCCACGTGGTGCGCGCCGGCGTGCCTCGCACCGACCCGCGCCTGCAACACGCGTTCGACCTGTATGTCGAACGCGCCTATCAGCAGACCGTGGACGGATCATGACACTCGTCGGATGTGATCCCAACGCCTTCGCGGTCTTGAGGTTGATGATCAGTTCGAACTCGCGGGGCGGCTCGAAGGGGCGGCGTTCATCGGAACCGCCGCATCTCCGCCTCATTCATCACCCCGCGCCAGCTGGCCAAGCTGCTCGCCGCTTTTCAGATCAAGGCGCGTCGAATTCGGCAGGGGCTCGACACGCGAAAGGGATACCTGCGGTCAGACTTCACTGACGCCTTCTGCCGCTACCTCCCTCCGGCGCCGAAACATCTGAAACCCTGTGTTGTCGACTGAGGCACCGCAGACTCGTCTGGCCAGCGCGGAGACGAACAGTTCAGCGGCGACGGGAAAACCTGGAGTGAATGGGCTGTCAGCCGCGTTCGTCAGAGAAGTATCTCCCTTGTTTTGGCGTTTGTTTTTTGTGCGCACACCCTAACGCAATCAGGCTCGGTGCGCCCTCTCGGACCCCGACGTCATGGCCAGACAGGTCTTGGAGACGGCGGCGACGCTGGCTCCCTAAATGCAAGATTGGGCTTCGCTCCTCGTCGTGGCGCACCGCGCGCGACCCTACGTCACATGACAATTTATCGATAACTGGCGTGCTTGACCTGATCCCGCACCCAACTTTCAGACTTTTTGTAAAACGCGGCGGTGATCTTTTGGGCAAGTTGCTTGCCCGTCAACCGGCCCCGTGGGCTGTACGCCTCGCCGATCGCCGAGCGCACGTTTGATTCAAAGATCTGCCAGCCCTCGACGGGGCTGAGACTCTGCTCTCTAAGTACGTTCAGTAGCGCCTCCGCCATCACGGTGGCGTCGCTACCAGCACGAAGGTACCGCCATTGGTGGAGCACCGCCTCGTAAATCTCACGCACGGCTCCTCTCTTCCCGCGTGATAGCGGCGTCGGTCCCGGCTTGAAGGGCTGATACTGACCGCGCAGCGTTCGGCGTAGCAGTCCGCGCACCAGTGATCTGTATCGGGCGAACCCTGCCCGTTCATCCAAGAGGAGCGCCACAGCATTCGCGAGGACACGTTCCAGCGAGTCATTGGGCATCGGAACATAACGCCGTAACTTCACCGGCCACGCGATCCGGCGCATTCCCGCGCGAAGTTCGACTTCAAGGCGCGCGCGATCCCGAAAGATTCGCTCGCCCCACGGCTCCGGCGCTATGACTTCGCTGGCCTCGGGAAGAGAGTCGGCGCGAACAGTCGTGCCGCCGGGGAGCGCTACCATCGGACTCCAGTCGTATGTCTGGCGAGGCGGTCGTCGACGCGTTTGGCCTGCTGCTTTCCTCCTCATAGTCATCTCGTCCGCAAAGATGTGCCCAAAAAATCTCAGGCCAACTCTGCCGTAGATATCAGTGCCGCTCCAAGTCTACCGTTGATCTCAACATAGGAGGACGCTTCATGCAGGAATACTTCGAGGTGAATGACGCGGCAAAGGCCCTCGATCTGAGTGCTTCAATGGTCCGTATCCTCGTCGAACGGGGAACGCTGCGGCCAACGGCCCGAACACGGCGCGGAGTGGCGCTGTTTGATCCGGTAGAGGTGGAGCGACTTCGTCAGCAGCGTGAGCGTCGACAGCACGAGAGCGGCCGCTAGAAACCGTGACCGCTCGGGGAGCGGTCACCAAGAACCACGAACCAGGAAGGACGGTCATGACGATTACAGCACACGAGCAGCAGAACCGGCAACCGTTACAGATTCACCTCGACGCGAGCGGCATCCGGCGCGTCGTCGAGTCATCGGGGGGCCGTAGATGAGCAACCCCGTCGCTGCGGCGCCGTCGCTAGGACACGACGGTGCAACGCCGCGCGCCGCGATCCGTGCGGCGCTCGACCTCATCGTAGAACCCAACGCAGTGGTTGAACTCCGGGTCCCGCATAGTCGGCGCGGCACCCTCTCGGGTTATTTCGACGACGTCGATGCACTCGTTAATATCGCGGCCGACCTGAGCGGCCGCGTCGAGGGCGTGTACGTCACGCTGAACCCAGTCGATCGCGCTCTGCTTGCCCGCGCCGTGAACCGCGTCAGTGAGTACGCGAAGCACACGACGGCAGACAACAACATTGTGCGGCGGCGTTGGATGCTCGTGGATTTCGATCCCGTGCGCCCTTCGGGGATTTCATCGACGGACGAGGAGCATCAGCGCGGGCTCGCGCGGGCGCGTGAGGCGCGCGACTGGCTGCGCGAGCAGGGGTGGAACGGCCTCGTCTTCGCCGACTCTGGGAATGGTGCCCACTTACTCGCGCGTGTCGATCTGCCGAACGATGCTCCGAGCCTTGCGCTTGTGAAGAAATGCCTCACTGCCCTCGCCCTCAGGTTCTCCGACAACACAGTGATCGTCGATGAGGCCACGGCGAACGCAGCCCGGCTCGTGAAGTGCTACGGGACCGTGGCGGCGAAGGGCGACGCGACACAAGAGCGACCGCACCGCATGGCGCGGATTCTCGAGGTCGACGAGGAACGCCGATGATCCGCTGTGATCAGCTCGAACAGTTAGCTGCGACGGTGCCCGTGCCTGCCGCAATGAATGGGCACAGCCGGCCGACGGGCGGAGCGTTCGATCTGGATCGGTGGCTCGAGGTTCATGCCGATCGTGTGCACGTTGCTCGAACGAGTCCGTGGAATGGCGGCACGAAATGGGTACTCGCCCGCTGTCCGTGGGATGCCGGTCACACGAATGAGTCGGCGTACATCGTTCGGTTCGGCAACGGCGCGATCGCGGCTGGCTGCCATCACCATTCTTGCGCAGGCCGAAATTGGGCCTCGCTGCGTTCGCTGGTTGACGCGGTATCGCTCGCGACCGTGTCCACGTCTCCGTGGGCGAGCGCGCAAGCCGCTGCGGAATTCGTCCAGAGCAACGAGCAAGAGCACGATTTTCTCGAGCCGAAGATGCTGGCGCGGGGCGCGATCACCGAGGTCTTCAGCCCGCGCGGCATTGGGAAGACGCTCGCCGTCCACGCTCTGGCAGTGAAACTCGCCAAGCAAGGGCTGCGCGTGCTGCTGGTGGATCGCGACAACCCGCGATCGACTTTGCGGCGTCGTCTACAAGGCTGGGGAGCCGGTGTCGAGACGCCGAACTTGAAGATTATCAGCCGGGAACACGCACCGCCGCTGACCGATCGCGGCGCGTGGGCGAAGTTTCCATGCGACCAGTACGACGTGGTGATACTCGACTCGCTCGACGCGGCGGCGGAAGGGGTCGGCGAGAAAGACAGCTCGAAACCTTCAGAGGCCATCGCGCCGCTACTCGATCTTGCCCACCGTGAAGGTGGCCCGGCCATCATCGTGCTGGGCAACACGATCAAATCGGGCGCGCATAGCCGAGGTAGCGGTGTCATCGAGGATCGCGCCGATATCACGTACGAAGTCCGCGACGCCACCAACTTCATGCCCAGTGGGCGTAGGCCGTGGTATCAGGAGCTTCCTGCGGCGGGTGTGGATGCGTGGGGCGAGCGTTCAGTCCGACGCAAAGGTCGCAAGGTCTATCGCCTCGCGTTTGTCGCGTCGAAGTTTCGCATCGGTGAAGAGCCAGAGCCATTTCTGCTCGAAGTTGACCTCACGACGGAGCCTTGGCAGTTGCGCGACGTGACCGACGCCGTCGTCCAGGGCGGTCAAGCTCTTCGCGTCCAGCAGGAGACCCAGCGCAGCGCCACCGAGGACAGAGCCGCCCGCGCCTTGGTCGACGAGATTCAGGGTCGGGCTGCGCAGGGCAAGCCGACCCTGGCCGACCGCGACGGCGTGCCGTTTCTCCAGGAGCGGTACGCCCTCGATCGGGAAGATGCGCGGCAACTCATCGACCAGCGTGACGGCCGGAACTGGTTAATCGCGATCGGTCCGGGGCGCGGACAGCCGAAGATTCTCCGTGCGATTCCCCTCATTGAAGATCGAACGGGCACCATCTCTCACACCCCTATCCCAAACCGGGAGCCCGTCGAGTGACGAGTAGATCGAAAAGTTTTCTCCAAGTCATCACTATCAAGTTGTCACGAGAAGATGCCCACGAAGGGTCCGAACTGGTCAGTAAAAGATGGGGACGGCGGAAATCCCCCCGATCTGAAACCCTTCAAAAACAAACACCCCAAATGGGGGGTATTTCCGCCGACCGCATGAACACTGAGGGCGGAAATCCCGTGTTCAAAATCCTCGCGTCATCAGCGGGGATTTCGCGAGGGGTTATTTCCGCGACGTTTCGCTTTTGGCCACTGACGTGATGCAGCTTGACTGGCCGGATGATGTCGAGGACGAGATCCTCGATCCAACGGCTCCACTCCCGGCCCTGCCGACGTGGTGGCGCCGCGTGCCGTGGTACAAGGTCGAGGGCTCGCGGATCGTCGGGCGCATTGGTCAGCAGATCGTCGAAGTGCGCGACCTCGACCTCGACGAGGTGCGATTCCCGCTGCCTCCCGACGTCTTCGAAGCCGCTGTCCACGCACTCGTCAAGATGCTGCGGGCCGAGCTTCCCATACGCTTTCACATACGCATCCCTCGCTTGACCGGTGACTCTTGATACTGCTATACGGCTGCACGTATAATCGTGTCAAGGAGGGTAGCCCTATGCCGCAGCGTGCGAACCGTTCACGACCCGAGATGAAAAAGACGACCGTCAACTTGCCCCTCGATCTGAAGCGACGCGCTCAGAAGCTCGCGATCGATCGCGGCGTCGACTTGCAAGACCTGATCGCCGATGGGCTGCGCTACGTGCTCGCCCAGCGGAAAGGCGGTGCGTGATGCGCGCTGCGATCTACGCCCGAAAATCCACTCGGAAAGGCGGTGCGTGATGCGCGCTGCGATCTACGCCCGAAAATCCACTGACGAAGGTGACAAGGCCGTGGACGCGAAGTCCGTCGTTCGGCAGGTCGAGCTTGGTCGGGCCTATGCCGCGAAGCAGGGCTGGGCCGTCGCCGAGGCGCACGTCTTCGTCGACGATGGACTCAGCGGCGGGCTGGACGAGACCAAGCGCCCCGGGCTGCGTGCGCTGCTCGACGCGGTCCACGCGAGGTCGTTCGACGTGGTGGTGGCGGCGGCGGACGATCGTCTCGCGCGCGACCAGTGGAAGGCGGGCCGCATTCTGTCGCGGCTCCACGCGGCGGGCGTCAAGCTGTTCTATTATCAAGAGTCGCGCGAAGTCGACTTGTCCAGTGCGGTGGGGAAGTTCATGGAGGCCGTGCGGGGATTCGGCTCGGAGTTCTTCCGCGAGTCGGTGACCCGGCACATGACCGACGCGCTCAAGCGGCGCGCCAAGGACGGCCATGTGCACGGCGGCAAGACCTTCGGCTATTCCAACCTGCGCAAAGACGGCCACGTCGAGCGCGTCATCGACGAGGCCGAGGCACGAGTCGTCCGGCGCATCTTCACCCGCTACGCGGAGGGCGCGGGCTTTCGGACGATCGCGCACGAGTTGAACGCCGAGCGTGTGCCCTGTCCGCGCCCGTCGAAAGGCGGTCCCGCCGGATGGAGCCCGATCACGACTCGCGACGTGCTCAACCGCCCCCTCTATCGCGGCGAGATCGTCAGCCGCTGGGCCGATGAGGTGTTCGTCGTCCAGCGCGAAGACCTGCGCATCATCCCGCAGCCGCTGTGGGACGCTGTCCAGCAGCGCCGCCAGCAGGCGGGCCAGATTTACCTGCGCAGCAGCGGCGGCAAGCTGTGGAGCAAGCCCGCCAACGGCGTCGAGAGCCAGTACCTGTTGACCGGCATGGCGCTCTGCCCGTGCGGCGCGCCGCTCACCGTGCGCAGCCGTAGCCACGGAAGGAAGCGCGCGTTCTACTACGTGTGCCGCGCCCACCTCGACAAAGGCGCCGTGTGCGACAACGGCCTGTGGCTGCCGCAGCTGATCACCGACACCGCGATCCTCGCCCACCTGGAAGGCGTGCTCCTGCATCCCGACGTGATCGCCGAAGCGCTGCGCCGCCTCACCGAGCCCGACCCGACCACCGAGCCCCCAGAGCAGCAGCGCGCCCGCCTGCACCGCGATCTGGCCCAGGTCGAGCGCGAGCTTGTGCACTTCACAGACGCGATCGCGGCGGGCGGTCAGATAGAGACGGTGGTGAAGGCGATTCAGTTGCGCGAGAAGCGGCGCAGTGAGCTTCAGGCGATGCTGACGCGACTGGACGGTCTCGCGATCGCCCCGCCGCTCGATCTGACCGCGCTGCGCCCGAAGATCAGCGCGTTGCTCACGGACTGGAAAGGGCTCGCCAGCAAGCACGTGCAGGCGACGCGTCAGCTACTGCGAAAGCTCCTGGTCGGGCGCATCACGTTCAGCCCCGACGTCGCGCATGTGGGCGTCATTCGCTTCACGGGCGAGGGCACGCTGGCCCCGATCATCGGGTTGCTGACAATTCAAGGACTTCAAGCGGGTGTGGCCCCAAGGGGATTCGAACCCGTGTTTGCCGTCCGCCACGCGCTTTCGTAATGGTCGAGAGAAGTTAGCCGCTGTTGACTAAACTCCGGGCCCCCCGGGATTGAAATTCGCTCCCATAACGGCCGGATATTCGACCGCATCGCCAGCGAGCTCGCGGCGCGCGCCGACGCGATCGAGACGCTGGTAATCGTC
>Ga0070706_100007056_pt1 | contig 10585 bp, 9 predicted proteins | sample KBSK5501metaG_FD_65476 | JGI IMG/M metagenome (GOLD analysis project Ga0070706, IMG submission 65476) | Corn, switchgrass and miscanthus rhizosphere microbial communities from Kellogg Biological Station, Michigan, USA - KBS K5-50-1 metaG | ecosystem: Host-associated > Plants > Roots >...
TAGCGGACCGGCCGCGAGCTTGCCGAGCCCGAGTCCCGGCGCGATGCGCTCGAAGATATTGCCTACGCGCTCGGCCGTGCGATGCACCGGCATCGCGTACTGCGCCTTGAGCACGAGGCCGTAGCGGCCGAGCAGCGCCGTCAGGTTGCCGGTCGAGAAATACGTCGACTTGTGATCGAAGAACGACGCCCAGTAGCGACGCAGCATCCGCGCGGGCAGCGAGTCGGCATTCGTGTACGTGACGACGAACAGCGCCGACGGCGCGGCCGCGACGAGCGCTTCGATCACCGCGCCCGGGTCGGTACAGACCTCGAGCAGCTCGTTGAGCACGACGACCTGCGGATTGCGCTCGAGCGACGGCACGAGCCACGAGATGTCGGAGTCGAGCGCGAGCCGAGCGAACGTGGCGTCGTCGATGTCGACGAGGTCGAGCCCGATGTCGTTCGCCGCCGGCACACTCGCGTACTCGGGCAGGTGCGCGCCGATGAACAGCGTGCGCTCGAGCGGCGCGCCCGTGATCCGCTCGTGATCGGCGGCGACGCGTACGAACAGCTGCTGCATGTCTGCGGTCATCAGCGCGCGATCGCGGGCGGAGAAATTGAACCGATCGGTCACGAGCGTGTTGATCGGTTGTTCGCGCGCGGGATTGACGTAGACCGCGCCGCACGCACCGCAGCGCACGAACCGCACGCCGGCGCGATGGAACAAGTAGCTCGCCATGTCGGCCTTGCAGCCCGGGCACGCGACGTAGCGATTGTGCGAGCGCGCGGTCGCGACTGCCGTCGTCGGTTCGAATTCGAACCGCGGCGAATCGGGTGCGGGGCGGGCGCGCGACATGGACGGCCTGGATATCACACGGTCTCGACGGAGCGGCCAGGTTTTGGTCTCGCATCGAACAACATCCCGGCCGCGGCGAGCCGGCGCTTCGCAAACAGCCGCGATTCCAGGTACGCGAGCACGTTGCCGACCTCGAGCATGCGGTTGAGCGCGAACGCGAGCGGACCCTTCGAACCGGCGTCGGCAGCGTAGTACTTGTTCTCGCGCCACCAGAACCGGCCGAGCCGAGGCAGGTGTGCGGCGGCAAAGAATGTCGCGTCCATCACATGGCCGAGCACGTGATACGCGTGGCTGACGTCGGCGAGCTCGAAGTGCGCGCCGATCATCCGCTCCATGTCAGCATGCCTGAACGCCTGCACGTGGTGTTTCGTGCGCTCGTAGAGGTCGTCGCCCAGCAAGCTGCGATACAGCGCGTAGAGCGAGCGCGGCTCGCCTTCGATCGGCACGAAGCCAACGAACCGCCCGGTCGGCCGCAGCACGCGCGCGATCTCGCCGATCAGGAATGCCGGATCATCGACGTGCTCGATCACATCGACGACCAGCACGGCATCGAACGACGCAGCAGCGAAGGGAATCGCGCGCGATGTCATCACGCGAAACTCGACGCGAGGAGCCGGTGCGTCCCAGTTGCGGATGTCACAGCCGTGCAGGCGCAGCTCGGGCCGTTGCGCGGCGAGCGTGCGCAAAATCTTGCCGTCACCGGAGCCGACCTCGAGCACGTCTCCCGACGCCGGCAGGTGATCGAGCAGGTACTTCGCCTTGAGCGCGGGCAGGTTGAAGCCGTCCGGATCGATCGCCTCGCTGCCCCAGCGCGCCGTCGGGGTCGGTTCGGTCACCACGCGACATGCCTTACCAGATAACGCGCGAGCACGTGCATGATATGACGACAAGAGGTGACCGCAACCACGCCTACTGCCAGCAGCTTCGTGCGCAAGCACGCGCTGAAGCTGGTCGCGTCGGCGGTCATCACACTCGGCGTGATCTACACCGCGCAGCGCGGCGGCCTGCAGCTGATTCCCGACAGCGGCGATTTCTCGGGGATTCGGTGGTGGTTCTTGGCGCTCTACGTGCCGCTGTTCCTCGCGATGACCTGGTTTCGCAGCGTGCGCTGGCGGTTCTTACTGCGCTCGCTTGTCGAGGTGCCGAAGCGACGCTTGTTTGCGGTGTCGTGTGCTGGGTTCCTCGCGGTCCTGCTGCTGCCGTTTCGGCTCGGCGAGCTGGCGCGGCCGTACATGCTGCGAACGCGACCGGGCGAAGCACGCGACGGCCGACCCGCACTGTCCATGACAGCGGCGACGAGCTCGATCATCGCCGAGCGCGTGATCGATGGCCTGTTCCTCAGCATCGTGCTCGCGAGCGTGCTCGTCGCCGTGCCGACGATCGAGCCGCTGCCCGATCGCGTGATCGGATTGCCGGTCTCGGTAGCGCACGTACGCATGCTCGGCTTCATCATGCTTGGCGTGTTCTCGACCGCACTGGTCGTGATCGCTGCGTTCTACTTCGCGCGCCGATTTGCGCAGCGCGCGACCCACGTCGTGATCGGCGTGGTGTCGAAGCGGTTCGCAGACAAGCTCGCCGACATGGCGAGCCATCTCGCCGATGGGCTCCACGTGTTTCGGCGCGGGCGCGATGCGCTCGGCTTTCTTGTCGAGACCGCCGCATACTGGCTGTGCAACGCGCTCGGCGTGTGGGTGCTCGCGATCGGCTGCGGCATCGTGCACGCCGACGGCAGTACGATCACGTTCGCGGAGTCGTTGGGTCTACTCGGCCTGCTCGGCTGTGCGATCGCGATCCCCGGCCCGCCGGGTCTGCTCGGCGTGTTCCAGGCGGGCATCTATGCCGGCATGACGATGTACTTCCCGCTCGAGATCGTCGTCGGTCCCGGCGCCGCGTACGTGTTCTTGCTCTATTCGACGACCGTCGCGATCACTATCGTCACCGGCGTGCTTGGGCTTTGGTCTGCGAATGCGCATCGTCACCGCGAGGATGCTCGAGATGATCGCGCACACGACCATCCAATGCGAGTAGCGGTAGTCGATCGCGGGGGCAACCACGAGCAGTCCGAGCTCGTACAAGAGGCCACTGAGCACCATCGCGCGCCCGAGCCGGTCTCGCCAACAGAGCGGTAGCAGCACGACGAGCAGCCAGAAGTAGAGTCGCACCCGGAACAGGTCTGTCGGCGAGAGCGCCTCCATTGCTTGAACCCACGCGAGCTGCACACGCGAGTGATGCGCGTGATGACCGAGCAGATCGACGCCCCACTCGGCATTCGAGAATCCGGCCCACACCACCGCGCACGAGGAGAGCTGCGTGTTGAACACGCCCAGTCGATGGCGAACAAATGCGAGCGGATGCGCAACGACCAGCGTCCGAAACGCGCTCGTGATCGCGGCGCGCTGCTCGTCGGTCGAGATGTAGTCGATGATCGGTTTGGGATACTGCGTGACCTCGAGGAACGTGTTCCACGGGCTGTAGGTCCTGCGCACGCGGATCTGCAGCTTGTCCTTGTAGAGCCACGGCACGCCCGCGGTGTCGCGCAGGATCTCCTCGTCGCTCAGCTTCGGCGAGTAGCGAATCGTGCCGACGAGGTCGACGGGCAGCGAGCCGGTCTGCCATGGATACTTGCGTTCCTCCACGAGCAGCGCACTGAGCAAGACCGCCGCCAAGGTGATACCGACCCACAACGCGGTCGCGATCGCGTAACGACGCCACGGCCTGAGCGTGCGGCGGTAGTCCCACAGCACGAGCAAGATCGGTAGCGTCGCGGCGGCGGCGTTGTAGCGAACGGCCGTCGCGAGGAACAGGAAGGCGCAGCCGGCGATCCTCCAGCGCCGCTTGTCCGACAGCAGCGCGGCGACACTGGCGATCAAGAAGCCCGCCATCTGCGCGTCCTTCCAGATCACAGCCATCACGATGATCGTCTGCGGCAGGAGCAGCACGACGACCGCCGCGACCGCCGCAGCGCGCGATGTCATCACGTGACGCAGCACGAAGTAGAGCCCGAGTAGGAACGCGACGCTCTGCACCACGAGCATGAGGAGCGGACCGGCGACGAGCTTGTCGAGAAGGCTCCAGATGAACGCCATCAGCGGCGGATGCCACTCGTTCATCCTGTCGATGTCGCGCGCCTGACTGAGCTGGTACACCGAGTCGTAGCTCATGTACCCGGGGAACGCGTAGACGAGGAACCACAGCCAGCCGATGACGAGGATTACCCGCCCGGTGAAGAATCGATCGAGTCGCTCGCGCATGGCGATAGCGTGCCCGCTAGAGCTTGTAGCCGGCCTTCACCGCGTCATTGCGAAACATCTGCACGGTCTCGAGCGAGAACTGGTCGAGGCTCTTGCCGATGCTCGTCAGCTTCGCGAGCACGTCGTTCGTTACCGTGATGATGTCGCAGTCGACAGCGTTCGCGTGGAAGATGTTGAGCAGCTCGCGCGGGCTCGCCCAGATCAGCTCGGCGTCGGGCAGCGTGTGTACGAGCTCGCGTGCCTTCGCCATATGCGGCATCGGATCGCGGCCGGTGTCGGCGATACGGCCGGCGAACACCGAGACGTAGGCCGGCGTCTTCGGATCGAGATGCGCGACGACATCGCGAACCTGCTCGAGCGAGAACACCGCGGTCACATTGATCTTGATGCCCGCGGCCGCGAGCCGCTTGATCAGCGCGTACGACGGCTCACCCTTCGTGTTCGTGACCGGGATCTTGACGTTGACGTTGGTGCCCCACGTCGCGATCTCGCGCGCCTGGCTCTCCATCTCCGCGAAGTCATCGGAGAACACCTCGAACGAGATCGGGCGATCGGGAATCGCGGCGAGTACCTCGCGTGCGAACCCGCGGTAGTCGGCGACGCCCGCCTTGCGCATCAGCGTCGGGTTCGTCGTGAAGCCGCGGATGAACGGCTTGCCGTACATCTCGACCATGCCGGCGAGGTCGGCGCCGTCGGCGAAGATCTTGACCTTGAGGTCGGCGAGCGCGGTCATGTCCTTCCTTTGGCGAGAATCCAGGCGGCCGCTTCCGGCAGGGAGCCTACCTCTACATCGAATCGGGCCGGTTGGCGCTCGGCATAGTGCCGATTGATGAAGATCGTGCGGCAACCTGCTGCAATGCCAGCATCGATATCGCGCCAGCGGTCGCCGACCATGAAGCTCGCCGGCACGTCGAGATCTAGATCACGTGCTGCGTCGAGCAGCATGCCCGGCGCCGGCTTGCGACACGCGCACTGCGCAGTGTCGTCGTGCGGGCACATGTAGATCGCGTCGAGGGGCAGCTCGCTGCGCAGCCGCGCGTGCATCGCGTCGAGGACTTCGCGCGTCTGCTTGCCGCGCGCAAGATCGGGCTGGTTCGTCACCACGACGAGAGCGTAACCCGCGCCGCGCAGGTCCGTGAGCGCAGCCGCGACACCCGGCAGGATCTCGAACGCAGACATATCGGGCGGAGGATATGGTTTGCCGTCGCGCACGACCGCGGCGTTGATCACACCGTCGCGATCGAGGAACACGGCCGGTCGGATCACGGCTTCGTGGACTCCCACTTCGTCTGCGCCTGCTTCAACTTCGGGTGCGAGACGAGCAGGTGCCAGATCACCGCTTGAAACGCCTCCGTGTGCGGCGTGATGTTCGCGTCGTTGACGGTCGGGATCAGCACGCACGCGTCGGCGACCTGCTTCGTGTAGCCGCCGTCACGCCCGACCACGCCGACGACACTCGCACCGACTTCGCGTGCGAGCTGCAGCGCATAGACCAAGTTCGGGCTGATGTTCTTGTCGACGTTACCGCCGCCGACCGAGAACACGAACACGCAGTCATCTTTGCGCAGCCGGCTGCCGCGCAGCCACTCGACGAACACGCTCGCCCAACCTTCGTCGTTCGTGCGCGCGGTGAGCTCGGAGACGTTGTCGGTCGGTGCGTACGCCTCGAAGCCGCAGATCTTGCGAAAGTCGTTGACCGCGTGCGAGCAGTTCGCCGCGCTGCCGCCGACACCGAGGAAGAATAGCCGGCCGGCACGCGCACGTGTGGCGACGAGCACGTCGACGACCGCTTCGACCGTTGCCGTATCGATGCCATCGATCACGCGCTTGGCTTCATCGAGGTGTTGGCGCGCGTAGCTCATCTGACTCCTTCACGCATCACTCATGACTCCTGCGAGAGCAAGCGGCGCGTTTCTTCGAGACCGGCGACGGAGCCGACTTCGTAGAACCGCTCGGTGACTTCGTAGCCCGCGAGCTGATCGCGCGTCACCAGATCTTGATACACGGCGACCAGATCGAAGCGCTCGCCCTCGGGGTAGCGCGCCAGCGCGCCCGCGAGCAGCGCGCCGAGGCCGTAATCGATGTGTGTCATGGCGGCGGCGTTGGTCTTGTCGTAGCGCACGATGCGGCCGCCTTCGTACTGCACGTTGCTCGCGTCGTACTTGCCGTCGTTGCGATAGACCGTCATCAGACCTTGCTTGCCGCTCGCGATAAACGCGTCGGCGATCGCGGCGTAGTCGCAGCGCAGATACGAATCCCCGTACAGCACGAGGAAGCGCTCGCCGAGCGACGAGAGCGCGCGCCGAAGCGCACCGCCGGTGCCGAGCAGCTGGCCGCCGTCGAACGAGTACTCGATGTCGATGCCGCCGAATCGCTCGCCGATCACCGCCTGCACTTGCTCGCCGAGATGACCGACGCACAGCACGACCCGCGTGATGCCTGCTGCGCGCAACAGCTCGAGCTGGTGCTCGACGAACGGCTTGCCGGCGACGTCGACGAGCACCTTCGGAATCGTCTTCGTGATCTCGCCGAGCCGCGTCGCGAGCCCGCCCGCGAGGATGGCGACCGGCAGCGTCACGAGAACACGACCCGCGTGCCGTCGAAGTCGAAGCGAAACCGCACTTCCTCGAGTTGCGCGCTTGCCATCGCGCTGCGCACCCTCTGCGGCTCGGGCGCGTAGAACATCAGGAACCCACCGCCACCGGCACCGACGAGCTTGCCGCCGATCGCGCCGGCGCTGCGACCGAGCTCGTACCACTCGTCGATGCGCGGGTTCGTCATGCCCGTGGATCGCTTGCGCTTGCGCTCCCAGTGCTCGTGCATCAGCTCGCCGAAGCCAGCGAGCTGGCCCTGCTCGAGCGCGACGCGGCTGCGCCGGCCGAGATCCTTCATGTAATGGAGGTTCTCGATCATCGCGGCGTCGGCCTGCTTCGTGCGTTGATCTTGATCCTTCAGCATGTCGCTCGCGTTGCGCGAGAACCCGGTGAAGAACAGCAGCAGGTGATCTTCGAGCTCGTGCAGCGTCGACTGGCTCATCGCGAGCGGCTCGGCGTGCACGGCGCCCGAACGATCGAACTCGAAGCACGTGATGCCACCGTACGCGGCGATGTATTGATCTTGCTTGCCGACGGGCCGCCCGAGCCGATCGATCTCGAGCTCGCACGCGAGCCGCGCGAGGTCGCCGGGCAGCAGCAGTCGCCGCTCGAAGCTGTGCAGCGCCTTGATCAGCGCGGTCGTGAAGCTGCCCGACGAGCCGAGCCCGGTGCCGGCGGGAATGTCGGCGAGTGTCGTGATCTCGTGCTGCGGATCGGTGATGCCCATCATCGCGAACGCTTCGCGGATGATCGGGTGCTCGATCTGCTCGACGCGATCGACGTGCTCGAGTTGCGAGTACTTGAGGAATACGCCGCGCACGAACGGACGCGACACGGTCACCCACACGTACTTGTCGATCGCCGCGGAGATCAGGAATCCGCCGTGCTCCTCGTAGTACGACGGCAAGTCGGTGCCGCCGCCGCCGAGCGAGATCCGCAGTGGGCTGCGCGTGATCAGCATCGCGCCTCCAGCAACCACGGGCTGTCTTGCAGATAGCGCAGCGTCGCGAGGATGCCTTCGCGGATCGTCAGCGTCGGTGCCCAACCGAGGGCGCGGATACGCTTGCAGTCGAGGAAGATGAACGGATTGTCGCCGACCCAGCCGCGCTCGCCGCCGGTGTACGTGCGCGCGGGCGCGATGCCGAGCGCCTCGCAGATCCAGCCGACCGAGTCGTTGACCTCGCAGTACTCGTCGGTGCCGAGGTTGTAGATGTTGACCTTGCCCGGCGCGCGGTCGATCGCGGTGAGCATCGCGGCGATGCAGTCCTGCACGTAGAGATACGACTTGCGCTGCTTGCCGTTACCGAGGATGCGCAGCTGCGTCGGGTCGGCGCGCAGGCTCTTGTAGAAGTCGAACACGTGACCGTGCGAATAGCGCTCGCCGAGGATCGACACGAAGCGAAAGATCCACGCGCGCATTGCGAAGCCTTCGCAGAACGCTTGGATCAAGCCCTCACCGGCGACTTTCGCAGCGCCGTAGAGCGACGTCTGGATCGGAAACGGTGCGTCCTCGGGCGTCGGAATCACCGGCGCCTCGCCGTAGACCGAGCCGGTCGACGAGAACGCGATCTGCTTGATGCCAGTCGTGCGCATCGCATCGAGCACGCGAAACGTGCCGATCGTGTTCTGCTCGAGATCGCGGCTCGGATGGTCGACGCCGAATCGCACGTCGGCGTTGGCGGCGAAGTGAAACACGATGTCGCAGCCCGCCATCGCAGCGGTAAGCGCCGCCGCATCGAGGATGTCGCCGAGTACGAGCTCGAAGCGGTTCGACGCGCGTGCAGTCTCGAGGAACCGATCCTGACCGCTCGACAGGTTGTCGTAGCCGATCACGGTATGCCCATCGCGCGCGAGCCTGTCGGCGAGCGTACTGCCGATAAAGCCGGCGGCTCCGGTAATGAAGGCGCGCATACGCTAAGGGCCCGCACGCTACCGCAGGTCCTCGTCGGAAACTACCCCTGGTCAACGCCGGGGACTTGGCCGCTTGGTTCGAGCGGCGGCGGCGCGTGCGACCGGCGTCACGGATGTCCTCGATGTCACGGATCGATGGCATGCTGCGCTGGCGTATGGAGTCCGAGCGAACCGCGTGGCAGCGCTATGGCTGGCTGCTGCGCTGGCTCGGCACGGCTGCCGGAATCGCGTACATCGCGACGCTGATCGATCTCGAGGACGTCAAGGTCGCGTTCGGCAAGATCTCGCTGACCGCGTGGCTCGTCGCGATCGCGCTCGTCGGACTCAACGTCGTCGTCGGCGCGGCCCGCTGGCGCGCGGTGCTCAGCGCGTACGGTGCGCTGACGCGGCCCGATCTATGGCGCGCGACGCAGCTCTACTTCATCTCGTTCTTCTACAACAACTACCTGCCCGGCGCGGTCGCGGGCGATGTCGTGCGCGGCGTCGTCACGCGCGACGTGTTCGGCGAGCGCGGCGCGACGGCGGGGCTCGCGGTCGTGCTCGTCGAGCGCGCGCTCGGCCTGTTCGGCGTGTTCCTGCTGCTCGCGCTCGGGCTGGTCGCCGCGGGCGGCACGATCGACACCGGTTCGCTGTGGCTGTGGAGCGCGCTCGGCATTGTCGGCTCGTTCGCGCTCGTGCTCGCGCTGCCGTTCGCGCGGCGGCTCGGTCGCTTTCTGCCTCGCAAGCTGCGCACGATCGCCGAGCGCGTGCCGGCGCTGTCGTCGACGAGCGCGTTCATCGGCGCCGCGATGCTGTCGGTGCTCACGCAGGTCTGCATCGCGCTTGCCGGCTATGTGCTGCTGCACGCGATCGAGCCGCGCGTCGATATCGGCTCGTCGCTGTTGATCGTGCCGCTCGCCGCAGCGACGACGTTCTTGCCGATCACCGTCGGCGGGGCGGGCGCGCGTGAGGCCGTCTACATCACGCTCGGCGCCAGCCTGTTTCAGATGGCGCGTGCCGATGCGCTCGCAGCGTCGCTCGCGCTGTGGATCGCGCACCTGATCAACGGCGCGATCGGCGGCATCGTTCAGCTTACTTCACGATCGCGCTGACGCTCGCCGGCGGTTGCATCGGCGGCATCTCGAGGAACGCGCGGTCGGGGATCAGGGTGCGTTCGGCGACGAAGATGATGCTCTGCGAGCCGGCGTCGGGGAGCCGCGTGGTGAGCTCGATCGTGTGCTCGCCGCGCGGGATATCAATCGTGCTCTTCGCACCGAACTCGTGGCTGAACGAACCGTCCATCAACACCTTCACGGTGCCGCTCGTCGTGCCGAGCCAGTAGCGTCCGCCGAGATGCAGCGTGCGCGTGATCCGGATCTCGACTTGCGCGGTCTCGGGGTATGCGGCGATCGCGGGTGTAATGAATGCCCAACTCGGGATCGCGTCGTTCATGAAGTTGATCGTCGCGTCGGAGACGTTGACGATGTCGGCGCAGCGATACGAGCCGGTGACTGGTGAGAACCCGCAGGTTTTCCATTCGCCGTCGAGGAAGCGGGCCTCGACATGCGCGACCGGGCGAATGCCCGACGACCCGACGAGCAGCGCGGTCTGCGAACGCCGCTCCGTGATGATGCCGGCAACGAGCACGACGATCAGCACCGCGGGCATCGCGATCTCGATGCCCTTCCGCCACCGCGCACGCAGCTTGTCGCGCAGCCAGATCGCACGACGCAACGTGCGCACGCGCCAGCGCGGGCGACGCCATACGACGATCGCCGCGATCGCGAGGAGCGCTGCGGCAAACGACAGCAACCGGCCGCGGCCATCCGAGGGCAGCGGACCATCGCACGTGAACGTGGTCTTGCCAGGCGCGACCCACGCAGCGACAACGCGCAGATCGCCGGTCGGAATCGACGGCAGCGCGAACACCGGCTCGGCCGCGCCGCTCGCGTGACGTGCGCGCCAACGCGGATAGAAGCCCATGCCGAGTGCGACGAGTACCGCCTGGTTCGC
>Ga0070706_100007061_pt1 | contig 10577 bp, 7 predicted proteins | sample KBSK5501metaG_FD_65476 | JGI IMG/M metagenome (GOLD analysis project Ga0070706, IMG submission 65476) | Corn, switchgrass and miscanthus rhizosphere microbial communities from Kellogg Biological Station, Michigan, USA - KBS K5-50-1 metaG | ecosystem: Host-associated > Plants > Roots >...
ACGAGCGCGTCCACACCTTGCGACGGTGGGCGCGGGGGCGGTCCGATGAGCTGATGCGCGACCCAGCCGGTGACGCCCCCGGCCAAAAGCACGGCGAAGAGCAAGGTCATAGCTTTCGTTTTAGATTCCGACATATCGAACCTTTTCGGGGCTGGGGGACTGAGAGAGGAACTGTTGCGTTCTACCTTGGCGCCAAGCGGCCAGAATCAAGGCGTGTTCCCAAGCGCTCCGGCATCCGGAGGGGCGGGGTTGGTGATGAGCGATGCTCCACTTCCCGTTCCTCCGGCCAGGGTGTCCTCGAGATTGGCCGCGGGCTGGCGGGGCAACGCGAGCAAGAACGCGGTCAACGCCGCAATCATGATCGCGGCCGGAATACCACGGCGCGCCCACGAGGCCAAGAGATCCCAAAAGAGGGGAGCGACCGGAGCGCTGTCGATGCGGGCCAGAACGCGGGCCACGAACACGCGGTCGTGCCCTGGATCAAGGGCGCGCCTAAGGGCCGTCCCCAGCTCGCGATCCCGTTCCTCTTCGTGATTCATTTCCAGTTTTCCTTCCAATCTTCCATCGCCTGACGCAGCATGCGCCGCGCGTGAAACACATCCGAGCGCACCGTCCCCTCGGGCACTCCGATTATTTTTGCGATCTCCGCGTGAGAGTAGCCCTCCACGTCGAAGAGCACCACCGCCGCCCGATACCGCTCCGGCAGCTCGGCGAGGGCATCCTGCAACTGCTCCTCGAGAAGCCGGCGATCCGCTTCGCGATCGGGTCCGGCCCCGGATGAGGGCAAGGAATCCGAAAGCTCGTCCGTTCGCCGGACTTCGCGCCGCCGCCGCCGATCCTTGGCTGCGTTGGCCACGATGCGCATGAGCCACGGCCCAAGTGGCCGGCGGGGATCGTATTGTCCCAGTTTTACCCAGGCACTCAGAAAACCATCCTGCGCCGCATCGTCCGCATCTTCCGGGTCCCGGAGAATGGCGCGGCAAAGTCGCCGGGCCGACCCCGCATACCGCTCCATGATCTGTCCGAACGCTTCCCGGTCGCCGGACATGGCGCGACGGACGAGGTCGGCCTCGACCTTATCTATCTGCTTACGCATGAGGCTCGCCGGACGTTGAGACTCGGAAGTTTGCATGGGGACAAGAGCTTACCGAGGGGGCCGGGGCCCGGCCAGATCCGGTGATCCTCCAGAGGCCGGGGGGCTCACGGTCAGCCATGTAGCGGGGAATTTCCGGCGTTTTGGCGTGAAATGGCCCCTTTTTGAGCGCCAATCCGATGGCTCTTGCGTTGCATCTTGATATGGTGAGGGCCATCATTTTCCTGCTCGATCGGGCTTGGATCTTGCAACCAGGGACCGCATGGGTATCTCACGGGCGCCCCTCAACGTTCGGTACTTCCTATATGGCCTCTGGGTTCCCGCTGTGTTGATTGCACGTGACGAGCAGGGACGGCCATAACGAGCGGGGGATGCGAGCCACGCCGGGAATCTATTTCTTCCGCCTGCAAAGCGCCGGGTTCACGACCGCAAAATCGATCGTTCTTCTTCCCTAGTGATCCGACGGGCCACTAGTCTTCTTCCAGGCCCAGAAACTCCATGGCTTCACGGACGGTCTTGAAGACGCGCACCGCCTTCGTGCTCTTAGGATCCAATTCTCGATAGGCCTCGTAGAGGCGACCCAGGCCGAACATGAGCTTGTTCGGGGCGGCGATGGCAAACCGGGCGTGCGAGTCCGGCGGGTCCATGCTCGCCGAAAGCTGCACGAGCCGGCGAACGTTCTCGACCGATGGATCGACAATCTCGGTGACCTCGGTCATGTCCACGAGCTCGTTGTATCCGGCCACGCCCGGCTGAGACCACGCCTCTTGCTGGTAGCGAAACATGTCCTCGCTGGAGAAGGTGCCCTTCCCCTTGGCGATGATGACCCGTCGTTCGTGATCGATGCGGTATTCGATGGGCATGGACGTTAGATGTTCTCGAGCCCCAGGAAGTCCAGACCTTCCTGGAGCGTTTTGAACACGGTCACCGTCTTGGTGCTGGTTGGCTGCAAACTCCGGTATGCTTCGTACATCCGTCCCAGACCGAAGATGATTTCCTTGGGCGCGACAATGGCGAATCGCGACTGCGTGTCTGGCGGATCCATGCTCACGGCCAATCGCACAAGTTTTCGGATGTGTTCCACACTCGGATCCAGAATCTCCGTGGCATGGGTGAGATCCAGGAGCTCGTCATACCCCGCTACGCCGGGTTGGGACCACGCCTCGAGCTTGTAGTTGAAAAAATCGTCGCTGCTGAGGGCGCCCGAACCTTTGGCGATGATGACACGCCGTTCGTGATCGATGCGGTATTCGATGGGCACGTAATCAGCGTAGCAGAAGTCGACCGTGGCGATACATAAACCTAAGCCATAGCTGGATCAATGCTTAGGCGAGGGGACACGGAAGGGGCTGTAATTTCTGGCTTGTATTCCGTCTAATTAGTCGAGGTGAGCCGCCATGCATCCATTTCGGGAGGTGCTTCATGGGACGTATCGTTTTCCTCCTTGGCGGGATAAGCATCCTGGCCCAGAGCCCCGCCTTTGCTGTCCCTAATTCCGGGGCGCGCATTGCCCTACATCGTCAGGCCACGCAGTCGCCGGTGACGGGAAGTCAACTGTGCGGTCCTCTGTCTCCCAACGGCAATCAGTTGCCCTGCTCCGCGTATACGGTCACGGCTCCGGCTCCGGGAGCGAGCTTTGTTTACGTGGTGGCGGCCATGGCGGACGCCGGCGCGGGAGTGTCGTTTGTGTCCTTCGGCATCGATTTCGATGGGCGAGATCCGGATGGTCAGCCCGGAACCGGAGACGAGCATGGCATCATGCCCGCCTACGTGTCCTGGACCCAGTGTGCGGACGGGCTCAACTTATCTAAGAATGGAGGCTTGGGCGACTGGCCGGCCCCGTTGTCCAGTGGCCGCATTTCCTGGAACGGCTGCCAGAACACGGTTATCGGAGGCACCGTTCACGCGGTGGTCGGTTGCTTCTATCTCTATGCCTACTCCGAGGACGTGTTTCGCATCACTCCTAACAACAACGTGCAGTCGGGCCCCGAACTCTCCATTGCTGGTTGCGACGGGATTCCCACGAACCTGCTGAGCATCTATCCACCGGAACTCTATCCAACCTTGGCCGGCCGCGTTGAGTTTGGCGGCGACGGAAGCCAGGGATTCAATCCGTGCAACGCCGCTGTTCCGGTTACGCCGTCGAGTTGGGGGAGGATGAAGACGCGGTTCGCGAACTGATACGACTTCGCGGCGTTGTCTGATCTGTTCCGGCAAGCGAAGGCTTACCGGAGTTTGACCATCCTTCGGGTGACTCGGAATCCCGGCGCCTCGAGCTCGTAGAGATACACGCCGGAGGGAACGACTCTCCCCGCATCATCCCGGCCGTTCCATCGTACGTCCCGACGCCCCGCGTCCAGCCGTTGGCTCATGAGGACTCGGACCTGCCGCCCGGACAGATCCAGAATCCTGAGCTTCACTGGCCCACTCTGCGTCACCGAGAAGGGGATCGTGATCCCGTCTCCGGTGAAGGGATTGGGCCGGCTTTGCTCGAGCACGGGACGGAGGCTGCCGGTTGGATCGAGGCGGGCCATCACCGGCCCAAACAACTCCGTCCTTCCCGAACGATCCAAGGCTTCGAGGCGGTAGTAATAGGTCACTCCCGACGTCACGTCAGTGTCGAGGAATCGGTAGGGTGACGGGGGAGAAATGAGCGTCGGGCCGACCGGCCGATAGTCTGCTTCCATATGCACCGAACGCTGGATGCGAAAGCCGGAGAAGTCGGATTCCAATGAGGTGGCCCACTCCAAGGCCACGGCTCCCGGCTGTGATGACGCGCGGAAGGACGAGAGGCGGACACTCGTAAGGGTTCCACATTGGGTGGGAAGGATGGTTAGCCCCGATGGGTCATCCGCAACATAGACATAGGAACCAGAAGCAGCCACTTTGTAGGCACCGCCCGGCGTATTCACGCTGCCAACGAGAATAGGAAGAGCCGGGTTCGAGATGTCGATGACTTGAAAATTGTAGTCGCCATCGGCGACATAAGCATACGAGCCTAGGATCGCAACCCCCCGAGCCTCCCCTGGTGTATCTACATTGCCTACGATGACCGGAGAGGCCGGATTCGTGATGTCGATCACTTGAAGCCCCGAGACATAGTCGGCGATATAGGCGTACGAGCCTTGGATGGCAATTCCCTGCGCCCCGCCTGAGGTGGCTAGGCTCCCCACGAGGACCGGCAAGGCAGGATTCGTAACGTCGACCACTTGAAGACCCGAGTCGGCGGCAACATACGCATAAGATCCGGAGACAACAACCCCGCGGGATGTTCCCGGAACATAGATGTTTCCGACGATAGTGGGCGCCACCGGATTGGCGATGTCGATCACTTGAAAGCTGAAGTCCGCAGTGCCCACGTAGGCATACGATCCCGAGACCGCGAGGGCGATGCCGTTCCCGAGAGTATCCACCGTCCCCACGACGAAGGGCGAGGTCGGATTGCTGATGTCGATCACAGCCAACGGAGAGGTGGGTTCTGATGCGAGATAAGCGTATTGACCAGACACCGCAACGCCCATGGAGAAGCCTGGTGTGTCTGCGCCGCCAACGATGACTGGTGACGCGGGATTCGTGATGTCGATCACTTGAAGCCCATCGCCACCGTCGGCAAGGTAGGCATAGGAACCGGAGACAACCACACCCAACACATGCCCCGGAGTTTTTACGCCGCCCACGATGTCGGGAGACAATGGATTCGAGATGTCAACTACCTGAAAGCCAGTCTCGGTGTCGGTGAGGAAGACATGGCTACCGTAAACGGCCACGCCAAGGGCCAGCCCGGAAGGTTTCGTGCTCCCAACGATGCGGGGGGATTCCGGTGTCGTGATGTCGATCGCTTGAAGGCCGGAGTATACATCCGCGACATAGGCGTAGGAGCCGGATAGTGCAACCCCAAAGGCCGATGGCGTCTGCACGGTTCCCACGATGGCCGGCGACGCGGGATTCGTGACATCGATCACGTGAAATCCAATGAAATCGTCCGCAATATAGGCGTAGGAGCCCGACACTGCGACACCCACCACGTATCCGTCGGTGTCCACATTTCCGACGATGGCCGGCGAAATTGGATTCGCCAGGTCGACTATTTGAAGACCCGATTCGTAATCCCCGACATAGGCAAGAGTTCCTGACACGGTAACGCTATAGGCATATCCGGGGGTGTCCATAGTGCCGACGATGGTGGGGGAGGCGGGATTGGAGATGTCGACTACTTGAAGGCCGAAGCGTTCGTCGGCCACGTAGGCGTAGGCTCCATATACGGCAACGTCATAAGCCTCTCCAGGTGTATCTACGCTCCCCACGATGGTTGGAGAAGCCGGGTCCGAGATATCGATGACCTGGAGACCGGAACTTGTATCCGCAACTAAAGCGTAGAACCCTGTGACGGCAACTCCGAAGGCGGCGGACGGTGTTTTCACCTTGCTCACAATGGCCGGCGAGGCGGGATTTGTAATGTCGATCACCCGAAGGCCGGAGTCGGCATTAGCAACATAGGCGAAAGAACCCGAGATCGCAATGTCCCAGGCGTAGCCGATATGGAGGTCCCCAACCGAATGAATGTAGTCGCGGTAGTCAATGCAATCTGCGAGAGCGTTCTCTGCACCAAAGCCGATTGGGATGAGTATCGAAAAAACGGCGGCGGCGAGGTGGCATGCATTGGCGGCATGAAACTTCATTCGAACGACCCGTCCCTTCTGGAGATCCAGTTTCGGACGCACCAAAGGGGGGCGGCCGTCACGACCGGCCAATATAACAAATTCAATTATATGAGGTGTGAAACGGAAGCTTTATGTCTCTGGGGTGGCCAAAGGCGCCGGCTGGAGCACCACGCGGCGACGGAAACGAAGCCCTCGCACCAAACGCCACAGGCGCCCGGGCAAGCGCACCGATCCGCGCAATCCCTTGGGCACGAGCACCCGCATTTTCTCGGCGAGCACGTAATACGTCGGCAGCATGAGCAGGGTCAAGAGCGTGGAACTGCTCATGCCCCCGATCAAAGCCCGCGCCATCGGATACATCTGAACGTCGCCCACGTAGCTCCCACCCAAGGACAGAGGAATCAGTCCCAAGATGGTCGTGGTGGCGGTCATGAGGATGGGACGAAACCGCTCCCGCCCGCCCATCAGAATCGCTTCCTCGATCGAGCGCCCATCGCGCCGATGGTGATTCACGTGATCGACGAGCACGATGCCGTTGTTCACCACCACACCGATCAAGATCACCATCCCGATCATGGCCATGATGTTGAGCGGGGTATGGGTGAGCACCATGAGCCAGATCACGCCCACGCTGGCGAAGGGTAGGCAGGCCATGATCACGGCCGGATGGAGCAGCGATTCGAATAGGCTCGCCATGACCATGTATACACAAAGAATCGCCAACAGCGTGTTGGTGCCCATTTCCGCCTGCTGTTCCTGCGCCTGACGGATCTGCTGGCCGAAATTCCAGCCGTATCCGGGCGGGAAGTGCATGGCGTTCATGGTCGCCTCGATCACGTCCTTCACTTCCGAGAACCGCGTGCCCTCGAAACGCCCGTACACCCGGACGGCCGTGCGTTGATCGAGCCGCTGAATGCGGCTCGGCGCGCGACTCACGACCGGGGTGGCGACTTGTTCGAGGGAAACCTCCTTGCCCCCGGACACGGATACCGTGAGCGCACGGAGGTCCTCCAAGTTCTTGCGATCCTCCGGCCGCAGCGCAACGCGTAGGTCCACCTCGCGATCCGCCGCATGCACGCGCGGAAGCTCCACGCCGCGAAACGCGATGCCCATGACCCGGGCCACGTCACGGGGCGACACGTTGTAGCGACCGGCCAACATCGGATCCACGCGTACTTGAACTTCTTCCGCACCGCGGTCCACGTCGGTGGTGAGATCGCGCACCGAGGGCAATAAGGCAAGGCGGCGTTTGACTTCGGCGGCGATGTCGAGGAGAGCGTCCGAATCCTCACCGTGAATGGTGACCGCGAACTGGTCGCTCTGCCGCCCTTCCTCCTGCTGGCCCATGTGGTACTCCACTCCGGCCTGGACGGGAAGCACTTTGGTCACTTTGTCGCGAGCCTGGCTCAATTCTTTTTCCGAAAGCACGCCCTTCTTGAAGTAAAGCCGAGTGCCGGCATCGTTATCCGCGTAAAAGGAATAGATATCTTTGAGGGCGAGAGATTCGCGCAAGGGCTCGAGCGCCGCCTGCACCTTTTCCACATACTGGCGGGTCATGTGGTAGTTGAGATTGTCCTTGAAGTCGTATTCGATCTGGAGGAACTCGTGACGCGCCCCGCGATCGCTGAAGGGATCGGGCTTGAGTCCGCCAACCTTCGCCGCGCCCGCGGTGAGGAGCAACACACCGAGCGCGATCGGCACGCCGGTTATCCAGGGATGCTTGATGGACGTCCAATTGAGCATCTTCACGTAGCGATTGCACCAGCGCTCGACCAGGGGATTCTTGGCCACCGAACCCCGGCCCTTCAGCAAATGGCTGGTCATCATTGGAATCAAGGTCAAGCTCACCAAGAGCGACATGATCAGGGTGACCGAGATGGCAATGCCGACTTCCTTGAGCCAGACCGTGATCTCGGTGCGGGCGGCCAAAATAATCGGCGCGAACACGATGATGGAGCTCAACGTCGCCGAGGTCACCGCGCGGCCCACGTCCTTGGTCCCGTGCAGCGTCGCCTCGACCGGCGATTCGCCCATGCTGAGCCGGCGATAGATCGACTCGAGCACCACGACCGCGTTGTCGACCAGCATTCCCACCGCGAGCATGAGGCCCATCATCGAGAGCACGTTGAGGCTCTTCCCGGTCAAGTAGAGGTAGCAGGCGGTGCCGATGGTGGAGAGAGGAATGGCGAGCGAGACGATCAGGGTGGTGCCGATTCGAAGCAGGAAGAAATACAGGACGCCGACCGCGAGCAACGCCCCCAGGATCCCGGAATGCAGTAGCCCGTTCAGGCTGTCCTTGATCTGTTGGCCCTGGTCGAAAAACATGAGCACGTCGAAGCCGGCGAGCTGCGGATCCTTATTGATGCGGGCGAGTTCCTTGCGAACCGCCTGCACGACCTCGACCGTGTTGGCGTCGCTGGCCCGCTGCACGGTGAACGCCACCGCGGGTTCACCGTTCAGGAAACGCCCGAAGACCTGCTCGGGCACGGCATACACCACGTCGGCCACGTCGCGAAGGCGGAGGCCGTGGTCATCCAGCGGAATGTTGTTCAGCTCGTCGATGCTGCTCACCGCCCCGACGGTACGAATGTCGTACCGCAGGCCCTCCTTGGTGACCTGGCCTACGGTGAGATTGAAATTGCTGGCCGACAGCTCGTTGAACAACCGCCCCACGTCGACGCGGTGGGCCTTGATGGCGTCGAGCTTCAAGTACACGGATATGACCGCGGGTTCCACCCCGTTCAACTGCACGCGGCCCACGCCCGGAATCCGCTCGAGCCGGTTCAGGATGCGGTGCTCGATCAGGTCATAGCTTCCCGAGAGGTCGCGATTCTTGGCGCTGATCCGGCCTTCCACGATGGGAATGTCGTTGGTGTTGAAGGTAAACAGAAAGACATCGCGCACGTCGGGCGGCAGATCGCCTCGGATTTGGTCGAGCTTTTCCTTCACCTCGAGCCGGAGCACGTTCACGTCGCGGCCCCAATCGAAATCCACCCCGACCGTGCACTGCTCGGGATCGCTGTAGCTGGAGATCTGCTTCACTCCGCCCAGCGTGGACAGCACCTCCTCGACCGGACGCGCGATCTCCCGCTCTACCTGGGCGGGAATGCCGTTCTGGTAGGGGATGACGACCTGGATCTCGGGAAAGTTCTCGTTGGGGAGGAAATTGAGGGGCAGGTGGAAAATGCTGATCGCACCCAGCACCAACAACGAGAGAAGGAACATGCTCGCCGTGACCGGATGCCGCACGGCGAGCTTGGTGATCCACATGAGAGTTAGGCCGCCGTTTTGACCGAAGGAACCTTGTCGCGATGCACGAACGTGTAGAGGACGGGAACGACAACCAGGGTAAGCAACGTGGATACGGTGAGGCCGCCGATTACGGTGATGGCCAACGGCTGCATGAGCTCGCCACCTTCGCCGCGGCCTAAGGCAATCGGCACCAGCCCGAGCACGGTGGTGGCCTTGGTCATGAGAATGGGCCGCAAGCGCACCGAGCCGCCTTCCATGATCGCATCGCGCACCGTGTAGCCGCGCCGCCGCAACCGCCCCACGAGATCCAAAAGCACGATCCCGTTATTGACCACGATGCCGGCCAGCATGATCCCGCCGATCATGACCATCACACTGACTGCGGTGTGGGTGACGAAGAGCCACGCCACCACTCCGATCAGCGCCATGGGAACCGCCAACAAGATCAAGAACGGATCGAGCAGCGATTCGAACTGACAGGCCATGACGAGATAGACCAGGAAGATCGCCAGCAAGGATGCGAAGACGAGGCTTCGCATGCTCCGCTTCATTTCCTCGTTCTGACCAGTGAGATCCACGGTCACGTCGGCCGGAAGCGGAACACCGATCAGCGCATTTTCAATCTCGGCGCTCACCGTCCCCAGGTCGCGTCCGACCACGCTCGCGCTCACCACCGCGGCCCGCGACTGCGAGATGCGTTGAATGCGAGCGGGGCCGCGGCTCACTGCCACGTCCGCCACCGCGGCCAGGCGCACCGGGTCGCCCCCGCGATAGCCGACCACGAGCCCACCCAGATCGGCGAAGTCCAGGTTCTCGGCATCCTGACCGCGCACGCGCACGTCGATCTGACGGTCGCGCTCCTTGTAATCCGTCGCCACCCGGCCGAGGATGTGTGTGCGTAATGCCTCGCTCGATCCCCGCAAATCCAGACCGGCCATCTTGAGCTTGTCGCGATCGAACCGGACCTGCACCTCGGGATTGCCGAGCTCCATCGTGGTCGTGATGTCCTTGAGTCCATCGATGCCGGCCAGCATCGTTGCGACCTTGTTCGACACGCTGGTCAGGTCCCCCAGGTTGTAGCCGTAGATCTCGACCTCGATCGGGGTCTTCACCGTGAACACGGTGGGCTGCTCCAAATTGGAGGACACCTGGGGAAACTTCACGAGCCGCCGGCGAATCTCGTCCAGCGCCTCGTTTTGCGTTTCCCGCGAGAGGCCGTGCGTCAAACGCACGTTGAGTTCGGCGTGATTCTCCCGCTTGGACCGCACCGAGCCGCTTTCCCGCGCATCCAACCCCACGTTGGTGAAGATCATTTCGATGTGGGGAATGCCGTGGAGCGAAGACTCGATGCGGCTCACCACTTCATTGGTCTGCTCGATGGGCGTCGCCTCCGGCATCTCGAGGCTGAAGCGGAACTCGTTTTGGGTGAGGGGAGGAATCAAATTCGTGCCGAGCGCCTTGAGCCCCAGAATCGCCAGCGCAAAGAGCAGCACCGCCGAACCGATCACCTGTGGGCGGTGGGCGAGCGCCGCGGCGAGAACAGAACGGTAGGCGCCGGCCATCCGGCCCTT
>Ga0070706_100007063_pt1 | contig 10573 bp, 8 predicted proteins | sample KBSK5501metaG_FD_65476 | JGI IMG/M metagenome (GOLD analysis project Ga0070706, IMG submission 65476) | Corn, switchgrass and miscanthus rhizosphere microbial communities from Kellogg Biological Station, Michigan, USA - KBS K5-50-1 metaG | ecosystem: Host-associated > Plants > Roots >...
CAGTAGGCAGTAGGCAGTAGACAGTAGGCAGTAGGCAGAAAGCAGAAAGCAGAAAGCAGAAAGCAGAAAGCAAGTCAAGGCTATTGTTCGGTATAGGGTGCCAGAGCGCGGCGCAACTCATTCGGCACCGGAATCGGTTGCAAACCATCGCGCCGGGCCGAGACAAGCACGAAGTGCGCCGTAGCAATTAACCCTTCCTCGATCTTGTCGTCCTTGCCCTTGCGGCGCACCTCGAAATTCAAACGCAGTGAGGTTCTCCCAATCTTGCCGACATAAACGCTGACTTCCAACAGATCGTCAAGCTGCGCGGCGCGACGAAAATCGCATTCCAGGTGCACGCGCGGCAGCCAGATGTTCAACTCCTCGAACACCACGCCGTAGGGTAAACCTACTGCGCGGAACAATTCTGTCTCGGCGATTTCAAAGAAGCGGATGTAAGCGCCGTAGAAAATAATACGCGCGGCGTCGACATCGCCCCAACGAACGCGCTCTTCGATAGTGAACTTTTGGAATTGATTCATTGGTTCATTGTCTCATTAATTCAATGAATAAATGGATCAATGAATTGCTCCCAGGAAGTCCAGGAGGGCCTGATTGAAAACGTCCGGTTGTTCAATGTTCATCAAATGCGCTGCGTCATCGATGATCTCCAGCCGGGAGTTTTGGATTCCGCTATGCAAGAACTCCGCGTCGTCAGGGGCTCGAATTGTGTCCTCGCGGCCGGCGATAATAAGTGTCGGTGGGTTGATAGCCGAAAGATCGTTTGAATGATCGCGGCGCGCGGCCATACCGCGTTGGGCAGCGGCGGCGCCGCGAGCATCGGTTCGCAAAATCATCTCGCGCACGCGCGCCACTACATCGGGCTTTTCGGCCAGCGTGCGTCGCGCGAGAAGCTTTGGCAACATCGCGTCAGCGACAGGGCTTAACCCTTCGGTCAATACGCGTTCTGCTTGCTCTTGACGCGATTTCTTTTCAGCCTCATCGGCGCCTTGCGCACGCGCCCCTGCCAGAATGAGCGCTTGCACTCGCGACGGAAACAGATGAATGAATTCCAGCGCCACATAACCCCCCATCGACAATCCGCAGACGACTGCCTGATCGATTTTCAACTCGTTCATCAAGGCCGCGACGTCGCGCGCCATGTCTTCCATTGTCGCTACCTCGCCGGAAAAACGCGTCTCACCCATACCGCGCAAATCAGGTGCAATCGCCCGAAAGCCGGCGCCGCTCAGAAGATCGATCTGCTCGCGCCACATCGAGCGATGGAAAGGATAACCGTGCAGCAGAATGACAGCCGGACCGGATCCAACCTCATCGTAGGCCATCTCGATCTCCTGCAGGGTTACTTTGCCGACGAAGATATTTCGCTGAATAGTGATGCCTCCGGAGACTGATCGAAGCTCACACCCGACTTCAGCTTTCAGGTTCTTTCATCTCTTGCATAAACCATCAGGTTTTCCAAGGCTACCCAACTAGCTGATTATACGTTCAGCCCGCGGCAAATCATTACGAATCGTGGTGCCATGCCACATCACGCCGCGTTGGCGCCTTCGGCCAATGCACGCTGCCGCCCAAAGTGGTCGACGATCTCCGCCGCAGTCTTGCGGCCGACGAAGGGTGCGAGTTCTTCCAAGCTGGCAGTTGCAATTTTCTGTATTGAACCGAACTGGCGCAGCAAACGGGTCTTTCGCTTCTCGCCGACGCCGGGGATCGCCGAAAGTTCCGAAGTAAAGTCGCGCAGCTCGCGCCGCTTCCGATGATAAGTAACGGCGTAGCGATGCGTCTCGTCACGAATCATCTGAATCAAACGCAGGATCGGCGAATGCGAATCGAGATAGATGGGCGAGTCTTCGCGACCCTTGACCAGCAGATAGGCGACCTCGTTGTGGCGCAGTGGTGGTTTCACGACGCCCACCATCGGCACTGCTTCCAGATCGAGTTCGCGCATGGCTTCGGCGGCGGCGCTAAGCTGGCCTTTGCCGCCGTCGATCATAATTAGATCGGGCAGCGACTTTTGTTCGTCACGCACGCGGCGATAACGACGCAGAACCGCTTCGTTCATGGAAGCGAAATCATCCGCGCCTTCGACTGATCTGATCTTGAACTTGCGATATTCGCTGCGATTCATCTTTCCGTTTTCGCAAACCACCATGCCGGCAACATTTTCGGCGCCCTGGATGTGCGACACGTCGAACGATTCGATGCGCGCGGGAAAGCGAGGCAGCTCCAAAGTCTCCTGCATCTCTTCGAGCACGCGCTTCATGTCGGGCTTGAGCACGCGAAAGCGCTGCTCGAAGGCGAGCTTTGCATTCTTCTCGACCAAATCGATCATGTCGCGCTTTTCACCACGCTGCGGAGCCAGGATGTGAACGCGCCGGCCTTTGCGTACGCTGAGCGCCCGTTCCAGCAACTCGCGATCGTTAAAATCGATCGCGACGTGAATTTCGCGGGGCACGTAATCGCTCGAGTAATATTGCGCCAGCACCTCGCTCAAAAACTCTGCCGGGTTGAAGTCTTCCGACAAATCTTCCCAGAAGAATTCACGGCGGCCGACCATGTCGCCTTCGCGCATCGTGAAGAGCTGCAACGCCAGACGCTTGCCTTCGCGATAATAGCCAAAGATGTCGACGTCGCTTTCCGAAGTCGTCGCCATCTTCTGCTGCTCGGAAAGCTTGATGACCGTCTTGCGCAAGTCGCGATATTTCGCGGCCAGTTCATAGCGCGTGTCCTCGGAAGCTTGCAGCATTCGCGATTCAAGTTGATCGGCCAATTCCGTGTTGCGCCCTTCGAGCAGCATGCGCACATCGCGCACCGCTTCCTGATATTCTTCCCGAGTGCACAGACCCTTGACGCACGGCCCGAGACAGCGTTTGATGTGATATTCCAGACACGGCCGCGGCGCTTTGCCGTCAATCTCGATGTCGCAAGTGCGAAGTTGAAAAGTGCGATTGATTAGATCGATTGTCTTGCGGGCCATCGAGGCCGGCAGAAACGGGCCGAAGTAAAGCGCGCCATCGTGCTGAATCCGGCGCGTGATCACGCACTTCGGAAACGGCTCGTTGATGGTGAGCTTCAGGTGCGGATAGGACTTGTCGTCTTTTAGCTTGTAATTGAAGTAAGGCTGGTGCTGCTTGACCAGCGTCGCTTCCAGGATGAAGGCTTCGACTTCGTTATCGGTGACGATAAATTCGATGTCGGCAATTTGTTTGACCAGCTCGCCGGTTTTGATTCCGTAGCTGAAATCGGCAATGCGACCCGCCTGAAAATACGAGCGAACCCGATTGCGCAGGTTCTTCGCCTTGCCGATATAGAGAATTTTGCCCGCTGCGTCTTTGTGCAAATAGACGCCAGGTGAACGCGGAATTTCTTTGAGCTTTTCGTCTAAGGTCACTGCAAATTAAGCCACAAGAGCAGAGAAAGGTTTGTTCGCGTTATTGCCTTTGGGAAGAAATATTTCAATGAGCCATCGAAGATGGCGACAGAGTGTAGCCCCGGGCGTAAGCCCGGGGAGCCCGTCGTCTCTCTCCTATGTCCAGCCCTCGAAGAGGGCGACAGAAATTTCTGCCGCCCCTCCGGGGCTTGATGATTTCATTCCCTACATTCCCCGGGCTCACGCCCGGGGCTAATATGCCGCCCGATAACGCGGGCTCGTTGAGCTTGATCGCTGATCGTCTACGAAACCGCACTTTCTTTTTTTCTGTAGCAACTTACTTTTGAATATGATAGCCGATCGATACTGGACGTAGAAACTGAACGTGCGAATCCCTTTTCAACTGCCCTGGGAATGCGACTTTGATTGCGTCGGCTTTGGCCTGAATGCAGTCGATCACCTGATCGTCGTGCCCGAGTATCCGGTGTTCGACACCAAGGTAAGATTCACTGAATACGAAAAATCAGCTGGTGGCCAGACGGCGTCGGCGATGGTGGCTTTGCAGCGGCTTGGTTTGAAGACAGCTTATGCCGGGCGTTTCGGTTCGGACGCTGACGGCCGTTTTGGTTTGCGCTCGCTGGAATACGAAGGCGTGAATCTTGATTTCGCGGAAACGATTGAAGGGGCCGACAATCAGGTTGCGTTCATCATCATCGATGCACGCTCTGGCGAGCGCACCATTATCTGGGATCGAGATGAACGGCTTTCTTATCGAGTTGACGAAGCTCCGATCGAACTCGCAACGCGCGGACGTGTCTTGCATATCGACGCACACGATCCACCGGCATGCGCCGCGATGGCGAAGGCTGCTCGCAATGCAGGCATGATCGTGACCGCCGACATCGATAATATTTACGAAGGCTTGCCGGAACTGCTGCCGCTAATCGATGTATTGATCACTTCTTCCGACTTTCCGGCTCGCCTTAGCGGCATCAGTGATGAACGCGCGTCACTGGTTGAGACGAAAGCACGCTATGGCTGCGTCATTGTCGGTGTGACGCTGGGCGCGCGGGGCGCGCTGGTTTACTGCGAAGGAGAATTCATTGAGTCGCCCGCGTTCGCTGTTCCCGGCGGCTGTCGCGACACGACCGGCGCCGGTGACGCTTTTCACGGCGGCTTCATCTACGGAATGCTGCACGGCAAGGACTTGGAGACTTGCATGAAGTTAGGCAATGCTGTCGCCGCGCTGAAGTGCCGTAGCCTCGGCGGGCGAGCAGGATTGCCGACTGAGGCTGAACTCAAGGAATTTCTGGCGTGATTCATCCACAGATTACGCAGATTACACAGACGACAAGATAGGCGGGCATTTAATTACTAACCTTTCTGCGGAATCTGTGTAATCTGTGGATCGATCCTCACGCAGCCTCGGCAATTTCGCCCGCGGCATATTTGTCCGCATACGCCCGCGCGAAATAGATCGCGAAAAGAAATGCCAGAAACTGGATTGCTGCGGCGGCCCAGAAAGTTCTGAGGATCGAGACATCGCTCATGTTGTGCGGCCGGCCATCAAAGCCTGAGTGTGCCAGCGCGCTATAAATTAGAAAGGCAGCAATCGTAGGACCAACAGCGCGCGCGAGACTCGCTACCGATTGCGTGACGCCGAGTACGCCGCCTTGTTCGCGGGCGCTCGCGCTTTTCGAAGCGAGACTCGTCAGCGAAGGAGCCATTAGCGCATTACCAATCGAAGACGCGGTACCGATCAAGAGTATTCCCATCAATCCACTTGCTGGGCCCACAAACGGAGTTGCGAACAGGCTTATCGAGAACAACAGCGCGCCGGCGATGACCAGCGACGGCTCGCCAAAACGTTTTACCAGCTTTCCAATTAACCCGCCTTGAACCGTCGCTGAGACTATTCCGACGAAAGCAAATATCCAGCCGTTGTGCCAGGCGTCGTAACCCAGTCGGAACATCAAGAAGAGCGAAAACGAAGTCGTCATGATTGAAAAGGCCACAATCGAAAGAAAGTAGATTGTGAGGACAAATCCGAGTCGAGGATGCCTGAGGGAGTTAATCAATTGATGCCAGCCGCGGCCTCTCGCCGCGGAAACGCGCGCCGGATGATCTCGCGTGACGGTCTCTGGCAGAGTGACGTAAAGGAGCACTGCATTAGCAAACGCGAGCGCGCCGGCAAACAGAAACGGAACATTGATGCCCCAGCGGCTGAGGATGCCGCCGATCGCCGGCCCAAAGACAAAACCTAAGCCGAACGCCGCGCCAATTAGTCCCATTCCCTTTGCGCGATTTTCTTTTGTGGTGACATCGGCAATGTAAGCTTGCGCGGTCGAAATGTTGCCGCCGGAAATGCCATCGATAATTCGGCCGAGAAAAAGCATCCATAGCGTCGTCGCAAACCCGAGAATGAAAAATCCGGCGCTGGTGCCGAGGATGCTGACCAGCAAAACCGGGCGGCGACCATACTTGTCAGACAATCTCCCCAGCACCGGCGCGAAAACGAGCTGCATAATTGAATACGAAGCGAAGAGCAGTCCGACTTCTCGCGGCGTCGCGCCAAAGTGGGTGCCTTCGGCGTAGTAAGGCAGGACCGGAATCACGATCCCGAAGCCAACGAGATCGATGAAGACCGTGATGAAGATGACGAGCAGAGGCGAGCGCTTCATGGGCTAGTTTTGGGTTTCGAGTTTAGAGTTTTGAGTTCGCACTCTCGATCTTGAATCTTTTTCCTCGCAAAAAGATGCTGTCGGTTGATTCCTGTTCGCTGAAGCAAACAGAACTCGGAACTCGAAACCCAAAACTCGAAACTTTAACGGCGCCGGCTAATCAGGCGATCAATTGATGCTTGTCCGCCGCCGGCGATCAATAACGCGAGGGTCATGCCGAGCATCGCCACGGCGAGCTCCATGCCTGCAGGAGCAAAGAAGGCCGGCCAAAGAACGCCGACAATCGCGACGATCATCACGCAGGTAATCAGGAATGCGCCGACTCGGGTCAGCAATCCAAGCAGCACCAGGATTCCGCCGATGAGTTCTGAGAAGGCCGCTGCCCCCATCCATAACCAGGCCGGACGCATGAAAGGAAATGGAGCCGGGTAAGCAGTGAACTTTGCCAACCCTGGTCCATTGAACGCTCCGAAAACTTTCTGTGCGCCATGCCCGATGAAAGCAATTCCCAGGGCCAGTCGCAGTGGAACCGTAGCCCACGTGGATGAAGTCGAGCTAAGTCTGCGAAACATAGATTTACCCTTTCCGAAATCTTCGAATGCTTTTTGTAACGCCAGCAAATATAAATCCGTTTTCGCCTGCCGCCTAGGAAAAACGCCGTATCAAAATAGCATTCGCCCAAGCTGACGTCGTGCGCAACAATCCTAATTCGGTAGCAAGAGGCAGGAAAACCCGATCGGAACGGCGCCAGTGCGCTTTGTTTGCCAACTGAGTAATCATTCGTAGTAACATCTCCGGGCTTTAACTCTCCACTACGGCCCGCAGACAGGTTTCAGATGCGCCGCTTTTATCGTTTGTTCAGCGTCGTTAAGCTCGCCGGTTTCCTGCTGCTCGTATGTTCGGCTTCGCAGGCGCAGGGTCCCACGAAGGCGCCATCCGAAATCGCGTTCACGGTTTCGATGTCCAAACCTTCCACGCATCTGCTGGAAGTGGAGATGCGCGTTCGAATCGCGCCGAACCTGAATGTTCCAAACGAAACTAATCTGGTAATGCCTGTGTGGACCCCAGGCTCGTACCTGATTCGTGAATTCGAGCGACACGTGCAGGACTTTGCGGCTGACTCAAACGGCCGCCCGCTTGATTGGACCAAAGTCAACAAGAACACCTGGCGCGTGAACATCAACGGCGCGCGCCAGTGGCGAGCGATGTATCGCGTTTACGCGAACGAGCTGACGGTGCGCACAAACGAATTGAACTCAGATCACGCGTTCTGGAACAATGCCGCTCTTCTGATGTATCCGGACGGTTTCATCAATGCGCCATCGACTTTGCGCGTCGTGCCGGCGCCGGGCTGGAAAATTGCGACCGGCTTGCCGCCAATTGCCGGCACGCCGAACGCTTTTCGCGCCGAAAACTTCGATATTCTCTACGACTCGCCGGTCGAGGTAAGTAATTTCAAGGAACTCGATTTTCAAGTTCGCGGCGTCCCGCATCGCATCGTGATCGACGGCGAAGGAAACTACGACGCGGTTCGTTTGCGCAACGGTGTGCAAAAGATCGTCGAAGCTGAGACCTCGATGTTCGGCGAGATTCCTTATCACGACTACACTTTTATTTTGCATTTGCGCGCGAACACGGGCGGCGGGCTTGAACACTTGAATTCCACAGCGTTGGGGTTTCGTCGTGATCGTTTCGGCACGGAAGAAGGTTATCAAAATTTCTGGTCGCTGGTCGCCCACGAGTTCTTTCATCTGTGGAACGTGAAGCGCATTCGGCCCGACGCGCTGGGGCCGTTCGATTACACGAAAGAAAACTACACGCGCCTGTTGTGGGTCGCCGAAGGAATCACCGAGTACTACGGCAACCTGATGGTGCGGCGCGCAGGTTTGAGTACGGAGGCGGCCTACCTCAATCACCTCGCCGGTCAGATTGAAGATTTCCAGAACACTCCAGGCCGACTTGAAATGAGCGCTGAGGAAGCCAGCTTCGACGCCTGGATAAAATTCTATCGGCCGGACGAGAATTCCGTGAACTCGTCAATTTCGTATTACGACAAAGGTGAGCTGCTGGGCATGCTGCTGGATCTGGAGATTCGACGGCGTACCCATAACGCGAAATCGCTCGATGACGTGATGCGTTATCTCTACACGGAGTTTTATAAGCAAGACCGCAATTACACGCCGGCCGATTTTCAAAAAGCTTGTGAGCTGATGGCCGGCGCAACTCTGGAACAGTTTTTCTCGCGTTATGTCCACGGTCGCGATGACCTCGAGCCAGCGTACAACCGTATGCTGGCGGCCGCGGGCTTGCACTTAGAACAATCCGGCATGGGCATAGGCGAAGGCGATGGGCTTGTGCCGGTGAAAGCATTTCTCGGCGCTGAACTTTCGCAGAGTAGCGATCAACTCTTGATTACCAGGGTCCGCGCCGGCTCGCCGGCCTACGAGCAAGGCTTGAACGCAAACGATCAGATCGTGGCGCTCGATGGCGCGCGCGTTAACAAAGAAACTTTCGAAGCGCGAATCGCCGAAAAGAAACCCGGCCAGTCCGTTCGCATAACGGTGTTTCGCTTCGATGACCTGCGCACTTTCGACATCCGTCTCGGCGCCCGCGTTGACGCTCCTTACCGCATCGTGCGGGTGGCCGGATCGAGCAACGAGCAACGGCGCATCTATCAAACCTGGCTCGGCGCGATACAGATCCGATAGCGGACAGGTTCCCAAGCGGGCAGCCGTGGATGCGACCGGATAGAAAGAACGTCGGGCAGTTTCGCTGTTGAAATGAAACGAGAGACTTTCTTTGTGCAGCCACTCTGGCCAAAGTTGAGGGCAGCCTTAACAGTTCTCTTGTTAGCGTCGCCACTCGGCGTTGCTCGCGTATCTGCTCCACACCCGCTCGCTACCGCGAGCAGTTCTGTACCATCGATCGAAACGGTTCAATTCCAGAGCAAACTTCTCAATGCCACTCTTCCTTACAACGTAATCCTGCCGCCCGACTATCACTATTCGCGCACCACGCGATATCCGGTGCTTTATCTGCTGCATGGGGTGACCGGGCATTACTCTGATTGGATTACGCACACGAATGTCGCGGAGTATGCGGCAGGATATCGAATGATCGTGGTGATGCCGGAAGGAAACAACGGCTGGTACACGGACAGTGCAACCGTGCCAGCGGACAAATACGAAACCTACATCCTTAAGGAGTTAATTCCGGAAGTGCAGAAGCGTTATCGCACGATTGAAGCGCGCTATGGGCGGGCCGTCGCCGGACTTTCCATGGGCGGTTACGGGGCGCTGAAGTTCGGCTTGAAGTTTCCCGACACATTTGCATTCGCCGGATCGATGAGCGGCGCGCTTGGGGCGCCAGCTTGGACGGAAAGCGACTTAAAAGATCCCGGCGCGATTCGCGATTCGGTGCTCAGCGTGTTTGGATCAGCCGGTTCGGAAACTCGCAAGGCCAACGATATCTTCGAAATTGTGCGCGGACTGTCGCCAATTCGGGTGGCAGCGCTCCCATATTTTTATCTCGATTGCGGCACCGAAGATGGACTGTTTAGCTTCAGTCAGCAGTTCGCCGCGCTGTTACGGGAGAAGAAGATCGCGCACGAGTATAGCGAGTTGCCAGGCAATCACAATTGGGCCTATTGGGATCAGCAGGTGCCGGAAGTTTTGAAACTGGCTGCCGGGCACGTCCGCATCCCGCCTTCGCCAGGCAGACGATGAGCAAGGAGGTAGCACGTCCGCGTTTCGGAGATTACCGCCCGCGTCGTCGGGCATGCACCCGACTCTAGACATTACGGCGCCGGCTAGCGCGTGAAGATTCGAAAGTTCTGATTGCGGAAACTGTTGTCGATTACGGGTTGCTGCACGCCGAGCACGGTTTGCACAATCGACAGCTTTGACATCAATCGTGGTTCGGCGAACTGGAATTTGTCGGCAGTCATGCGCGCGCGGTCAAAGTCCAATTTCGCCAGTGAAGCCAGCTCCTGACCGAAGCGTCCCACCATGCCGCCGAGATCACTGCCGCCCTGAAGGGGCAGTTCCCCATCACGAAACACTTCGACTTCAAACCCGTTAAGCACCTGTGCGGCCGATAACAATTCGTTCAGTTGTGCGATGCCCGGCTCCAGCACGTCAAAGCTCCGCTTGGGATCGAGAGCCGCAAATGCATCCGCGACTTTGAGCTGATCCTCGAACTCTTTGTAGTTCGTGGCCTTCTTGTTGACCAGATTTCGCGCCTCGTCGAGAAAGCGAAGAGCCAGCCTTGGATTGTCCTTTTGCGTAGCGCTGGACAACTCGATCAGAAACTTAACCCGATCGGAATCCGACGGCAGGCGCGCGAGCTTTTGCTTTATCTCATCGAGCTTCTCCGCCGAAACGGTCGTCGCTGTTCGTTTGAAATCGATTGCCTGCAGGATCGTGTTGCGTCCTGACTCGTCAAGGTGATCGTTGGCAATTTGCACGGCACGATCAGGATTACCTTCGTCGATCGCTTTCTGCGCTGCTTGCTGGTACAACCG
>Ga0070706_100007065_pt1 | contig 10571 bp, 10 predicted proteins | sample KBSK5501metaG_FD_65476 | JGI IMG/M metagenome (GOLD analysis project Ga0070706, IMG submission 65476) | Corn, switchgrass and miscanthus rhizosphere microbial communities from Kellogg Biological Station, Michigan, USA - KBS K5-50-1 metaG | ecosystem: Host-associated > Plants > Roots >...
GGTCTCGGTGGTGCGCTCGTCGATGGGCATCACGCGCATGCCGCCGCGGCGATCCGCGACGTTGACGATCTTCTCGGCCAGCGAACGCGGCTCCGTGCGCGCATCGAGCACCGCGTAGACGGGATGCCGACGCGCGAGCTCCGCACATCGCGCGAGACCCTCCGCGCGAAGGATCAGCGCGCCGAGGTCGCCGTGGTCCCGCTCATCGCCGGCGAGGAGCGGGCTGCGCCCGATGTCGTGGAGATACGCGCCGAGCGTCACGGTCTCCGGATCGTCGACGGCTGTGTGGCTGGCCGCGAGCACCGCGCCGATGCGGCCCACGAGGAGGCAGTGATCGCGCAGCCAGGCCGGGTACGCGTATCGCCGATAGAAGGACTCGGCGAGCGGCTCGATCTTCGTGGATAACCATGTCGATCGATGGTTGACATAGGCCCCCGGGCCCTCGTACGTTGCCCCGCGCGTGGGAACGCCCTCGGAAGCTCCCGATCCCGCCGTCATCGAAGAGCGGATCATGGCGCATCTCACGTTCGCCCGCGCCGTCGCGTCCCGTGCCATCGATCCGCGCTGCCACGGAGCTGACCGCGAGGACCTCATCGCATGGGGCATCTTCGGTCTCGTCCAGGCGGCGCAGCGCTATCAGGACGACCGCGGATGTTCGTTCAGCTCGTACGCGGCGCGCCGGGTCCGCGGGCAGGTCCTCGATGCGCTCCGCGAGCGGGATCCCCTGACTCGCTCCGCGCGGAGGGCATTCCGCGCCGCGCGCGAGGTCGATGCGAGCCTTCCCAATCCGATCACGGAGACGTCACTCGACAAGTACCTCGACGCCGGATACGAGCCGCGGCCCTCGCTCGCGTCGCGGCCCGGCGCGGAGGGACCACGCGACCCGCGGTGGACCGTGGTGGCCGAGCAGCTGCGGACGCTCCCTCCCCTCGAGCGCACGGTCCTCGTCCTCTCGTATGGGCGAAGCCTGACGCTGAAGGAGATCGGCCGCTCGATCGGCCTCTCCGAGTCCGGCGTGTGCCGTGTCCGCTCGCGCGCGCTCCGGAAGATGCGGCGCCGCTGCAGCCTCGACGCGTCCACCGAGCGGTCGGCGTGACCCTCGCCGCGGCGCGCCCCTTCCTCTGCCGCTCCTCGCGCGCGCGCACCGTATGCCACAGTGCCCGGGTGTCCGACCTTCGCCGCGCGCGGTTCGCCCGCCTCGTGTCGCGCGCGCTCGCGGACCTGCCCGAGCGTTACCGCGTGCGCATGCGCAACATCGAGATCGTCATCGAGGACACGTCTCCCGCGGAGCAAGGCGACCTCCTCGGCCTCTACGAAGGCGTTCCCCTGACCGAGCGACGCGACGAGCCGTACCTGCCCGATCGGATCTCGATCTACCGGCGGAACATCGAGGCCATGAGCTCGTCGCCGCGCGTCCAGGCGAAGGTCGTGCGCGACACCGTCATCCACGAGATCGCGCACCATTTCGGCATCAGCGACGAGAGACTGGACGAGCTAGGCCGCTCCTAGCCTCGCGCGGAACTTCGCCAGGCCCGCGAGCGGGCCCTCGGGGTCGAGGAACACCGCGGATCCCGCGACGAGCACCGTCGCTCCGGCGTCGCGCACCGCTGCGCAGTTCTCCGGCTTCACCCCGCCGTCGACCTCGAGCTCGGCGCCCAGGCGCCGCTCGTCGAGCCAGCGGCGGGCGGCGGCGATCCGCTCGAGCGAACCGGCGATGAACTCCTGCCCGCCGAATCCCGGATGCACGCTCATCACGAGAAGGAGGTCGACGCTGTCCGCGAAGGGCAGGATCCGGTCGAGCGGGGTCTCGGGGTTGAGCGTGAGTCCCGCGCGGACCCCTCTCCGGCGGATCGCGTCGAGCGTGCCCGGGACGTCGGAGGTCGCTTCGACGTGGATGGTCAGGTAGGCCGCTCCGGCGTTCGCATAGCGGTCGATCCAGTTCTCCGGGCGTTCGATCATGAGATGGACGTCGAGGGGCAGCCGTGTCGCCGCGTGGAGATCCGCGACCATCTTCGGCCCGAACGTCAGGTTCGGGACGTAGTGCCCATCCATCACGTCGACGTGCACCCAGTCGGCCCCGCCGCGCTCGGCCGCCTCCACCGCCTCGGCCAGGCGGGCGAAGTCCGCGGACAGGATCGAGGGGGCGATCTTCGTTGTGTGTCTTCCGAACGTTGTTCCGGCCATGTGGATCGGGCACTATACGGCTGACCGCGCTCCCGGGGACGCTTGGGCAGGGACCACCGGGACCCGCCGACCCACCGAGCAGAGAGGGAGACGCCTGTGTACCGCCCCCAGAACCTGCGCATCCCGGGCCCGACGTTCGTGCCGCAGTCCGTCCTGAACGCCTCCGCGCGGCCGATGATCAACCACCGCGGGCCCGAGTTCGCGTCGCTGCTCGTCGGCATCACGCGCGCCCTCCAGGACTTCCTGCGCACGCAGAACGACGTCTTCCTCCTGACCTCCTCGGGAAGTGGCGCGATGGAGGCGGCGATCGCGAACACGCTCGCGCGCGCGGACCGCGTGCTCGTCTTCTCCAACGGCGCGTTCGGCGAGCGCTTCCACCAGATCGCCCGCTCGTATGGCGTGGACGCGCGCCGCGTCGACGTCACGTGGGGCCGTGCCGTCGACCCCGACCTCGTGCGCGACGAGCTCGCGAAGGACAAGGGAAAGGACGCCGCGAAGGCCGTGCTCGTCACGCACAACGAGACCTCGACCGGAGTGCTCAACCCGCTGAAGGAGATCTCCGCGATCGTGCGCGACGCGGGCAAGCTCCTCATCGTCGACAGCATCTCGGGCGCCGGCGCGTGCGAGCTCGAGGTCGACGAGTGGGGCATCGACGTCCTCGTCAGCGCCTCGCAGAAGGCGTGGGGCGCGCCTCCGGGCATCTCCGTGATCACCATGAGCCAGCGTGCGTGGAAGGCGTACGACCGCTCGGACCTGCCGAAGGCGTACTTCGACCTCCAGGCCGCGAAGTCGTACCTCGAAAAGGGCTCGACGCCGGCCACGCCCGCCGTCAGCCTCGTCGTCGCGCTGCAGGAGGCGCTGCGTCTCATGTCCGAGGAGGGCCTCGAGGCCATCGTGCAGCGCCACCGCGACATCGCGCACGCGACGCGCCGCGGGGTGCAGGCGCTCGGGCTGTCGATCTTCCCGGACGAGGCCTACGCCTCCCCCACCGTCACGGCGTTCCGCACGCCGGCGCGCATGGATCCGCGCAACCTCATCCGCGTGATGCGCGAGTCGTACGACACGATCATCCAGGGTGGGCAGGGCCGGCTCGAGGGCCAGATCGCGCGCGTCGGGCACATGGGCTTCGTGACCCTCCAGGACATGGTCTCGTTCTTCAGCGCCCTCGAGCTTGCGCTCCGGGACCTGCACCAGATGGTCGAGCCGGGCCAGGCCATCGCCGCGTGCCTCAAGGCGTACGACGAGGCGACGCAGCCACCGCCGAAGGCGGCGCGGACCGTCGCGCGTCCGGCCACGCTCGCGCGCCGCTAGCGGTAACCTCTCGCGGCCATGGAAGCGGCGCGGTTCGAGCGTCAGGTGCGCACGGAGGCGAGCGAGTCGTTCATCGTCTACGGCGGCGCGCGCCGCATCGGGCGGCTCGACCTGCATTACGCGCGCTTCGAGGTGCACGGCACGCTGATCAGCGAGGTCGAGCTCACGGATGACGAGGTGCAGCAGCTGATCGATCAGATCGACGAGGAGCTGGTGCAGACGCACGACCCCGAGCGCGAGGACTTCCTCGTCACCGTCTACCGCGGCGAGGAGCTCGGCTTCTATTCGGACGAGTACGACTCGGACGACGAGGACGAGGAAGACGAAGAAGAGGAGGAGCGCTAGCAGCTAGCCGCTCCTGACGTCCGCCTCCTCTGCGCCGCTCAGCCGCACCAGCTCCGCCGGCGCGATCGGGAACACCGCATCCGGCAGCCCCGCAGCGGCCCAGACCACGTCGTGACCGAGCAACCGGCAGTCCACGATCACCCGCGTCGTGTTCGCATGTCCGAACGGAGGCACGCCTCCCACCACGTAGCCGGTGCGGTCGCGCACTTCATTCGCGGTCGCGCGCCGAACGTTGGCGCCGACCGCGGCGCCGAGCCTCGCCTCGTCGACGCGGTCCGCGCCGCTCACCAGCACCACGACCGGATCGCCCGCCACCAGGAACACGAGCGACTTCACGATCTTCGCCACCTCGGTGCCGATCGCACGGGCGGCGTCCTCGGCGGTATGCGTTCCCGCGGGAAAGCGGTGCACGTCGATCTCGATCCCGTGCTGCTTCGCATGCGCGCGCACGCGCTCGATCGCCGGGTGGGTGATCACAAGGAGATGTTGCGGTGATCCGGCGATAGCCGGGTCAGGGCGAGGCCGGGTGATGTCGCGGGGGACGAAGGCGATCTCGCGAAGGGGAGTGGAGGGGCCCCGCCAGCACAAGGGACGACAAGGAGAAGGTGTAGGCGGGGAGGCCGACCCCTGAGCGAGACGCCGAGTCCCCCAGCGGGTGCGTCACCCGGCCGAGCCCTGACCTACCGGGGAAGCACCTTTGAGATCGCGCGGACCATCCGCTGAGGCACGAGAGAGACGAGCTCGCGGGCGAGCCGCCACCACGCGTCCTCGGCGCGCTCGCGGTCCTCGTCGCTTGCGCCGCTGGGCGCGTAGCGCTCGCGGACGCGCGCGTCGGCGATCGCGCGGATCGGCGATCGCACCTCGGGCACCGCGGCGCCGAGCGCGTCCGCGAACTCGTACGTCGTCTGCGACGAACGCGACGGATGGCCGACGTACGACGCGAGCAGGCGCGCCTTGCCCCACGACGCTTCGATGGGACTGAGACCGCGGAAGCGCCACTCGAAGCGCAGGACGAACGCGAGGAGGCCGAGAAGGAGCACGACGACCGCGCCGAGCGCGGGCCGCGGGTCGATCGGCAGCGCGTTCGCGTCGGCGCCGGAGCCGCTCGCGTCGCCGCCCTCGCCGATGAGCTCGCTGCGGTCGGTCGTGCCGCGGTCGGGCAGGTCGGCGTCGCTCGACCCGCCATCGCCCGAATCGCTGTTGCCGCCGTTCGTCGGCTCTTCCGCCCGGAGGAACGGGGTCTCCGAAGGCGTCGGCTCGAACTCGATCCAGCCGTAGGTCGGGAAGTACACCTCGACCCACGCATGCGCGTTGACCTGCTTGACGACGTACTTGCCGATCGTCGGGTCGAACGTCCCGCTGGTGAACCCTTCGACGAGCCGCGCGGGAACGCCGACCTCGCGCAGCATCATCACCATCGAGGAGGCGAAGTACTCGCAGAAGTCCTCCTTCAGGTCGAAGAGGAAATAGTCGACGGGGTCGCGGCCGGGGGGCGGCGGGCGCACGACCGGCGCGTAGCGGTAGCTCGTGCGCAGGAACGACTCGATCGCCTCGGCCTTGTCGTACGCGTTGTCCTTGCCCTCGATCACCTTGCGCGAGAGGTCGCGCACGCGCTGCGGGAGGGTGCTCGGCGTCTGCAGGTACTCGCGCTTGATGGCCTCCGGGATCGCGGCCGGCGAGCGGCGCAGCGTGCCCTTGTCGGCGATGGACACGAACGAGACCACCGAGTACGTCTCCGACGCCTGCCGCTGCTCGAGGGCGCGGATGCCGCTCGAGAACGAGCGGTCGTCGCCGGTGAGGAACTGCGAAGGTACGTTGGCCTTGTTGGGCTCGTTCGCGGCGAAGAGGCGGTTGCCGTAGGGCTCGCGCACGTCGAAGGTCGCCTCGAAGCGCTCGCGCATCTGGAACTTGTCGGAGGTCACCTTGTCGCTGCGGTCCACCTCGGTCGTGCGCCAGCCCTGGCCGGTGTAGAAGTCGTAGGCGATCGCGCGCCAGAAACGACCCTGGCCGGCGTCGACGATCATCACCGTGCTCTCGCCGAGGTTCGGCGATTGCCCGAGGCGGATCGCGTCCGAGAACGTCACGCCGCGCAGACGGCTCGGCCCCGACACCCCGGCGAAGAACCGCTGCCACTCCGTCTCGACGCGCTGGTACGGACCCTCGAACACGTTGAACGCGGAGTCGAGCGTCTCGGCGGCGAAGCTCGGCGTGAGGTAGCTCGTCGTGAAGAGCGCGATGAGGATGAGGACCGCGGTCCATGTCAGACCACCGCGCAGGACGCGCCAGTCCATCTCGCCGGTCGGCTGGATGTTCCGCTGCTCCCAGCGCTCCTGGAGCACGGCGATGTGTGTGCGCAGCATGAGCACGAGCGCGCACGCCGAGAAGACGACGAGGTCCATCTTGAGGTTCGTCAGCGCGAGCGACGCGTTGAGCGTCAGGCATGCCCCGTTGAACACGATGGACTCCCAGATGCGGCCCGCGCGCGCGAGCGCGAAGGCGCCCATGAAGCCGACGCTCCATACGCTCGCGCCCAGGAACAGGGTGAACACTGTCTGCCCGCGGGCCGCCTCGCCCGCGAGGACCTGGGTGAGCCACGTGTTCACGTCGATGCCCAGCGTCACGGCGGTCCGGCGGCTGATGCCGCCGTCCATGGCGCTCATGGTCAGAAGGACGACCATCACGGCCCCGACCGTCGCCCCGAGAGCCGCGGCGCGGAGCGGTCGCAGCGACGAGTTGCCGACGAGCGTGCCGAAGAGGATCGCCCCGAGCGCGACGCTGGTGAAGTGCTTGGAGAGCTCGACCCAATCGGCCTGCTGGAGCGACAGCGGATAGACGAGCGTCATGATCACGAAGATCGGCAGGCCCGACCAGCCGGCGCGGAAGCGGAGCCGGCGCAGATCGATGGGCGGGAACAGCGCGCGCAGGGCGGCGGTCATGCGGCGGCCACCTCACGGAAGAGGTCCTCGATACGCGCGTCGGCCGGCAGGTACGCGCTGGCGATGCCCGCGATCGCGAGCTCGCCGAGGATCGCGTTGCGGCGCGCGCGGTCTCGCTCCTCGATCGGACCGGGGGCGCCGATGAGGACGGCCTGCGTCGAGATCGCGGACTCGCGCAGCGTCCCCGCAGGCCGCACCCATTGGCGGTCGAGCGACGACGTCACGATCAGGCAGGACGAGCCGCGGCGGATGCGCGGCGTGGTCTCGATGAGCGTCTCCGCGAGGGTCAGCTCGCCCCCGGCCTGGACCTCGGCAAGGAACTGCATGATCTTTCCGAACTGCTTCGTGCCACGGTCCGGTTGCATGATCTCTGCCCGGTGGCCGCTCGTGACGAGGCCGACGCTCCGGTGCTCGCGGAGCGCCTTCGCGACGACCGACGCGATCACCGTCACGGCGCGCTCGATGGTCGCGGTCTCGCCGTCGCCGCGGTGCCAGTGCCGGTCGAGATCGAGGTAGATCCACATGTCCGCGGTCTTGTCGAGCTCGAATTCCTTCACGTGCAGCGTGCGGTGGCGCGCCGACGAGCGCCAGTGGATCCGGTTGAAGGCGTCGCCCGGGCGGTACTCGCGGATCCCCATGACCATGCTCGTCGCCTGGAGCGACCGCTGACCGGTGAGGACGCCTCCCTCGAGGAGCGAGCCCGGCAGCTGCCAGTGCGCGAGCGGCAGGACCTTGGGGTACACGAGGATCAGTGCCTGCGCGTCGAGGCGCTCCTCGGTCTGGAAGAGTCCGAACGGATCGCCCGAGCGCAGGACGATGGGCCCGAGCTGGAACCGTCCTCGTCGCAGCGCCTTCACCAGGACCTTCCACTTGCGGTCCTTCTGGCCGCCGATGGAGAGGACGCGCCCGGGCAGATGCTCCGGCCAGTTCGACTCCTCGAAGATCTCGACCCAGAGCTTGCCGAGGCGGCGCTCGTTGTGGAGCTCATAGCGGAGCTCGATGGTGTCGCCGAGGTGCGCGTAGGCCTGGCCGATGTGGCGCACCACGGTGAGACCGTCCAGCGTCTGCCGCGAGACGATCCACATCGTGAGTCCGACGAAGAGGATGAGGTACGCGATGTACGAGAGCAGATCCACGCCGCTCGCGATCGCCATGGCGAAGAGAGCGATCCACAGCGCGGCGAAGTGCCAGGGCCTCACGTCGGCCCCTTAGGCCCTCATGGCGGCGGGCGACATCTCCACCGGGACGCTGGCCAGCACCTCGGCGATCACGGTCGTGGTCGCCAGGTCCTTGAGCCGCGCCTGCGGCTGGAGGATGAGCCGGTGCGCCAGAGTCGGCGCGGCGAGCGCCTTCACGTCATCGGGAAGCACGAAGTCACGCCCGCGGATCGCGGCGTACGCCTGCGACGCGCGCGTGAGCGCGAGCGAGCCGCGCGGTGACGCGCCGAGATACACGTCGGGGTGCGACCGCGTGGCGGAGACGACGCTGACGACGTACTTCTTGAGCGCTGGTGCGAGGTGGACGTCGCGGACGTGCGTCTGCGCGCCGACGAGCTCCTCGGCGGCGAGGACCTGGCCGAGGGTCTCGATGGGGTGCTGGATGCGCTGCGCGTCGAGGATCGCGATCTCCTGATCCTCGCCGGGATACCCGAGTTGCAGGCGCAGGAAGAAGCGGTCGAGCTGCGCTTCTGGCAGCGGGAACGTGCCTTCGTACTCGATGGGGTTCTGCGTCGCCATGACGAGGAAGGGGTCGGGCAGGCGATACGTGACGCCGTCGACGGTCACCTGGTGCTCTTCCATCGCCTCGAGGAGCGCGGACTGCGTCTTGGGCGTGGCTCGGTTGATCTCGTCGGCGAGGACGATCTGGCTCATCACCGGCCCGGGCCGGAACTCGAACGTATTCGTGCGCTGGTCGAAGATGGCGACGCCGGTCACGTCCGAGGGCAGCAGGTCAGGGGTGAACTGGATGCGACGGAAGCTGCAGCCGAGCGACCGGGCGAGCGACTTTGCGAGGACCGTCTTGCCCGTGCCGGGGACATCCTCGATGAGGATGTGGCCGCGGCAGAGCAGCGCGACGATCGCCAGCTCCACCTCGTGGTGCTTGCCGAAGATGACTTTTTCGACGTTCGCCACCACCGACGCGACGCGCCGGCTGAGCTCGGACCCATCCACACTCGTGCTCCCAGGGCTCATCTGCCCTCTTTTCAATGGTATGGGCAGCAGTGGGCCGAAAGGTTCAACGTCCGAGGGCGGCTCGCAGAACGGCCGCGCCGACGGGGGCAGCATCCTCGCCGCCGCGCGGGCTGTTCTCGATGATGACCGCGACCACCACGCTCGCCGCCTCCGCCGGCGCGAAGCCGACGAACCAGCCGTGCGCCGCCCCCGCCGGGTTCTCGGCCGTGCCCGTCTTCCCCGCCACGTGGACGCCCGACACCTTCGCGCCGAATGCAAAGGCGCCCGGTGCTTCGACCGCGGCGACCATGTCCGCGCCGACGATCTGCGCGGTCCGCGGCTGGATGACCTGACCCGCCGCGCCCGGCTCGACCAGGCGCAGCACATCGCCGCGCGCGTCCAGGACAGCCGTCGCGTAGTGGGGGATCGGAAGCGAGCCGCCGCGGGCGATGGTGGCGGCGACAAGTGCCATCTGCAGTGGAGAGACGAGGAGCTCGCCCTGTCCGAACGACGTATCCGCGACGAGGATCGGTCGATCGAGCTGTCCGTTGCCCGAGATCTGCCCCTTGGACACGGGAAGCTCGCACCGCGGCGCGGCGCCGATGCCGAAGCGCGCGGCCGTATCAGCGAGACGCTGCCCGCCGGTCTGCAGGCCGATCTTCGCGAAGTAGATGTTCTCCGAGCGCTGGAACGCGAGCGACATGTCGAAGTCGCCGTGCGCCTGCGACGAGGAGCGCACCGCGTAGCTGCCCCACGACGGATCCGCGCGGTAGGGGTCGTCGACGCGCACCTTCGCATTCGGGTCGATCCCCGCCTCGAGCGCCGCCGAGGCCGTGATGAGCTTGAAGGTCGAGCCCGGCGGGTAGAGGCCCTGCGTCGCGCGATCGATCAGCGGCCGGTCCCTGTTGCCGTTCACCTGGGTCCATGACTGGTCCTGCTGGACGGGATCCACGATGAGGTTCGGGTCGTAATCGGGGAAGCTGACCGACGCGATGATCGCGCCGCTTCGGGGGTCGAGCGCGATCACCGCGCCGCGCCGTCCGCCGAGCGCGGCCGCGGCGGCCCGCTGCACCGCGGGGATGATCCCGAGCTTTACCGTGCCCGCCTCGCCCTGCTCGCGGAGGTACCTCGCGCGCCACTGTCCGATCGGATCCGCGGCGTCGCGACCGATGAGCGACTCGGCGTACGCGCCTTCGATCCCGGATGAGCCGTACTTGAACGACGCGAACCCGACGGCGTGCGTGAGCGACCGGTCGGCGTAGCGGCGCCGGTAGGTGCCGTCGGCGTTGCGCGTGCTGACGGCGAGCTCCGTCCCGTCGGCGGCGACGATGCGCCCGCGCGGGCGGTCGCGGATCGCCGCGAGCAAGCGCGGGTTGAACGCGTCGCCCGAGAGGTCGGCCGCCTCCACGAGGCTCCAGTAGCCCACGCCGAGCGAGGTGAGCAGGAACGCGAGCGAGATGACGATGGTGAGGGCGCGGATGTTCGCGCCGATCGGCCGGATCACGTCGGCGTCGGCGCGAGCGCGGCGGCGTTGCTCGCATCAGGCGCGAGCCCGGCGAGTGGCCCGCCGAGGGCCCCCGCGCGCGTGGGGGACCACCCGAGCGGAGCACCCCGCCGAGCTACA
>Ga0070706_100007066_pt1 | contig 10571 bp, 10 predicted proteins | sample KBSK5501metaG_FD_65476 | JGI IMG/M metagenome (GOLD analysis project Ga0070706, IMG submission 65476) | Corn, switchgrass and miscanthus rhizosphere microbial communities from Kellogg Biological Station, Michigan, USA - KBS K5-50-1 metaG | ecosystem: Host-associated > Plants > Roots >...
GCACTCAGAGGCATCCTACCGCTCTTGCTTCAGTTCGGAAACGCCCTCATAGCTTGTAAGTAGTCGTCACCTCTACAGCCACTCCCCCCAAGCTGGGCTTTCCACTGGTTCGCTCAGCACGTCGGTGGGATACTACAAGTGCATCGGAGCCAGCACGGCTCGACGACAACGAGAGGAGAAGCAATAATTGTGCGGTAGATATGAGCTCGTTGATGGGCAGCGCGTCTTTCTGCGCTTTCGGGTCACCAACAAGGTGCCGCCAATCCTTGACAACCTGGATGTGCGGCCGACCCAGCAGGTGTTCGCGCTGCAGACCGACCACGTGCTGTCCCTCATGAAGTGGGGGCTGGTGCCCTCGTGGGCGAAAGATCCGAGCGTTGGGTCCAAGATGATCAACGCACGGGCTGAGGGCATTGAGAGCAAGCCGTCCTTCAAGAAGCCGCTGCGGTACCAGCAGTGCATCATTCCGGCCAGCGCCTTCTTCGAGTGGAAAGGCAATCCCGGCGCGAAGGCGAAGTACCGCATCGCCCGCAAAGACGGCGACCTTTTCGGCTTCGCTGGCCTCTACGAGCACTGGCGTGACCCCAACACTGACGGCGAGCTGACGACGTGTACCATTATCACCACGCAGCCCAACGCGCTGGTGGCGCCGATCCACACCCGTATGCCCGTCATCTTGCTGCCCGAGGACGAGGATCACTGGCTCGACCCGGATATGAGCGAGCCTGACGAGATCACCGGCCTGCTCCAGCCGTATCCGGCCGACCTTATGATGGCAAGTCGGACATAGTACCGCTGGGATGAGCCCGATGCAGATTGCTGCAAGTGATCATAACCCAACCTCACGTACAGCTCAGCGCCGCCCGTAGGCGGCGGTCAGATCCACGTGGGTTGCGCCGATACTGGTCTCCTGTCGTGCCTGCGTGAGCCAGGCTTCCCACTGCGCCTGCGAGGCCAGCCCCAGCTGCACGATGAGCGGCGTGACCCGCTCCAGCAGACTCAGGTAATCTGTCAACATCAGCCGGCCGCCCCGGGTCGAGCGGCGCCCCACCCGCACCCGGACGGTGCGCGCCTTCACATCGCGCAGCCCCGCCTGGCGCAAGAAGTCCGCGAGATGCGCACCGGCGCCGGGGAAGATCGGCCGCAGCGCCGCCATCGCGGCAAACTGCTCCGTCAAGGCCGTCAGCGCCGGACTATCGCTGTGCACCAGACCAAAGTCGCGCAGCTCGATCCAGCCCCTAGGCACCGTCACTCGTGCCATTTCCGCCACCACCGCCGGCCACTGCGGGACAGGAATGTAGGCGGAGTTGGCCCGCGCCATGACGAAATCAAAACTGCCTGGTTGGAACGCAAAGGGCTTGAGAGCATCGCCCACCAGGAAGAGGCAGTTGTCGGGCACCCCTGCATCGCTGCGCGCACGCGCGATCAGGTCCTCATTGAGGTCGAACCCCACGATGTTGGCGTCGGGAAAGCGCTGGCCCATATCCATCGCCCAGCGGCCCGTGCCACAGGCCACATCCAGGATGGAGGTGGGGCGAACCGGCGCCAGGTAGTCGCCTCCGAACTCCCAGCGAAACATGTAATGCTGCATATCCAGCCGCGAGATCTCCTGCTCGCTTTCGCCAAAGATGTAGCCCCGCTCTCGCCGCTGACCTCCTGCTGCCTGCGGTCCACGTCGGGTGCGCCGGAAGCGTTGCAGCCAGCTCATCACCGCCTCCTTCATATCGCTTCGCCGTGCCGCGCCCAGCGGGCGACCTGCACACGCGACCCGTCCGACCCGGGTCGATTGTCCGCGGATGAGGTCCGTCATCGCCGCCATGCTGCTAGCGTACCATGCCCTGCAAGCGGGGGACAGAGCAGCCAGGAGCGAAGGCTGGACAGGTCTGGTACACTGGGCAGCGCCAGATACAGGCGGCCAGCGTAGGACCTCGGCCCGCAGATGCCTCTGCCGTATGGATGGAGCGCGGCGCGATGCCCCATGTGTTCAACGACCTCGCGCAGTTGGTGGGACGTGTAGAGGCGAATGGGAGCGTGTACACGCCGCAAGGGCAACCGGTGGGAGTCGTCCGGCCCGATGGGAGCGTGTGGACGGCCACCGGACAGTTGGTGGGTGGCGTATCAGGGGCTGGACTCATCTATGATAAACAGGGCGACCAGGTCGGGGAAGTCCACGGCGACGGCGGGATCTACGCGTGGCCGCGCATCTATGTGGGCTACGTCGGAACGGGCATACCTATGGTGCCCATGGGCGGAGCAGGTCTGCTCCTCTTACTAGCTCAAGACGCCCCACCATGAGCGCCCATGTGAAGAAGCTACAGGCGAGGCAGAGCGGGATGGCCAACGTCTACACTGCCACGATCCAGCGGGTGAGGTGCGTGGCGCCCGCTGGGCATGTCCCTGGCGCTCTCATGCAACAGACCGTGACGCGTTGAACTCGCCTGCGCGTGTGCGACCAGACCTCAGAAGCGGGCACGAGCGGATGAACCATGTGCTGGTGCCCTTAACATTCCAGCCACCTCGTGCAACTCGTGTCCCAGCCAGGTCAGTGGGACCGGCATACGCTCAACCAAGCGCTCTTCATGTGCAGGACAGGCGATGAAACGAGGATGACAGTGGCAACCGGACTCAGAACAACCCTGGCGACCGCGGTCAGAAGCAAAGCAGCCGCGGCGGTGCTCACGACGGTCGTCGCGGTGGGCACGATCGGCGACGGGACGGTGGCCGCCGCCAATGGAGCGTTTAGCCAGCAGGTCAAGGCCCATGTGGAGAGCTGTAAGGACGCGCCGGCACAGGGAACGCATGGCATTGGCGAGTGTGTCTCCGACTTCGCCCAGCAGCACGGCGCCCAGCAGCGGCAACAGCACAGCCAGAGCCAAGGGCATCCTGCCAGCAACAGTGCGCACGAGACCGACACGCATGGGAATGCCGGCCACCACGGTGGGCCGCCGAGCGTGACACCGGGAGCAGGCCAGGGCAACGGGCACGGCAAACCCTAGCCGTCACGCGCCCACACGCCGAGACATGATTCGACCAGCGAGACCGGCGCATGTCGTCATCATGAGCTTGCCCCGCTTTCGTGGAGTCAGTGAAGAGTCAGGGCGTATACTCCACGAAGTTACAAGGGGCAAGAACTATGGCCGAGCAATCACCTGAGCACCTGGAACCCCGCATCTAGGGGTAGAGGGACGGAAGCTGTCACGAAGTGCAAAGTAACCAAGCAGATAGCACGGCCTACCCAGTCTGTGCCCGTCACGGCCAGGTGGGCAGACAGTGCTACCTATGCTTCTGCTTCCTACGCTTCTCTGACGTCGACTCATCCTCGCCGTCCCCCGCGTCTTCGCGCAGCGTGACTCGAGGATCAGGAAGGGGATACATACGCTCGGGTGTGATCTCCCAGTTCGGCATGTGGGCAGCCAGTGACTGCACTTGCGCCTCAGGCGCGTCCACCAGCAGCATGCGCGGGGACTCATCGAGCACGGTGCTCCCCGGCATCGCACGAATGGCGGCGACATCCTCGGCGGGCTTGGGGCCGGTGCCTTGGAAGAGGAATATATAGTGACTCATGGCCCTATGATAGCATGAGGATGCCCTGACCTTCAAAAGTGGAACCGAAGCCCAGCAGTTTCGCGCACTGGAAGATGGCTTTGGCCATCGCATCGGCGCGAGCGGCGTTGCGCGGCATGCTGAGGATCTCTGGATGGAGGGCAAGAATATGGGCCGCCACCCCCGTCACCGCCGGGCAGGCCATCGACGTCCCATCTAAGGCGGCATAGCCACCAGGAAACGTCGACATGATGCCGACTCCTGGCCCTGTGAGGTCCACCTCCGGCCCGATGTTCGAGAAATCGGCGATAAAGTTCTTCGGATCACTGCCCGGTGGTGGAGCGACAGCTCCTACCTCCACCGTTCCCGCGGGAAAGGTTCCCTTGCGCCCCAGCGCGGTCACTGCGACGCACAGCGGGACTGCGGCGGGGAAGCTGACCGGCTGGCGCTCATCATTGCCGGCGGCGACGATCACCACTGTGCCTTGCGCGCGCGCGTCCTCGATCGCCGAGCGCGTCGCCGCATCGGATGGGCCTCCCCCGAGGCTCAAGTTGAGCAGATCGCATCCATCTTGGCCTGCGCCCAATTCGATTGCCTTTGCGATCGCGAAGTTCGAAGCTTCAGGATTGCCCTGGCCGAAGACACGATAGCTGCGCAACGTGACCGCCGGTGCCATGCCGCGGATGCCAGCTGGAGGCGTCCCCCGCGCAGCGATGATACCTCCCACGTGAGTGCCATGCCCCTCACCGTTGTCGCCGATGTCGGTTTCTTGCTCTCCGGTGACGGTGTTGCGACCGCCAGCGATCACGAGATCGGGGTGGGTAGCGATTCCCGTGTCGACCACGCCCACGGTGACTCCCTGTCCTGTGGTGGTGGGCGCGCTCCCATAGAAGAAGCGCAGGGCGTCGGTAAAGCCGAGATCAAGCGGCGTCAGCTGGATCTGCATGCCAGCGCTGAGCGCGACTTGCTTCTTCAAGGCGGGCCAGTAGCTCTTCTCCGGGTACACGTAGAGGCGATCGATTTTCTTGCCCGCAGCTGGCGCCACCAGCGTGACCTGCCCTTTGGCGTTGGTTGTGCCTTTGCTGCCGGCGCGACGAGCAAAGCTCGTGAAAGCGACGACCAGTGCTCCGACGATGGGACTGCCATCTTCAGCGGAGACGACCTTGACCATAACATTGGTGGCCGCGGCCGCCGCCGCAGCGGCGGCCGCTCTTGGGCTGGAGACCGGCATGGGACGAGGAGCGACGGCTGTTCGGTAATACACGACTGGCACGATGCGCACGCCGGGCTCGTGCGCGCGCAGGTTCGTAGCGGATTGAAGCGACATCTCCACGAGCTTCGCCCCATCCTCGTGAATCGAGTCCAACACCCGCATCTGGACCTGCGGCCCAGCGCCGAGGGTATACGTGCTGGCTGCAGCGGTAATCAGCTGCGTATTTAACTCCTGCAGAAAGGGTGCGACATCAGCGCTCTCCGCTAACTGGCCAGCGCTCAGCCCGCGCGGCGGCAACAAAATAAACTGCTGCGTCTGTGGTTGCTCTGCCATCGAACGGCCTCCTGTCCAGACTAGCGACCTCCCAGAAACCCTAGAGAAGGGAACGCTTTTCAAGGATAGGTGAAAGTGTGTACTGTGTCAATCGCATTTTCACCCAGTGTACAACGTGTGAGACTGTAACTCATCAGTCAGAATTGCTGAGCAAGCGTAGCATAACCGCAGGATATGAAAGGCCCGCATGATCGAACGCGCCGCACCGATCATCTGGCGGAACATAGAGGTCGGCACGCAGCTCGGAGCGTCTCTGGAAGGGACGCTGGGACTCGAGAGCCATTGTCGGATGTGGACGCACGATGCTGAGTCTGCGCAGGCCCGGAGGCGCTGAACTTGGCGGCGCTGAGTCGGCAGGACAGCCGAGCATCCATGAAGAAACTATCCCTGATCCCCGTGCCGACTGCTGTGACGCCGCATCGTCCGGCTATCCAGCGTTGCAGCTCGTGGCCGTTAGGTGCCGACGCGCAGGTGGTGACGCCAGAAAGCCACCAGGTCTACGACATGGCGACGCGCGGCTCCGGGTCTCGCGCTTGACAGCAGGTTCATCTTTGAATGTGAGTGTGGCTACAATATTTCGTCGAGGCCTCGTGCCAGCACAGTATGGGCCGCGCTTGTGGGCGCCGAAGTGGAAGAGATCATGGCTCCCCTGTAAACCCAACAGCGCACACCCAACCAGGATAGTCCTCGCAGAATGTGGCCTACCGTCTGGCCCAAGCGCATGGCCGAAGGAGGGCCAATGCAACCAGCTAGTAGGAGCTCTTCCTCGCGTGTTTTTTGCCTGAGTTCTTGCCCGATCGCTTGACAGGCGTTGTACTCGCGACCACTGGCGACGGGGCGCTGACTCGCAATGCTTCACGCAGCGCCTGTGACGCATTGGGGTGCGCTAGCAACGCTGCTCGTAGCCTGTTCGCTGTCGTAGGCGGCCCCGACCTCGGTCGTGCGGCGGGAATCGTTTGCGCCGCGCGGCCTGATCGCGTTGGTTGAGCGGACGCTGCGGCTGGTGACTGTGTCAATTGCAGCGCTTCCAGCGCAAACATCTCAATGTGAGCAGGCGGAGCAGCTGCCAAAGGGCGGTCGACCAAGGGAAAGAAGATCGCATCCTCTGGCTGCCGCGCTAACGCGCTGGCGTCCGCTGGAGGTTGGCTGAGCGCTGCGCGCGCATGTAGCACACCATTCCCCAGGTGGACTTGATCCATCGTACTGCTGCCATCAGGCGCCTGAACGGCGCTATCAAACAGGGCCTTACGCACGGCCTCGACACGCATCCAGCCTTCTGGATAGGCTTCCCAAGCAGCCTTGTTTTGTTGGATCCACATGGCCGCTGCCGCCGCAATCTGCGGGGTGGCGCATGAGGTGCCTGCTCCATTGAGATCGACGATGTCCGGACAGCCTAGTCGCGCCCAGGGAATATTCGGAGTCCACGCCGCTATCGCAGTGCTCATTTTCTCGCGCGGCCCGTAGTTGCCCGCCATTTTTCCTACGCCCATATCAGCATACGCCTTGCCATCCGCCATGACTCCACAGGCGGCGACAACGCGATTGAATCGGGCAGGGAAGACCACTTCTCTCGTGGGGAGATTGTCAAAGTTGTTCCCCGCCGCTGTGACAACGAACACACCAGCCTCATAGAGTGCGTTGACAGCGTCTGCCCAAGCCTTACAAGCCAAGCCCCCCATACTCATCGTAACCACGTGGATTCGTGTGGTTGGATCAGCATAGAGGCTATGCACATAGTCAAGCGCAATGGCGATCGCGCTGTTCAGGAACAGCACGACTCGGTCCGCGACCCGCATGGGCGCCACTTCGACAAAGGGACTGCATCCAATAGCAAGCCCACCTGGCACAGACTGCCCTGCTAAGATGCCGAGAGTCCCGGTCCCATGACCTAAGCTATTGAGTGGCCCCTGTGAGTCATCTCGCGCATCGTGCGGGCGGCCGGCGTCCACGAAGTTGCGCTCGAGGTCTTTCCTGATGTGCAACGGCAGTGTGGCGTGATTCGGGTCGTAGCCGGTGTCGAGGTGGGCCACGCGCACAACGTCGGGTGACGTGATCCGAGACAGCGCGTCGTCAAACTGGGCGTGACTCGCATTCTTGAACCAAAGCGGATCTGCGTCAACAGGAAAGCCGGGGTCCTCAGCGTACTGCGCCCCACACGCGCTGGTGGTAGCGGCGAGCGCCTTGTCTTCACCGAATATCCAGCGTTGCTGATAATCTGGCTCCGCGAATTCCACGCGTGGAGTGCCACCAGTGCCGGTATTCTGATTCACCACCTGATGGCACAGGTCCCACACGTTTATGTGACTCGTTAGAAAGAGCGGCGTCCAAATCTGCCATTCGCTCACCGACGTTTCTGCCTGGTTGACACGCTGTCCAATGCTGGGAAACAAGGGCTCAATCTTAAACTTCACCGCGCCTCCGTTCAGCGCAAAATTGGCGCTTCGCTGTCCGCCTTGCGCCTTTACCAAGATGCGCGTGGCGGGGTTGATGTTTGCCATCGCATGCTCCTTGTGAGTTACCTGGCGCCTTCACGAGCCAGTGTGGTCAATCGATGCAACAAGGCGCGAGCCCCAATGAGATCACCTACTAGCGTAGATCTCAATCTCGTGTAGCTCTGGGATCGTTTCCGGCCTTGGCCCGGCGAGTCCGGTGAGTTGGGGCTTGACTATGCCATCTACCTTTCGCACCAACTGCTCCGCGTCCTTGGGGATCAAGTCCAGACAATTCTGCGCCACATGGTTGAACACGGTCTGGGCGTCTTGAATCGGCTTCGTCTCGCCGGCTAGAAGCGCCTGGCGAAGGGCGGCGTACGAGACGGCAAGTTCAGGGATGCTGAACCAGTCGTCCCGCTTGTCAGAGGCCTCCACATACACCAGCATGTAAGGATACTCGCCGATCGCTTGCCCATTCGCGTCGATAACAGCGTAATCGTTCTTGTCGACGCGTACCGTTTCTATGTCGATGCTGCCTCGCTGGGCACCTATGATCAGGTAATAGCCGGTCTCCGGAGGCGCCCACGTCGTCGACATACCGACCTCGAGCGCCTCAGGGCCCTGTGCTCCGAAGAGCAGTTGGACTCCCTCCAATAGCGGCCTGACGAATGGGGTCGCCACAGCGATGAAGGCGACACCCGCCGCCTCCGCCATCGTGGTGAGCAGCTTGAGGAAGGGGTCCGTCAGATCGACGGAGGTGATCGAGAATAGCCCCAATTCGACGTTCATGTCGCCCCCCCGATAGGGGATTGGACCAAGGAGACGCCGATTGAGAGTGATGACGCGATCTAAACCCTGTGGGGAGACATCCAGGAGAGTTGCTGGCGTGGTGATGACGTTGAACTCGGCTTTGGCCCCAGAGAGGTGAGGAACGGTGATGTGGCTCTGTACGGCGCCGTAGAATCGCCTCAATCCCTGCCGCACATGAGTCACACGCATCGAACGGAGAAAGACGCTCACATACTGTTCGTCGACGGCCACGGGTGTGTGGCCCATTTCATCCGGTGTCTGGCCCGCACTGAGAGGGATATACGTCCATTGATCTGCGCGCTGTTCCCACACCGCATTCCACCATCCCATCTCTGGTCTCCTCCTGTCGATCCAACTGGGTGTCTCTTGGGTGTGCGGCCATGCTGTCGCCTGCTCCATGCGGAGTTCGACTCCGTCAGTCCCGCGAGACCCCAGCGCACGCCCCACACCCGATCGAGAGCGCCTACACCAGGACAGCTACATCAGCCATGCCCTTGAAAGACGAGGTCGCCCCAGACCCATGCCGACGGCTGATATCCTCCTTCCGCTATTCGATAGAAAGAGAACCCAACAAGCTCTCGTTGGGCGTCAACGAGCGCAGTTCCCGAGTCGCCCTGAAGCAGCTATCTGTGATCGGATTTCGATCAGTGGAACTCACGGTGCCTGATAATCGATGGAGGACCACGTTCGACACATGGTCTGGAACAGCGTGCAACGCAGCTGTGACACCTTCCCTCCCTGCCTGATCCCGCCCTCGGCGCACGAGGAGGATGGTCACCATGCCTCGCACTGCTTTGACACACCATGGATGCCACCTGAAACGTCGAGCGCCTCCTAACAGTCATCTGTCGCGCGTCATGCACACTGCTCAGCTGGGTTGTAGGGGCCAGTGTATTGATCGCACCATGCATTGCCAACACAGCAATACCAGTTGTAGGGGTTGCAGTACACCGTATACAGCCCATCGCTCGTGTAGGCCGGGCTCGTCGCGGAGAGGAAGAGCGTGTGCTTCTTCAAGTAGCGGAAGATGTAGAAGGGACCCGCCACGCGATGCTGCCAGCTGGCGACGAGGGCCAGATCCGCGGTGGGGAGCCCCGTCGGATTGTCGGCGATGAACCGCTCACGCAACGTGTCCTCGGCCCACAACGCGTCGCGCAGTGGCTGCACGGCGTCGAGGGGCACCGACGCCTCCTCCGTCGCCTCTTCCCAAGTGGCGGGGAAGGCAGGCACCAGGTGCCGCTGCGCATTGACGTAGTGGAGCAGCGCGACCCAGATGCGGTAGAAGCGCTCCGTCTCGGGCGGCGGCAACTGGGGCACGGCGAGGGAATGCAGGGAATGCAGAGGTACCTCCTCCTTCCACCGCTGCACGCGCACTGGCCAGCACGTCACTGAACGCTCCGCGGATCCATGGGGACAGCCCGCCCCACCACTCTATAGCCTATCATGAGCCTATCATGTGTGGGTGTCGCATGCGGGAGAGATCTGAGGGGGCGGGCCTGCGCCTCGGGGTGAGCGGGAGGCAAGAGATCGCCATGATGGGCACGAAGGCACGGCTCTTCACGCCGGTGCGCGCCATCTCCCTGGACGAGTTGGTGCCGCCTGACCACTTCTATCGCCACCTGGACCGGGTGTTGGATCTCGCCTTCGTGCGCGACCTGGTGCAGGACTGTTACGCCCCTTGTGGACGACCAAGCGTTGATCCCGTGGTCTTTTTCAAGCTCCAGCTCGTGCTGTTTTTCGAAGGGGTGCGCTCGGAACGGCTCCTGATGCGCCTCGTCGCCGACCGGCTCAGCGTCCTGTGGTATCTGGGCTACAATCTCGACGAGCCCTTACCGGACCATTCAAGTTTGACCCGCATTCGCACCCGCTACGGCCTGGACGTCTTCCGCCGGTTCTTCGAGGCCATTGTCGAACAGTGCCAGCAAGCGGGATTGGTCTGGGGCCGTGAGCTCTACTTCGATGCCACCCACGTGCTGGCCGATACGTCGCTGGATTCACTCGTGCCCCGCTTCGCCGCCGAGGCGCGCGCCGCGATCCACGCCCACCTGGACGCCCTCTTCTCCGACGAGACCAATCAGCAGGAGGAGCCCCAGGCCGCGCTGGACGTGCCGCAGGTCCGCGTGCTCGCGGACGCACCATGTCCGCCCACGCCAGCCCTGCCCACCCCGTTGCCGGTCGTGCTGAGCGACCCCGAGCGCGAAGCCCTCGCCGAGGCGAATACCACACGCCATGATTGGATC
>Ga0070706_100007067_pt1 | contig 10570 bp, 16 predicted proteins | sample KBSK5501metaG_FD_65476 | JGI IMG/M metagenome (GOLD analysis project Ga0070706, IMG submission 65476) | Corn, switchgrass and miscanthus rhizosphere microbial communities from Kellogg Biological Station, Michigan, USA - KBS K5-50-1 metaG | ecosystem: Host-associated > Plants > Roots >...
TCCGAAGTTGGTCGGGTTGAAGAGGTGCTTGCCGTTCCAACGCAGGAGGAACTTGCTCGCGATCGTGACGAACGCGGCCGCGGCGGCGATCCCGTGCGAGTTGGTCCGGAGGAGGAGGCACAAAGACAATGCGGATATTGTGGGACTCCGCGGGTCGAAGGAGGGAAGGCGGAAGAGGCGCGTCAGGGCAAACTGCGTGGCAAGCGCCGCGCCGATCAGCAGCGCCGCCTGCAGCGGCGTGATATCGAACCCGAGCCAGATCATCCCGTAGAGGAGCAGCCCCGCGAGCGTCGCGATTTGATACAGCCTCGGATCGCGCGAGAAAAGCTTTCGCAGCGTGTTCATGCTTCGTCCATCCGGGAAGATGGGACACCGACGCAGCCGATCGGTTCCGCAGCGTTATCCCCCCGATGGGAGAGGGCGAGAGTCGAAAGCATCCCCTCTCCTCCGCGGTCGGGGGAGAGGGCAGGGTGAGGGGGTCGATCTCGATGCCGGTCAGCGCTCTCGACCCGAAGAAGGCGTCCCCTCACCCCGACCCTCTCCCGCCGGGAGAGGGAGAAAAAACTTGGACACGCGTTAAAAGAGATTTCCCCTCTGCCCGCGGAGAGAAGGCAGGGTGAGGAGGTCGACAGTCTCTTCCCCTCTCCCCCGCCGTCGGGGGAGAAGGTAGGGTGAGGGGTTCGTCAGTCTCATCCCCTCTCCCGCGGTGAGAGGGAGAAAAAACGGACGCGCGTCCACAAAAAATCATCCCCTCTCACCCGAGGGGAGAGGGCAGGGTGAGGGGGTCGCGTCGTTCGCGGCCGCTACAATAGAGGCCATGCCGTTGCCCCGCGGTTCCTCGATCGGACCCTACGAGATCGTTGTGCGCCTGGGCGCCGGCGGCATGGGGGAGGTCTACCGCGCGCGCGACCCGAGGCTCGGGCGCGAAGTGGCGATCAAGGTGCTACTGGAGGGAGCGGCGCCGGACCGCGACCGCCTCCGGCGGTTCATCTCCGAGGCGAAGGCGGCCTCGGCGCTCAATCATCCCAATATCCTGACGGTCCACGAGATCGGCGAGACCGAGTCGGGGCCCTACATCGTCACCGAGCTCGTCGAAGGCCAGACGGTGCGCGAGATGGTGGTCGCTGGTGCGTTGCCCGTTTCCCGGGCGCTGGACATCGCCATCCAGACGGCCGAGGGGATTGCCAAGGCCCATGAGGCCGGCATCATCCATCGCGACATCAAGCCCGAGAACCTGATGGTGACGCGCGACGGCTACGTCAAGATTCTCGACTTCGGTCTGGCGAAGTTGCTGCGTCCGGAGTCGGTCGAGATGGGAGCTTCCGCCGCGAGCACGACCAAGACCGGCATGATCGTCGGCACGGCCGGCTACCTCTCGCCCGAGCAACTGCGCGGCTCTCCGGCCGATGCCCGTTCGGACGTCTTCTCTCTGGGAATCGTCCTCTACGAGATGATTGCCGGCGAAAATCCTTTCCACCGCGGCAACGCGGCCGACATCTTCTCGGCGATCCTGCGCGACGAGCCGACTCCCTTGCGCGAGCGCACGACGAGTGCGGGCGCAATTGCTGGTGTGACTGACGTTCCGCCGGACCTGTCCGACGCGGTCCGGCGCGCTCTGGCAAAGAAGGCCGAAGATCGGTTCCCGAGCGCCCGGTCTTTCACGGCGGAGTTGAAACGCATCCGCGCGCGTCTCGACTCGAGTGCCTCGGCGGATACGGTCGTACACAGTGGGACGTCGCCGGCCGCCGGACCCCGGCGATGGTGGCCCGCTGCGGCGGCAGCCGGCGCAGCGCTTCTCGCCGCCGCGCTTCTGCTCTGGCGCCGCGAATCGGCCCCATCTCCTCCCATGCGGCTTCCGGCCAACGTCGCGCTCGCAGTCGCCGTGCTTCCCGTTGCCGACGAATCGGGGGATCCCGAGCTGTCGCGCGCCGGCATCGGCAAAATCCTGGCCGACGCGTTCGTGCAGGTCCTCTCCGACATCCCGCGGGTCTACGTCGTCTCGCCGATCCGCGTGGACCAGGTCGCGCAGAAGCTCGGGCGTTCCGTGATGGAGGCGGCGAAGGATTCGGCTTTCGCGCACCGCATCAGCGAGAAGGCGGGCGCCACCGCGATGCTCACGGGCAGCCTGGGCAGAGTCGGCAAGACCTATGTTTTGAACGCCAGCCTCTACGAGCTGCCGTCCGACCGGATTCTCCAGAGCTTTCGCGCGGAGTCCCAGAACTCCGACCAGCTGCTTCCGGACCTGACCGCCGGTGTGGCGAGCATGGTCCGACAGAAGCTCGGCGCCTCCTCGGCCGAAGCCGCCGGCTCGAGCGTCGAGAAAGTCGCGACGGGATCGGTCGAGGCCTACGCCCACTTCGTCCGAGGCAAGGACCTCTCCTCGGAAGGCCTGTGGAAAGAAGCGATCCCCGAGCTGCAGAAGGCCATCCAGATCTCTCCGCAAATGGCGGTCGCCTGGTCGGAGCTCGGCTGCGCCTATTCCTTCTTCGGAGACGACGCCAACGCGCAGGCCGCGCAGAAGAAGGCGGAATCTCTGCTCGACCATGCGAACAACAAGGAACGAAAGTGGATCGAGTGGAGCTCGATCTGGATCCGCAGCGCCAGCGGCGACCTCTACTGCGCCGAGGGGGACAAGTTCATTCGCGAGTTCCCCGACGACCGCGAGGGATACTTCTACACGGGGCTCGGCCACGAGTACCTGCGCGGCGACTGCGAAAAAGCGATCGCTTACTACGAGAAGGCCTACAACCTCACACCCAACTACTACCCGATCACCAAGGCGATCGTGGACTGTCGGCTGAAGTTGAAGCAGAAGGATCGGGCCATCGCGGCCTTGAAGAGATACCGCGCGCTTCCGTGGCTCTCCGAGCACGGACGCCGGCAGGCCGACTGGAGACTGGCAGACGTGCAGAAGAAGGGATGAGGCCTGTATCCCCTCTCTCCCGCAGTCGGGGGAGAAGGCAGGGTGAGGGGGTCCTGTTTTCCCCCTTTCCCTCCGGGAGAGGGCCGGGGTGAGGGGAAAACTTCCGCCCCAGTCTTTATCCCCTGTCCCCCGCGGTCGGGGGAGGTGAGGGGGTCGTCGCGCGTTCGATGCTGCGTACCGCCCGCCTCTCCGAAGTGGATGCATTAAACGATCTCGTGCGCGAGTCCGTGCTCGGACTCTCGCTGGCGGATTATTCGCCCGAACAGCTCGAGAGCTCCATGCGCCATCTCTTCGGCATCGACACGAACCTGATCGAGGACGGGACCTACTACGTCATCGAGGAGGAGGGCCGCACGATCGCCTGCGGCGGCTGGAGCCGGCGCCGAACCCTCTTCGGCGGCGACCAGTACGCCGACCGCTCCGACGACAGGTTGGATCCTGCGACCGAAGCGGCGCGCATCCGCGCTTTCTTCGTCCATCCGAGCCAGGCGCGTCGCGGCCTGGCCTCTCTGATCCTGGAGGAATGCGCGCGAGCCGCCGCCGCAGCCGGCTTCCGCCGCCTGGAGCTCATGTCCACTCTTCCCGGCGAGCCCTTCTATGCCCGCCGGGGCTTCCGCGTCCTCGAACGCGTGACCCTCACACTGCGCGACGGCATCCCGTTCCCGCTGATCCGCATGGAATGCAATCTGCCCCCTCTCCCCCCGGGAGAGGGCCGGGGTGAGGGGGAGACTCTCGCCAAAGAGTAGCTCGCCCGTCCAGCGTCTTCTCTTCCCCTTCCCCCTCTCTCCCCCTTTTCATCCCCTCTCCCCCGCAGTCGGGGGAGAGGGCAGGGTGAGGGGGTCCCTGTCTGCCCCCTCTCCCGCCGGGAGAGAGCCGGGGTGAAAGAGGAACTCTCGCTTAATTTCCCCGCCCCGGCTTTCAGCCCCTCCTCGCGACATAACTAATTGGAGGGCTCTCTGATGGCCGACATCGTCCCGATTTCTGCCGCCGTCGCCGGGGAACCGAAGCAGCCCCGCCTGCTCGACCGGGTCCGTATCGCCTTGCGTACAAAGCACTACAGCCTCCGCACCGAGGAGGCCTACATCGGCTGGATCAGGCGTTTCATTCTCTCCAACGGAAAACGGCATCCGATGGAGATGGGTGAAGTCGAGATCAATCGTTTCCTGTCAAATCTGGCCGTCCACGCTCACGTGACCGCCTCGACTCAGAATCAAGCACTCTGCGCGCTTCTCTTCCTGTATCGCCGGGTCCTCGAGGAGCCGTTCCCCGATCTGGAGAAGTTGGTCCGCGCCAGGAGGCCGAGTCATCTGCCGGTCGTATTAACGCGGGCGGAAGTGCGCGCCGTTCTCCGGGTGTTGTCGGGGACACCGCACATCGTCGCAACTCTTCTCTACGGCTCGGGTCTGCGGGCAATGAAAGCAATCCGGCTGCGCGTGAAGGATCTCGAGTTCGGGCTCAATCACCTCGTCGTTCGAGACGGCAAAGGTCAGAAGGATCGCCGAGTACCTTTTCCCTTCTCCGTGAGGCCGGCTCTAGTGACCTGGCTTGCCCGGGTTCGCCGGTGGTACGACGAGGATCGAGCCGCCGGTCGTTCGGGCGTCTACTTGCCCGCAGCTTTGGAGCGCAAATACCCGGGAGCGAATCTGGAGTGGGGCTGGCGTGGGCCTTTCCTGCTTCGGACGTTTCGACAGACCCTCGCACCGGGCTGGTCAGACGGCACCATATTCACGAGCGTGTCATCCAGCGGGCTGTTCGACAGGCCGTGCGCGACGCCGCCATCCGTAAGCCCGCGAGCTGCCACACCCTCCGGCACTCCTTCGCGACTCATCTGCTCGAGGACGGCGACGACATTCGAACGATTCAAGAGCTGCTCGGGCACAGCAGTGTCGCGACGACGATGATTTATACGCATGTCCTCAACCGCGCGGGTGGAAGAGGGGTACGGAGCCCCGCTGACGCGCTCTAAAGGAGGCAGATCAGGGGGGAACAACTTTCTTTTGGTTGGGTGTCGTGTTTTCTAGGCGCCAGGACACTTAATAAAGTGAAGGACTCTTCTGTGGCGGTCGGTCGGCTGGGGCACCGAAGAGCACGGAGTGTCGCATCTGATGAAGGCAAAGGGCTTCTTGCGATCGCCCGCCTCGACGCGGCGCCAAACCAACCGTTCGGGCAGTCATTCAACGCGTTATGCGACACGAACTCGCGGTGCGACGACCCCTAAAATGAAGGCGATGCATCCCATCGAGTTGGCGGAAGTCAAAGACGTCTCGAACCTTAGCCTTCGAGACCTCTCTTCCGAACGCCGAGAATATGCGACTCCCTCATGTCGCGTTTGCTCCGGGGATTAGGACACCTAATTCATGTTAGGCGCTGCGGCCAAGGTGTGGGCCGGGCTTGGTGGCGAACCGGTAGAGTTGAGGCTCCGCAGCAAGACATCGCCGTCCCACGGGCGTCGCCCCGCATCAACGGCCCGGCCCCTCACGGCTTCCCGTTCATGTAATGCGTCTGAGTCAGTGAAAGAGAGTGGCGTATGGTCGGGGCGTAGCGACAGGTCGCTAAAGCATGAACCTCGCGCCTAACACGCGCTTGCAGCGGACGGGGGCAGCTGAGTTGGCACAAGCTTTATATTGTTGGGGTAAGGCTTTCGGTGGCGTCAGACGCCCGCCGCTGAAGCGCAAGCCGTTAGGCGCCGTAGAGAACCGCTGATGGCTAGGGTTGCTAAGCGCCTCGTGCTAGCCACTGTCCTCCTGGTGGCCATCATTGTGCCTTTGGTTACCTTTTGGTTTGGGACTTCTCCAGTCCCGCTCCGGGTCCTGAAGATCCGAATGGCTGCTCCCATTTTTCGAGTGCTCGACGCTCCAACATCAGCCTTAAATGCCATCTTGCCTTGGAGCTGGAGGAGTGGCCTAGCGCTTCAGTTCGCAGAAACCCCGGCGCGTCTTGCTCGGACCCACTACTTACTCATAGGATTCGCGGCATACTTGCTGCTGGGTGGGGGACTTCTGTTTCTTTATCGGTCTCTAGCCTCACGATTTGGTACCAGAACACAAGATGCTGGCGACGGCGCCTAACCCGCGGCTGCAGCGGACGCCCTTGCGGGCGCCGCTGAGCCGCAAGCCGTTAGGCGTGGGATCCTTCGGTCGAGTCGCCCTATGAACCTGTTTCAAGTAGACGACGCTGGGTGCCTCTTCATCTCGCCCACCATCCAGGACTGGAGTCTCCTCGCCTCCAAGCAAATCGACACTATCTTCGATCTCGAGGGTGGTCTTGACGCCGGTGTGCCTACCGTTCCCGACCGATGTCTGTACGTCTACTTTCCAATCTACGACGAGGCCTTGCCCAGCCTTTCAAAGCTCTCTGGTCTCGCCGGTCTCGGCGCCTCACTCATTCAAGACGGCCACCGCGTTCTTTCCCACTGTGGCATGGGCTTCAACCGCTCAGCCCTGTTGGCCGGCCTCATTCTTCATCGGCTCGGCATGTCTGGCCCCGCCGCAGTCGAGCGGCTTCGCCAGCGCCGTCCCGGAGCCTTATTCAACGAGCTATTCGCGGCCTACTTGCTTTCCCTCTAGCGTCTGTCAGCAATGACGCCGTTCACTTCGCCCACGCCTAACAACACGCTGCAGCGGACTCGCTACGCTCGCCGCTGAGCTTGATATCGTTAGGCGGCCCAAGTCTTGAGTGGATTGCTCGACTGGGCGGAGGATAGATTCGTGGCAAAACCGATCGATACAGTGAATCGGCTTACCGACGCGCTGAATCGTGGCGATCTTGAGGCGGCCTTGCGCTTTACGAGTCCGACGCAGTGTTGGTCGCTCAACCGGGACAGTTTGCACGTGGGACGGTGGAACTCCGTGCGGCGCTCCAGCGCTTCATCGACCTGAAGCCGCGGCTCTCCGCCCAGGCGCAGAGCGTCATTGAGATGGGCGACCTTGCGCTGTACATCGGTCGGTGGACTCTGCGGGGTAGCGATCCAGTCGGTCAAGAGGTCTCCATGGGTGGCGAATCGTCGGACATCCTCAGGCGGCAGGGCGACGGGCGTTGGCTCATTGCGATCGACAATCCATGGGGCGCACAGGTTCTGGAGCATCGTTGAAGAGGCCGCCTAACCCGCGGCTGCAGCGGACAAGCTTGCGCCTGCCGCTGAGCCGCCAGCTGTTAGGCGGGGAATCATGGATCTAGCCGCGGAGCTCCCGCGCCTGCTTCCTCAGGCAATCGAATGGGCACAAAATCAGGCAGAGGAGGCGCTAGCCGTAGGAAGGCCGCTCGGGCCAGCAGCTCTCGAAAACGCCCGCAGGGTTGGAGTCGCGGCGCTCCACAGAATCCGTGTGAAGGTGGTCGATGCTCTTCCGCTTCCAGACAATCCCGTACTCAAGGAAGCCGCTCTCCAGGCTGGTCTTCTCGGCCCGGGAATGATCGGTCTCACCCTCGGATACGCGATCTTTATATGCAAGGGGCACCTCGACCTTCGTATCCTGTCTCACGAGAGTCGTCACGTTTACCAGTACGAGTCAAATGGCGGCATAGCGGGCTTCCTGCCAATCTACCTTGCGGAGGTCGTGACTGTCGGCTACGCGGGATCAACGTTTGAGGCTGATGCGCGAAACCATGAAGTCCAGCCCGCCTAACCCGCGGCTGCAGCGGATGCCCTTGCGGGCGCCGCTGAGCCGTAAGCCGTTAGGCCGTCAAAGGTTTCACAGGCGTGGGCGAATCACCTCGTAAGTCATGGGTCCGTGCGGTCGTTCTTTTCGGCATCGGGTACGCCCTCGTTGGCATCGTGTTCGCGGTACCGACCACTCACGTGCACGCGTGGCGCTTGGCGGCTTGGGCAGTGAGCGCCGTTGGATACGCGGCTCATATTGCGTACGAACGCTTTCGGCTGCAAAACTCACCTGGTACGGCAGCCCTGCACGTCGCCCTCGCCGTCGCGCTTGGAGCATTCGGGCTCGCTGTTGGAGCAAACATTCATTCACTGTCCACCGTATCGGCCAACCAGCACCGACAGCTCCTGCTTCTCTCCCTCGGGATCTGGCCGGTCATAACGGCGCTCCCGGCGTTTCTTGTCGCGCTCGGCACAAATGTAGTTCTGGCGCGGGCGCTCGGGAAGGGCAGGTAGCGGAGTGGTGCGTGTGGCCGGGACCGTGAGAAGCAGCAATCGGCCTAACCCGCGGCTGCAGCGGACGCCCTTGCGGGCGCCGCTGAGCCGCAAGCCGTTAGGCGGGCGATTCCGTGGGGCTCGGCCTGAGTTGATCTTGTTTAGCGTGGCGTAGCCTGGCGAAGTCATGAAGACGTTGCTTGTGCAGACACACGACCAGTGGCGCAAATGGCTCACCGAGCACCATGCATCGGAGTCAGAGGTCTGGCTGATCTTTCACAAGCAACACACCGGCGTTGCGTCAATCGATTACAAGGACGCGCTCGATGAGGCGCTGTGCTTTGGTTGGGTGGACAGTCTCGTCAAGCGCTTGGATGACCGGCGGTTCGCACGAAAGTTCACGCCGCGGAGAGCGGACAGCCGATGGTCGGCTGTGAATCGGAAACGTTACGCCGAACTCAAAGCCGGCGGTCGATTGAAACCGCCAGGGATCGAACGCTCCCCTACCAACCGTGACTATGGTCCTCGGCCACGCCGGCTTCCGATGCCTTCAAAGCTTCCGGCGTACATCCAGGCAGCGCTGAGGAATCACCCGACAGCCTTGCGGCATTTTGAAGCGCTGGCACCCTCGCAACGCCGGCGGTATTTCGCCTGGATTGAGTCCGCCAAGCGCGAGGAAACGAAACTCAGGCGTCTAAAGGAGGCAATTCGGCTCCTGGTTAGCGGCAAAGTGCTGGGATTGAAGTAATGGCCGCCCAACAAGCGGCTGCAGCGGACGCCCTTACGGGCGCCGCTGAGCCGCAAGACGTTAGGCGACCCGAAGCCTTGACATCTCGGGACGGTCAGCGGTAGAGTCATTGTAGATACGGAGTGCTTGCGTGAGAACCAGAGTGCAGAAGTGGGGAAACAGCTTGGCGGTCCGGATTCCCAAGCCATTTGCCGAAGGTGCGGGTCTGAGGCCATCCTCGGAAGTCGAGATGTCGCTGGAGAAGGGCGAAGTTCGCCTGTCACCCGTTCGGCCGCGCTGGAAGCTTCGGCAACTGCTCTCCAAAGTTACCAAAAGGAATCTCCATACCGAAGTGGACTCCGGGCTGGCAGTTGGTCGAGAGGCTTGGTAGCGCTGTGGCCTACGTTCCAGAACGTGGCGACATTGTCTGGATCAGCCTCAATCCTCAAGCCGGGCACGAGCAAGTCGGGCGACGGCCCGCCGTGGTCGTGTCACCTCGTTCGTACAACGGCAAGGTTGGCCTCGGTCTTTTCTGCCCCATTACGAGCCAGGTCAAGGGCTATCCGTTCGAGGTCACTCTTCCTGTGGGTCTGCCAGTCAATGGCGTCGTTCTGGCTGATCAAGTCAAGAGCCTCGATTGGCGAGTCCGACGGGCTGAATTCGCGGCGCGTCTTCCAGGCAACATCAGCGCCGAAGTCGTCGGCAAGCTCGCGGTCTTGTTGGAAGGCTGAGAATTGGCGAGGTCGCCTGACCCCCGGCTGCAGCGGACGCCCTTGCGGGCGCCGCTGAGCCGCAAGCCGTTGGGCGTCATCCTCCAAGGAAGGCTATGACTCCGAGTCGGACAATTCTGTGGCTCATCGTCATCCTGGTGTGTGTCGTCCTGATGGTATGGCTATCCCGCGTCACGCGAGCGCGCGTGAAGCAGGGCGTCGTAACGCAAAGTCAGGTCGATCGGGCCAGGCTAAGAGGTCTGCTCTTTTGGTTCATCATCGTGATCGCAATCGTTGTCGGCTGGTATGCGCTTCATCGCTGATGAGTCGCATGACGCCTAACAAATCGCTGCAGCGGACGCCCTTGCGGGCGCCGCTGAGCCGCAAGCCGTTAGGCCAGACAGGAGAAGTGCGTGCAAATCCGCGTCGCTAATCCTGCTGATGTCGCTTCGATCGAGCAGTTGCTGCGTTCCATTTCCGGCGTGTGGCAGCCGATTTGGCGCAGCGATGTAGTTGAGCGGGCGCTCCTTTCGGCCAACGGGTTAGCGTACGTTGCAACCGATCACAGCTTGATCGGTTTTGGGTGTGCGCACGACGCGGGGTTCCGTGCCTACTTGAGTGAACTGGTCATTGCTGAATCGTGGCAGCGACGCGGCGTGGGCTCGGCGCTGCTGGCTGCACTTCAGCGGGGCGTCGCGGCGCGCGGCTGCAAGCTGGTGGTTGCAGATGTCTTTCCTCCAGCGGTTCCTTTTTATCGCGCACACGGTTGGGGCGAGCCGCTGGCCGTTCTGCTCCGGCGTGAGCTAGGTAGTGATGGTGCGGCCTAACCTGCAGCGGACGCCCTTGCGGGCGCCGCTGAGCCGCAAGCCGTTGGGCCGATGCCAGCACCGCTTGGGACGGATCGGTGGGATGAGGTTGGGCCTCGAGGCGGGTCGCCGATGAAGGCTGCCGTTTTGCACGCCCTTGGCTTGATACCTCGCTTCGAGGACTTCCCTGATCCTCAACCTGGCCAGGATGAAGTGCTCGTACATGTCACTGCCGCCTCGCTGAAGAATATCGACAAGGCCTTGGCGAGCGGTTCGCACTACGGCAGCGATGGTCAGCTGCCGACGGTGTGCGGT
>Ga0070706_100007068_pt1 | contig 10569 bp, 12 predicted proteins | sample KBSK5501metaG_FD_65476 | JGI IMG/M metagenome (GOLD analysis project Ga0070706, IMG submission 65476) | Corn, switchgrass and miscanthus rhizosphere microbial communities from Kellogg Biological Station, Michigan, USA - KBS K5-50-1 metaG | ecosystem: Host-associated > Plants > Roots >...
GATGCCACCGGTCAAAGCGAAAGGAACGGCCAGTAGTACATGCGCTGCTTCCAGCGCGGAGTTATAAGTGATGTAAAGCAGCGCGAAGATGATCACTAACACCATCGGCACAACGATCAGGAGACGACTGCGAGCGCGCTGCTGGTTCTCGTACTCGCCACTCCACTCAATGTAGTAACCGGCAGGAAGTTGCGCCTGCCGTGCGATTGCATTCTTTGCTTCATCAACGAAGCTGCCCACATCGCGCCCGCGAACGTTCAGCAGCACCGTGCCGCGCAGCAAACCGTTCTCGCTGGAGATCATCGTCGGGCCTTGTATTTGACTGATGTCGGCCAACTGCGCCAAAGGGATCGGTGCTCCGTTCGGAGTAGTAATCGGAATCTGACCCAATGCCGTGACACTGCCGCGAAACTGCGACGCGTAGCGCACCCGCACGGGAAAACGTCGACGGCCTTCGATGGTCACCGAAAGATTCGTTTCACCGATGCCTTTCTCGATTGCGTCCTCGATCATTTTGGTGTCGATGCCGTAGCGCGCTGCCGCCGTGCGGTTGATGTGAATGTCGATGTAAGGAGCGCCGCTGATCTGTTCAGGGTAAACGTCCTTAGCGCCAGGGACGCTCCGTACGACGTCGGCGACGCGGCGCGAGAGCTCTTCCAGGATCTTCAGATCGTTGCCGAAGATCTTTATACCGACTTGCGAGCGCACGCCCGTCGAGAGCATATCGATGCGGTTCTTGATCGGCTGCGTCCAGATATTCGTCACTCCGGGTAGGCGCAGCTTCTCGTCCATCTCAGCAATCAGAGACTCGCGCGTCATGCCGGCCCGCCACTGCTCCGGCGGTTTCAGGTGAACAATAGTCTCGTTCATATTCACCGGCGCGGGATCGGTTGAAGTCTCCGCTCGTCCGGCCTTACCGACAGCGAACTCGACTTCAGGAAAGCTCTTTAGAATCTCGTCTTCCTTACCCATGATTGCCCGGGCCTCATCGATCGAGATTGCAGGATCAGTCACCGGCATATACATCAAATCGCCTTCATTCAGCGGCGGCATGAACTCTTTGCCGATGCCTGTCGCCAGAAAGATCGCGCCGGCGAAAAGCAAAGCCGCAACCGATACCGTCAGCACGCGATGGTTCAAGGCGAAACGCAGAACAGGACGATAGATAAAGTGCAAGCCGCGCATGACTGGATTGGCTTGCTCTGGGTGAAACTGGCCGCGCAGCAGCAGAGTACAAAGTACCGGCACGAGGGTGACCGCGATCACCGTTGCCCCTGCCATCGCGAACGTCTTGGTGAACGCGAGCGGATGAAAAAGCTTTCCTTCCTCGCCGGTAAGTGAGAAAACCGGGATGAATGCCAGGATGATGATCGCCATCGAGAAGAAGATTGGCCGCCCCACCAGCCGTGTCGATTCAAGGACTGTCTGCCAGACGAGAGGCCGATTCTTCGGATCAACCTTTCGCTGTTCCATAAATCGAAAAGCATTTTCCGTAACCACGATGCCCGCGTCGACTAGCACGCCAATGGCGATAGCGATGCCCGACAGGGACATCAAATTCGAGCTGATGCCCATGTAGTACATGAACAGGAACGCCAGCAGCACTGCGAGCGGCAGAGGTATCGTGACGATCAAGATCGAGCGGAAGTGCGCCAGAAAGATGATGTGGGCCAGCGTGACGAGGATCAGCTCTTCGATGAGCGCGCGTTTCAGAGTGTGCGTGGCGCGCTGAATCAGTTGCGTGCGATCGTAGAACGGCACTACACGCACGCCTGACGGTAACCCGACTTGCAGCGCGTTAATCTTCTTTTTGACGGCCTCGATAACCTCAAGCGTGTTCACGCCATAGCGCGCAATGACCACGCCACCAACTGCTTCCTTGCCGTCTTTGTCCAACGCGCCAGTGCGAAACGCATTGCCCAGTTTCACATCAGCAACGTTCTTGACGTAAATCGGGATGCCGTTCGACGAAGTTAGAACGATGTTCTCGACGTCTCCGACCGACTGAATCAAACCAACGCCGCGCACGACTGACCATTGGCCTGCCTGCTCGACCACGTTACCGCCGACATTGTTGTTAGAACGCTCGACAGCTTCGACGACCATCGATAGCGGCAGCGAGTACGCGCGTAGCTTGTTGGGATCGACGTCGATCTGATACTGCTGCACGTAACCGCCGACACTTGCGACTTCCGCGACACCGGGCACTGAATTCAGTTGATAACGCACGAACCAGTCTTGCAGCGTGCGCAAGTCGCGTAGATTCATCTGATCGCTTTCCAACGTGTACCAGAAGATCTGGCCCACGCCGGTCGCGTCCGGGCCGAGCGTAGGCACGACGCCCTCCGGCAACTGCTTCCCGACTAGATTCAGACGTTCCAGCACGCGCGTCCGCGCCCAGTAGAGATCGACGTTGTCTTCGAAGATGACGTTGATCATCGAAAAGCCAAACGCTGAACTCGCGCGCACCACGCGCACACCGGGTAGCCCTTGCAGGTTGGTGACCAGCGGATACGTGACCTGATCCTCGACTTCTTGCGGTGACCGCCCGGTCCAATCCGTAAAGACGATCACTTGGTTGTCAGAGAGATCCGGAATTGCATCGATCGGCGTGCGCAGTAAGGCCCAGTAGCCCCATACGGCGAGGCCCAGATAGATCGCGATCACGAGGCCGCGATTGCGGAGACTAAGTTCTATTAGTCGATGGATCATCTAGCGACCCCTTTTTTCACCGCGCGGTAACCGTGAACGTAGTCTTGCCGCTTCCCGCTGGGCCTTCGTAGGCAAGTTGGCCCTGCCATTCACCGGCCACCTCGATGTTGACTTTGCCGCGATAAATTCCAGGCGTTCCCGTAGTGGTGAGCGTCGTCGCATCGTTCATCTCCGCCATCGGTCCCATCTGGGCCATGTGAAAGGTTAGCGATACAGCTCCCACGTCAACCGGTTTGCCGGACGAGTCAGTGAAGGCAAGCATCACTTCCTGATCGCCTTGCTTCAATTGGCCTGTGCTATTCGAAAGCGTTGCCGTGAGCTTGCCAACCGTTGCGGTCTTGATGACTTTGCCCGTTGGTATGCTGCCGTTACTTCCGGTCTTTTTTCCGCACGCTCCGGCGATTAATACAACGCCAACCAGTGCAATGCCGATTACGAATCGAGATCTCTTCATTTTTCCAGCCTCCATAAAGTAAGTCGCCAAAGTTGCGCGCATTAGCACACGAATGCACAAATGCGCCTCGCCAGCTTTAACAGAAGCCGCGAGAAGACAGACTACGACCTTATGGAAACTAGATCAGAAGCGAGAGATGACGTATGTAAGCGGGATGTGAATCAGCAGGCGGGCCATGCAAACGATCAATGCGTCCCAACGGCGGTACAGTAGGCGATAAAACCTGCGCACCAACAGGAAATGCCGAAATGGAAAGCTGCAGCTGAGGCGAGGGCCGCACAGAGTTGGACGGAGAAGTTCCATCCTTGGGGCAATTCACCGCACAGCATAGTCGCGCTGACGCGGATTCGGCCGTTTGGGCTTTCATGAGCGCCGCTTTACAGCAATCCATTTCACCCATCGCGCCGCCCATGCTGCACGATTGCTCACTGGAATGCAGAGGCGTACCGGCGAAGGCGCCGCCTGCCAAAACAAATAAGAGCACCAGTGATATGAGCCTTGTCCTCATGGCTATTTCCCACTGTATTGAAAACTCTGAATGCCTGTCAAGATCCTGCCTGCTCGCAGCGAGCCGCAAATACCGCGTGGCGGGAAACTACTCAGAGGTGGGAATGCGAGGGTACCGGATGCGATTTCGTGGTGCTGAGTGCGGGTGTTACTCTAGTTATAAAGGAGATCTGCTCGGCATTCTGCGTGCGCGGCGATTGAACCGGGCGACCATGCCCAATAACAAAAAGGACCTATTCTGGGCTTCATTAGTAACGCAATAACGCGCTTGGCGTGCCGATTGCTGTTTGGTTCTCTATCCGGTTTTCGACATTGTGTTCGCTACCGCAGTCATGAGCTTTGGTTCAGTTTCAGTAGTCGGTAATGCGCTGCGCCTGCGGCGAGCGTGGTTGTAAGTTCTCGCAAGTTGTGCGCTCTTTTGGTGCATTGGGTCAGCGAAATGGGTTAACGATGACTCAGCGGGTGAATGAAAGGAGCTGTTATGAAGCATTGCCCCCAATGCAATTTGGATTTTCCTGATTCGTTTCGGTTTTGTGGATCCTGTGGAGGACCGCTGCACGATTCATTGTATTGCCAGGGTTGCGGCGAGCTGGTGGAATCAAAATGGACATTTTGCACGAACTGCGGAAGACAACTGTCATCGGAACGCACGAGTGACCAAGCCTCTCCGTCTGGTGCTCCAAAGCTGGCAGACATACCCGCAGCCCCCCAGCGTTCATCATCGAAGCCCTGTACATCTCCGGCACAAACGATGACTAGGCCTCCATCTGAGGAGCTATCGGAGAAAGTCGCGCCTCAGGAGTGGTATGCAGCCCCTGATCTATTTGAGGAGACCAGTGAAACCACTGCTGCGCCAATTCTACGGCAAGAGCTGGTTCCAAAAACGACGGTCGCGGTGCCACGAGTGACGGCGCATCCTCAAGTCGGGAATGGAAGAAGTGCTCCCTCGCTCACAATGCTGGCGGCGTACGGTGAATCTGAGACGACCGCGTCACCAGAGTGGCAGCGACGGCAAGGACTACTGCTCGGGTTATTGTTGCTAGTCTTCTTTGGCGTGCTTGGATTTGGGGGCTGGTATTGGTGGACACATCGTGCGGCAGTCGCGCAGTCTCCGCCTCAGGCTGATTCGACTACCGCTCCCGCGGCGGCGGACTCTTCGTCTTCCGCATCGTCAGCGTCGTCAGCGACGACCACATCCCGGCAAACGCCCACAAGCAGCACTGCTGATGATGAATTCAAACGGCTTCGGGAAAGACGGATCGGCGCGCAGCCTTCTGAAAGCAGAGCAACCATCGCTTCCCTGGATGATGCGGAAAAGAAATACCCGCGCGATTACCGCTTTCCGTATGAGCGCGCCAAACTATCCATCAAGGGGATTACCTCTCATCACGAAGCCTTCGGCGCATTGGCGCTCGCCGCAGAGAGAGCAATAGACAGCGGCAAAGCGCAGGAGATGCTGGACAGTTTGCTGGCTGACAAGGACGGCGACTTCTACAAGCTTTCCCGAGGACACCACGAGTGGCAGGCGCTGGAAGAAGCTCTAAGGAGCAAAGATAAAGCCCCACTGAAAACGCTGCATCATTAGGGAAGGCTGCGGAGCAAGCGATCAAACTTGCGCCGGTCGAATCACTCGGGCAGAACTTGCAGTCTTTTAATCAATCTGCAGGGCAGCCATCCGTCTGACGGTACTCAACTGGCCGCTTCAATCGCCTTCACTCGAATTGTCCTACCAGTCAACCGGCCCGTGATCTTTACCTTCTGACCAGCAAACTCGCGCGCCTTCTCCTGTCCCGTCTTGTCGAGCTGGTAGACTCGTTTGTGGTCGCGATCGGCCAGGACGAACTTGCCGCCGTTCTTCACGCACATGAGTGTGCACGACTTGTCGTCGCCCATGCCCTTCATGTGCTTCAGGCCACAGTGATTGTCGCTGATGAAGCCGACAAGCGTCCTTTCCTGCGCCGCTTTGTTGTTTGAGCTCTGCGCAATGCCCGACACGGTAACGACCGACGCCGCTCCGAAGACAAGCAGTATCAAAGCTAGTTTAAGTGAAAGGGTTCTCATCTCTCCTCCATTTCGTCAGTTGGTAACTTAAAGTTTGCAAACGCATCCTACTCATGGATTCTTCGGCGTCGCTGATGGGGCAGGCATACGGCGCGGCGCGCTCGAATGCCAGTGTACAATGCGCCATTGTCCGTCGCGCTGTTCCAAAACCGCAGTTCCCAGTCCGCCGCCATCCACGTGACGCGTTTTGCCTGGCTCGCCGACATCCGCTGAGATCGTGTACTTAAAAGTCGCCCACGCGGTCTTGCCCGCAAAGCAATGCATCACGTACGGCTGCTTCGCCATTGCTTTGAGCCAGTGCGAATGCGGCGCCCGCCGTGCTAGCTGCAAAAATGAGAAACGCCATCAACGCGTTGCGCAACTTACCGTGTGACATTCTTCATTCTCTCCTCCTCCTTAATGGCTTGGTGGTTTCTGGTCGCCACTCCTCCCGTGCATACCGTGCATGCTCATGTCCATTTTCCCTGGACGGACACGGAAGAACACTCGCCACGACACCGGGTGCTGGCCGTAAATTGAATCGAGAATTGCCGGCTTCGAATATGCGGTGAAATCGCCGCCGACGCCGAACGAAATCTTTTCCGGATTCCAGATGTCACGGACCCCGCCAAAGGTGAAAGCGCCGATGCGGAATGACGGATGAGGCTGTGTGATTCCGAGCCGCGAGCGGTCGACTGCGCGCAGTAACTCGTCCTTATCCACCAACTCCAGTCGCGTGTAGAGGTAGTTCTTGTCGAGAAAATTGATGGTAGATTCAGCCGTGTAGCCATTCAGATTGTGCAATTCGCCCGGGCTGCTGGTGTGATTGCGTCCCCAAATGAATGCAGCCGCCCAATTGCCGCGCTGGAAAGGCCTGTTGTATTGCACTGAAGCCGTGGCGCGTCGAATGTCGGTAGTTGGTTCCGACGCTTCGGGGCTCCGCAAGAAACCGTAACTGACTTGCATCGTCCAGTTCTTGTTGGGCATAAGGCTCAATCGCGCCGAGCGGGAGTTCCAGCGATGCGAATCAAAGTCGTATCGGTTCTCGTCCGGCTCACGGCCATTGAAGATCGAACCTTCCAGCTTGAACCAGCGATAAGTGAATCCGGTTGTCAACACTCCAAAACTGATGTGCGTCGAATCCTGCAAGTGGTGCGAAAGCGTCGCTGAAGGATTCTCCGAGGCCGACGTGCGATGCATGAATGCAACAGGGCCAAGGGCTGGCTCGCCCGGATAACCAAAATACGTGAACCAGGTTGCGCGTTCACCGAGCGGCAGCGTGTAAGTCGCCGACAACTCCATGAACAGATCATGCGGATGTTGACGATCGATCAGGGGCTGGCCTTTGTATGTCTCGCCGGTTTGAAACAGCAACGGCGAGCCTCCGGGGGGAAAAGTGAACGGCTCAACGCTGAACATGCCACGTAGTTGCACTGTTCCTTTGCCGAGTTTGTGATAGGCCATCGGCATGAACCAGTTCGCTGAATCGAATTTCGTCACACCACGCGGGCCGCCTTGATGATTGACGCCGGCGATCAAGTTGTAGTGAAACATCAGCAGCCAATCACCAGCTACCTTGTGGTACATGTGCATTGGCCCTGACGACGGCTGCCAGGAAGTTCCTGAACCCATTGCGCCCATCGACATTATGTTGGTATCGCTCGAGCCGACACGGATTCCCATGTCGTTGCCCGACATCACCATCAGCGAGCCCATGTTCATTGAGCCCATTCCCGGCATGTCTTCCATGCCTTTCATGCCGCCCATCGCACCTGGTGAGGGACTCGCCCCAGGCATCGGCATATTCATTTCCATCTTCTGCTGAGAAGAAGCTTGCGGATTTGGCGAAGCCATCGGCACCCGCATCCCCGGCATATTCGTTTGCGTTTGCGGCGGCGCCGATGGTGAAGCCTGTGGCATCTGCATTCCCGGCATATTCATTTGCGGCGACGCTTGCGGATTTGGCGAAACCGTGGGCGTCTGCATCCCAGGCATGTTCATTTGCATTTGCGGAGATGCCGAAGGTGAAGCTTGCGGCATCTGCATGCCGGGCATGTTCATTTGCATCGGCTGAGGCGAGGTCTGCGGCGTTGGTGTCGCTGAGCGCTTCGGCGATGATTTAGGAGAAGCCGGCATGTTCATTCCAGGCATGTTCCTCATTTGATGTTTTCTTGCGGATTTCTTCCTCCGCACCGTTTTTCTTTTCTTTCGAGGGGTCGCTTTGGACTTAGGTTTCGCCTTGCTCATCCCCGGCATTTTCGACATGTCATGTTGCGGATGCTGCGAATAGACTATCGATCCGCTCACGAGCAACGAAACAAACACGAGGCCGAACAGTTTGATTTTCAATTCACGCAGAGCTTTCATCATTGCTACCTTTGAACCAATCCTCGAAAAATAGTGAACACACTACTACCGTTAACAATCGAAATCGTTTCGCAGGCAGACTTCTAGATTAGAAAGACACAACAGCGCAGGTAGGTCTGGTCCTGATTAGGCAATCTCAGCGGATAAGCGCGAGGCGCCGGCTGAAATTTCGTGAGTGAGCGAGAAACTGAGTCGGTTTGCGCCAACGCGGAATCGTTCGCGTCGTTCGAATTCGCGCGGGAAGCGACAACGAAAGAACCACTCATCAACGGACAGCACGACATCGCGCCAGAAGGAGCGGATCCTTCGGGTAACGTAGCCAGGTCGAATCGGGTTGTAGATTGCGGTTGCGTGATCGGGCGTCGGGAAGGTGAAACAGCAGCCGTGGGCTTCGCATCGTGATGAAAAGGACAGCCGCTACTTTGAGCCGAGGCCGATGCATCGCTCAAGTCTGCCATTGCGGCGTGATCGCTAGTTGAATCAGCGCCCGTCATCTCCGTGCCGCGAGCATAAGTCACCAGCATACATCCTGTGCCGGCGCACCAGAGGATCAGCACAAACGCTAGCATTGAGCTTAGTCTTGCAACGGCTTTGCGATCGGATTTCACTGGCAAATTCTAAACCCCACTGGATCAGCTTGTCGAGCTGGTTTCGGCATCAGGTGCCGACTTTCTTCACATGCGGCGGCTCGTACTGCTCGCCGTACTCTGGATATTCAATGGTCACAATTTCGCCGGGTCGCGTGTTTTGAGTCAATAGACGTAACGCGTCGCGCAACACTTTCTTTTGCGAGTCGCGCATGCCGGGACGGCCCAGACTGTTTCCGATCTTGAACCCTTTGGGGTACAGCGCGCGTGGCGGCCGCATCTGTGCCGAGACTTCCGGGCTTACAGTGATCAGCACTGTGGGGATGCCTTTCATTTCGATTTCGCGTTGGACCGCGACGACCGTCCGGTGGCAGACGTTTGGTCAACCACCGGTGAGCACGACTGCGTCCGCGCGCGAGCCTTTGTCAATGTCGTTGGCAATTTCTCGGGCGGTGCCTTCGTACATGGCTTTCAACTGCATCGTGTAACCCATGTAGCCGATATGCTTCTTAGCAATGCCGCCGATAAAACCTTCGGCTTCGAGATCGCGAAGCACGTCAATGGGAAACACTACGTTGATGTCTTCGTCGGCGTCGGAGTGATCGTAGTGATGATGCGTAACCATCAACTGAGACGAGTCAACGTCAGGCGGGATTTCTCGATAGCCCAGGTCGCCAAGCTCATCGGCAATATTGAATGGCTCCTGATCTTTCAAGTGAACACCGCCGGCAGTCACAATCGCAATCGTGCTCTTTGACAATTCACGCTCGACGGGCGTGAAGGGAACGCATTTTCTCGAGATGGTCATAAGACAGATGTCAGAGGTCAGATATCAGATGTCAGACTGTCAAATACTAGGTTAATCGCGTCGGGTTACAAACTTGTCATAGAAGACTGCTAGTTTCGCAGTTTGTGCCTTCCGACTCTGTTCGCGACTTTGCGTGAAATGTATTCGTGATTCGCACTTCACGCAAAGGCGCAAAGCAGGAAAACGAAAATGTCAGACGCCGGATTCACCCTCCTCCGACATCTGACATTTGATCTCTGACTTCTGAGCTCTGGGCCTACAGCTTACGCAAAACTTCGAAAAGATCTTCGTTGTCCGGTTGATCGGAAATGTCGTGGATGTCTTTGTAGGCGAGCTTACCTTCCTTGTCCACGATAAAAAGCGCGCGTTCGGAAATTCCGTCCTTCTCGCGATATGCACCGTACGCCCTGGCCACTTCACCTTTGGGATGGAAGTCGCTCAACAAATCATACGTAAGTCCGCCGAGGCTCTTGGCCCAGGCGGTGTTGCACGGCACGCTGTCAACCGAAATGCCCAGCACCTGAGCATCATAGCCCTTGAAGCGTTGGAGGTCGGCCTCGTACGCGGGCATCTGCGCCGTTCAAACCGGCGTCCAGGCCAGCGGATAAAACGCCAGCACCACGTTGTTCTTGCCACGGAAATCCGAGAGCCGCACCTTCTTGTCTTTGACAAGATGACTCTTTAGCTCGAAATCCGGGGCCATGTCTCCAACTTCAGGCATGCGATAGAATTTCCTCCTCCAGGAAGATCACATCAAAAGCTTATTGTCGTACTTGATGACGTGAGATTAACTTGTTTCGATTGATCGTTCAAGGAGTGAATTGCGGCTTCGCCGCCGCACAGTGCGGTTAGATGCTTCACCCGCCCACACTACTTAGGGATGCAGCCTGCACAACCGGTCACTCAAACCGGAATGGAAGTTAGGTTAAGTTTGGCGTTCACGCAATCAGCCTGCGAAGCAGGCGCTAAGCATAAAGCCTTCTATGAAGCCGGGTCGTGTCAAGAGATGAGTTCGGGTTGATTGGTTCACCCTTCTATTCGAGTTTCCACGGACTGCTTGCGCTAGTCTTTAGTCGTGGTCTCATTCAACGGTG
>Ga0070706_100007070_pt1 | contig 10567 bp, 8 predicted proteins | sample KBSK5501metaG_FD_65476 | JGI IMG/M metagenome (GOLD analysis project Ga0070706, IMG submission 65476) | Corn, switchgrass and miscanthus rhizosphere microbial communities from Kellogg Biological Station, Michigan, USA - KBS K5-50-1 metaG | ecosystem: Host-associated > Plants > Roots >...
CCCCCGCGGGCTCGCGGACGACGAGCGCGTTGCCGATCCGCGCGCCGCCGAAGTCGTATCCGGCGAGCAGCTCGACGTAGCTGGCGAGCACCGCGAGAGGCGTGCCCACCTGCACCTTCCGAGCGAAGGCCAGCGGCGAGCCCATGTCGGCGCTGATCGTCGCGGCCACGGAGTCAGCGCGCGCCTCGAGCAGTTGCCTGACCGCGTCGAGCCGCTCAGCCCGCTCGGCCGCGGGGGTCGCGGCCCAGCCCGCGAACGCACCCTGGCCGCTGCGACCGCATCGTCAACGTCGGCCGGATGACCCGCGGGCACGCGGTCGATGACCGACTGGTCGGCGGGATTGACGACGTCGATGGCGCCAGGGTCGGCGGACGGTGACCATGTGCCGTTGATGTAGTTGCCGCGCATGCTCGCATTCTCGCCCACTCCGCTGGCCACACCCCCGCGAGCCCTCAGAAAGCAAGAACCACCTCGCAGGCCGACACGCGCCAATGGCCCAGAACTCCAGTAGCCACACGGCGCGGTCGTATTTCGTGATACAACGCTCTCGTCCGGCAACATCCCCTCCGACGGCTCCGGGTAATGATCGGAGAGCCTCGTGCGGCATTCCCGGCATCGGCGTCCCCACCGCGGCGGGAGGGCGGACGGGTACTCGCGCTCCGCGTGGCCGCCCGCCGGTGGCGGCCGGCCCGGGTCGCCCGCTCGCCGGGCGGTGCGGCTGTCCCTCGCGCTCGGCGGCTGCGTCGCCGCGCTCGGCACCGTAGTCGGGATGGTCGCGGCCGTGGTCGCGCTCGGCGACGGAGAGATGGCGAACCCGCTGTCGGCCGCGAACAGCGGCGGGTTCGATTCCGGCCTCTACCCGCTGACCAGCCAGCACGCAGGCTCAGGCGGCTTCGTCCTGGCCGCTGGGGTAACCCTGCACCGCTACAGCGGTCCGGGCGCGACACGCCCGAGGCTCCTGCGGATCAGGGTGCCAGGCCCCTGGGGGATTTATTGGAGCTTCAGCTGCCCGGCGGGCCGGCAGGGGACCTTCGCTGTGGAAGACGCGAGCGGCCATTCTCCCGGCGACCTGAAGGTCCGTACCTCGGGAAGGACGGGCCAGGGACACTGGTGGAATATCCCCGAGCCCGGGTACCGCGATCTGCTGGTTATCTCCGATTGTGCGTGGACAGCGCGCGTCGTGCTGCCGATCGTCGCCCATCATCCATCCGGGCTGGGCCACCGGCGCAAGCACGGACGCGCTCCCACGCCAGAGCCGAAGCGCACGCCGGGCCGCACGCCCACGACGTCGCCCAGGCCGACGCCGACGCGGAACCAGACGCCCAGTCCCTCGCCGAGCCCGCACCACAGCACGTCCCCTGGTCCGCGGCGCACTCGCACGCCCCGGCCGAAGCACACCCCGATACCGCACAGCACTCAATGAGCCGTGACGCGCCCACTGCACTGGTTTAGCTCCTTATTGTGCGCAGTAGCCATTCCTTTCCTTAAGCGCCCCGAAATCTGGAAACTCTACCAATCGGCTGCCCGGCGATAAATTGAATCGCAGCTTCTTTACCAGCAATAACAGCCATAATCCTTGGACAGCATTGAATTTCGTGATACAACCCTGCTCATTATGTGATCGCCTCAATAAGCAGCAGGAAGATCGCAGACCCAAGCCCGTTGCGGGCTAACCGATGGGAGAGCCTGGTGCTGCATCCCCACCTGCGAGGCCTGACATCCGGCACGCAAAGGGCCATTCGGCACCAGTTGACTGGTCTGCCAGGGGGCGGACCTGGCCTGCCCGGCGTGCACCGCGCGCTGCGCCTTGTCGTCGCGGCGGGCACGGCGACGGCGGGCGTGTGCCTCGTGGTCGGAATGACGGCATTAGTCGTGAAGTTCGGAGCCGTTGCGCCTCGTTCCGCCGCGGGGCCGGTCAAGGCACGTCAAACCGGCGACCTGACGGCGAGTCGTGAGACGCCCAGTCCCGCCCGCGCCCGACGGCACCTGATCCCCGGAGCCGTCATCGCCGCATATCACGGCGCAGCGCTCGCGCGCCGCGTCGAATTCCAGGTCAAGCTACCGGGCACCTGGGGCCTGGCCTGGGCGTTCAGCTGCCCGGACGGGCTACCGGGCAGTCTCCTCGTGACCGAGAACGACAGCACTGGCCATGACGATCCGGCGATTGAGGCGTCCGGCCCGGTCGGCCGTGGCATCAGCTGGACCGTCGGCAACCCGGGCCACCAGTCCATGCGCATCGTGTCCGGCTGCCCGTGGACCGTCCGTGTGTCCTGCCCCGGCAGGACGGCTGACGGCCCATCCCGATAGCGCGAGCCATGTCCCGCGGCCAGTTCCGCCCTAATCGAACGTCGGCGGCGCCGTCCTGCTCCGCTTCAGCTCGAAGAAGCCAGGCGTCTGCAGGCAGAGCAGCACCCCGTCCCACAGCTTGCCGGCCTCCTCGCCCCGCGGAATCGGCGTAAGGACCGGACCGAAGATCGAGGCCCCGCCGACCGAGATCACCGGCGTGCCCACCTCGACGCCGACCCGCTCGATGCCGTCGGCGTGCGACGCGCGCACGGCGTCGTCGTACTCGCTAGATTCCATCGCGTCGGCCAGGTCGGCGGGCAAGCCGACCTCGGCCAGCGCAGCCTCGATCGTCGCCCGGTTCCGCTCGGCCTTGTCATTGTGAAACCGCGTGCCGATCGCGGTGTACAAGGGGAGCACTACGTCGTACCCGAACTTCTGCTCGGCGGCCGCGCACACCCGCACGGGGCCCCATGCCTGCTTCAGCCGCTGCCTGTAGTCCTCGGGCAGCTCATCCCTGCCCTCGTTGAGCACGGCCAGGCTCATCACGTGCCATCGCGGCGCCACGGGGCGGACCTGCGCCACCTCCACCATCCACCGCGACGTTATCCACGCCCATGGACAGAGCGGGTCGAACCAAAAATCGACTTGAACTGGCGGCTGATCCGTCACAACATCTCCTTTGCCAGATCCACCAATGCGACGCCCGCCCCCGAGTGCTCACAACCCGCCCGGCCGCCGCGGCATTCCGCCACGATGGCGTGACATCATGCCAGGGATGTCCGGATACCCGAGCGGTCCGCGCGGCGGCCTGTCCGACGCGCGCTCCGGCTGACACTGAGCGAAGGAACCGACCGTGACAAGCAACCTCACCCGCGACGAAGCGGCCGGGCGCGCCAGGCTCCTGCACGTCGAGTCGTACCGGGTCGAGCTCGACCTGACAAGCGGCGAGATGACGTTCGGATCCGTGACGACCGTGCGCTTCGGGTGCCTGTCCCCCGGCGGCGCATCGTTCATCGACCTGACCGCACCGGAGGTCACCGAGATCAGCCTCAACGGGGAGGCCGTCGCGCCGTCTGCGTTCGACGGTGACCGCATCGCACTGCCGCGGCTCTCCGCCTCGAACGAGCTGACGGTGCAGGCCAAGTGCGCCTACTCGCGCAGCGGCGAGGGCCTGCACCGGTTCACCGACCCGGCCGACAAGGGCGTCTACCTGTACTCGGATCTGGAGACATTCGACGCGCACCGGATCTACGCGTGCTTCGACCAGCCGGACATGAAGGCGGCTTTCGAGTTCACGGTGCTCTGCCCGGACACCTGGCAGGTGATCTCGAACATGGCCGCTGGCGTCTCCGCTCGGCCAGCCGGTCCCGGGGTCGAGCGCTGGCACTTCCCGCCGACGCCGCCGATGTCGACCTACATCACGCACATATCCGCCGGGCCCTATCACGTCGAGCGGAGCGAGCACGACGGGATACCGTTGCGCATCTTCTGCCGCCAGTCGCTCGCCGAATACCTGGACCCCGACGAGATATTCGAGATCACCAGGCAGGGATTCGACTACTTCCATGCCGCGTTCGGCGTGCGCTACCCGTTCGGCAAGTACGACCAGCTCTTCGTGCCCGAGTACAAGGCGGGCGCGATGGAGAACGCCGGCGCGGTCACGTTCCTCGAGGATTACATCTTCCGGTCGCGAGTCACCGACGCTCAGCACGAGGAACGAGCCGAGACGATCCTGCACGAGATGGCGCACATGTGGTTCGGCGACCTGGTCACCATGCGGTGGTGGGACGACTTGTGGCTGAACGAGTCGTTCGCTACCTGGGCGAGTCTCGTCGCGCAGAGCGAGGCGACCCGCTGGCCGACCGCCTGGACCACCTTCAGCCAGGCCGCGAAGGCGTGGGCATATCGCCAGGATCAACTCCCGTCCACCCATCCGATCGCCGCTGACATCGCCGACATCGCCGCGGTCGAGGTGAACTTCGACGGCATCACCTATGCCAAGGGCGCCGCGGTCCTCAAGCAGCTGGTCGCCTACGTCGGCAGGGACAACTTCCTCGCCGGCGTGCGGGCGTACTTCGGCAGGCACGCGTGGGGCAACGCGACGCTGGCCGACTTGCTCGATGCGCTCGAGCAGGCATCAGGGCGAGACCTGGCGTCCTGGTCGAAAGCCTGGCTGGAAACCGCCGGGCTCAACACGCTGCGCGCTGAGTACCAGACCGCCGACGACGGCACGTTCGCCGAATTCGCCGTCGTGCAGAGCGCGCCCCAGTCGCATCCCGTGCTGCGGCCGCACCGGATCGCCATCGGGCTGTACGACCGCGGCGCTGATGGCCTGGTCAGGCGGCGCCGGATCGAGGCCGATGTGACCGGCGAGCGGACCGGGGTGGCTGAGCTGGCCGGCCTGGCAGTGCCCGACCTGGTGCTCGTGAACGACGACGACCTGACGTTCGCCAAGATCCGGCTCGACAAGCACTCACTAGGCACGCTGATCGGATCGATCGGCGAGTTCAGGCAGTCGCTTCCCGCCGCGCTGTGCTGGGCAGCCGCCTGGGACATGTGCCGCGACGCCGAGCTCGCGGCCAGGGAGTACGTCGCGCTCGCGCTCACTGGCGTCGGCTCGGTCGCCGAGGTCGCGACGCTCCAGGCGATCTTGCGCCAGGCCGTCGCCGCAGTGCGCAGGTTCGCCGATCCGCGGTGGCGGGCCGAAGGGCTGGCGAGGCTGGCCGGCGCGCTCCGCGGGCTGCTGCTCAGCGCCGGTCCGGGCTCAGACTTCCAGCTGGCCTTCGCCCAGGCGTTCGCGTCGGTCGCGACCTCGCCTGACGACCTCGGCCTGCTCGGTGCGCTGCTCGACGGATCGGTCACCATCGAGGGGCTGAACGTGGACACCGACCTGCGCTGGCTACTCCTGCACCGCCTGGTCAGCCGGGGGGCGGCCGGCCAGGACGCGATCGAGTCCGAGCACAACAGGGACAAGACCGATGCCGGCGATCGGCATGCGCTGCACTGCGAGGCGGCGCTGCCCAGCCCTGAGGCGAAGGAGGCGGCGTGGAACCTGATCGTGTCCGGCGAGCTGCCGAACGTCTCGTTCCGAGCCGCCCTCAGCGGCTTCTACTCCGGGGACCAAGACGAGCTGCTGGCCCGCTACGCTCCGAGGTTCTTCGAGGTCATCGGCGACATCTGGCGCGACTGGAGCACGGACATGGCGCAGTACTTCGCCGTGTACGGCTACCCGGCGACCGTCGTGACCCGGGAGGCGATCGACGCCGCCGCCGATTTCCTCGACACGGCCAGCCCGCCCCCGCCGCTGCGCCGGCTGCTCGCCGAGGGACGGGACGACGTCGTGCGGGCGCTGCGCTGCCGGACGCGCGACGCCCGGGCCGCGCAGGCGGGCTGAGGCCACGGCCGGTCAGCCCGGTGGGGAGAGCCGCGAGGCGGCGCCGACCACCGACCGCAGGAGCTGATTGTCCGCCAGGTCTTCGAGCAGCACCGCCCTGCCCTCGCCGTCGCAGAGCGGCACCCGCCAGTTGGGGTACTCGTCGACGGTGCCGGGAACGTTCTGCGTGCGGCGGTCACCGACGGCGTCGGCCAGTGAAACCCCGACCAGCCGGGCCGGGGTCAGCGCCAGGTAGCCGTACATCGCGACGGTGACCTCGTCTGCTACCAGGCGTCGACCGGGCACGCAGGGCGGCAGCAGGCCTTCCGCCGCCAGCGCGTCCAGCCAGGATGACAACCTCAGCTCCGAGGCCTTGCGTTCTGCCTGTGGATTTTCGAGCAGGCCAAGCCTGCTCCGGACGGTCACGTGGTCGCCTGAGACAAAGCCTGCGACCGGGGGGACATCGTGCGTGCCGGTGGTCGCCATGCAGCCGCGCCGCCAGTGCGGCGGCCGCAGCGGCGACCCATCACGCTCGCGGGCGAACCAGGCCATCCCCGTGCCGAGCACATGCTGCCCGGCCAGGTACCGCCTGATCCACGGGTCGACGGTGCCGAGATCCTCCCCGATCGCCAGCGCCCCCGCACTGGCCGCCTCGGCCGCAAGCGCGCCGACCGTCAGCCGGTGATCGTAGTGCACGTAGGCGCCCCGCTCTGGCGGCAGGCCTTCCGGTACCCACCAGAGCCTCATCAGGCCCATCACGTGATCAACTCGCAGGCCACCGCCGTGCCTGAAGGCCGCGGCGAGCAAGTCGGCAAGCGGCCTCGCGCCCGCCGCGGCGAGGCGCTGCGGGTGCCAGGGCTGCTGCGCCCAGTCCTGGCCGCGCTGGTTGAACCCGTCCGGCGGAGCGCCGACGCTGACCCCGCTGACCAGCATGTCCCGGTGCGCCCACGCGTCGGCGCCGCCCCGATGCACCCCGACGGCCAGATCGCCGATCACGCCGATGCTCATTCCCGCCGCGAGCGCAGCCTGGTGCGCCTGCGCCCGCTGCTCCTCAAGCAGCCATTGCAGCCACGCGTGAAACGCCGCTCGCTCAGCCAGCCGTCCTGACGCCGTCGCCCGCGCGGCACGGCCGGGATCCGCCAGTTCGCGCGGCCACGTGCGCCAGTCGGGTCCATGCCGCTCGGCGAGCGCACACCAGCTGGCCCAGGCGGCAAGCTCGGCGCCCTCGCGCTCGGCGAACCTGCGGTAGCTCCGCTCCCGCGGCTGGCTCGGCCCGACCTGCCAGATCGCCTCGAGCGCGTTCAGCTTCGCCGACCACACCCGATCCCTGTCGATCAGTTCCGGCGTGCTGCTCGCGGCCCGCAGCGGCCCGGCCAACTCGTCGATGTACTGGCGCTGTGCGGGCCGAAGCTGGTGATACTCGGCGACGTCCTCGATCCGCAGGTACAGCGGGCTCAGGTACCTGCGGCTCATCGGCAGGTATGGAGAGTTGCTGACCGGGACCACGGGCTCGGCCGCGTGCAGCGGGTTGATGAGGACGAAGTCCGCGCCGAGATCGGCCGCCGACCACCGGGCCAGATCGGCCAGGTCACGCAGGTCGCCGTGGCCCCAGGACCGGCGCGACCGCAGCGAGTAGAGCTGGACGCACAATCCCCAGCGGCGCCTGCGCGGCAGGCGGGGCTTGCTGGCTGGCCGCGCGGCGGGTGGTTGGCTCGCGGCGCGCTGATCCCGGCCGGGCGCATCGCCGAGCGCCTCGACGATCGCGCGCAGCGTGTCGGCCGGCACGCTCACCCGTTCCCGCCGCCAGTTCAGGTAGCTGGCCGACACGCCGAGCGCCTCGGCCCGGCTGATGAGCTCGCGGTCGGTCATGTTCTTCATGATGTCCTCGGGCGGCCGCGGCATGCCTGTCGCCCGGGACCCTCCGCCACGACCGGGGAAATTGGCTCGAGCCCGGCGGCTGCCGGCTGGCAGCATCGAGGCGTGAAAGCCGCGTTCGTGCCGGGAATCGAGCTTGCGCGAGGCTACTACCTCGAGGTCATCAGACCGCTGCTTGAAGGCTACTCGCCGGGGCTGCGGCACTCGGCCGCACTGATCGGCTCCGGCTCCGAGGTGCTCGGATTCGACACGCCCCGGTCGAGCGACCATAACTGGGGGCCGCGCTGCCAAGTCTTCATCGGCGCGGGCGACGGTGACAGGGCGGCAGAGATCGCCGCATTGCTGGCCGACCGGCTGCCCGCGACCTTCCTCGGCTGGCCGACCTGTTTCCCCGATGTCACGGCGCCCGATCTGGCGCCACGGCACTGGATCGAGGTCGCCGAACTCGGCCAGTGGCTGATCAGCAGGGTCGGGTTCGATCCGCGAGCCGGTGTCGGCCTGGTCGACTGGCTGGCTACGCCAACCCAGGCGCTTGCCGAGCTGACCGGCGGCGAGGTATTCAGCGACGGATTGGCCGCCGAGGGCGGCGCTGCCGCTTCTGGCGGCCTGCGCGCAGCACGGGCGTCGCTTGCCTGGTATCCCGACGACGTCTGGCGCTACGTGCTCGCCTGCCAGTGGCAGCGGATCAGCCAGGAGGAGCCGTTCCCCGGCCGGTGCGCTGAGGTCGGTGACGACCTTGGGTCGGTCGTCGTCACGCCCAGGCTAGCCAGGGACCTGATGCGTCTCGCCATGCTGATGCACCGGCGGTATCCGCCGTACAGCAAGTGGCTTGGCTCGGCATTCGGCCGCCTGCCAGGAACCGATGGCGGCCTGCACGGCAGGCTCACGGCGGCTCTGGCGGCGCCGGACTGGCCCGGCCGCGAGCGGAATCTATCCGCGGCTTACGAAGTGGCGGCGGCGATGCACAATGACCTCGGGCTGACCGAGCCGGTTGGGGCTTCTGTCCGGCCGTTTCACGACCGGCCTTTCCGAGTGATCGACGCCGGGCGTTTCGTTGTCGCCCTTATTGACTCGATCTCGGCGGAGCAGATCAGGCGCCTGCCGGCAACGGGCGCTGCCGACCAGTTCATCGACAGCACTGACGTGACAGGTGACCTGCCGCTGCTGCGGTCCGTCATCTCGGCCCGGCTTCTCGGCCCGGCTGCACAGTTATCTACAGCCGACGCAGCCACTGCGGTCGTTATCCCCAGCGGGAGATCGACACTACCGAACGGCCAGCCCTTCCGGCCAGGCTGAGTGGCATGACGTTCAAGCTTCCCGAAGATCTCGACCGTCTCGCGCAAATCCAGCACGGGATCCTGGCCGCGTCCCAGGCGCAGCGCGGCGGTCTGTCCGCCGCCTCGGTCAGGTCGTGCCTGCAAGCCGGGAGATGGCGCCAGCTCCATCGCGGCGTCTATGCCACCTTCACTGGTGAGCCGAACCGGGGCGCGATCCTCTGGGCCGTCGTGCTGCGAGCAGGACCCGGAGCGCTGCTGAGCCACTACACCGCCGCTGAGCTGCACTTGCTCATCGACAGACCCATCGGCCCCATTCACGTCACCATTCCTGACACCCGACGGATCGCTCCGATCCGCGGCGTCGTGCTTCATTACGGGAGCAGGGCGGATAAGGCGGCGCATTCGACCGCGCTGCCGCCCCGTACCAGGGTCGAGGAGACAGTGCTTGACCTGGCGCAGTCCGCGTCCAACGCCGAAGACGCGTGTGCCTGGATTGCCCGCGGACTCGGCCGAGAGCTGACGACTCAGGGCAGGCTCAGGGACGCGCTCGGCCAGAGACAGCGCGTGCACTTCCGCGAGCAGCTCGCAGAAATCCTCTCCCCCGAATGGGCGGGCATTCACTCGGCGCTCGAGTACCGGTACGTCAAATGGGTCGAGGTGCCTCACGGCCTGCCGCGAGGCACCCGGCAGGCGCGTGCCGTCTCCGCGGGAAGGCACGTGCGCCGGGACGTGCTCTATGACGGCTACGGCCTGACCGTGGAACTGGATGGCCGGGCCGCTCATCCTGGCGACAGCCGATGGAAGGACATCCGGCGAGACAACAATGCGCTCGTTGACGGCGTCAGGACGCTGCGGTTCGGCTGGGACGATCTTCGGGTCCGCCCTTGCCTGGTCGCCGACCAGGTCTACCGGGCGCTTCGCCTTTCCGGGCCCGTTACCGCGCGGCCATGCTCAGCCGTCTGCCCGGTCAGCAGGGAACGCGCCATCTAGCTGGCCCTGCCGATGCCGCCCGCACCAGCACCGGTCCGCCCGACGCCCGCGCCCCGGGCGGCGGCCGCCGCCGACGCCCGCGCCCTCAGCGGCGGCCGCCTTAGGTGTAGAGAAATTGATTAGATGTAGCGAAAGTGTGTCTATACGACTCGAAGTCTTCCCCTATGCAAGAAGTCTTCGGCTAACTACCCGACGCATTCCAGCATTCTTCACAAAACGGCCGTGGCCGAGCGGCGGGATCGGTAGGCGGCGACGTGGACGCGGTTGCCGCAGGTGCGGCTGTCGCAGAACCGCCTGGTCTGGTTCCTCGACAGGTCGATGAACATGGCGTCGCAGCGCGGCGAGGCACAGGTACGAATCCTGCTACCCGCCCCGGCGACGACGAGCTCGGCGAGGCCCATCGCGCTGTGCGCCGCGATCCTGTCGGCGAGCGGGGCGCTGGCCCTAGTGACGTGGACGTGCGGAGGACGGCCGTCGTGGCTGACGATCTGTGGGACGGCTCCGGTCTCGGCCAGTAGCGCGTTGAGTCCCGCTATCGCGGCGGCCGCGTCGCCTTTCTCGCAGGCGATCGCGACCGCGTCGAGCCTCGCTCGGAGCTGGCGAAGCCTGTGAACGTCGCTGGCGCGCGCCGCGCCGAGATTCTCGACCCGGTGGCGGCGGCCGAAGGCGACAATGTCGCCCAGCCGTGTCAGCCGCTCGTGATCTTCGCCGCCTTCACCCGCAGCTGCCGGGCTGCCCGCATCACCCGCAGCTGCCATGCCGCCCG
>Ga0070706_100007071_pt1 | contig 10567 bp, 6 predicted proteins | sample KBSK5501metaG_FD_65476 | JGI IMG/M metagenome (GOLD analysis project Ga0070706, IMG submission 65476) | Corn, switchgrass and miscanthus rhizosphere microbial communities from Kellogg Biological Station, Michigan, USA - KBS K5-50-1 metaG | ecosystem: Host-associated > Plants > Roots >...
TCGGCCCCTACGAGACGCCGCTGTTCGCGAAGAACGGCTGGCTGGAGAACCTGTCGACGAAGTTCATCGCGAAGACGCCGAGCTACGACGTCGGTGACCTGCTGCCGCCCATCGCGAAGTCCCTCTCCTACAAAGGCGGCCTGTACGCGGTGCCGTTCTACGGTGAGTCGTCGATGGTGTACTACCGCAAGGACCTGTTCGCGAAGGCCGGGCTCACCATGCCGGCGCACCCGACCTGGGCGCAGGTCCAGACCTTCGCGGCCAAGCTGAACCAGCCCGGCAAGGTGGCAGGAGTCTGCCTGCGCGGACTGGCGGGCTGGGGTGACAACATGGCCTCCCTCGACACGGTCGTCAATACCTTCGGCGGCCAGTGGTTCAACATGCAATGGCAGCCTCAGCTCACCTCTCCGGCGTTTGTGAACGCGACCAACTTCTACGTCAACCTGATCCGCAAGTACGGTGAGCCCGGTGCCGCCAACGACAGCTTCAATCAGCTGCTGACGCTGTACGGCCAGGGCAAGTGCGCGATGTGGTATGACGCGACGGTGGCGGCGACCTCCATCGCGGGCTCCTACCCGTCGATCGCCGCGAAGACCGGGTATGCGTTCGCGCCGGTGAATCTCACCAAGTCCTCCGGGTGGCTGTGGACGTGGGCGCTGGGCGTCCCGAAGGGCACCGCCAACGAGGCCGACGCGTGGAAGTTCGTGTCCTGGGCGACCTCGAAGACCTACGCTCACCTGGTCGCCGCCAAGTACGGCTGGTCCGCGGTCCCGCCCGGCACCAGGACCTCCCTCTACAACACCCCGCAGTACAAGAAGGCCGCCAAGGCGTTCGCCGGCATCACCCTGGCCTCGATCAACTCGACGGACCCGCTGCACCCGACCCTGCACCCGGCTCCCTATGTCGGCGTCCAGTACGTCGACATCCCCCAGTTCGAAAGCCTCGGTGTCCAGGTCGCCCAGCAGATCGCCGGTGCGATCGCCGGAACCGAGAGCGTGAGCCAGGCGCTGAAGACGAGCCAGTCCGATGCCGCCGCCTACACCCCGCAGCAACTGGCTGGCGGCTAGCGCGTGATGGGGCCCCGGGAGGGACCGATACCTGCCGGGGCCCTATCAGCGGCGGCACGTCATGAGGGGAGTTCCCTGTGACAGTACTCGAAGACCTCTCGGTACCTCCTCGCGACGCCGGGGTCCTGCCGCGGGCGGTGAGCCGCCGCGAGCGGTGGCTGCGCCGCCTCCCGCTGCTGCCCGCGCTGATCTACGTCGTGGTCGTCACCCAGATCCCGTTTGTTGTGACGCTGTGGTACAGCTTTCAGAGCTACTTCTGGAATAGCACCGCTCCTGCGCACTTCACCGGGCTGAGCAACTACACCACGGTTTTCACGAACGCGGCCTTCCGCGACTCGCTGGTGCGCTCGGTGGTGATGACCGCTACCGCGGTGATCGCCGCCATGATCCTCGGGGTGGCCCTCGCGCTGCTGCTGGACCGCAAGTTCCTCGGCCGTGGCGTGGTCCGGACGCTGATCATCACCCCGTTCCTGGTCATGCCGGCGGCGGCGGCGCTGGTGTGGGCGTACCCGATGCTGGACGCGAACTACGGGCTGCTGAACTATCTGCTGGCGCCGTTCGGCGTCAATCACGTGGCCTGGCTCAGCGTGCATGCGCTGGCCTCGGTGATCGTTGTCATGGTCTGGCAGTGGACGCCGTTCATGACGCTGATCGTGCTCGCGGGCCTGCAAAGCCAGCCGCCCGACACGCTGGAGGCGGCGAAGGTCGATGGTGCCGGGGCGCTCGCCACGTTCCGCGAGCTCACGTTCCCGCATCTGCGGCCCTACATCGAGCTGGGGATCCTGCTCGGCTCGATCTACCTGGTCAACACGTTCGACGCGGTCCGGCTGATGACCAACGGCGGCCCCGGGACCAACACCACTAACCTCCCCTTCTACCTGTACCAGCAGGTAAACAACGCCTTCGACATCGGGGGCGCGGCCGCGGCGGGCGTGGTCACCGTCATTCTCACGATCATCGTTGCCACGTTTGCGCTGCGGATGTTCGCCAGGGTCTTCCAGTTCGAGGAGGCACGAGGATGACCACATTGTCCCTGCGGGCCGGCCGGCGCGGGCTCCCTGCGTGGCCGCGGCGCGCGGGCTGGGCGGTCCTCGCGTGGGTGGTGGCGATCGCGTTCTTCCTGCCGGTGCTGTGGATGGTAATCACGGCGTTCAAGCCGGAGTCCGCCGCGGAAACCTGGCCGCCCAGGTTCCTGTTCACCCCGACGATGTCGGAATTCCGGCTGGCCGTCACGGGCATGGGCCCCTTCCTGGCTCACTCGGTGGCCGCGACGGTCGGCTCCACGATCCTGGTGCTGCTGCTGGGCATCCCCGCCGCCTACGCCCTGTCGGTGTATCCGGTCCCGCGCTGGCGCGACGGCCTCTTCTTCTTCATCTCCACCAAGATGCTGCCCATCGTGGCCGCGATCGGCCCCCTTTATGTCATCGCCCTGCACGCGCACCTGCTCGACAGCATCTGGGTACTGGTCATCCTCTACACCGCGATGAATCTGCCGCTCGCGATCTGGATGATCCGTTCCTTCATGCTGGAGGTGCCCGGCGAGCTGCTCGAGGCGGCGCGGCTGGACGGCGCGGGCCGCATCCGGGAGATCCGGAGCGTGATCATGCCCATCATCATGCCCGGGCTGGTGTCGACCGCGCTCATCTGCGTGATCTTCGCGTGGAACGAGCTCTTCCTCGCGATCAATCTGACGGTCACGAATGCCGCAACCATGCCCATGTTCCTGATTAGCTCCGTCCCCCAGGAAGGGCTGTTCATCGCGCACCTGTCGGCGGCGGCAACGATTGCCTCGGTTCCGGTGGTCCTCGTTGGCTGGACAGCCCAGCGCTCGCTGGTCCGCGGGCTGTCCATGGGAGCCATCAAGTGAGCGGGCCGCAGCTGGCCGCCTGGCTCCCGGCCCGCAGTGCCGCAACCGGCAGGCGCGCCCGCCGGCCGCGCGGATTCAGCCCCGCACGCAACGGAGGTCCCCGATGGCCAATGTGAAGTACATGTCGGCGACAAGGGTTTTCGGCAAGGGCGCGCCGCCCGCGGTCGACGCGCTCGACCTGGATGTCCGCGACGGCGAGTTCATGGTTCTGGTCGGGCCGTCCGGCTCGGGCAAGACCACCGCCCTGCGCATGCTAGCCGGGCTGGAGCCCATTGACAGCGGGCGGGTCGAGATCGGCGACCGGGACGTCACGCAGGTTCCGCCCAAGGACCGCGACATCGCGATGGTGTTCCAGAATTACGCTCTCTACCCGCAGAAGACCGTCGCGGAAAACATGGGCTTCGCGCTCAAGATGCAGCGGGTCCCCCGCGCTGACCGGGACCGCCGGGTGAGGGAAGCCGCCCGGCTGCTGGACCTAGACGACAAGCTGCTCGACCGCAAGCCCAAGCAGCTGTCCGGGGGCCAGCGGCAACGGGTGGCCATGGGACGGGCCATCGTGCGCGAGCCGAAGGTCTTCCTGATGGACGAGCCCCTGTCCAACCTTGACGCCAAGTTGCGCGTCCAGACCCGCAGCCAGATCGCGGAACTGCAACGCCGCCTCGGCATCACCACGGTCTACGTCACCCACGACCAGGTGGAGGCGATGACCATGGGCCACCGGGTGGCGGTGCTGCGGGAGGGGCGGTTGCAGCAATGCGACACGCCGCGCCAGCTGTATGACAACCCGGTGAACGAGTTCGTCGCCGGGTTCATCGGCTCGCCCGCGATGAACCTGCAGACAGTCCCGCTCACCGACGGCGGCGCCCGGCTGGCGGGCACGACGCTCCCCCTCCCGGCCGCCGCCCGTACCGCCGCCAAGCAGGCAGGCCTCAGCGAACTCGTCATCGGCATCCGCCCGGAACACCTGCACCTGGCGGACGGTTCCGGGGAGCTGCCCGGCGAGGTGCTGGTGGTAGAAGAACTCGGCGCCGACGCCCTGCTGCACGTGCGCCTGGCCGGCGGCGCGAACCCGGTCGTCGCGCGCGCCGAAGGGCGGAAGCCCCCGACCGCGGGACAAAAGGTAACCTTCCACGTCCAGCCGGATGACATCTTCGCGTTCCACCCGGTGACCGGCGCCCGCCTTGCGGGTTAACCCCCGGGCCCAGCCATGGTCACGGGGCACGCCAGCCGGCCGAAACCCCCGGTCCCGCCGCTGCGACCGATGGAAGACCCATGCGTGCCAGTGTGCTAGACCACCCTGGCGGCTTCCGGCTGGCCGGCCTACCGCACCACGGGCCACAGATCGTCGTCAGGGTGAGCTGATGCGGGATCTACGGCGAGGCGGTGAACCGGGTGCGCGGCGGCCAGGGGATCATATGCCACACCCGGCCGTGGTGACCAGGGCGGGCCCGCCGTGACCGGCCGGGCGCGCGCCCGCGGATGATCACTGTCACCGGCGAGGCGCTGATCGACCTCGTCATCGATCACGACGGCCGCGTCCTCGCGCAGCCGGGTGGCGGGCCGTTCAACACGGCCAGGACCATAGGCCGGCTGGGCCTGGCGCCCGCCTTCCTTGGCCGCCTGTCGGCCGACAGCTTCGGCCATCTGCTGCGGGCCAGGCTCGATCAGGACGGCGTAACGCTGGCGGTGCCGCAACTGGCCGACGCCCCCACCACCCTCGCCGCCGTGGACCTCGACGCGGCAGGAGCGCCCTGTTACCGCTTCTACCTGGCCGGCACCTCCTCGGCCGCCCTGGAGTATCCGGTGCTTTCGGCCGCGCTCCCGGAGAGCGTTACCGCCCTGCACGCCGGCAGCCTCGCCCTGGTGATGGAACCCGTCGCCACCAGCATCGAGCGCCTGATCGCCAGCGACGTGCCGCCGGACACGCTGGTGATGATCGATCCCAACTGGCGGCCAGAAGCGATCACCGACCAGCATGCGTACCGGGCCCGGCTCTCCCGCATCCTGCACCGCGCCGATGTGGTCAAGGTCAGCGTGGAAGACCTCGGCTACCTCTTCCCGGGCGCACCCGCCCGGACCGCGGCCGCCGCCCTGCTCGACCAGGGGCCCGAGCTTATCCTTATCACCGACGGTCCCCGCCCAGCCCGTGCTCTGCTGCCGCGACAGGAGGTGAGCGTCGACGTCCCCGCAGTGCAGGTCGTGGACACCATCGGCGCCGGAGACGCGTTCGGCGGGGCGTTCCTTGCCTGGTGGTCAGGCAACGAGCTCACCAGGCACGATCTTCACCGGCCCGGCCCGGTCCGCGAGGCGCTCCGGGCGGCCGCCGAGGTGGCGTCCCTGACGTGCACCCGGGCCGGGGCCGAACCGCCGTGGCTCACGGAAGTAACCGGACGGCCAGGGTGGCGCCCCGGCCCCGCTGTCAGGCGGCGGCAGCCGATGCGCTGACAACGGCCGCCGCCAGGGTCCTGCTATTCCGGTAGCGAGGCCGGCGCAGATCGTCAGCTCTAGCTCTGGGAGGCGTGGCATGCCCGGTCCTGTCCGGCCGCGGCCGCTGAACGCGCGGACGCTGGCGTACTGGCGCGGGCGGGTGCCGGCGCCGGCCTATGACCGTGGCCTGGTCACGCCGGGGGTGGTGCACGTCGGCGTGGGCGGTTTTCACCGCGCGCACCAGGCGATGTATCACGACCGGCTGATGAACGAGGGCAGGGCGCTGGACTGGGGCATCTGCGGTGCCGGGGTGCTGGCGGCGGACCGGAGGATGCAGCAGGCGCTGGACGCGCAGGACGGCCTATACACCCTTGTTCTCAAGCACGGCGACGGGAGGTATGAACCGCGGGTGATCGGGTCGGTGGTGCAGTACCTGTTCGCGCCCGATGACCCGGAGGCGGTGATCGAGAAGATGGCCGCGGAGCCGACCCGGATCGTGTCGCTGACGGTCACCGAGGGCGGGTACAACATCGGTGATGCCACCGGCGAGTTCGACGCGGCCAATCCGGGCGTGGCCCGCGATCTGGCACCCGGCGCGGTGCCGCGGACGACGTTCGGCCTGATCACCGAGGCGCTGCGGCGCCGCCGGGACCGCGGCCTGGCGCCCTTCACGGTCATGTCGTGTGACAACCTGCCGGGCAACGGTCACCTAGCCAGGCGGGCGTTCACCGCGTTCGCCCGGCTGCGGGACCCCGGACTCGGCGACTGGGTCGAGCGCGAGGTGGGCTTCCCCGATTCCATGGTCGACCGCATCACCCCGGCGACCACCGACGCCGACCGGGCCGAGATCGCCGGGCGGTTCGGGATCGACGACCGGTGGCCGGTCGTGTGCGAGCCCTACGCGCAGTGGGTGCTCCAGGACGCCTTCACCGCCGGGCGGCCGCCGTATGAGAAGGCCGGGGTGCAGGTCGTCGGCGACGTCGAGCCGTATGAGCTGATGAAGCTGCGGCTGCTCAACGCCAGCCACCAGGCCATGTGCTACTTCGCCTACCTGTCCGGCTACAGGCTGGTGCACCAGGCCGCCCGCGATCCTGTGTTCAGCGCCTTCCTGCTCGGCTACATGGACCAGGAGGCCACCCCGACCCTGCCCCCCGTGCCGGGGGTGGACCTCGGCGAGTACAAGCACACGCTGATCGAGCGCTTCTCCAACCCGCAGGTCCGCGACACCATCGCCCGGCTATGCGCGGAAAGCTCGGACCGGATCCCCAAATGGCTGCTGCCGGTGATCCGCCAGCAGCTCGCCGCCGGCGGCCAGATCAGGCACTCCGCCGCGGTGGTGGCAAGCTGGGCGCGCTACGCCGAGGGCGTCGACGAGCAGGGCCAGCCGATCGAGGTGGTCGACCGGCTCGCCGGCACCCTCACCCCCCTCGCCCGGCGCCAGCGCGAAGACCCCTGCGCGTTCATCGCCAACCGTGACATATTCGGGGACCTGGCCAGCCACCAGCGCTTCGTCACCGCCTACCGGTCCACGCTGGCCTCGTTGCACCAGCACGGCGCACGAGCCACCCTGCAATCACTGGTCCGACGATGACACCTCACCCCGGCGCGGCGGCCCGGATCATTGAGGTGCCACCAGTTACCCGGGCTGAACCGTCTGACAGGCTTGAAACGCATCGAGCCGGCATACGAAGCATCTGGCGTCCCGGTGCGGGGCTGACTGAGGGGAAGCACGATGAGCGAGGACTTCGAGTCTAGTGGCGGAAATGCCGCGGCGCTTTTCACGCTCAAGCTGCACCACGGCGAAGGTATGGTGCTGCTCGGAACGGACTGGAAGGAAGGCCAGCCTGCCGGCAATTCCTCGTCAGTCCGGGCAGATTCCCTGGTGGTCCGAGGACTATACCAATCCCCAGAAGATCCGGGATCGGGTTCTTTTTCCTGATATGCGGGGTGGTGGGTGAATCCGGAGCGCACCGTCCTTGTGGCGCAACGCGTGCCAGCCCGGTGTTCCCGGCATCTACCGCGACAGGGACAGTCCGGACTAGGCTTACGCCGGATGCGGCCCGGTTTGTCCATCGCACGCAGGAGCGTGCAGCTATGGAGAGGCGTGAAAATGCGTCGACTTGCCTTGCTATTCGCGGCGATGACGGTTGTCGTCTTCGCGGCGGCTCCTGCGCTTGCCGCGAGCAGTTCCACCCATAACAACGCGGGAGAGGAGAGCCAGGCCGCGGCCGAAGCCACCACCTGGTTCACGTCACAGCGGCTCGCGCCCAACGGGGCGATCGATCCGAACGCGTTCGCGGCCGGGGCGGCCCAGGCTGCGTTGCTCCCGAGTGTGGGCGGCGCCTGGACCGAGCGGACGAATCTGGCCGGCGCCGACGGTACCGATTTCTCAGATTCGCCGCAGTACGTCGACCCGACGAGCAACTTCAGCAACTCGGGTGCGGGCGACCGCTGGGTCTCCGGCCGGATGACGGCACTCGCCTCCGCGCCGGATGGGTCGCTGTTCGCGGGCGCCGCCGACGGCGGGGTCTGGAAGTCAACCGACGGCGGTCAGCACTGGACGCCGCTGACGGACACGCAGGACACGCTGTCGATCGGGGCGCTGCTCGTGACCAGCTCAGGCCGTGGCTACACGGTCTACGCCGGCACGGGCGAGGCCAACACCAGCTCGGACAGCTACGCCGGCGTCGGCGTGATCGCCTCTACAGACGGCGGCTCGACCTGGCACCGGGTCGGCGGATCGGAGCTGAACGGCGCTTTGATCTTCCGCCTGGCGCAGAACGGCACGACGCTGCTCGCCGCGACGTCGCACGGGCTTTACAGCTTCAACACCTCATCAAGCACCAACTGGACTGCGGTGCTGCAGCCCGCGGGTCCGCCGAGCGACGGCAAGAACTTCAACCTGGTGGTCGGCAACATGATCACCGACGTGGTAGTCAGGCCTGGCACGAACGGCAGCCAGGTGGTGGCCGTCGCCGGCTGGCGCGGCGGCTCGCCGACCAACGGCCTTTACGTCTCGAACGACGGCGGAGCGCACTTCAGCTACCTCGCCAACCCGCAGGGGTGGGTCCCGGCGAAGGCCGAGGGCAGAACGACGCTTGCTTACTCCGCGGCAGGAGACCGGGCTTACGCGATCGTGCAGAGCCCTTACCTGCTGAACGTCGGCACCAACGGGCACACGCTGCTGCAGGGCGTCTACGCGTCGAACAACGGTGACCCGAATGGTCCGTGGACCAAGATCGCCGACGCCAGCAAGCTCGCGTCGAGCGGCTCGGCGCAGTTCATACCGCGCATCGGCACCGGATACCAGCCCGGCATCCAGGCCTGGTACAACCAGTTCCTCGCGGTCGATCCCGCCAACAAAGACCATCTCTACCTCGGTCTGGAGGAGGTCTACGAAACGCAGAACGGCGGGGCCAACTGGAACACCATCGCGCCGTACTGGAACTTCGGTTTCAAGTGCTTCTCCTATGCCCCCTTCGAGGGCACCTGTGACCACAACCAGGCGCACTCGGACCAGCACGCCGCCATCATCACCGGCGGCAAGCTCTACATCGGCAACGACGGAGGCGTCTACGCCCGCGCGCTGACCGATCACGCGACCGGCGACTGGACGAACCTGAACGCGCACATGGACGCGCTGCAGTATTACGGCGCGCAGGGCAGCGGTGACTCGATCATCTATGGCGGCATGCAGGACAACGGGAGCGCCAAGGTCTTCCCCACGCCGACATCAGTGCTCGACGACCGCGGCAAGCCCGTCAACGTCAGCTCCGTTCAGGTGTTCGGCGGCGACGGCGGCTACACGCTCGTCGACCCGACCAACTCGAGCAACGTGATCACCGAATACGTGGGCCTGACCGCTTTGAAATCCACCGACGGCGGGGCCAACTGGCACCTCATCGTGCCGCCGGATCCTGACCCGCGCTTCATCGCTCCGATCGCCATGGACCGCACCAACCCAAGCCATCTGGTGGCGGGCGGGGCGATCGTGTGGAACTCAGAGGCCGGCATCGCGGGCACGACTTCCGGGACGGGCGCCTCGACGGACTGGCAGAACATCTTCGACGTCCGCAACGCGCTGGGCGGAAATGCGGCATCTGAGGTGACCGCGCTCGACGCGGTGACGATCGGCGGGACGCAGTACGTGGCCGCCGCGTGGTGCGGTGCCTGCAACGCGAGCTTCCCTGGCGGCGGCGGTTTCCACGCCGGCATCGTGATGCTCAGCAACAGCGGTGGCAGCTGGCACGCAACGGCACAGGTGTGCACCGGCGGCGGGACGTGCGCGTCGTCGGGGCTTCCGAACCGCTACATCAGCGGAGTCAAGATCGACACCGCAAACCCGAGCCACGCCTACCTGTCGCTGTCCGGTTACTCCCGCAAGTGGATGATCGGCCCTGACGACCCTGGCGTTGGCCACGTGTTTGAAACCTCGACCGGAGGCACCAGCTGGACCGACATCTCGGGCAACCTGCCGGACGCGCCGATGGACGACATCGTTTTCGAGAACGGCAACCTCGTCGTAGCGTCCGACTTCGGCGTATTCACGTCTTCCGATGACGGCAGCACGTGGAGCAGGCTCGGCACGAACCTTCCGAACGTAGTGGTCGACCAGCTCACGGTCGATCCCAACGGCACGATCGTCGCTGCGACGCACGGTCGCGGGATCTGGACGATCGCCGCTCCGTAACCAACCCGACGAGGCCGCCGCCTGGCGCGGGCGCGAGCCGATCACGCGCAGGGCACCCGGCGGTCAGCGCTGACGCGCCTGGCCGGCTAGCCGACGATCAGCGAGGCCGGGGCACGCGCCGGCCCAATGACCGCGACGGCCGGGCGGGCGGCTCCCGGGCGCCAGGACGCGACCTGTACCTTCGTCGTGAAGCTCAGCTCGGCGACCAGGCTGTCGCCGCCGCCCGGCCAGCCGAAGCCGTTCAGCGCATCGCTGCTGATCTGGCTGCCTGGCACGACCGTCAGGCGGCCGCTTGCGACGGGCGCCACTTCGAGCTGCGTCGGCAACTCGCCGCTGTCCCCGCCAGGGCTGAGGCTCACCTGGACCGCGAGGAACCCCCCGTCTGGGCTGAACGCGCCCGTGGCCACCGAACTCCCCGCTGGCAGCCGGATCACGGTGTCCCGGCCCGTCGCCAGGTCAAGCACGTGCACCCGGCAGCGCGGTGCACATCGCGGCGCCCAGGCGATCGCGCTCGCG
>Ga0070706_100007072_pt1 | contig 10566 bp, 10 predicted proteins | sample KBSK5501metaG_FD_65476 | JGI IMG/M metagenome (GOLD analysis project Ga0070706, IMG submission 65476) | Corn, switchgrass and miscanthus rhizosphere microbial communities from Kellogg Biological Station, Michigan, USA - KBS K5-50-1 metaG | ecosystem: Host-associated > Plants > Roots >...
GTCTCGCTCTACGGCGAGGTCCAGAAGGAAGTCATCGGGGCGACGCTGGCGAACGACTTCGGCCTCGGCGTCAGCTTCCGCGAGACGACGACCATCTGTATCGAACGGCTCACCGGCACCGGTGCGGCTGTCGAGCGACTGCGCGAGGCGCCCAATCCCTTCCTCGCCACGGTTGGGCTGCGCATCGGACCGGCCGCTATCGGCTCAGGCGTGCAGTTTCAGCGCGAGGCGGAGCTGGGCTCCATGCCACTCGCGTTCTTCCGGGCCGTCGAGGACACCGTGCGGGAGACGCTGCAGCAAGGCATCTACGGATGGGAGGTAACCGACTGCACGGTCGCGATGACGCACTCCGGCTACCTGGGACGGCATAGTCTCGGCCACCAGCGCTTCAACAAGAGCATGTCGAGCACGGGCGAGGACTTCCGCAAACTGACACCACTTGTCCTGATGAGCGCGCTGCGGCAGGCCAGGACCGTCGTCTGCGAGCCGATCCACCGTTTCCGCTTGGACGCACCGGCCGACACGCTCGGGCCGCTCCTGTCGGCGCTGACCCAGCTGCACGCCGTCCCGCAAACACAGGTGACCGACGGCGCCTCGTCGACGCTGATAGGCGACATTCCGGCGGCCCGAGTGCACGAGCTGCGGCAGCAACTGCCGACGCTGACGCGCGGCGAAGGCGTCGTGGAGTGCGCCTTCGACCGCTACGAACCCGTGAGCGGCATGATCCCGACCCGGCCACGCTCGGACTGCAACCCCCTCGACCGCGACGAATACCTGCGGCGTGTCGCACGAAACGCGAGCCTGCCCACCTCACTGTCACGCGAGTGACTCTTGTCGCGATGTGGCTACCCGGCGGCGGGAGACGGGACGGTGACTGCCTGCAAGAGCCTGCGCAGAGCAGGCAAGTCACCGGCGACGGCGACGCTCCCGCCGGACACGGCGGCGTCGAGTGCGGCCGGGTCGTCGAGCAGTGCGTTGAGCGTCTCGGGGTCTGTGCGGAGGGAGGCATCTGCCCTGGCCGGTTCGCCGGGCTCGACTGACACCTGACCGGACGCCGCCCGGATGGTCCATACGCGGTCGTCAAGCTCGAAACGATAGATAGTCGAGGGCGCCTCGGGGTCAGGATGCCCGCAAGTTCGCAGGAAGAGCAGGACCGAAGTGGCGCTGAGCGTGGTCGGCGCGGGCGGGAGCGGGACGCGGACACCCCAGCTGCCCAGAGCAAGCACGATCGGCTCCAGCTCCCGTCCCGATTCAGTCAGCTCATATACCCATGAGGCGGCCGGGGGCGCTAGTTTGCGGCGGCGGACCACGCCGCGGCCTTCTAGCTCGCGAAGGCGGTCGGCGACCAAGTTCGAGCTCGCGCTGGCCAGGGCGCGGCGCAGGTCGGAGAAGCGTTGCGGCCCAAGGAGCAATTCGCGCACGACGAGCAGGGCCCACCGTTCCCCGACAACATCCAGGGCGCGGGCTATCCCGCAGGCGTCTCCGTAGCTACGGCTCGTTGGCATGATCGCCCCATTCTGGTTGTGATGCTAATATACAACTAAATAGTTGCTTTTAACAACTTAACTCGTTAGTGTGGTTGGCATCCAGTCAGGGCGGGCCCTACGAGCGGGTTCGCGACGGTCAGCACGGTCGGCCGCGCGCTGTCAGCGTGGAAAGGAGCAACCATGGGCCAGCCAGTTGTGCACTTCGAGATCATCGGGAAAGACCCGGCGAGGCTCCGTGGCTACTACAGCGACCTGTTCGGGTGGGAGTTCGACACGAGCAGCCCCGTTTCAGAAGCGGTCTCGGAGCCGGGCAACTACGGGTTCGTGGACCACAACACGACCAGCGAGGGGGTTGGGATCCCGGGCGGCGTCGGCGGAGGCACGGGCTACGACGGCCACGTCATCTTCTATGTCGGCGTCCCCGACGTAGAAGCCGCGCTTCAGAAAGCTGAGAGCCTCGGGGGAACGCGCCGCATGGGCCCGGCCCGGGCCCCGACAGGCCTCGTGGTCGGCCACTTCACAGACCCTGAGGGTCATATGATCGGCGTCGCCGGGACGGCGTAGCCGTCGGCGCCTGCCGAGACAAGAGCGCCGGCGATCGCAGGCCGTCGTGCGTGGCCACCCGCCCGCGTCAATCTGGCCTTACCCACGTTCGGGGCCGATCAGTGCCGAATGCGATCCTCGGCCCGCTGGAACGTCGGGCATGTCCATGGTCTAGACCGTTGCCGAGCGTTACTCTGACCTTAAGTGACACGGGGGCGCGTGTCGGTTAATGCCGGAAACCGGTGGGTCATGGGATTCGTCGCCGCCAAAGGCACCGGCGGCCTTCATCATCAATGACAGGACCGGGGGAGTCTGATCCGGATGCGGTCGCAATCAGTAGTTGGGTGAGGGACAGTTGAACGCCGTACACCGAGGGCAGGCGGCCGAGGCCGGGCGACGGCTCGCTGTGGCGGACCGGGCGGGGCTCGCGGGCGTGCTCACGGTCTTCCAGACACCGTTCGATGACTATGGCCGAATTGACCACCCGACGATGGAGAAGCTCTTCGGGTGGCTATTCGCTAACGGGGCCGACGGCGTCGTTTTCGCGATGGTGTCCGAGATACTCCGGCTGTCGTCGGAGGAACGTGACGAGGTGGCCACGATGGCGTGCCGGCTCTCGCGCGGCCACGGTGCCTGCGTCATCAGCGTCGGCGCCGAGTCGGCCAACACCGCCCTCCGCCACGCACGGCACGCTGAGGACGCGGGCGCGGACGCGGTGATGGCCACTCCGCCGATGCTGCACGCCGTAGCTGACGACGAACTGCTGCGCTACTTCACGACCATCGCGGCCAGCGTCGACATCCCGCTGGTCGTCCAGGATGCGAGCGGGTACGTCGGCCCTCCGCTGTCCGTCGCGCTACAGGCGCGGCTCTATCGCGAACTCGGCGACAGGGTGATGTTCAAGCCCGAGGCACCGCCAGTTGGCCCGCGACTGACACGACTGCTTGACGCTACCGACGGCCGGGCCAGGGTCTTCGAGGGCACCGGCGGGCTGTACCTGATCGACAGCTTCCGCCGCGGCGCGATCGGCACCATGCCGGCGGGCGACGTGGTGTGGGCGCTGTCGGCCCTATGGCGTGCCCTTCGCCACGGTGACTTCGCCCTGGCCTACCGCATCGCCGGGCCGCTGGCCCTCCTGATGTCGCTGCAGACGAGCCTGGACAGCTTCGTTGCCGTCGAGAAACACCTGCTGGTCCGCCAGGGCGTCTTCCCGTCGAGCACCATGCGAGGGCCGGTCGGGGATGTCCTTGACCAGCCAGGTCGCGAAGAAGCCAACCGCCTGATGGACCTGCTCCGCGCGACCGTCGATCACGCCTGACCCCCCCGGCGGCTGCTGACCCGCGGGCGCGATCCGGAGATGGTTGCCTAGTCTCATGGAAATTACCGAGGAGACGCTTGCCGCGCTGCGCCAGGCCAGCACGGCCACGCTTCAGACGCAACTGTTCGCCCGCGGGCTGCGCAACACATTCCTGTTCGGCCTGCGCCCGCTCAACCCGGAGGCGGCCCGGTTCGCCGCCGAGGCGTTCACGCTCCGGTACATCCCGGCCCGCGAAGATCTCGACGTGCTCGAAGTCTTCCGCGACCCCAGGCACCCGCAGCGGCATGCCATCGAGTCGGTGGAGCCGGGCCAGGTGCTGGTCATGGACTGCCGCGGCGACGCCCGCGCCGCCAGTGCCGGGCACATCCTGACCACCAGGCTGCTGCGACGGGGGGCCGCGGCGCTCGTCACCGACGGCTCGGTGCGCGACTCGCCGGCGATCCGGCGGATGGAGTTTCCGGTGTTCACGTCCGCGGTGTCGGCCACCACCAACCTCGTGCTGCACCATGCGGTCGACGTCCAGGTGCCCATCGGGTGCGCGGGCGTCGCCGTTTTCCCCGGAGACATCCTGGTCGGGGACGAAGAGGGCGTCGTCGTCATCCCGCGCATGCTGGCCGGGCAGATCGCCGGGCCAGCGGCCGAGCAGGAGCGACTGGAGCGCTTCATCCTGGGCCGGGTCCGGGACGGCGCGGCCCTGCCGGGCACCTATCCGCCGGACGCCGCGACGCGTGCCGCGTTCCACGCGTCCCATGAGCACCCGGCTGGCTCTGGTTCCGATCAGGCGGGTACTGGGGGAGATCGATCGACATAGTCCTATTCCGGTGCGGTGATCGGGACGGTGGTCAGTACCGGGAAGTCGTCTAGCACCTTCGCGATTGCCTCGGCGCGGGGAGCACGCTCCCGCCCACTTGTTCGTCCCCTGGTTCTACCTAGCCGCGCCGGGTGCCGTGACGTCCGGGATCTCTGACGGCAGCCGGTCAGCCCGGTGAGTGAGGGGAACTGGCGGGCGGAAGGCGGCGAAGGGGTTGGTGATCACCAGGGTCCGGGCCGCGAACCGGTAGAGCGTGGCCGGCCTGCCGCCCAGTGATGTCGGCCGGAGGGCCGCGGGCGTGGCCTCGATGACAGCCCGGCGGGCCAGTATCCGCTGCAGGTTGGTGGCCGAGACCGGGTGGCCGAGCGCGGCGGCGTAGATGTCCCGCAGCTGGGCGATCGTGAAGGTCTCGGGGGCCAGGGCGAAGCCGATGTTGGTGTACGACAGCTTGGCCCGCAGTCTTTCCCGGGCCGATCCGATGATCGACCCGTGGTCGAACGCGGTCGGCGGAAGGTCACCGGCGGGATGCCACGCCGTGTCGGCGGGGATACGCGGCTCGGCGTCGGTGGCCACCAGCGCGAGGTAGGCCGTGGCGAGGACGCGGCCCCGGGGATCCCGCCCGGGGTCGCTGCGGGTTTCCAGCTGCTCGAGATGGGCGATTTCGGCCAGGTCGACCTTGGTGGCCAGGTGGCGTCCTGTGGACGTGCCGAGCCTCTCGCTCGCGCCGAGGGGTCCGCCGGGCAAGGACCACCGTCCCTCGAACGGTGGCTCGCCCCGCCGCCAGAGCAGGACATCCAGGCTGGTCCCGCGGACCTGGAGGACCACCGCAAGCACCTCATGGCGGAACGGCTCGCCCCGGCTGTTGTCTGCGCCCGCGCCAGCCTCATGGCGGAACGGCTCGCCTCGGCTGTTGTCTGCGCCCGCGCCAGCCTCATGGCGGAACGGCTCGCCTCGGCTGTTGTCTGCGCCCGCGCCAGCCTCATGGCGGAACGGCTCGTCCCGGCTGTTGTCTGCGCCCGCGCCAGCCTCATAGCGGAACGGCTCGTCCCGGCTGTTGTCTGCGGCGGCGCCAGCCTCCGGCTGATGTCCTGGCACGTTCGCATGATACTGTGCCACTCAGAGGTTTTCGACTATTAGGCGAAAACCGAGGTTGGGTGACGGGAGCAGCTGATGACCAGCAGCGTGGCCAGCGATTACCCGGTCGGCGGGGACTGGGCGGCGCAGATCCGGCGGCTCGCGGCGCAGCGCGATGCCGTGATCCTCGCGCACAACTACCAAGCTCCGGAGATCCAGGATGTCGCCGATCACGTCGGCGACTCACTCGCCTTGTCCCGGCTGGCGGCGGCGAGCACGGCGAGCGTCATCGTGTTCGCCGGGGTGTACTTCATGGCGGAGACGGCCAAGATCCTCGCGCCCGGGCGGACGGTGCTGATCCCGGACTCGCGGGCGGGCTGCTCGCTGGCCGAGAGCATCACTGCGCAGCAGTTGCGGGCGTGGAAGGCTGAGCACCCCGGAGCTGCGGTCGTCGCGTACGTCAACACCAGCGCCGAGGTCAAGGCGGAATCCGATATGTGCTGCACTTCGGCCAACGCGGTGCAGATCGTGGAGTCCCTCCCGGCGGGCCAGGAGGTCCTGTTCCTGCCCGACCAGTTCCTCGGCGCTCACGTGCGCCGGGCCACCGGCCGCGCCAACATGCATGTATGGCTCGGCGAATGCCACGTGCACGCTGGCAGCAGCCCGGCCGACCTGCGCCGCAAGGCGGCCGCCGAGCCCCAGGCGGAGTTGTTCATCCATCCCGAGTGCGGGTGCTCGACCGCGGCGCTGTGGCAGGCGGGCGTGGGTGACTTGCCGGCCGGCCGGACCAGGGTGCTGTCCACCGGGGGGATGCTGGAGGCCGCCCGCACCACCACGGCGCCTGCCGTGCTAGTGGCCACGGAGACCGGCATGCTGCATCAGCTGCGCCGGGCCAATCCCGCGGTGCGGTGGGAGCCGGTCAATCCGGGCGCCGTGTGCCGGTACATGAAGATGACGACCCCGGCGGCCCTACTGCGGTGTCTGCGCGAAGGCGTGGAGGAGGTGCACGTCGCGCCGGACGTGGCGGGCCGGGCCCGCCATGCCGTGGAGGCGATGATCGCTGTCGGGTCGCCGTCGGCAGCGGGAGACACGGAGTGAGCGCCCCGGAGGCGAGCGGGGAACAGGACATGAGCGAGCTGGAGGGGCGCGGCGTTGCCTGGACTGAGGAGCGAGGAACGAGCGACGAGGGAAGGCGACGCCCCAAAGCGCCCCGGAGGCGAGCGGGGAACACAGCGTGAGCGAGGCGCCCCTCCGCTACCTGCCCAGGCCGGCGCCGCTGTGGGAGCGGGATGCCGATGTCGTGGTGGTGGGCTCGGGAGCAGCGGGGATGAGCGCCGCCCTGGCGGCAGCCGGTCACGGCCGGCGGGTGTTGCTGGTCAGCAAGGAGGATCTGGGCGGGGGTGCGACCCCGCTGGCCCAGGGCGGCCTGGCCGCCGCGATCGGCCTCTGCGACAGCGCGGCGGCGCACCAGCGGGACACGCTGGATGCGGGCTCCGGGTTGTGTGACCCGGACGCCGTGGCGACGCTGGTGTCCGAAGCCCCCGGCGAGATCACCCGGCTGACCGGGCTGGGTGCCCGGCTGGAGCGCACCGCGCTCCACCTGGAGGGAGGGCACAGCCGTAACCGGATCGTGCACGCCGGAGGTGATGCGGCCGGCGCCGAGGTGCACCGGGTCTTGCGGGCTGCCCTGCTCGCCAGCTCCGTCGAGGTACTCACCCGGGGCGTCGGCCTGGAGGCGCTGACCGACGAGGGGGGTTCGGTCGGCGGGCTATTCGCCGGGAGAGCTGACGGGGATGGCGGGGCGCTGCACCCAGGACGGGTGACGGCGCGGGCTGTTGTCATCGCCACCGGCGGCTTCGGCCAGGCGTTCGCGACGACCACCAACCCGGCCGGGCTGACCGGCGACGGCCTGGCGCTGGCGGCCCGCGCCGGAGCCGAACTGCGGGACGTTGAGTTCGTGCAGTTCCACCCGACGGTGCTGTGGCAGGACGCGGCCTGCGGGCAGCGCCCCCTGATCACCGAGGCCCTGCGCGGGGCCGGGGCGGTGCTGGTGGACCTGGCCGGCCGCCCCGTGATGGCCGGGCTTCATCCGCTCGGTGACCTGGCCCCTCGCGACATCGTGTCGGCGGCCATGCACCAGCGCATGAACCTCGGCGATGGCCCGGCCGGTCACCTGTGGCTTGACGCCACCGCGCTCGGCCGCCGGGTCCTGGAGAAGGACTTCCCCACGGTGACCGCGATGTGCCGGGCGCGGGGGATCGACCCGGTCACCGAGCCCATCCCGGTTGCGCCCGGCGCTCACTACGCCTGCGGCGGCATCCGGGCCGACATGGACGGGCGGACCTCGGTCGCGGGCCTCTATGCCGTCGGGGAAGCCGCGTCGACCGGGGTGCATGGCGCTAATCGCCTGGCCTCCAACTCCTTGACCGAGTCCCTGATCGCGGGGCGGCGCGTCGGGGACCTGCTCGGGCAGAGCCTGCCGGAACCAGCGGCCGGCCTGCGGTTCCCGCCCGCGGGCCCGGGGATGAGCCCCGCTGGCCGGTCATCCCTGGCCTCGGCCATGTCGCGGCACGCCGGGGTGGTGCGCAGCCGTGAGGGACTGGAGCGTCTCCTGGGGATGCTGGAGCAGGCCCCGCCGGGAGGCGAGCGCCTCGACCTAGCCACGGTCGAGGCGACCAGCGTGCATACGGTCTCCACCGTCGTCGCGGTGGCCGCCCTGGCCCGCGCGGAGAGCCGGGGCTGCCACCGGTGGCGGGATGTGCCGGCCGCCTCAGATGAGCAGGCCCGCCACACCGTGCTACGCGTCCGTGATGGGCAGTTGCGGGTGGCTGCCGCCGCCGGCGCAGGAATCGGGGCCAGCGCATGACACTTCACCCATCGGTCGTCGCCCGGCTGCTCGCCGCAGGGGTCGAGCCCGAGGACACCGAGCGGGCCGTTCGTAGCGCGCTCGACGAGGACTTCCGTTACGGGCCGGACGTCACCACCGCGGCGACGGCCGCGCCCGGCGCACAGGCCGTGCTCGGCGTCGTGGCCCGCGAGCCGGGAGTGCTGGCCGGCCTGCCGGTCGCCCTCGCCGTCCTTGACGCCGCCGGGGTGCCGCCTGAGGCGGCCGAGCCGCTACGCGCCGACGGTGACCAGGTCGGCGCCGGTAGTGCGGTCCTCCGCATCCGGGCCCCGCTGCGCGAGATGCTCGGAGCGGAGCGGACCCTGCTCAACTTCGTCACGCACCTGTCGGGGATCGCCACCACGACCAGAGCGTGGGTCGACGCCGTGGCGGGCACCGGCGCGGCGGTCCGTGACACCCGCAAGACCACCCCGGGCCTGCGACAGCTCGAGAAGTACGCTGTGCGCTGCGGCGGCGGAGTGAACCACCGCATGGGACTCGGCGACGCCGCGCTGGTGAAGGACAACCACGTGGCCGCCGCGGGCGGGATCACGGCCGCGATCCGGGCCGTGCGCGCCGCCGCTCCCGGCCTGCCACTCGAGGTCGAATGCGACAGCCTGGCACAGGTCCGCGATGCCCTGGCTACGGGCGCGGGGCTCATCCTGCTCGACAATATGGGCCTGGATGACCTGCGCGCCGCGGTGGCCCTGGCCCGCCAGTACCCGGCGGTCCGCCTGGAGGCCAGCGGGGGCCTGCGGCTCGAAACAGCCCGAGCGGTGGCGGAAACGGGCGTCGACTTCCTGGCCGTCGGCGCCCTCACCCACTCAAGCCACGCGCTCGACCTGGGGCTGGACATGCTGGCCTGCTGAACGCTCCGGCCGGCCGCGTCAGCTGAGGTGCCGCTTATCATTCCTACGCCAGTGGAGTCCAGCCGTTCACGATGGCCGGAATGATGCGGTAGTCACGCTGGAATACCAGGTTGTGAAGGTCGGCCGAGGCCACCGCACGCAGGGTCGGCACCTGCGCTGCCGCCTGCTCCTCGTTGAACACATTGAGCGGCCAGTCGCCGACGGTGCCTCCCTGGAGATGCGGGTGATGAGCTCCGGCGCCGTAATAGGCACGGATGACTATCGGGCCGATCCCGGCAGCTCGCTGCTCGGGCCACGAGAGAGCCCAGATCGCGTCGACGCCGTCGCCGCGGCGTCGTACACCTGTGGCGGTCACCTCGCCGGTACCGACCAGCAAGTCTGTGTTGATCTCCGTGAGTGGCTGCCGGGCGTGCGGGTCGAGCAGGGCGACGGCCGCCGTGAAGAGGCGTTCCTTGTCCTGCCGGAAGACGGCGCCGCCGTGGGTGCCATCTCGCAGGTCAGCGAAATGGCGCAGGAGTTCTGCGGTGTACTCCAGGCGGGGGCGTTCCATGATGTCTTCCTTTCGCTGTGCTGCGTCCTGGCCCTACCTTCCCTTCGCGACGATCAGCCGGATGAAGGCACCGTAAGCGGCCAGGAACAGCAGGACCGCCACCATGACCGACACCAGAACTGTGAACCACGCGCCGTAGTCCTTGACGGGCACGCGGGATTCCGTCATCCACGCGTAGCGCTCGCGCACGACCGGCGGCAGCGGCCAGCGTGGTCGGTGCTGGCCGGGAATGGCCTGCTCGACAAAGAACAACTGAACGGTGTTGCCGATCGGCGCGTAAATCCGGTGAACCACTTGGCCCGCGACGAAGCCGATCAGGATTGCCTGGTAGGTGACCAGCCATCTCGGCGGGCCGAGGTGCAGGATGTCCACCAGCCAGATGCCGAGGGTAATGATCGGGAATGCCGCCACGAAGATCACCAGGGGAGCCGTGGCCAGCCGCAGCCAGCCGACGCGGTGACCCCAGTACTTCTTCTTGGAGATGATCGACCTGATGAACAGCGTGGCGAACACGGCCTCGTAGCAATCGCGGTAGTCGTGCCGCCCTGGCTTCCACCACTTGTATGGGAGAAGGTGATCCCAGGCCGGCTTGAGGTAGAGAACGGTGTGGCCGCCGGTGCCCGGCCACTTCACTTGGGTGACCAGGTAGTACACCGCCGACACCATATAGGCGCCGATCGCCGCGCCGACTACCGACCAGGCGACCTGCTGGATCCACCGGAGGTGAATGCGCTTGCCATTGACCTTGATGTGCTTGGGCGGGTGCAGCTCGGTAGCGGCCTCGATGGTCGTCACAGGATCGCTCTCTTCTTCCCATTCTCGGGGGCCGCGGCCACGGAGTGCCCGGCACCCGCTTCGGGCCGTGCTGGGCTAGGCCGCACCCGGTGTGCGCGCAGGGGAAGCGCCGCCTGGTGCCCAGGGACAGTGCGATCCGGCCGAGGGCTTAGCCGCACAGTAAAGGGGCCATGGCAACCGGGTCAATGGGACAAATTTCCTACCATGACGGATCGGCGTGAGCGGGCACCATCGT
>Ga0070706_100007074_pt1 | contig 10564 bp, 13 predicted proteins | sample KBSK5501metaG_FD_65476 | JGI IMG/M metagenome (GOLD analysis project Ga0070706, IMG submission 65476) | Corn, switchgrass and miscanthus rhizosphere microbial communities from Kellogg Biological Station, Michigan, USA - KBS K5-50-1 metaG | ecosystem: Host-associated > Plants > Roots >...
CGTTACGAAAACCGTTACGAACGGCCAGATTTCCGTGACGTTCGCCATCGATGTGGTCTTCTTTGCACTTACCCTTGATAGTTGTTCGACAGATGGTCACCTTTCTAAGAAGGCCCTTGGACAGTGAAAGAGGTTGCAAGCAAGCAAACACACTTAAAGTGACGGAGAGCCGTTAGCTGAGGCTATTTGACAATATCTTTAGGTTATTAGGGATAGTTAAGGTTCTGTTTTGAGAAGTGGTTTGATGTGATCGAACAATACAGGTATGCCCATCTTTGAAAAGAATTCCTGCACAAATTGTACACTCGTGTTCACCGCCCATCTCGCACATCCATGACTCAAGCATTTATCGGGAAAGAATGGATTAAATTGTCCGGTTATCAGAGGGTTGAGGGCAAATTTCTTTTGTTGTTTTAAGCTCAGTATTCCTTTGTATGCTTGTCCTTCTTCTTTTTGACTCGTCCACACAGGTTCATAATGGATGAGAGCATTACGTAGGACTATAAGAGTTTTCACATCCTTCCAAAGCGCTTGCTCTGTATCAAACAATGCTTTTCTTGCTAAAGTAAGGGCGATTTGATATTTGTCAATGATCGGATAAGTGGCAGTTTTCGGTATACGTAGTTTCCACATATCAGCCATTAAAAGTTTTGTAGAAGAATCCAAATGGCTAGCCAGGTCTCCATCAGGGTGGTCTACCGTATCTGAAAATAATTCATTGATGGTAGACTCAAGAAACGAAACCGCCGCAAATATAGCTCCTGTAACGTAAGACCTGTGTTCTACAATTAGCTCATTTAACGGAGTTCCATTGTAATCGCTCTCAATTTGATAACTCTGTCTTGTAAATAAGGCTGCCGATTGAATGTGCTGTTGGGAGTAGTACATTCTTGTCCTAATTCTTGCCCTAATTCTGCCTTTAGCATTAAGTCTGGCAGAAAGTTCCATCTTTCATCCCTTTCTGTATATAGGCATCTCAAGCAGTATAACATAAGTCATATATGCCTATGAGTATAAGCCTAAAATGTTGAGCTTATGTCGCAGAAGGTTTTTTATCTCGACCAACTTTTTAGAGCGTACAGAACGTACACAACGTATTCTTTCATAGGCTTTTAGATACGTCGTTGACTGATTATCTCGATTGCTTTCAAGAACGTAGTACACGTACACAACCAACTGTATTCTCTTATGGGCTTTTCTCTCTGCCTGTATTGATCGGAGTGGAATTTAGGCCGTTTTTGTGAAGCCTCAAAGCTGGCGAAATTACTCTAGGGTGTGAAGGGGGAGTTATTGAACTTACTAGCCTCAACCATACGACGGAAAGAAATGTTTGTGCGACGCGAACAGGTTGGGCTTCTCAGCTACTATGAGACGTGATGAAGCCACACCCTCGTGTTCTGAAAGAAAAGCTAAAGCACACCCCAAAAACTAGTGCTCTCTTTTGTGCTATATTATCCCGTAGTGTTTCTGAAGCACTGCACGCTGCATAGCGTAGTCTACAGGTGTCTCCAGTGTAGCAGTGAATTAGTCATTACTTCATGAGAATGATATGGACACAATCCTAATTTCTGGTCTTATAGGAGGAGTTGCGGCGCTCTTAGCTGCCATCATCGGTGCTATTGCGGCCTTTTTGGTTGCAGAAAGGCAGCATAAACATGCTGTGGAACAATTAAACATCGCACATGCGCAACAAGTACAATTATTGGAACAACGAATGTCAGATCAGCAGATTTTTCAAGATTGGCGCATTGCCTTTGATCGTGCTGTATTCAAAGGCCCTTGGCAGTGGCATACTGACCAAAGTAAGGCGAAGCAGGGCATTGAAGATATAATTAAGGCCATTAATACTGGTGATATAGGAGGATCAACAGGGGGAGGTAAGGGGGGAATGTCTTTAATCAACGATCAAGAGCGGTACAAAAAGATGGAAGTTGTAGAGAGACGATTGAACTATATCAGAAGTTTAGTGAGTAAATTAGAAGAGCTGGCTAAAGCTCCGCAAGAAGGTGAGATGTCTTTTTATGATATTAGTAATAAGATAGATCACGAGAGGGACGAAATCATCGAAACAATGAATGAAATTTGGAAAGAACTTGGAATACGTCCTCTGAGGAAGCCTTCTGAGTTTAAAACGTTTCAAGAAGCGTATGGGCTGGAAGCATTCTAGCAGTTTCCGGCAAGTAGGAGCAAAAATAGGGAAATGGCAAGTTTTTGGAGAGTAGCGTAAACAGTGGGGAAAACTCAGTTTTTGCTGCTACGATGTGTACATATTAACAACGTATGCTGAGCGTGAAAAGGGCGAAAAGTCGAGATAATTTTGTTTCTGCGGCGTATAGATGAACTAAAGTCTTTCTAATCTCATTGCTTTTTCGACGGCTAATTCCCTCGCTTTGTTATCAGCAGGTTCGATAATTTCCTCTTTAAGAGAAGAAATTAAATGCTCTTGGTCTCTATAAATGTAGATGGGGAATACCCAGGAATATTTGCCAAAATCAGGGAACATAGAATATTCTCTTTTTACTTCAAGCAACAAAGGTTGAACTGGCACCTCAAGGTCTGGAACGATAGCCTGTAATTCTTGCGGAATGCTGCTCGGTTCTGTAATATCAGCAAGAATGAAACGAGAAAGATGAGCCAATGTCCTCACAGTTTCTGTAAAATCTCGGTTAGCAGGTCTCTCAAAATCGAACAAAATTGGTGTAAAATCTTGCTGACGCAATTCTTCTCTGAGAGCGTCTAAGACCTTCTGTTTTGTGATGCTTCTTGCAGTTGTACGTCCCATACAGATATACCATATATTCGGCAATCAGTTAGGGTCGCTTGTATCAAATTTGTCCTAACTAATCTGGCTCCGCTTAAGTCGGCTCCGCTCAAATCAGCTTTGAAAAGAATAGTTCCACTTAAGTTAGTATCGTTGAGCTTGGCTCTCTTAAGGTTAGCTTCACTTAAATCGGCTTCACTCAAGTCAACTTCGTTTAGGATAGCTTCACCGAGGTCGGGTTGTATTTCTGGATGCTCTTTTCTCCATTGGTTCCATGTCTCTACCCCTTGTTTGAGGATATCGAGATGCTCCTGGTTTGCCATTAGTCTTACTCCCTGTTAACAACCATAATTTTTGTTCTAGAGTTTGAAAAATTAATACTTCGCATCCATACTAACGAATGAAAGGATGAGTCGTATAATAGAGTTAAGGCGACGTGGAGCGGAGTTTTGAGGCAAATATTCGCTAAGGACGATAATATGACAGTATGTCATTACCCACATGCTCTGGTATAGGTTCTCGATACTCGTTCCCAATCTCGTCGTATACGATAACTGCGGTGGGAATAACTTTACGTCCAAGTCTATAAAGTTCACTAAGGTCTAAGTAATGAAAACAATACTTATGCTGTCGTCCTGGTTGTAAAGCCACCCCAAATTTATCACTCAAAAATGATGCGCGTCCCTTTCCGAAATCAATGAGGCTATTAGCTTGCGTATGTCCATCGACATTGCTCTCAAACTCTACTCGATGAATATACGAAGGTGCTGATCCAACATTCATGGCGTAAACAACAAGAGCAGGAACATCGTCTAATTCGATGTTAGGCGGTAGCCCATACGTTAGAAGAGCCGTACCTAGCTTAATCTTCAACTGGTGCTGCGGTGCTAGGTTTCCCTGGTGAGTGGTTTGGTGAACGTTTACATGCCCATAATTCACTCCGGCCATTCCTACTTGTGCATTATCCGATATGTGTTGAATGAACTGTCCAGCTACAGGGTCACGTTGTATCTCGTTAAATAGCTGTGTTATCTCATTGGCAAAAGCAGAGTCCTCACTACAAAGTTGTTTAAGGACAAAGGAGAGCGTCTGTTGATGTTCTGTACCATGGGGTGCGGCTTCAAACGCGCTGACAGCTTTTTCAGCCATACCCCCCTCTTGCTTCGATTTGTGACGGATTTTACCCCACAAGCTTTTAATTGCTTTCGTCGTGCCACTTCCTAAAGCCTGCGCGGCGGTGGTTCCTATGGTTTGTGCTGCTGCTATTCCTGCTGGTGTTCCATATGTTGCGAGAAACTGTATAATTTGCTGAGCCATTTGAGGATCAATATTAGACATTCTCCCTCCGTGTCCATAAATTTCCCTAGAGTATAGCACAGAGGGTAAATAAGCATACCAGGAATAACCTAAAATGGCAGGATCGCACAAGAGATCAACCTGTTGAAAAATGAAACTGCTGAGTTTTGGGGAGCGCGAAATACAACAATTTACCGCAAGAAAGCACGAATCTCCCATAATTAGGAGCAAAATTTGACGTTTTTCTTTGCTTAGAAACTCTACAATAGAGTTTTTCAACAGGCTGAGATAGTTGGCGATGTGGAGATTTTTGCGGTTTGAGCTTGTAGTGTGGGAAGATTGCCAATGTCTATTCTGCATAGTTACTGAACTTATTATAACCACGTCTCAAAGTACGGGGAGTAGCGACATGTAAAAAGGAAAAGTAGGAGCGGTTCACTATGCAAGATCGTTACATGGTAAGTATTCCAATTGAAACAATTACCCGCGCAACTGTTGAACAGAGTCGGGGTTACGGACTTGTAAATAATCTTCAGTTAGCAAATATACTTCATGTTCGTGTCGAAAGAACTACCACGATAGAGGGCAATGCTGGCACTCAAGGAGCCATTACCTATTTGGACATTGAAGTCTCAGCAGAAGATCGCAAAGAAGCTATTACGCAAGCTTTATCGCTCACTCGACTGTTCGTTCAACTCATGGTACTAGTTTACCAAGCAGAATTTGAGATCAGTATCGTGGGCATTCAAGCAAAAAATCTTTCTCCAAGTAGCGGGCTAGAACTATCAACATACTTTGGCATGCAGACTGATATTGCTTCGTTTGAAGACCTTATCCCCGTTTGGGAGCGGGTTATCTCAATACAGGAACAAGATAGCGAACTATGGAAAGTGTTGAAACTTGCTCTTGAGTGGCTTCACTTTGGAGCAATAGCAAACGAAGAGCGAAGTGTATTCTTAGCTTATAGAATTGCTCTTGAGGTTTTGCTTAGAGGTACGGAGGGGAGTGAAAACTCTACTACGGTACTTCATAAGTATTTAGATGCAAAAAAACGTAGACTGCTCACAAAAGCAATAAGGGCGGTATTTACTTTGTATATTGACGACCCCAAAGCTCTTGATAGGCTCATGCAACGTATAGAGGGAACGCTAACGGAAAGCGACTAAGAACGATGGGCGCGTATATTGCATAATGCAGGCATACCTGTTTCATCTGAAGAATTGAATGATCTACAAAGTGCTCGTGGTAGTGTCGTGCATAGTGGTATTAGTAGTGCTAAGATGTCAACCACTCGCGTGCGAGAGATTGTTATTGCATACATGGACGCGCTCTTAAAATGAAAGAAGTAACACTGGAATTGTAGTGCTTATTCCCACTCAAGCATTATTTACAGCCCATCAACAGCACCTCGTAATTTCGATGTAGAAATTTGAGATTGTGCGACGTTGGGAAAAGTTCAATCAAAATAGTAGTATTCACCTGACCATTGGTTATAAAATGGGGCTTCTCCTGGATGTCCAGCTTCCCATTCTTCAATAAATAATCTTTCCCTTTCCCTTTCTTCTTCTTCTGATAAGGGAGGTGGTGGTTTCATTTCCCCTACCCAGTCGTCTGCATTTGGAGCAATTTCTTCAAAGAAGCCTTCTTGTTTGGCAAAATCAAAGAGGTTAGTAAGACATGGAAAATTCCAAGCTTGTTCTATTTCAAAAGTATCATTCCATGTATTTAGTACGCTACGAAGGAGTCTATAACCAGAGGGTAAATACCGAATTGTTAATATATGAAGACGATGGTCAATCAATATTTTACGTTGCGCTCTTCCTATGTAGCTTTTCCGAAGTTCCCTTATGAGTGACATGATCGTTAAACCTCATCACTGTATGTTGCAATATTTAATTCCAGTTTACCCTGTAGACAAGCCTAGAGTACCGGTCAAGTAATCGGGGTTAAGACTTCGTTTTCACTCTCTTGCAAAACAAGATACGCTGTGCTATACTCTTCTTCAGTGTATTGTATTGCAAGAGAGCGAAAATGGAGGTCATAGTGGAGACTCGCTCGACCCAGTTGCTCAAAGGCACTCTGGATATGTGCCTGTTGGCGACGATTGCTCAGCGGCCCTGTTATGGCTACGAGATGGTCCAACGGCTGACCCAACAAGGACTCGCTCTGGTGAGTGAGGGCAGTATCTATCCACTCCTCAGTCGCCTGCAACAGCGCGGCTATATTGAGGGGTACCTGGTCCCCTCGACCGATGGTCCCCCGCGCAAGTACTATCGTCTCCAGCCCGAGGGAACCAAACAATTGGAACAGTGGCAGGCGGAGTGGGAAACCTTTGCTCAGGCGGTTGAGCAGATTCTGAAAGGAGAACGTTTTGATGCCGATCCTCGATCAGTACACGCAATATCAGATCTCCGACCTCATTGAGGCATGTGCGAGTTACTGGGAACTGCGGGGGGTTGCGCCGGGAAGCAGGAATGAGATGCGGCTTGAACTGGAGCAGCATGTCACGCAAGCCGTTCGCGATGGCAAATCCCTGGAAGCAGTCATTGGTCCCAATCCTCCCGCGTTTGCGGAAGCCTGGGCGCGCGAAATGCGTCCCCGGATCTTTCGAGGAGGTATTGTGGTCTTGCCTGCGCTGGTCTACGCGCTGAGTGTGGTGAGTACCACCGCGCTCATTCAGCAGCTACTTGCCCATTCTCCCTCGTTTACGTTCACCCTGTTCACGGCGTATCTGCTCATCAGTAGTGGCCTGCTCGCGCTGCTGATCCCGTTGAGTGGCTTCCTCGCTCCACGCATCAGAACGCGTCAGGGGCGCGTGACGCTGCTTTGCGCACTGGTTGTGCTGGTTGTGCTGGCCCTCCGCGAGGCAGGGATGCGGGTGAACTGGAGTATGGCCCTCCTCAACTGGAGTTGGCCTCTGACCCTTGTGTTGTTCGCCCTGGCTGCTTTCCTGTACTCCCTGGAGTACTGGCGGACTGCCAACCGAGAACGAACCTCCTCTGCCGGTCGCGTGCCGCTGGTGCGCTCTGTGATGGCGTTCGTTGGCAGTGTGGCCGTGTTTGATGTGATGCTGTTCGTTGGCAGTGTGGCCGTGTTCAACGTCTGTACGCTTGCGGGCAAACTGCTTTGAAGAGAACTGCGGGGATGGCCCGAAGCTCTGATATCCGATGGTGAAAAGAGAGAAAACGATGGAAAGCATCCCAGTCACGCTAGCCTCCTTGATCGATTGGGGGTGGCTGCGTATTGGCCCCTACATTCACCTGAATATTGACCCAGTGATCCTCCACATTGGTCCGCTGGCCCTACGCTGGTACGGTCTGCTATACGTCGTGGCCATTGTCATGGGCCTCTGGTTGATCCGCAGGTATACTACGCGCAAGGGCATCAGCCAGGATCAGGTCTACTGGATGGTTTGGTGGTGCGTCGTGGCTGGCCTCTTGGGCGGACGCCTCTATTTCGTCATCCAGCAGCCCGATCTGGTGCAGGATTACCTGTTGAAGCCCAGCATATTCTGGCAACCTGGGAGGGCGGAATGGCTTTTTTCGGCGCGATCTTTCTGATCATGCCAGTGCTGTTCTGGAGGGCGATCAAAGAACGGCTCAATCCGTTGTCCGTGCTTAATGCCTGCGCGCTTTTCGCGGCCTGTGCTCAACCCTTTGGGCGTCTCGGCAATCTGATCAACGGCGATATCATCGGCTATCCAAGCACGTTGCCCTGGTCTAAGGTCTATGACAGCCCCCAGAGTTGGGCCTGTCAGAACCCTTCCGCTGGCACCTGCCACGTGCCGGTGCAACCTGCTGCTGGCTATGAATTGCTCTTCAACCTCATCTTGATTGTGGCGCTCTTGTACTCGGCACAGCGATACCGTCGTCCTGGCATGCTGATGATCATATATCTCTTTGGCTATACCATCACCCAGTTTCTAGTCTTCTTCGCGCGCGAACATCGTTGTGCCGCTGTTCACCCTTAGCTGGGGTCTCAAACAAGCGCAATGGACTTCACTGATCGTCTTCCTTGTGCTGATCCCGCTCACGCTCTGGGTCAGGCGCTGGCGCTACGCTCAGCCCATCCCAGAAGACGAGATTCCCGCGATCTTTGGCATCCCACAAAAGCAGGTTGAGGATAACGAGCAAGCAAGTAAGAAACGTTTAGGAGGAAAATGAGCATGTCTTTCACCTTTTTTAGTGTGTTCGCAGTGTTTGGAGCGGGTGTCCTGTCGTTTCTCGCGCCATGCGTCCTGCCACTGGTGCCCAGCTACCTTTCCTATCTGGCAGGGGTGAGCTTGGAGGAGGCGCATACCCAGCCTACCATGCGCTGGCGAGTGAGTCTGCATGCGCTCTGGTTCGTGCTGGGTTTCACACTCCTCTTTACCCTGCTGGGGGCCGCAACCGCGTTGGTAGGCAGCACCCTGAGTGCGTACCAACTGGTGCTGGAGCGCATCGGCGGAGTACTGCTCATCCTCTTTGGCATCGCGCTCACCGGGTGGGTACCCCTGCCGTGGTTGTCCAGGAGCTACCATATTCAGGTGAAGCCAGGTCGCTCGGTCTGGTGGCGCTCAGGACTCATCGGCATCGCCTTTGGCGCGAGCTGGTCCGCCTGTACCGGCCCGATCCTGGGAGCGATCCTGGTGCTAACCGCAGGAAGCGCAAGGGGCGTGTTGCAAGGAGCGATCTTGATGCTGACCTTTGCTCTCGGTCTGGGTGTCCCGTTTCTGGCGGTCGGCCTTCTGGTGGATCGTGCCAGTCCGTTTCTGCGCCGCATCCGGAGGTTCACCGCTCTGTTCTCTACCATTGGAGGCGTGATCCTGATTCTGTTGGGGATATTTCTCCTCACGGGCCTGTTTAGCAATTATGGGTAGCAATGCTCTCGGTGCAGTTCCAGGAACTGAAACAAGCAAGGAGAAGGACGATGCAACCATCGCTTTGGCAACCTCCAGTGGAACTTTCCGAACAAGAGGAACAGATCGTGAAACGGATACGGCGAGCAAAATTGTTTGTGTTTCTTCGCCACCATCGGCACGAACTCCTGGATAAGGCGTTCCAGCAGGAATTGGCGGGCTTGTACCGGGCGAGTAAACGAGGCCAGCCACCCATTGCTCCAGCACAACTGGCGCTGGCAACCATTGTGCAGGCGTATACAGGAGTCTCAGACGATGAGGTCATTGAGGCGACGCTCATGGATCGGCGATGGCAGTTGGTGTTGGATTGTCTGGACACCAAACAGGCACCGTTCAGCAAAGGCACGCTAGTGGCCTTTCGAAAACGTCTCATTGAGGCCCAGATGGATCGGCGGTTGATCGAGCGAACGCTTGAGATGGCGAGTCAAAGCCAGGCATTTGGCGAACGCCCATTGCGCGCTGCACTGGATAGCAGTCCACTATGGGGAGCGGGACGAGTCGAGGATACCTACAATCTCGTAGGACATGCACTCAAAAAGGTCATACGTGTGGTGGCCAACCAGCAGGAGCGGGAATTGGTGGAGGTGGCGTCGGAGGCTGGGGCGGAATTGGTCTGCGGTACAAGTTTGAAAGCGGCACTAGATCGCGACTGGGATCAACAACTTCAGAAAGACGAGGCGCTCACGCTAGTCTTGCAGGTCTTGCAGACCGTCGAAACTTGGGTGCAGACCTTAACTGAGCCAGAAGAAAAAGCTGCGGCGCAGCAGGTCTTAGCGATTGCAGAGCAAGTCCAGGAGCAAGATGTGCAAATCGATGAGAAGGGCAAAGCCGGCCTCATCAAGGGCGTCGCCAAAGATCGGCGTATCAGCGTCGAAGATGGGCAAATGCGCCATGGGCGCAAAAGTCGGAGCGTGCGGGTGGATGGATACAAGCGGCATGTGCTCCACGACCTAGATACGAGTCTCATCCGAGCGGTGGGAGTGACGCCAGCCAATGCGCCAGAAGCCAGCGTGACTGAGGCCATCAGCGAAGATTTGGAGCGGCAAAAGGTTTCTTTAAAAGAACTGCACATTGATCGGGCTTATTTGAGCAGCCATTTGGTGCGTGAGCGCGGCGATGATCTGGAGGTGTATTGCAAAGCCTGGCCAGTTCGCGAGGGTAAACACTTTCACAAACAGGCGTTTGCACTGGATTGGGAACGGCAACTCATCCGGTGTCCGGCTTCGCAGGAGATGCCTTTTGTGCCTGGCGGGGTGGTTCACTTTCCTAAAGAGACCTGTGCTCAGTGTCCCTTGCAAGCCCAATGCACCACCAGTGCCAAGGGTCGTAGCGTCAGCATTCATCCCGATGAAGCCTTGCTCATCGAGTTACGAGAGCGTCAACAGACGCCTGAGGGACGAACCAAACTGCGCGAACGGGTTGCGGTTGAGCATACCCTGGCCCATGTTGGTCGATGGCAAGGACGACGTGCTCGCTATCGCGGATTGCGCAAAAATCTCTTCGATCTGCGTCGTTGCGCAGTTGTCCACAATTTGCATGTTCTGGCACGCTCCCAGCAGCTTTCTGCTGAGTTTCAGGACGCTGCTTGAATTTCTTGACCGATGCTCTAG
>Ga0070706_100007075_pt1 | contig 10563 bp, 7 predicted proteins | sample KBSK5501metaG_FD_65476 | JGI IMG/M metagenome (GOLD analysis project Ga0070706, IMG submission 65476) | Corn, switchgrass and miscanthus rhizosphere microbial communities from Kellogg Biological Station, Michigan, USA - KBS K5-50-1 metaG | ecosystem: Host-associated > Plants > Roots >...
TCGATCTCCATGCCGCCCTGCACCGAGCAGATCGAGGTGAACGTGCGCGCGGCCCGGTCCACCAGGAAGGACAGGTAGAACTCCCGGGCGATGTCGCTGGCCTCTTCGACGAGGACCGCATTCACCCGGTGGCCTTTGATATCCATGCCGAGGATCTCCTGCGCCCTGGCCTGCGCCTCATCCGGGCCCTCGGCCAGCTGGACGCCGCCGGCCTTGCCCCGCCCGCCGGTCTTCACCTGGGCCTTCACCACCACGCGTGGCGCACCGGCGGCCGCGAAGTTTTCCGCGATCGCACGGGCCTCCTCAGGCGTGCGGGCGATGCTCCCCTGCGGCACGGGAACCCCGTACTCCCCGAACAGCTCCTTCGCCTGATACTCAAACAGGTCCACTGATATCCGTCCTCGGTCCGGCTGGATTCCGCAGGCAGCCTATCCGCTCGCTCTTCCGCCCCGCGCACCAGCAGCCCCTCCCCGCGAAACCGTCCCTGCCCCGGCAACTCCCGCCCCGGGAAGCCGTTCGTGATCATGACTTTGGTGTTGCGGGAGGCGCACCCCAAGTCATGATCACGAGTTGGCCTGGGCGGCTGCGAGGCCGGATGCGACGGTTATGCGGGGTGGGGGTCGCTGAGGGAGGACTTGACCCAGTCGACGATGTCGTGGGTATTGGCGCCCGGCGTGAAGATCTTGGCCACGCCCATCCGCTCCAGCTCGGCGATGTCGGCATTGGGGATGATGCCGCCGCCGAACACGGTGATGTCCGAGGCGTCGCGTTCGGCGAGCAGTTCGAGTACCCGGCCGAACTGGGTCATGTGCGCGCCGGACAGGATCGACAGCCCGATCGCGTCGGCGTCCTCCTGCAGTGCGGTGGCCACGATCTGCTCCGGGGTCTGGTGCAGCCCGGTGTAGATCACCTCGACCCCGGCGTCACGAAGCGCCCTCGCCACGACCTTGGCGCCCCGGTCGTGCCCGTCCAGGCCGGGCTTGGCGACGACGACCCGGATCGTTCCCATGACTGCCTCCCGCGGGGCTGCGCGACCGAATGGCCACCCGCCACGAACCCATGCTACGAAGACGGCCAGCGACGGGAGGCCGGTGGCCGAACGGTGCGCGGTGGCCGGGTGCGTGGGCGAGTGGTGCCGGTGGCCGAACGGTGCGCGGTGGTCGGCCGGGTGGGCGAGTGGTGCCGGGTGGCCGAAGGGTGCGCGGTGGCCGGGTGCCGCGCAGGGTGGCCGCCGCGCTAGAGCTTCTCGATGGGCGCGTAGCGCAGGACCAGGTGCTTGATGCCGTACTCGCCGCCAAAGTCGATCTTCGCCTCCGGGTCGTCACCGGAGCCCTGCACCGACACGACGGTGCCCAGACCGTAGGCGTCGTGGGTGACCTTGTCCCCCGGCGACAAGGCGGGCACCCGCCGGTTACCTGGTGCGCGCACGCCCGGCCGCTGCGCCAGGCGCTGCGAGGCCGGCGCGACAGCCGCGGTCTCGTCGCGGCGCCACTTGATCAGGCCGGCCGGGATCTCGGCGAGGAACCGGGACTGCACGTGGTACTCGGGCCTGCCCCACCAGGCCCGGGCCAGCGCCCTGGTCAGGTAGAGGCGGCGCTCGGCGCGGGTGATCCCCACGTAGGCGAGCCGCCGTTCCTCCTGAAGTTCCCTGTCGTTACCCACCGAGCGCTGGTGCGGGAAGACGTTCTCCTCCATGCCGGTGAGGAACACTACGGGAAACTCCAGGCCCTTGGCGGTGTGCAGGGTCATCAGCGTGACCTGGCCGCCGTGGTCTTCCCCCTCGGGGATCTGGTCGGCGTCGGCCACGAGGGACACCTGCTCCAGGAAGTCCGCGAGGGTGCCCGGCCGGGGGCCGGCCCCATCCGCGCTGTCGGGGTCGGCGAGGCCGGACTGGATGCCCAGCGCGTCGAACTCCCGCGCCACCGACACCAGTTCGTTCAGGTTCTGGATGCGGTTGGCGTCCTGGAGGTCCTCCGACGCCTGCAGCTCAGCCAGGTACCCGGAGCGCTCGAGCACCGCCTCGGCGATCTCGGCCGCCGGGGTGCCGGCCGCGGCCTCCGCCCGCAGGCCGTTGATCAGCTCGTTGAACGCCCCGATCGACTTGGCCGACCTGGCCGCGAGCCCGGGCACCTCGGCGGGGCGGGCCAGGGCGGCGGCGAAGCTCACCCGGTCCCGCTGGGCGAGCGCGGCCACGCACGCCTCGGCCCGGTCACCGATCCCCCGCCGCGGCACGTTCAGGATCCGGCGCAGCGACACCTCGTCATCGGGGTTGGCGATCAGCCGCAGGTAGGCGAGCAGGTCGCGGACCTCGCGGCGCTCGTAGAAACGGACCCCGCCGACCACCTTGTAGGGCAGCCCGGCCCGGATGAACACCTCCTCAAAGACCCGGGACTGGGCATTGGTGCGGTAAAACACGGCCACCTGGCCGGGCGTGGCCTTGCCCTCGTCGGTGAGCCGGTCCACCTCCTCGGCGACGAACGCCGCCTCGTCATGCTCGCTGTCCGCGACGTACCCGACGATCGGCGGCCCATCACCGGCGGCGGACCATAGCCGCTTCGGCGTCCGCCCGGCGTTCCTGGACACCACCGCGTTGGCCGCCGCCAAGATGTTCTGCGTGGAGCGGTAGTTCTGCTCCAGGAGGATGACCGTGGCGCCGGGGAAATCGCGGCTGAACTCCTCGATATTGCGAATGGTCGCGCCGCGGAATGCGTAGATCGACTGGTCCGCATCCCCCACCACGGCGAGTTCCCCGGGCAGCAGGCCGCTGCCCGGCTGGGTGGTGACCAGTTCCCGCACCAGGGCGTACTGGGCGTGGTTGGTGTCTTGGTATTCGTCTACCAGCACGTGCCGGAACCGCCGGCGCCAGGCCTGTGCCACGTCGGGAAAGGCCTGAAGCAGGAAGACCGTGTTCATGATCAGGTCGTCGAAGTCCATCGCGCCGGCCGCCACCAGTCGACGCTGGTACTCGCCGTAGGCCTCGGCCAGCACCCGCTCCCGGTAGCCCTCGGCGCGGGCGGCGAAGGTCTCGTGGTCGATCAGCTCGTTCTTGAGCATCGAGACCTGGGCGAGCATCGCCCGATGCGGATGGTGCTTGGCGTCCAGGTCAAGCTCGCGGCAGGCCAGCGCCATCAGCCGCTCCGAGTCGGCCTGGTCGTAGATCGAGAACGAGGACGGGTAGCCGAACCGGCCGGCCTCCCGGCGCAGGAACCGGACGCACGCGGAGTGGAACGTCATCACCCACATGCCGCGCGCCCGGGATCCGGTCAGCGCGGCCGCCCGGGCCGCCATCTCACCCGCGGCCTTGTTGGTGAAGGTGATCGCCAGGATCTCCCCCGGGCTGATCCCGCGCTCCGCCATCAGGTAGGCCATCCGGCGGGTCAGCACCCGGGTCTTGCCCGAGCCCGCCCCGGCCACGATGAGCAACGGGCCGCCCTCGTGCACCACGGCGGCGCGCTGCTGCGGGTTCAGGTCCTCAAGGAGGGCATCGCTGGCGGTGACGGTCACGTGCCAAGAGTAGGCGGTGCGGCCGACGCCCGGAGGCTGCCGCGCGGGCCGTTTCGCCGGCCGGGGGCGGACCCGCAGGCCGGACGCCGGCCGGCCGCACGGCGGGATACCGCCGGCCGCATGGCAGGCACCCTCGGCCGCACCGCAGGACGCCGGCGGGACACCGCCGGCCGCACCCGCAGGACGCCGGCCGGCCGCACGGCGGGGCACCGCCGGCCGGATCGCCGGGCACCGCCGGCCGCACGGCCGGACGCCAACGCACCCAGGCAGGAAAGTAGCGGGCCCGCCGACACGAGGCCGGCGGGCCCGCTGGTCCCCCCTCGGGTCCCCCCTGGTCAGACGTCCGGATCGGGCACCAGGGTCTCGGTGGACCTGGTCAGCGTCTGCCCCTTGAAGAAGGCCGGATTCCGGAACTTGCAGTAGAGGTACGCGGCCACGCCGATCAGCGCGGTCACCACGGCGATCACGAACGCGCCGCCGATCTGCCAGTGAATGATCGGCACCGTCCACATCGTGTAGTCGTTCGCGGTAGCCACGTCGTAGTCCAGCCACACGCTCCAGGCGCCGAGGAAGAACAGGATCAGGCCGCCGAGGCTCGGCAGGATGCCCTGCATCCACAGGTTGCGCGCGCTGCTGGTGAGGTTGCGCCGGTAGTACCAGGTGCAGGCGAAGCCGGTCAGCCCGTAGTAGAAGGCGATGTACAGGCCGATCGCGATCACCGCGTCGCCGATCACCCCGATGCCGTTGGACGTGTAGTTCAACGCCGCGTAGACGACGATGGACACGGCGCCCATCGAGATCGTGGACACGGTCGGGGTGAGGTAGCGGGGGTGGATCTTCGCAAACGCGGACGGTATCGCCTTGTACACCGCCATCGACAGCGTGGTCCGTGCCGTCGGCAGGATCGTCGTCTGGGTCGACGCGGCCGCCGAGGACAGCACCATGAGCAGCAGCAGGTGGGTAAGGAACGACCCGAAGCCGGAGGTGCCGAACACCAGGTTGCCCTGGACCGACAGCACGTCGCCGGCGTTCGCCACGTTGCCCAGGCCGTTGCCCGTGGTCTTGATCCCGGCGAAGGACTGCATGGAGATGATGACCAGGGCGTAGGTGCACAGCAGGATGAACGTGGACAGGATGGCCGCCCGGCCGGGGGTCTTGTTCTTGTCCTTGGTCTCCTCGTTGACGGCGACCGCGGTGTCCCAGCCCCAGTAGATGAACACCATGAGGATGATCCCGCTGGTGAACGCGCTGAACGACGAGATGTGGAACGGGTTGAGCCAGGAGAGGCTCGGGGTCAGGTGGCCGGGCGGGGCGTGCCCGGTCACAATTCGTCACCGACCCCGCAACCACGTACCTGGCCGCCGTGGCGATGCGGTCCCGAGTGTCTTACGGTTCTCGCATAAAGTTGACCCATCCGCAACGGTTTCCGTAGTCTTTTGCCTAAACCGTTACCGGTCCAGTAGTCTCACGGCCTTTTCGCTAGGATCTTCCGCATGCGCATCCTTGTCGTGGGCGCGGGCGGCGTCGGCACGGCTTTCGCCCGGATCGCCGCCCGGCGCCAGTTCGCCGATCTGGTGGTGGCCGATTACGACCTGGCCCGGGCGCAGCACGCCGCGGCGGCCAAGGACGGCTACCGCGCCGTGCGGCTGGACGCCCGCGACGAGCGGGCCACGGCCGCTCTGCTCACCGAGCACTCCTGTGACGTGCTGATGAACGCCACAGACCCCCGCTTCGTCATGCCGCTGTTCCGCGCCGCGCTGGCGGCCGGCGCGCACTACCTGGACATGGCGATGTCCCTGTCCCGCCCGCACCCGGACGAGCCGCACGCCAAGACCGGGGTCAAGCTAGGGGACGAGCAGTTCGCGATGGCGCGGGAGTGGGAGCGGTCCGGGCGGCTGGCGCTGGTGGGCATCGGGGTCGAGCCCGGCCTGTCGGACGTGTTCGCGCGGTACGCCGCGGACACCATGTTCCGCGAAATCGGTGAGATCGGCGTCCGGGACGGTGCGAATCTCGCGGTGGCGGGCTACGATTTCGCGCCCACCTTCTCCATCTGGACCACCATCGAGGAGTGCCTGAACCCGCCGGTCGTCTGGGCGGGCGGCCGGGGCTGGTACACCACGCCGCCGTTCTCCGAGCCGGAGACGTTCACCTTCCCAGCCGGGATCGGCCCGGTGGAGTGCGTGAACGTGGAGCACGAAGAGGTGGTGCTGATCCCCCGCTGGGTGCAGGCCAAGCGGGTCACCTTCAAGTACGGCCTCGGTGCGGAGTTCATCGGCGTACTGCAGACCCTGCACAAGCTCGGCCTGGACCGCACCGAACCGGTCAGCGCGGGCGGCGTGAGCGTGTCGCCGCGGGACGTGGTCGCGGCCTGCCTGCCCGACCCGGCCACCCTCGGTGACAAGATGACCGGCCTCACCTGCGCCGGCACCTGGGTCACCGGCACCGGTACCGACGGCGCGCCGCGCGAGGTCTACCTTCATCATGTGGTGGACAACGCCTGGTCCATGGCCGAGTACGGCTCCCAGGCCGTCGTCTGGCAGACGGCGGTGAACCCGGTCGTCGCGCTGGAGCTGATCGACTCCGGTGCGTGGTCGGGAGCCGGGGTGCTGGGACCCGAGGCGCTGCCACCCGGCCCGTTCCTCGACTTGCTCACCGACTACGGGTCCCCGTGGGCGTGCGAGGAACGCGCCCCAGCCGGCCAGCACTAAGAACACTTTTCAGTCAAAACGGAGGCGTCATGGCGGAGGATCTTCAAAACTTCATCGGCGGCCAGTGGACGGACTTGTCCTTCGATAAGCGCTCCGAGCTGATCAACCCCAGCACCGGCGAGGTGTTCGCCACGGCGCCGGTGTCCGGCGAGACCGAGGTGGACGCGGCCGTGTCCTCGGCCGCCGCCGCCTTCGAGGGATGGCGGGACAGCACGCCGGCCGAGCGCAGTCTGGCCCTGCTCCGGATCGCCGATGCGATCGAGTCCCGGGCCGACGAGTTCGTCAAGGCTGAGTCCCTCAACACCGGGAAGCCGCTCGGGCTCACCAAGTCGGAGGAGATTCCCCCGATGGTGGACCAGATCAGGTTCTTCGCCGGGGCGGCGCGGATGCTGGAGGGGCGGTCCGCGGGCGAGTACATGTCCGGGTTCACCTCGTTCATCCGCCGCGAGCCGATCGGGGTGTGCGCGGCGGTGACGCCGTGGAACTACCCGATGATGATGGCGGTGTGGAAGTGGGCCCCCGCGCTGGCGGCCGGCAACACCATGGTGCTCAAGCCGTCCGACACCACGCCGTACAGCACGCTGCTCATGGCCGAGCTGATGGGCGAGTTCCTGCCGCCCGGCGTGTTCAACGTGGTCTGCGGTGACCGGGACACCGGCCGTGCGCTGGTCGCTCACGCGGTCCCGCAGATGGTGTCGATCACCGGCAGCGTCCGCGCGGGCAAGGAGGTCGCCGCCGCGGCCGCGGGTGACCTCAAGCGGGTCCACCTGGAACTCGGGGGGAAGGCACCGGTCATCGTCTTCGACGACGCCGACGTGGCCAAGACCGCGGAGGCGGTCGCCATCGCCGGGTACTTCAACGCGGGGCAGGACTGCACCGCCGCGACCCGGGTGCTGGCCAGCCCGGGCGTCCACGACGCGCTCGCCGAGGCGCTGGCCGAGCAGGCCCGCGGCCAGACCGTGGCCGGCCCCGACAACCCCGACGCGGACTTCGGCCCGCTGAACAACCCAGCCCAGCTGGAGCGGGTATCCGGGCTCATCGAGCGGCTGCCCGACCATGCCAAGGTGCTGGCCGGCGGCCACAAGACCGGGGCGCGCGGCTTCTTCTTCGAGGCCAGCGTCGTCGACGGGTTGTCCCAGGACGACGAGATCATCCAGAACGAGGTGTTTGGCCCGGTCATCACCGTGCAGCAGTTCAGCGACGAGGCAGAGGCGCTGGCCTGGGCGAACGGCACCGAGTACGGGCTCGCGTCGTCGGTCTGGACGTCCAGCCACGGGCGGGCCATGCGGATGGCGCGCGGGCTCGACTTCGGCTGCGTGTGGATCAACACCCACATCCCGCTGGTGGCGGAGATGCCGCACGGCGGGTTCAAGCACTCCGGGTACGGCAAGGACCTGTCGATGTACGGGTTCGAGGACTACACCCGCATCAAGCACGTGATGTCGTCCCTGGAATGAGTTGGCCGGCCGGGCGAGGTTGCTGGCCCGGGATCAGTGCCGGGGATCCGTAGGATCGAGGGCGTGCTAAGCGACACCGAGGTCCAGCGGATCCTGATCATCGTTGCGCATCCCGACGACGTCGATTTCGGTGCTGCGGGCACGATCGCCCGGTGGACCGATGCGGGGATCGAGGTCGTGTACTGCATCGTCACCGATGGGGACGCGGGCGGGCACGACGACTCGGTGCCGCGCGCCGAGATCGCGCCGCTGCGGCGCAAGGAGCAGACGGCGGCCGCGGCCTGTGTGGGTGTCACCGACCTGCGGTTCCTGGGATACCCGGACGGGAGGGTGGAGGCCACTCTCGGGCTGCGCAAGGACCTGGCCCGGGTGATCCGGCAGGTACGGCCGGACCGGGTGGTGTGCCCCAGCCCCGAGCGCAACTACGCCCGGATGGGGGTGAGCCACCCGGATCACCGGGCGGTGGGTTCCGCGGCGCTGGACGCCATCTACCCGGACGCGCGCATCCCGTTCGCGTTCCCCGAACTGCGCGCCGAGGAGGGCCTGGAACCCTGGACGGTGCGCGAGGTGTGGCTGCCGGGCGGGCCGGCGCCCAACCACTACGTGGACGTGACGGATACGTTCCACCGCAAGGTCGCCGCGCTGCGCGCGCATGAGAGCCAGACCGGGCACATGGACAAGCTGGAGGAATTCCTGCGCGGCTGGCTGGCCCGGGCGGCGGCGCAGGGTGGCCTGCCCGAGGGGCGCCTCGCCGAAGCATTCCAGGTCCTCGACTCTGGCTGATCAGCCGTCAGCAAAGCTTGACAGAGGGTTTTTGTTCACCAATCGGCCACCTCTTGAAGTAACAGCCAGCAATTGCTTGTCGAACCATGAGTTAAGATCATGTTTCCTATTCATCACAAATCCATAACACTGCCGTCACTGGCTGCCACCAACTGCCGTTCCCGACCTGCGTATTAGCCTACCGTGGCTCATGCGTGTTACAAATTGTAAGATGGACCTAACAATTTGTTAGATCTGAGCCTTCATCCTTCCTGGCCGGCTGTTTAACGGGAGTTCAACTGGCCGTTTCTTTGTGGCCACGCACATCGGTACACACTGGGGCCGTTCGGCACTGGCCCCGGCGGCTCGGTGGAATGGCCGAGAGAAGGCACCGGGGGCCGACGCGTGCCCGACTAGTGTCTGGGAGGACAGAAAGTGCGAATCGTCAGCAAGCTGCTGGCGGCTGCCACCGCGGCCGCGGCAATCACGGCCCTGGTGGCCACGCCAGCCCTAGCCGACCCACCGAGCGGTGTCACTCCGAAGCCCAGGGACGTCGTGGGCGTCGGCTCGGACACTATCCAGAACGTATTCGACCAGTTCTCGGTCGACTACAACGTGACGCACACCACCGGTAAGCTCTACAGCTGGGACGCCCTCAACCCCACGACCGGCGCGATGGGCGACACGATCCAGACCAAGAGCGGCAGCGCGAACTGCTCGATGCCGCGGCCGGACGGGTCGTCCGCGGGCATCAGCGCGCTGGAGAACACCAAGACGACCACCGGCGGGCTGCCGTGCATTAACTACGCCCGGTCGTCCCGCGCCCGCGCGAGCACCGACCCGACCACGATCAGCTTCATCAACCTGGCCGGTGACGCGGTCACCGTCGCCACCCAGCCCGGCAGCCACGCCCCGGCCAACCTACTGACCACCGCCGCCCTGACCGGCATCTACAACTGCTCGATCACCCACTGGAACCAGATCCCCGGCAACACCGGCGGCAGCACCGCCACGATCTCCGCATTCATCCCGCAGAACGGCTCGGGCACCCGGTCGTTCTTCCTGGGCGCGCTAGGCCTGACCAGCCCCGGCTCGTGCGTGAGCAGCTCCGCGACCAGGGCCGGCGCGGCCGGTGCCAACGACAACACGCTGCAGGAGAACGAGGGCGTCGCCCCCATCCTGAACAAGAACAAGGCGAACGTCATCTTCCCGTTCTCGGTGGGCAAGTGGATCGCCGAGAAGTTCCACTCCGCCTCCTGCGGCACCATCGCCCAGTGCTTCGCCGACCCGACCAACTGCCACCCGACGGGCACGCAGAACAAGTTCGGCTGTGCCACGGCCGGCACCATGGTGCTCAACAAGATCAACGGCACCGCGCCGACCCTGCACTCGGGCGCGAACACCGTGATCAACCCGGGCTTCACCGCCACCTTCACGCGCCTACTGTTTGTGGTGGTCAACGCCTCGCAGGGCACGATCCCGGCCTCCCTGAAGAGTTACTTCGGCCCAACCGGGTTCACCTGCAACAGCGCCAAGTCCTCGACGGACCTGAGGAACTACGGGTTCCTCGTCCTGCCCAAGGGCGGCGGACCGGGGACCTGCGGCTTCGCATCGTAACCGGAGAGTTACCGTGATCGGAGGGCACTGACCCTCACGATCCGCGCGGCGGCGTGGTGCCGGGCTTCACCCGGCACCACGCCGCCAACGCTTTGCGCGAGGGAAGCACAATCTGCGCTTCCCGGGAGGCCATCGTCCGCCTCGCCCGCGCTGCTCTAGCCGGGCAGATTGACGAAAGGGGTGACCGCACCGCTACCCAGCCGCCAGATCCCGCCGCGTGCCGGAAACCTGTTAACACAGTTGAGACAAATGGAATGACGTGACATCCGAGGGCCTCGACGCCAAATAGAAGCTGATCATGAGGCGGCCATCGTAGGTATGTGGCCATCGTAGGCATATACGGCGGACGCGGACTCTCCACATCGCTGCCACCACCGCACTACTCGGGTAAAGCCGCGCAACAGTCAGGCTTCAGTCGGTAGTTAGATTGCATTTGTTAACCGTAAGGACATTTACTGTTAACGGAGCGTGAGATCTGGTCCAGCCTTTCCTGCTTGTACACTCGCAACAGACCC
>Ga0070706_100007076_pt1 | contig 10561 bp, 6 predicted proteins | sample KBSK5501metaG_FD_65476 | JGI IMG/M metagenome (GOLD analysis project Ga0070706, IMG submission 65476) | Corn, switchgrass and miscanthus rhizosphere microbial communities from Kellogg Biological Station, Michigan, USA - KBS K5-50-1 metaG | ecosystem: Host-associated > Plants > Roots >...
CACGTCGGCGTCCACCACCCTGACCGTGCCGTCGGGGACGCCTCCGGGGTCGTACTACGTGTGCGCCTTTGCGGACAGCGGGCAGGTCGTCTTCGAGAGCAGCGAAGCCGACAACACCGCGTGCACGGGCAGCACGATCGTTGTCCCCTGAAGGGGTGTTACACTATCCGTGGACGTTCACCCCTCCCCGGAACCTATCCTGGAAAGGCCCCATCGAGTCTTGAGCTCTGCGCCGCGCCGTCAACTCGCCCTGACCCTGGCCGCCATGACGCTGCTCGGGGTCCCCGGCGCCGCCGGGGAGACGCCCCCCGTCCAGGCAGCAGGGGCGCCCGCCGCGGGGAAGACCGACTACGTCATCGGTCCCGGCGACGTCCTGCAGATCGTCGTCTGGAAGGAGCCCGAGCTCACCCGGGACGTCACCGTGCGCGTGGACGGCAAGATCACCGTCCCCCTCCTGGGTGAGGTGGAGGCGGCCGGCCAGACGCCGGCCCAGCTCGGCGCGGACCTGCAGAAAGCGCTGGTGCGCTTCTTCGCGGCTCCGCAGGTCACCGTGGGAGTCGCCCAGGCGACCAGCCGGCACTTCTTCGTGATCGGCCAGGTGACCCGGCCCGGGAACTATCCGTTGGGCGCGCGCATGACCGTGCTGCAGGGACTCGCCCTCGCGGGGGGCCTGCGGGAGTTCGCAAAGGCCGACAGCATCGTCATCGTCCGCCCCGGTCAGGCTCCGCCGGCCCAGACCGTGATCCCGGTCAACTACAAGAAGATCGAAGAGGGCAAGGACGTCTCGCAGAACATCCTCTTGAAACCGGGCGACACCATCGTGGTGCCGTGAGTCGATACAACCCAACTCGAGGCGGGGGGCGGCCGTGGCTCGCCTGGGTCCTGGCCCTCCTGCCCGCGTCCGTCGGCGCGCAGGGCGTTCCCTCCGGAGCCCCCGCGGGGGCCAGCGAGGGGTCCACGCGCACCGGCGAGCTGGACTCCACGGTCGCGGGCCGTATCATCCCGCCGCGGGACGACGTCGCATCGGCGCCCACCGCACTCTCGTCCTGGGTGCTCTGGCTGCGCCTCGGCGGCTCCTGGGACAGCAATCCCCGGTTCCTCCCCGAGACCGCGGCCAACCCCGACTATTCGGGGACGGGCGGCGGAGGCATGTCGTTCACCCGCCGGCTCTCCCAGGGAGGGATCTCGCTCGCGGGCGATGCCTGGCTCGTGCGCTCCCAGTCCGGGGGCGCCCTGGATCGCTTCAACTACTCGGGGGTCATGGACGCCTCGTACCGGCTTTCGCCGCACGCCACCACGAGCCTTCGGGGGACCTTCGGCCGCTCGGATTCACGGGAGTCGGCCGTGCTGACGTCGAGCGGTCTCTTGTACGCGTTCACACGGACCCGGACCCTCACGGGGGCCTCCGAGCTCTCCTGGCAGATGTCCCGCCGCAACGGCCTCCTCGCGCGGGTGGGCTACGAGGACGTGAGCTTCGAGCAGTCGCCGCTCATCGACGGCGCGTTCCTCACCACCTCCGCCACCTTCAGCCACCAGGCCGGAGCCACGAGTGCGATCGGGCTCTCCTATTCCTTGCAGGCGATCACCCGCCCAGGACCGGCCCGACCCACCCACACCGCCTTCGCGAGCTGGGGCGGCCACATGGGACGGGCCTGGAGCCTCGCGCTCTCGGCCGGAGCCACCCACCTCACTCCCGTCGTGGCGGGGGGCGTCGCCTGGACTCCCTACGGCACGGCCGACCTGACGGGCCGCTTTCGCCATGGGATGCTCACCCTCCGGTACAGCCGGTCCCTGGGCCTCGCCTATGGCCTGGGGGAGCAGCGCGTGGCCGACGTCGCGACCGGGCAGGCGAGCCACAAGCTGGGAAAGGCGGTCGAGGTCAGCCTTTCCGGCTCCTGGGCGCTGAACCGGGACCCCGAGAACCTCAACTACCGGCTGACCAGCTACGCCGCCCGGGGAGGCCTGGCCTGGAGCGTGTCGCGTCGCTTCGACCTGATGGGGGGCTACTATGCGTACCGCAGCCGGCCCGCCTCCTCGGGTTCCGACCTGTCGAGCCAGGGGGTCTACATCATGGCGTCGCTCTGGACGAACTGGTCTTGAACCGCCCGAGGACCTCGGCCCCGCGCGAGATCGTCCTGGAACCCACCCGCCCGGGGCCGGTGCGCGAGCTCTCGGCGCTGCTGGAGGCGCCTCTCCGCCGGCCCCTCCTCGTGCTCGTTCCTTTCGCCGTCATCACCGCCCTGGCCCTCGGCCTCAGCCTGGTGATGACCAAGCGGTATCAGACCTGGGCGGTGATCCTGGTCGAGTCCCAGAAGGCGCCCAACGCGCTCTCCCGGGGGAGCGACGAGTCCTCCAAGCCGAAGGTGCTGACCCTCCGCCAGGAGATGCTGACCCGCCCGCGACTGGAGCGGATCCTCCGCGAGCTCCACCCCTACCCCCGGCTGGAGAGCCAGCCGCTCCACATGGTCGTGGACGAGATGCGCAAGGGCATCGACATCACCCAGAAGGGGAGCGACGCCTTCGGAATCGCCTACGAGAACTCCGACCCCCAGAAGGCCATGCTCGTCCTCAATCGGCTGGTGACGCTCTTCGTGGAGGAGACGAACGGCGCCCGCAGCGAGCAGGTAGAAGGGACCGCGGATTTCCTCGAGACCCAGCTGCAGGAGGCGCGGCAGCAGGTGGAGGACAAGGAGCAGGAGATCCGCCACTACAAGGAGGCCAATCGGGGACGTCTGCCCGAACAGATGCAGGGCAACCTGGCGACCCTGCAGCGCCTCCAGGCGGAGCAGCAGACCCTCCAGGACAGCCTGCGTCTGGCCCGGGAGAAGCAGGCCGCGCTCGAGCGGGGCGGGGTCTCGGCGGCGGCGGTCGCGGAGGCCACGGGGTTGCCAGCGGCCACCCTGGAGCTGCAGCAGCTCCGCTCCCAGCTCGCTTCCCTGCGCACCCGGTACACGGACGAGCACCCGGACGTGGTGGCCCTGGCCTCCCGGGTCGCGCGCCTCGAGGCGGAGCCGGCGAGAGGACCGCGGCCGCAGGGCGCGCCCGCCTACGACCCCGCGCGGGCCTCCCTCGACGCGGTCGGCCTCGAGGTGCAGAGGCTGGAGGCCCGGGACGCCGAGATCGAGAAGCGCATCCAGGGCCTCCAGGGACGGGTGGACAACTCGCCGCGGACCGAGCAGGGGCTCGGCACTTTGACCCGGGACTACGAAAAGCTCAACGAGAACTACGTGAACCTCTTCAAGAAGAAGCTGGACGCGGAGCTGGCGAAGCGGCTGGAGCAGCGCTGGCAGGGCGAGCGCTACCGGGTGCTGGAGCCGGCCTACCTGCCCGAGACCTCGTCCTTCCCCAAGACCTGGCTCTTCGGCCTCCTGGGGGCGATCCTGGGGCTGGGGGCGGGCCTCGGCGCCGCCCTCGCGGCCGAGCTCCTGGACCACTCCGTGAAGGGCTTGCGGGAGCTGGAGGCGAACCTGCCCTTCCCCGTCCTCGCGGTCTTTCCCCAGGTCGACGGCGGCCGAGGTCGGCCGCGGTGGTCATGAGGCCGATGGCCGGGGGAGAGCTCGGCCGCGAAGAGGTGACCTTCTCGGAGGCCCCGCAGGTCGTGCACTCCGCGGCGCTCGCCCCGCTGACCCTGGCGGCGCTCTCGGCGGGCTCCATCATCGCCGAGGAGTTCCGAAGCCTGGGCGCCCGCATCGGGGCCCTGGGAGGCGAGCGACCGACGCGCTGCATCGGGCTGGTGAGCGCGCTCGCGGGCGAGGGGAAGACCACCCTGACCATCGGCCTCGCGGCGGCCCTGGGCCGAGAGCCGGGCCGCAAGGTCCTGCTCATCGAGGCGGACCTGCGCAAGCCTGCGGTCGACGAGTACCTCGGGATACCGCCTGCGAACGGCCTCAACGAATGGCTCTCGTCGAAGCACGGGCACGCCTCCCTGCGTCAGCTCGCTCCCCTCGGCTTCGCCCTCCTCAGCGCCGGCCGAGGACCCACGTGGAGACCCGAGCTGCTCGGCTCGGAGCGCATGGTGCAGCTGCTGAAGGCCGCGCGCCGTTCCTTCGACTACGTGCTCCTCGACTGCCCCCCCCTCCTGCCCGTGGCCGACGCGGTCATCCTGCAAGACCACGTGGACGGGTTCGTGCTCGTGATCCGCGCGCGCAGGAGTCCCATCGAGGCGATCCAGCGCGCGGTCTCGACCCTCAAGCCCGATCGGGTCCGGGGAGTCGTGCTCAACGCCCAGCGCGACCTGCTGCCGGGCTACTACAACTACGCCTACCAGCACTACCGCGAGTACGGCTACGACAAGGGCTACGGCAAGGGGGACGTCGGTCGGCGCTGAGGCCTCAGCGCTCCCGTCCGGATCCCAGGAGCGCCCCCCCGGGGTCCGGAGCCGCCTCGGCGCCGGCTCCGCGGCGCGCCCCGCTTTTCGGGGCGATGCCCTGGCACTCCGGGCAGCTCGCTTCCTCCACCGCCCGGCCCACGCGCGCCCAGAAGCTCCGGGCCGCCCGCGCCTCCTTGCAGGAAGGACAGACCGGGGGCCGTGAGCCCAGCGCGGCCAGGGCCAGGCGCGCGTCGCGCAGCCGCTCGACGAGGGCGGCGCTGCGGCCGCGCAGCCGCTGCCGATCCGCCCGGAGCCGTCGCTCCTCGGTCCGGTCTTCGAGCAGGACGACGGCGGCGGGCCCGCCCTCGTCCGGCCGCAGGGGGAGGACGGTCACGCCCACCGTTCGCGCGCGGCCCTCGGGGTCGAGAAACTCGATGGCGCGGTCCAGCAGCGGGGATCCCACCGCCCGCATCCGATCGACGACCCACTCCCCTAGACGCACGGGCTCGTCGGAGTCGGCCCAGCGGGCCTCTGGTGGCCAGAGCCGCCGGCCCACCTCGTTGGCGAAGTCGACTCCACCATCCTCGTCCAGGAGCACGACCCCGACGGGCAGCCCCTCGAGGACCAATCGCAGGAGGTCGGCCCGGGCCTCCCCGTCGGGCGACGCCGGCGGAAGGGCGGGGACGGCTTGGAGAGCGGGCGCCGGGTCCGGGGCCTGTTCGCGGGACAACGCCACAACCCGGACCGCTCCCTCGCCCAGGTCGGGAACTTCGGCGGTCCCGACCTGCACGACCGCCCCCGTCTCCACCCAGTCGGACCAGGGCGTCCCCGCGAGCTTCGTGGAGGAAACGTCCAGCAGGGTGGCCGCCGCGCGATTGGCCCTCCGGATGCGCCCGTCGGCGTCGAGCGCGAGCAGGGCGACGGGCACGCCGTCGAACACCCGGAGGATCCGCTCCTCGCTGCGCTTGAGCGCCGTCTGGGCCCGCTTGAGGTCCGTGACGTCGTGGAGCACCACCGCGGCCCCACGCCGCGTGCCATCGGGGCCCCGGAAGGGCCGCGCGCTCAAGATCACGCGCCGGCTCCCGGGATCCGTGGGTGGGCCCACCGACATCTCGACGCCGTCCACCCGCTCCCCCCCCAGCGCCCGCACGAGCGGGTTGCGCGCGGTCGAGGACGGGGGGCCTTCGGTCGGAAAGTAGAGTCCCTGCGGCCCCCGGCGCTTGCCCGCCGGCTCGGATCCCTCCAGGTCGAGGATGGTCATGGCCGCCGGGTTGCAGGCGATCCGCCGGCCGTGCGCGTCCACCACGAGCACGCCATCGTTCAACGCTTCGACCGCGTCCTGCAGCAGGGGCGGGGCGGTGGGGGGCGGGTCCCCGACGGACAGGTAGAGCACCCGATCGCGGCCGGAGGACGAGGCGAGGGCGGCGCGCGCCAGCGCGATCCCCGACCCGAGGGTCGTCCCCAGGGCGAGGAGGAGAAGGCCCAGGTCCCGCGCGAGCCCGTCGCGGAGCTCGGCCGCCTGCACGTCCAACACCTGGCGCGTGCGATGGCCCACGTCGTCTATCGACGCGTGTACGCGCTCTCCGAGGAGCCGGCCCAGCTCGCCCCCCCCCGCGCCGGCCGCGAGCTGCTGGGCGACGAGCAGGTCGAGACGGGTCCGCGCCGCGCCGGCGGCGGACCCCTCGGGGACGAGCCGACCGAGCGCGCGTATCTCCAGACCGACGCGGTCCGTCGCCTCCTTTGCCGCGCGCGCGTCGTTCGCCTCGGCCGTCTCGCGGAACCGGGAAGCCGCGGCCTGGCTCTCCTCGAGGGCCGCGCTCACCCGGTCGAGGGAAGTGAAGACGCCTTGGGCCTGGGCGGCGTCAGCGCTGGCCGCGGCGACCTTGCCGCGGACGGCGAGGGCGAGGACCCCGGCGGAGACCAGGGCCAGAAGGCCCAGGGCGGCGGTCAGGAGAACCGCGACTCCCCGCCCGGGGACGGCCTTCTCGGCAAGCTGAGGCTCTCGGCCACTCGACACCATGGGAGCGGGATCCAGACATGGTACCCCGATCCGCGACCTCGCGCCGGCCGCCCGGCGCGGTATACTGGTGGGCGGTGCCGGAGCCCTTCCGGAGAACCGTGGGAGGCGGGTGGATCGATGCGGCCGATGGGCCGGCTGATGCCTGATCGGCGGTGACCACGGCGTCGTCGCCTTTCCCGATGGCCACACGAGGCGAAGCGGTCAGTAGCGGATGGGGGCGGGCGGCGCTGGCCGCGGCCCTCGGCGCGCTGGCCATGGTGGGGATCGAGGAGCTGCGCTGGACGCTCCGCGGCCGCCCCTCCGCCCCCGTCCCCCTGCTCGTCGGCGCCGCGATCCTGGCGGTCGCGTGCGCCCTCATGGCGGCCGGCCTCGCGCTCCTGATGCCGGGCCGCCGCGCGCTCCCCATTGGACTCGCGCTGGCCCCCGCGGGCGCCCTGGCCGCCGGGTGGAACGGCTACGAGCAGATGGACCAGGCAGTAGTGGTGGGCCTGGCCGCCTGCGTCGGGGTCGCCGGGGCGGCGGCGGTGGCCGTGATGGCGACCCGGCGTCGCGGCCTCGCCCTGCTGGGGGCGGCCGCCGCGAGCCTCGCCTGGCCGGCCGGGCGGGAGGTCCTGGAGTTGCTCCCGGCCATCCCGACCCACGAAATGCGGGCGACCGGCCATCCCGACATCGTCCTCATCGTGATGGACACCACCCGGCGGGACCACCTGATGGTCTATGGCTACCCCCGACCCACGACCCCCCACCTCGAGGCCTTCGCCCGGGACGCCGAGGTCTACGAGGACGCCTGGTCGGTGGCCCCCTGGACGCCGTCGAGCCACGCCTCCTTGCTCACGGGCCTGCTCCCCGCCCAGCACGGGGTGGATGGGGCCTATGCTCCGCCCTTCCCGCGCGGCCCGGTCACCCTGCAGCGGGTCCTGAGACAAGCGGGCTATCGAAGGGGCGGGTTCGTGGCCAACACCCACCTGACGGCGCCGGGATGGTCCCGTGACTTCGACGAATACCACGCCCCCTTCGTCATCGGGAAGCATTCGCTCCTGGGCTGGCTCAAGCTCTGGCAACGACACGTGAACCCCACCTGGCCCGACCACTCGGCGGGGCGCATCTTCGAGCAGGTTCGCGAGTTCTGGCAGCAGAACGAGGGATGGCCGCGCTTCGTCTTCGTCAACCTGCTCGAGCCGCATCGGCCCTACCAGCCGCCCCCCGACCTCTACGAGCGCTTCCTGCCCGGGGTGCCGGCCGACGAGGCCGCCCGGGTGAGCCAGGAGCCGGCGGACTACCTCTTGAAGCCGGGCCTCACCCCGCGGCAGGCCGAGATCCTGAACGGACTCTACGACGGCGACCTGTGCGCCATGGACCGCGAGATCGGCGCCTTCATGACCTGGCTGGGCGAGCGCGGCGAGTTGGATCACACGATCGTGGCCGTGACCGCGGACCACGGCGAGCGGCTCGGGGAGCGCGGGCTCGTGGGTCACGACCTGCTCATGGATCCCTGGCTCCTCCGGGTTCCCCTCATCGTGCGGTACCCACCCGCCATCGGCGAGGGGACGCGCGTCGCACGCCGGGTGCAGACCCACGGACTCCCCGGCTATCTCCTCCACCTCGCGGGGCTGCACGCGAGCCCGGCCATGGAGGCCGTCTCCCTCGAGGGCCAGGACCTGTCCCTGGTGGCGGCGCAGTTCCAGAGCCCCGAGTGGTTCATGCCCCGCCTCCTGGCGCGCAGCCCGGGCCTGGATCCCCACCGCTACCTGGGGGATTGGTACTTCCTCGCGGACGACCGCTACGCCTACTCGTGCTCGACGGCCCCCGCCGCCGCGTCGTCCTGCTTCCTGGCCGACCTGCGCGACGATCCGCTCTGGACGCGAAGCGTCGCCGACCTCCACCCCGACCTCGTGAAGGAGTTCGAGCGCCGGGCCGCGGAGCTGCCTCCGTTCTCGGCCGAGCGCGCGAGGGTCATCGACAACGAGACGCGAGAGCACCTGCGCTCCCTCGGCTACCTGAACTGAGGCGGCGCCCGTCGAGCCCACCCCTGTGACGCGGCTCACTCGGCGCGTCGACCGTAGCGGGGCGAGCCGTTAGACTGCCTTCTGGGTGGGGAGGGTGAGCATGCGCGCAGGTTTCGCGGTGGCCGTGTTCCTGGCGGCGGGCGCCGCGCCCTTCGCCTCTGCCCAGCCGATCTTCCACGTGCCCGCGGACGGAAGCCTGCCGACGGCCATCACCTCCGTCCAGAACGGGGGCGTGATCGAGATCTCCGCCGGGACCTACGTCCCCCCGGCCGCCAACGGTTTCCAGATCGTCAACCAGAACAAGAGCTTCACCATCCGGGGCGTGGGGGGCGTGGTCCTGAGCGGCAACGGCACCTTCCGCGTCCTGCAGCTCACCAACGGCCAGCCCGTCATCTTCGAGAACCTCACCTTCGCGAACGGCCTCAGTACCACCGTTCCCAACGCGGGCGGGGTCACCCTGCTCGGCGGCAAGGCCACGTTCGTCGACTGCACGTTCACCGGGAACAACAACGCCTCGATCTACGGAGGCGGAGGCACCCTGCTCGAGGCCGGCTCGACCGCGATCTTCCTGCGCTCCTCGTGGACGAACAACCGGGCCACGAACTTCGCGGCCGGCCTCAACGTGAGCAACGGCTCGAGCGCGTTCATCCACGACTCGGAGTTCGTCGGCAACCGGACCAACTTCCCCGGCCACGCGACCAACGCCGCGGGGGGCGCCCTCTACGTGGTCGACTCCACCGTGCGCGTCACCAACACGCGGTTCCTCAACAACGAGGCGGGCTACGTGGGCGGCGCCATCTACGAGTACGGCAGCTGGGCGGGGGCCCCGACGATCCCGCACGCGCTGGTCACGGTCGCCAACTGCTACTTCGAGGGGAACAAGGCGAAGCGCGACCCCGGCCAGACGAGCGGGGTGCCCACGGAGGCCGGGGCCATCCACGTGGAGAACCAGGGCACGCTGCGGATCTACAACTCCCGCTTCCTCTCCAACCTGGCCGACGTGGGCGGCGCCCTCAGCACCTACCGCGGCGAGATCGAGGTGTACTCGAGCATCTTCAGGGGAAACACCCATCCCGGCACCCCGGGCACGCCCAAGTACGCGGGGACGGTGAACGGCGGCTCGAACGACACCACGGCCGACGGCACCAACAACCGGCGCAACGCGAAGATCGTGATCCAGGACAGCCTCCTGCAGGGCCGGGTCTCCGGCCAGACGGCCTTTCCCGACGCGGGGGGTTGCATTTACGCGTCGGGGGACCAGGTCCGCCTGTTCGGCCTCTTCGGCGTCCCCCAGATGGGGGGCCCCCCCGAGAACCGGGCCACCCTCGACATCCAGCGCAGCGTCCTCTTCGACTGCGACGTGGTCGGCAACGGGATCGGAGGGGGGATCTCCACCATCCTGACCGCCCTGACCCTGGGCGACTCGATCGTGATGCGGTCGGGCGGCGTCTTCGGCGGGGGCCTGGCGGCCCTCATCCAGTCCTTCGTGACGGTGACCAACAGCACGTTTTCCGACAATACCGCGTCCTTCGGTGGCGCCATCCTGGCCCAGGGCTCGACGGTCAACGTCTCGGGCAGCCGGCTCGTCCACAACAACGCCAGCACCGCCGGCTCCGCGATCCGCAGCGAGCCCGACTCCAGCAACAACATCCCGGTCGGCGGGCTCGTATCCGGCAACACCATCGCGGAGAACACGGGCACCTACGTCCTCTCGGAAGGCGACGCCAACAGCCCGACCCGGTACAACGCCGTGCAATACAACTCCAACGCGATCCATGTCCCCAGCGGGAACGCTTACCAGAACGACCTGGTCGGCAACCGCACGGTCGCCGGGTTGAACACCCTCACCATCACGCGCACGGGCGGGCCGACCACCGACAAGTCGCCCAATAGCGACAACACCGCGCCCGCGAGCGGGCCGGTGGTCGGGCAGATCGTCGCGGTGCCGCCGGCAATCCTCAACCGGGGGGCCCACAACGAGACCGGCCCCTTCCCGTCGAACGTCGGCTATGCCTGGGGAGGCGCCGGGACCGCGACCGTGAACGGGGTCTCGAGGTCCGGTAGCGGCGTGGACAGCGCGTCCAGCGCGGGACAGCAGACGCTGCAGGTGAGCGCAACCACGTTCACCGACAACCTCGCCTCGGCCGTGATGCCCAGCCTCGGGTTCTTCGCCAACCCACCCGTGGTGCCCCCGGGGAACAGCAGCACCTTGAGCTGGAGCGCGGT
>Ga0070706_100007077_pt1 | contig 10560 bp, 10 predicted proteins | sample KBSK5501metaG_FD_65476 | JGI IMG/M metagenome (GOLD analysis project Ga0070706, IMG submission 65476) | Corn, switchgrass and miscanthus rhizosphere microbial communities from Kellogg Biological Station, Michigan, USA - KBS K5-50-1 metaG | ecosystem: Host-associated > Plants > Roots >...
AGCTGAGAGCTGATAGCTGATAGCTGATAGCTGATAGCTGATAGCTCGTCACTCCGGCAGCGTCGGCACGCGGGTGATGCCGGGCGGCATCGTGAGCGTCGGCCGCGGCGGGGGCGGCGTGAAGTCGGAGTGGATCCGAGGCGTCGGGCGACTCGGCCTCGCGGGAGCCTCCTTCTTCTTGCAGCCGACGGCGCGGACGCCCAACCCGAGGAACGCCGCGGCGAGGACCGCCTCCCACCGAATGACGCGCCGCATCGACGAATTATCGCATTGCGCGGGGAGCCGGGGGGACGGGTCAGGACATCGGGTCCTGCAGCGCGCGGGCGACGATGGCGTCCTCCTCCGGCTGGATCGTGCGCAGGTCCAACATCACGCGCCCCGTCTCGACGCGCGGCACGACGGGCGGCGAGAAGCTGCGGAGCCGCGCCGCGAGATCGTCCGCCGACAGCTCGTGGTGCGCGAGCGCGAGCGCTCGCGAAGGAAACCGCTTCTCGGCGCTGGTGCCGCCGCCGAACGTCGCCTCGGAAGGCGCGACGGAGCCGTCGAGGCCCGTCCCGATCGAGGCGAGGATTCGCCGGCCCCGCTTCTCGAGCGCCTCGATCGAAGCGGCCGCAGCACGATAGATCGGAAAACTCCGCCATCGCCCCATCTTCCACTCCTTGAGTGTGGCGGCCAGCCCCGCCAGCGCGAGCTTGTCGGGACGAACCGCTCGCGCGATCGGATGCGCGGCGGCCCGCGCCACGAGCTCCTCGCTTCCGACGAGAAAGCCCGCCTGGGGTCCCGAAAAGAGCTTGTCGCCGGAGAAACTGACGAGACCCGCGCCCGCGCCCAGGCACTCGGAGACGGTCGGCTCCTCGGGAACGCCGAATTCGTCGAGCGAGACGACGCAGCCGGTTCCCTGGTCGTGGAGCCACGGAATGGAGGCGCTCTTCGCGACCGCCGCGAGCTCGGCGGGGGACGGCCGGTGAGTGTATCCGCGAATCTCGTAGTTGGAGGGATGGACGGAAAGGAGGAGCGCGACGTCGGGCGATAAGGCGCGGCGAAAGTCCTCCGCCGTCGTCCGGTTGGTGGTGCCGACCTCGACCAGCCGGGCGCCCGAGGCCTCGAGGATCTCGGGGATCTTGAACGAGCCTCCGATCGCCACCAGCTCTCCCCGGGAGACGAGCACGCCGCGGCCCCGCGCCAGCGCGGCGAGAGCGAGCAGCACGGCCGCCGCGTTGTTGTTGACGGCGATTGCGTCGCCGCACGCGAAGAGATCGCGGGCGAGGGCTCGGACGTGGTCCTGTCTGCGGCCCCGGACCCCGCGCGCGGCCTCGTACTCCAGTGTGGCGTACCCCGCGGCTTCCGCCATCGCCTCCCTCACGGGCGCAGGCAGCGGCGATCGTCCGAGATTGGTGTGCAGGAGGACTCCGGTGCCGTTGATCGCCCGGGAGAGGGTCGGCGCGAATCTTCGTGCGAGGGCATCGCTCGCTCGCGCGAGCAGAGCCGCCGGCCGAGTCTCGCCGCCGGCCATCGCGCGCCGCAGCTCCTCCTTCAGCGCCTCCCTTCCGAAAAGGGCCAGCGGCTCGTCGGCGCCGGGATCCCTGAGCAACGCGTCCATCGACGGCGGCCGGTCCGGCAGTGCGGGAGACGGCGGTCCGCTCACGGTTCCCTTACTATAGGAGAGCGTGATCGCCCCTGCGAGGATTCGGTCCCGGTTTGCGCCGGTCCTTCTCGGCCGCCAGATGCCGTGAGCGGCGCGGGCTGGGAACGGGAGCTTCACGTCTTGGACGAGGCCCTCCGGCGTCTGAACGCGGAGGTCGACGCCTTCCTCTATGGTTCTCAGGCCAAGCCTCCCGTCCAGATGCGCAAGCGCGTCGAGGAGATGATTCGGCTGCTGAGCGCTTCCGAAGCCATGTCTTCGGCCGAGCGCTACCGCTTCGGCGCGCTTCAGGGTCGTTTTGCCGCGCTCACGGAACGCTGGGAGAAGCTGCAGGGGGAAAAGGAGGCCGGCCGCCGGCCGGGCCTCTACGGCCATTTCCGGGCGGCGCCCGAGGTTCACATTCCGCCGGAGCCCAACGCCGGCCGCTCCGCCTCCGTAGAAGAGGAGCGGCGCCGCGTCCCGCCCGAATCCGACCGGGAGCTCTTCGAGCGCTACGTGGCCGCCAAGAAGTCGAAGGGAGAGGACGTCAGCGGGTATCGGCTCGACGGTTTTCTCGAGGGGCTGGAGCGTGAGCGCCGGAAGGTGCGCGAGCGCTTCGGCGCGGGTGACATCATCTTCGACGTCGCGGAACGCGACGGACGCGTGCGGCTGATCGCGAAAAAAAAGCCGCGAGGTGCCCAATGAGACTCGCGATGGCGGCGCTCCTGGTCGCGATGATTCCCGGAGGATGGGGATCCGGAGACGGGCGGGACTCGAAGAAACCCACGGCCCCCTTCTACCGCAAGTATCTCGTGACGGGAAACCCTCTGGACGATCAGATCCTCGAACAGGAACGGCGCGTCGAGGCTTCTCCGCAGGACGCGAACCTGAGAAACGATTTCGGCAATCTTCTGGCCGCCCGACGCTTTCCGACGGAGGCGGCCGAGCAGTACGAGATCGCGTTGAAGCTCGACAAAGCGGACTTCATCTCCGCCTACAACCTTGGGCTCGTGCGCGAGACCGAGGGCAAGATCGGGCGCGCCATCGCGGCCTACCGCACCGCCATCGCGCGCAAGCCGGGGTTTCCTCAGGCGCACTTTCGTCTCGGCCGTCTCTACGAGCATCGTGGGGAGCGCGAGAGCGCGGTGAAAGAGTACGCGAAGGCCATGCTCATCGACCCGACGATGCGCGAGCCTCGGCGCAACCCGCTGGTCGTGGACTCCTCCCTGATGTATCAGGCGTCTCTCGTCAACTACGAGCGGGACGTCGCCGCGGCTTCGCGGCAGAAGGACGTTCTGTTCGTCGAAGAGAGCCGGTTCCGGCGGCTTCCCGTCGATCGGACGCTCTCCGCCGACGAAGTCTCTGCCAACACGCCGGCCGGCGAGGCGGAACCGACGCCACGGGAGATCGGTCCGGGAAACGCGGCGGGCGCCGTCTCGGTCGAGGCCCCGCCGCGCCGGCCGGCGCGACCCGCACCCGGCGAGGCTCCGGGAACGGTGCCCGGGGCTCGAACGCGCCCGGGCCCGGCAGGCAAGCCGCGCGTGCCCTCGGGGCCTCCTCCGCCCTCCGCCGAGCCGCCACCGGGCGTCGACAATCCTCAGCCCGAGACCGTGCCGGAACCGACGCCCACTCCCACGCCGGTGCCGGAGCAGCCGATCGAGGTCGAGCCCAGCTAATTGCCGATTGCCGATTGCCGATTGCGCGTGAATACATAAGGGATTGCTTATGTATTCGGTTTCGGACTTGAAACCTGAAACTTGAAACCTGAAACTTCCTATTCGAAGCTCGCCCTCTCCACGAGCAGCGTCGGCGATCCCACGAGGAACGGCATCGGCCAGAACTGCACGTCGGAGGACATACCGGAGATTCGCCGGAGAAGCTCGGAGAGGCGGCCCGCCGTCCGCGCCGATGCGACCGGGCCCTGTGCCCGACCGCCCACGACCGAGATCCCGCTGAACTCGATCTCGTAACGGTCCTCGGAGTGGCGCACGCGCGGCGCGCCCGTCAACGCGGCGGCGTACAGGCCGCGGGTCACCCGCGAGAGCAGTTGGTCCGACGTCGCCCGGTTCGAGCTCTCGAAGAAGAGGCGGCGCGGTGCCACGAGCGGGGGAGACCGGAACGAGGCGCGGACTCCGTGTCCGCTGGTAGCGCGCCCTGTTCTGGACGCGGAACGCAGGTCCTCCAACCGATCGACGAGCGCGCCGCCGTCCATCAAGACCACCCGGCGCGTCGCGGTTCCTTCGCCGTCGAAGGGCGCATCGGCGGAGGCATCGTCCACGATGCGAACTTCCGGCGCCGCGATCCGCGACCGCGTGATCCAGCGGGGCGGCCGCTCCTCGGTGAAGGCGGGGGCGAGCGAGGCCAGGATCGCCGCCGCGACGGACGGATCGAGAAGCCACTGGCCGCTGGAGAAGGGCGCCAGCCGCTCCGAGAGCGGCAACGTCGAAGCGTCGGAGAGCCTTCGCGCGAGAGGCTCGATCTGCGGGACGCCGCTCCAGCGAAACGGAACCCTAACCTCTCGGGCGCGGGCGCCGCGGCGCCCCACCGCGGACGCCAGCCCATCCAGAATCGTCCAGGCCTGCGACACGTCCAGCCCCGCCGCGTTGACGATTCGCTCCTGCGCCGTTCCAGCCCGCACCGACAGCTCGGCCAGACGCGCCTCGCCGCGAGACGCGGCGCCGACGGCCTGAGCGAGGTCCTGGAAAAGGTCGGGCGGAGGCGGGGCGGCGGCGCCGGGCCCGCAGGTGAGCGTCCGGCTCGGCCATTCCGGCGGGCTCTCCGTTTCGAGCGCGGGGCTGGCCGCCTCGGGCAGCGCGGCGAACAGTTCCCCCGGGCTCGTGCCCGCCGCGAACCGCGGCGCGCCCTTCTCCCACCATCGCGCCGCCCAGCCCTCCTCACGTCTCCAGTCGCTGCGGGAAAGCGCCGTGGAGGACTCGAGCTCCCGCGATTCGGCGGTCTTTTGGTAGAGCTCCCACTGTCCCGGAGCACGCCGGGACAGCTCCTGCCGCAGATCGTCGAACGTCACGTCGCCGGCCGGAGCATGAGGCCGCGGATCAGCACGTCGGGCGCCGCTCCCTGGACGGGGACCACCTGTCCGGCCCGGGCGCACCAGCCGAAGTTGCGGCAGACGTGGACCTCGCGGCCGAGCACGGGCTCGATGCTTTCGAGCGCGGAGAGGATCTCGCCTGCCAGAACCCCGGCACCGAGCTCGTCGGCCAATCGGCCCCGCCGGATCCGGCGGGCTCTTCCGAACTCGAGCCGGAAGGTGCCGTTGGCCAGCTCGACGGAGCCGGCGTGAAACTCCTCGATCCGGATTCCATTCTGGAGACGCCGAACCATCTCCTCGGGCGTCGCGCTTCCCGCCCGCACGATGACGTTGGAGCCGCGCGGCCGCGGCGCCTCGCCCGGACCGGCGCGGCGGCCGTGACCCGACGAGCCGTTGGCGCCCGCATGCGCACGGTCCGTCAGCCGAGATCCCACGCCGCCGCCGTGGATGAGCCGGACCGCTCGCGGGAGAGTCCCCTCGTCGTCCCGCTCGTACCCTCCGAAGAGATCCAGCCGACGCGCGTCGTCCACCACTTCGAGCTCGGGGACGGCGACTCGCGCTTCCTTCAGTCCCGCCAGGGGCGACAGCTCGGCGTCCGCTTCGAGGGCATGCCCCAGAATCTCGTGGAAAAGGACGGCGGCACATCCCTCCGCGAGCAGGACGTCCATCCTCCCCTCGGGAACCACGGTGGGTCGGTCGCGGGGAGCGGCCGCGGCACCGAGAAGCGCGCGCAGCTCGTCGGCCGTCGAGTCGGTCTCGGGGGAATGGAAGGAGAAGGCTCGCTCTTCGTCCAGCAGGCGAGACGCCGCCAGGAACCGACCTTCGAGAGAGACCAGGCGCCGAGATGAACCCTCGGGAGGATGATCCGGGACGACGACTCGCCTCTCGACGTCGAGCACCCGCCACGTGAAGCGATGACGCGGCGCATGGCGGGCGAAGAGCGCGCCGAGCCGCTTGGACCAGCGCTCGAGATCGGCGGACGCGGGCGTCTCGACGGGCTCCGAAGGAGAGCCGCTGCGGCGCGGAAGCGCACCGCGCCCACCCTCCGAGCGCAGGGCGCGAACGGCTTCTCGTGCCGCGCCCTCGTCCGCGCCCGGCACGAGGACCAGCTGCTCGCGGGATCCGGTGCGCCAGCGCGCGCAGGTCCCCTCCTCGCGCCGCACGCGGACTTCTCGGGCTTGGCCGTCCCGCCACTCCACTCGGGTCTCGTGGAGCCGCTCGGCGAAGACTTCCGCGATGTCGCCCGCGCGAGAGACGAAGGACTCGAGCCAACGCGCGATCGACGCCTCGTCCCGGTGCATGGAGAGCAGTGTAATAACATCCGCAGGGAGGAATTCGATGAGCCTGGCGGACACCCGAAAAGACTTCGTCGCGGGCCGGGCGGCGCGAGGGCTCGCCGCTCGAAAGCTGTTCGTCGAGAAGGCTCCGGGGGCTCTTCGACTGGCGGTCTTCGCGGCCCTGGACGCCGAGTCCGAGAAGGAACGGACGCTCGATGAGGAGGCGCGCCGGATGATGGACGCGGCACGACAGGAGATCGCCGCCGGGCGCGTCGATGGGCACGAGCTCTTTCGGCGTATCCGGCGCAAGCTCGCGGAGCAGCGGGGGATCGTATTGTGAATGGCAGGCGGTTTCGCCTTCCGCCTCCCGCCTTCCGCCTCCCGATCAGATGACCCTCGAGAAGCGCATCGCCGAGCTCGAGGCGCTGCGCGAAAAGCGTCTCGAGGGGGGCGGCCGCGAGCGCATCGAGCGTCAGCACGCGGAAGGAAAGCTGACCGCGCACGAACGGATCGATCTGCTGCTCGATCCCGGCTCCTTCTTCGAGCTGGATCCGTTCGTGGTCCATCGCTGCCTCGACTTCGGAATGCAGAAGACGTCGATCCCGGGGGACGGCGTGGTCTGCGGCGCCGGAGCGATCGACGGGCGTCCCGTCTACGTGTTCGCGCAGGACTTCACGGTCTTCGGCGGGTCGCTCTCCGAATCGAACGCCGACAAGATCTGCAAGGTGATGGACCTCGCCGTCCAGAACGGAGCGCCGATCATCGGGTTGAACGACTCGGGCGGCGCGCGGATCCAGGAAGGCGTGGTCTCGCTCGCGGGCTACTCGAAAGTCTTTCTCCGAAACACGCGCGCCTCCGGCGTCGTGCCTCAGATCTCGGCGATCCTGGGTCCTTGCGCGGGCGGCGCGGTCTACTCGCCGGCGATCACCGATTTCGTGTTCATGACCGAGGACACCTCCTATCTGTTCGTGACCGGGCCGGACGTCATTCGGACCGTCACCCACGAGGAAGTCAGCAAGGAGGACCTGGGCGGAGCCCGGACGCACTCGAGCGTCTCGGGCGTCGCCCACTTCGTCCGCCGCGGCGACGCCGCCGTTCTTGCCGGAATTCGCGAGCTGTTGTCGTACCTTCCGGCGAACAATCTGGACGAGCCGCCGAGGCGCGCTCCGAGGGAGCCGCTCTCGGATCCGGCCGAGCTCAACACGTTCATTCCGGAGGAGCCCGACCGGCCGTACGACATGGGCGAGCTGGTGCGGCGCATTGCCGACGACGGGGTCTACCTCGAGGTCCACGCCGCGTTCGCGCAGAACATCCTGGTGGGCTTCATCCGCCTCGCGGGCCGGGCCGTCGGAGTCGTCGCGAACCAGCCGATGCACTTGGCGGGAGTGCTCGACATCGACGCCTCGGTCAAAGGGGCTCGGTTCGTTCGCTTCTGCGACGCGTTCAACATCCCGCTGCTCGTCTTCGAGGACGTCCCCGGATTCCTTCCCGGGACGCAGCAGGAGTACGGCGGGATCATCCGCCACGGAGCCAAGCTGCTCTACGCCTTCGCGGAGGCGACGGTGCCCAAGGTCTCCGTCATCACGCGCAAGGCGTACGGAGGCGCGTATTGCGTGATGCTGTCGAAGGACATCGCGACGGATTTCAACTTTGCGTTTCCCACGGCCGAGATCGCGGTCATGGGTCCCGAAGGCGCGGTCAACATCCTCTACCGCCGCGAGCTGCCCGCGGACGCGCCTCCCGAGTCCAGAGCCGCCAAGGTCGCCGAGTACGTCTCGAACTTCGCGAATCCCTACATCGCGGCGCGCCGCGGCTACGTGGACGAGATCATCGAGCCTTCGGAGACGCGCGCGCGCCTGATCGCCGCCTTTCAGCTGCTCGAGGGTAAACGCGTCAGCCCGCCGAAGAAGAAGCACGGGAACATACCTTTGTGAGCCGGCAGGACGGGAGGCGGGAGGCGGTAGGCGACGCGATGCAAGCACAACTTGCGCACGAGCGATTGGATGCTTACAGGTTCTCGCGAAAGTTTGCGATCGAGGTTTTTCGAACCACGGCGGCGTTCCCAGCTGAGGAGAGGTTTGGCTTAGCGTCGCAGATCAGAAGGGCCGCGGTTTCGATCCCAGCTAACATCGCCGAAGGCGCGGCTCGCCGCTCGAAGAAGGAGTTCGTCCAGTTCCTGTCGATGGCGCGCGGATCCTCGTCGGAGCTAAGAGTGCTCTTGGAGATCGCAAAAGAAACCGGACATCTCGACGATGACAGCTTTCGACGCCAAGAGGCCAGCGTCGATCGGATTTCCTCGATGCTCAGCGGGCTCATCAGGAGAAATCGCGCGCGATGAGTTCCGCCTTCCGCCTTCCGCCTTCCGCCTCCCGACCTCTCCGTCTCCTCGTCGCCAATCGCGGCGAGATCGCTCTGCGGATCTTCCGCGCGTGCCGCGACCTCGGCATCGAGACGGTCGCTGTGTTCTCGGACGCCGACAGGGAGGCGCCGCACGTCGCGAGCGCCGACTACGCCGTCCGAATCGGCCCGCCGCCGGCCCGGGAGAGCTATCTCTCGATTCCGGCCCTGCTCGAAGCGGCGCGGAAGACCGGCGCGCATCTCGTCCATCCGGGCTACGGCTTTCTCTCGGAAAACGCCGCCTTCGCTCGGGCCTGCGCCGACGCCGGGTTGATCTTCGTGGGCCCGCCGGCGCACGCGATCGAGGCCATGGGCTCGAAGACCGGCGCCCGCGCCCTCGTCGATCGAGCGGGCGTTCCCGTCGTGCCCGGCACCGCGGGGCCGGTGGCGGACGCGACCGAGCTCGAGGCGTTCGCCGCCCGAGCGGGCTATCCGATCCTGCTGAAGGCCTCCGCCGGCGGCGGCGGGAAGGGAATGCGCCGGGTCGATGCCGCCTCCGAGCTTTCTCCCGCGCTCGCGCGCGTGTCCTCGGAGGCGCGGTCTTCCTTCGCGGACGGCTCCGTGTACGCGGAGAAGCTGATCGAGCGGCCCCGCCACGTCGAGGTGCAGGTCGTGGCGGACTCGGTCGGCGGCCTTCTCGCGATCGGCGAGCGCGAGTGCAGCATTCAGCGGCGTCATCAGAAGGTCGTCGAGGAGTGTCCTTCGCCCGCGGTGGACGATCGGCTTCGCGAGCGACTGTTCGCGGCCGCGCTCGCTGTGGCGGGCGCGGTCGATTACGTCTCGTGCGGCACGGTCGAGTTCCTGCTCGCCCCCGACGGAAGCTTCTATTTCCTGGAGATGAACACGCGCCTGCAGGTCGAGCATCCGACGACCGAAGAGGTCTGGGGAGTGGATCTGGCGGCGGCGATGATCCGCATCGCTCTGGGGGAACCAATTCCCGACTCGTTGCGTCGGGCTTCGCCCCGCGGGCATGCCATCGAGTGCCGGATCTACGCGGAGGATCCGAGCCGGGCGTTCGCGCCATCGCCGGGTCGAATCCGATCCCTGCGACTGCCGGAGGGCCCGGGAGTGCGCAACGACGTCGGCGTGGAGGCGGGCTATACGGTCTCGATCGACTACGACCCGATGCTCGGTAAGCTCGTCGTCCACGGGCCCGATCGCGACACGGCGCGGTCTCGGCTGGCTCGGGCTCTGACGGAGTACGAGATCGGCGGCGTCGATACGACGCTTCCTCTGTTCCGAGCCATCGTCGGAGATCCAGATTTCGCGCGCGCGGAGTTCGACGTCCAGTGGCTGGACCGCCGACTGTCGAACGGCTTGCTCGCGGCCCAACCGCCCGGCGATGAGATCCTCTGGCTCGCGGCCGCGTGTCTCGAGACGGCGCAGAGCTCCAACGGCGCGGATGCCACCGAGCCCGCGGCCTCGCTCTGGCGCCGGACCGCGCGCCGTGAGGCGCAGAGAGACTGATGCGCCGGCTCGTCCTGATCTATCGAGGAGAGCGAGGCCCGGAAGAAGTCTCGGTCCAACGAGACGGAGAACGTTGCGCACTCGCGAGAGGCGAACGGAGGCAAACGGCCGAAGCCGTGCCGCTGCCGGATGGACGTCTGCTGCTGCGCCTGCAGGATGGCAGACAGATCTGCGGCCGTGTTCTGCACGATCGGCCCGGCCTGGTTCGCGTCGTCCTCGGGGGAGAGAGTCACACGCTCGCGCTCGCGGACCGCCTTCGCGACCGTCTCGCCCATGCCGAAAAGAGCTCAGCCGATGAGAGCGTCGAGGATGAGGTGCGGGCGCTTATGCCGGGCCGTGTGATCGAGGTTCTCGTCGAGCCGGGGGACGAAGTGTCTCCGGGGGGTCTCCTTCTCGTCCTCGAAGCGATGAAGATGCAGAACGAGATCCGCAGTGCCACCGGGGGTACAGTGGTCAGAGTCGAGGCGCAGGGCGGGAAGCCGGTCGAGACCGGCGCGCTCCTGGCGGTGCTGAAGCGAGGGCTTTGAGAATATGCGGCTGGATCGGGACCTCGCTTGAGCCTTCCAGCGTCCCGCAGGTTCTGACCGAGCAGTCAATCCAAAAAACCGAAGACGGATTCAATTGGACCGGCTTAAGAGCCCGCCGGAATAACTACCCATTTTTCCGCTTGTCTTTGGCTTCCAATGAGTTAGCATCCCGCAGATTCTTGGGAAATCATGGCAATTGCATTGCTTTCTCATTGTCCGCGTGAC
>Ga0070706_100007078_pt1 | contig 10560 bp, 8 predicted proteins | sample KBSK5501metaG_FD_65476 | JGI IMG/M metagenome (GOLD analysis project Ga0070706, IMG submission 65476) | Corn, switchgrass and miscanthus rhizosphere microbial communities from Kellogg Biological Station, Michigan, USA - KBS K5-50-1 metaG | ecosystem: Host-associated > Plants > Roots >...
TTGCCGGATCGCTTGCGTGTGCGCGTCACTGAGCGCGTGCCGGTCGCGGTGGTTCGCACATCGGTGGGTCACTTCGTTTGGGTGGACGACGAGGCCGTGGCGTTAGGAGAAATGAAATCGGCGGATCCATTGCCGCCATTCTTCATCCGCGGATGGAATGAAGACAGCATGGACGAGGCCGGCGCAGGAAACATTGAGCGTGTCCAAAAGTATCTCGAGCTGGCGCGCGACTGGCAAACTGCGGGACTGGTAGATCGCGTGAGCGAAGTTAACCTGGTTGACGTTCGTGATGTTCGGGCGCAACTTGCCGGCAACGATTCACAGATCGAAGTGCGACTTGGCGGACAAGATCCCAGCCAGCGTTTGAAATCCGCGCTGGATGTCCTTGACCAATACAAACGCACTCCGCGCGGCTCTGCTATTACCTACGTCGATTCGCAGGGCAGCCGTGTCATCCTCGGTTTTAGTTCCGGCAACAAGATGCGTACCGCCGCAAACCCGGACGATGCCGCGCCAACATCGAGCGTGGCCACTGTGGCGCCACGAGTTGCGCAGAAAGCGACGAACATCAACACGAATGGAAGAATCGCCGAGAACGGTTTGACGAATACCAATCGATCAAAGCCGAGCCGAAGCAACACGGCCCGTGATGAAAAGAATTCCGGAGAGCGCCCGCGGGTGCATTACCCCAGGGTTCGACGACAATGAATTACACGACGTTGGATGGCTAAGCGTACAAATCACACGATAGGCCTCGATATTGGTACTAGTAAGATGACGTGCATCATCGCCGTTCCGGGCGAAGAAGGCTTGCTGCAGATCATCGGCATGGGTGAAGCCGAAGCGCGCGGGTTGCGTAAAGGCGTGATCGTGAATCCGGATGCGGCTGTTGAGTCAGTAAAACGCGCAGTCGAGGAAGCGGAACGAATGAGTGGGGTGCAAGCGGAAGAAGTGACGATTAATCTCGCGGGATCGCACATCATGGGATTCAACGGTCAGGCGATTGTTGCCGTGGCCAACCGCGACCGTGAGATTACCGGCGACGACGTGCGCCGTGCGATCGATTCGGCTTGCGCGATCCAACTTCCCGCCGGTCGCGAGATTGTCGATCGCCTGCCGCAGGAATTCATCGTCGACGATCAAGATGGCATCAATGATCCCGTCGGCATGACCGGAGCGCGGCTGGCCGTTAAGGTTCACATCGTTACCAGCCCAGTGACCGCACGACAGAATGCTATCAACGCCGTCAATCGAGCCGGTTTGATCGTGGCCGATATGATTCTGGAGCAACTCGCCGCGGCGGAAGCAACGCTTACCGAGGATGACAAGGAATATGGCTCAGCTTTAGTGGATATCGGCGCAGAAACGACGGGTCTGTGCGTTTATCAGCGCGGTGCCGTGCAGCACACTGCTGTGTTTCCGCTGGGTGGCTCGCATTTCACCAACGATATTGCGTTCGGCCTGCGCACTCCGATTCCTGAGGCTGAGCGAATCAAGAGGACCGTCGGTTGCGCGTCGAGCGCGTCGCTGAGCGACGATCAGCGCGGCGAAATGGTCGAAGTTCCATCCGTCGGAGGTCGTGCGCCGCGGCAGCTCTCGCGTCAGATTCTCTGCGACATTTTGCAGCCGCGCGCGGAAGAAGTTTTGATGCATCTCTCAGACGAGATTCGAGATTCAGGCTGGAACCGACAATTGTCCAGCGGTGTTGTGTTGACCGGCGGTGGTGCGTTGCTCGAGGGAATGATTGAAGTCGCAGAGCAAGTCTTCGATGCTCCCGTACGCATCGGTTATCCGGAACGCGATCGATTCGGCGGACTTGTCGAAGACATTCAGAGTCCCGCGTGGGCCGCGGCCGCCGGGCTCGCGCTCGTCTCTCAGCGCGCGCACGCGCTCGAACAGCGCGCGGGTGCTACGAGGCGTGGCACCTCGGGTCGGTTAACTCATTTTGTTTCCAAGTTTCGCAATCGATTTGGCAGTAGTATTTTCTGACAAAGTATTGTATGCTGGCGCGCCGATGGCACAAGATATTGTCCGCAAGATATAGATGCCCGTGGTTCAGCCAGCACAAAATAAACGAAAGAAGGCGTGGAACCCTTCAAAGTTCGGAAGAGAGGAAAAACCCATGACACCTGAGGTTCGCGAACCCGGAAGAAGCATCAATATTTTCATCGATGACGAGCCGCCGATCACTGGCGCGCGAATAAAAGTCATCGGCGTGGGCGGCGGCGGCGGCAACGCTGTCAATCGCATGATCGACACTGGCATTGAAGGCATCGAGTTCGTAGTTGCGAACACCGATTTGCAAGCGCTAAAGCGTTCGCGTGCACCGGTCAAGATCCAGTTGGGCGGAAGATTGACCAAGGGACTTGGTGCGGGGGCTGATCCGGAAGTCGGCCGTCAGGCGGCGCTCGAAGACACAGACAAAATTATCGAAGTTCTGGAAGGCTCGGACATGGTTTTTGTTACTACCGGCCTGGGAGGTGGAACGGGCACAGGCGGCGCGCCGATCGTCGCATCGCTGGCAACAGAGCTCGGAGCACTGACCGTCGCGGTGGTCACCAAACCGTTTCAATTCGAGGGGCGGCGGCGACTGCAGCAGGCCGAGCAGGGCATCAACGAGTTACACGAATCGGTTGACACGGTCATCACGATTCCAAACGAGCGGCTTTTTGGCGCCGTTCCCCAGGGCGCTTCGTTTGCCGACGCTTTTAAGGCGGCCGACGATGTGTTGCGCCAGGCAGTGCAGGGAATCAGCGACTTGATCACCGTGCCGGGCTTGATCAATCTGGACTTCGCCGACGTGCGCACGATCATGCAGGGAATGGGCATGGCGTTGATGGGCACGGGCTATGCCCGGGGCGAGCATCGCGCGATCGAATCGACGCAGGAAGCCATCTCATCACCGCTGCTGGAAGAGGCTTCGATCAAAGGTGCGCGCGGGGTGCTCATCAACATCACCGGCGGACACGATTTGACGCTTTTTGAAGTAAACGAGGCGGCATCGATCGTTCGCCAGGAAGCCGATGAGGATGCGAACATTATCTTCGGTCACGTTATCGACGATTCCATGGCTGACGCGATGAAGATTACGGTGATTGCGACCGGATTTCGCCGCGAAGTGGCGGTGGCTTCAGCGACGTTGGGGGCGCATATCCCGGCATCCACGCCGCCCCGATACCCGTCGCGGCCCGCAGATGATTCTGCCGTGCCACAGCCGCCGCGGCGCACCGAGGATCTCGATGTACCGACATTCATCAGGAAGAAGGCGGACTAAGAGCGCAGTAACCAGAAGGCAGAAGGCATTAAGCAGAAAGCGAAAAGTTACTGCAGTGTGAAGTATAACGCTGAGTCCTGTTCAAGCTTTGCGTTTTTCCCCTCAGTCGTGTAGCATGTCGCACAATCCCTGAACGAATTTCCGTACGGGTCAATGCGCATCTCTCCTCGGAAGGCTGCAGCCTGCGAGTAGTAAGTTCGGCCTGCCACGCAACCAAAGGCGGGAACGCATTTGGAGCGTCATCACGTTCCTTTCATAAATCTTTTGGAGGCACAATTGTGAATCGCAAACTTATAAGAACTACGCTGGCGGACGTGAAGGCCAGACGGGACGCCACTCATGACCGTGACCGCATGAATGGACACGCCCAGCGCAGCGCAGGCCTGCCGCCGCGCCCGGGGCAACAGCCGTCTGCCATTCAGGTACGCAAACGGCAACCACCGCCGACTGAGACCCACGCTGAGATTTACTATTACAAGAAGCAGATCGACGCGCATACGCCGATGGTCCTGGTGCTGCAAGACGGCGAAGAAATCGAGGGGACGATTGAGTGGTACGATCGCGGTGCGTTGAAAATTAATCGCAGATCCGCGCCTAATCTTTTGGTTCTTAAGCGCAACATTAAGTACATGTACAAGGTCGAGGAGCGTGTGCCACAGCTCACACGCATCGAAGAGGCTTCGCCCGAGATGGCTGAGTCTTAACAAACATTTTCTCACGCATTATCGATTCTCGTTTTAGCCGGAATGACTACTGCTGCCTTTCGCACGAGAATTCTTTAATCGGTGAATATTCCGCCGCAAGATTCCTCTGGTCCCACGCCGGGCCGATTACGACCGCGCATTGGCATTACGATGGGCGATCCGGCGGGAATCGGACCGGAGGTGGTGCTCAAAGCGGTCGCGGAAGATGAGGTCCGTCGCGTTTGTGTACCTATCATCATCGGCGACGCGCAATTGCTGGCGCACAATGCTCGCACACTTAACTTGCAATGCGGCTACGAGATCGTCCGCCGTGATGAGTCCGTTCCCGATCACGTTGACGAGCCGGTCATTTTTCATCTCGACAACATCACCGGTCACGTCGAACCGGGAATCGAATCGGGCGCGGCGGGAAAAGCGGCCGCCGGCTACATCGAAGCCGCTGTCCAGTTGTGCGCCGCAGGAAGCGTCGACGCGATCGCGACGGCGCCCATAAACAAACGTGCGCTTTTTCTCGGCGGCTACAGTTTTCCCGGCCACACGGAATTTTTGGCATACCTGACGGGCGCGGAAGACTATGCCATGGGGTTCGTGGCCGCAAACCTCCGTGTGGTGCTTTTGTCCACTCACGTTTCGCTCTCAGAAGCGATTCGAATGGTAACGCGCGAGCGCGTCGAGCAAACAGTTCGCTTGACCGATCGTGAGCTCCAGCGATGGGGCATCGACCGGCCGCGCATCGGAGTGGCCGCTCTGAATCCGCACGGAGCGGAAGGCGGCCTGTTTGGTATTGAGGAGGCATCCGAGATTGCCCCGGCGATCGAGGCCTGTCACGCGCGCGACGACATCAACGTACGTGGGCCGTTTCCAGCGGACACGGTCTTCCTTCGCGCTTCGCGGGGAGAGTTCGATGCGGTCGTCGCTTGTTATCATGATCAGGCAATGATTCCAGTTAAGTGCCTCTCGTTCGGCGAAGCAGTCAATGTCACTTTAGGCTTGCCATTTATTCGCACCTCGGTCGATCATGGCACAGCTTTCGATATTGCCGGGAAGGGAATTGCCGAGCATTCGAGCATGGTTGCCGCGATTAAACTTGCGGCAGAGCTTTCGCTGAAGGCGGGTGAGAGCAGCAGGGCGGTCGAGGCCGCGTAGGTTACAGTCGCAGACAAAAACAAACGAGGAACAAACTACTTGAGTACACCCGGCAAGACTGCGAAGGGACGCGTTTTGGTTGCTGACGACGATCCATCAATCCTGCGTCTGGTGACGACCATTTTGGAAAAGGAAGGATATTCGGTGGTGGGTGCGCGCGATGGACGCGAAGCCTATAAAGCGCTTCAGGCCGACGCCAACTTCACCGCCGCCATCTTTGATGTGGTAATGCCACACATTGCCGGCCCTGAACTCGTGCGTTATATGCAGACCGAAAAGCGACTCATGCGCATCCCTGTGATGATGATGACTGCCGAGCAGGATCCAAAACTGTCCTCGGACAGTTTTGCCGCCGGCGCCGTGGTGTTCCTGCCAAAACCTTTTACCACGCCACAACTCCAAACAATGCTGCGCATGTTGGTTGGCAGGGCGCGTCCTTAACCTTGCGGTCAACTCTTCATTGCTGGGGAGTTTGCTAGAGTTGGAATAACAACTTCAGGAGATTGAATCATGTTAAAGCGATACGGTCTCATCTTCTTTTCCTTGGTTTTGCTCACGGCGGGCGTTGGGTTCATAGCGACCCGCGCGCGTGCCGCAGGCGATCTTACTCCCAAAGAAGCGCGGCGACTGATCGCTCGCATGGCCGGTATTGAACTGCCGTCTGACGCGGTTCGGATCAAAGAGATTTCCTCTTTCGGAAATTCAGCAACTGTGGTTGCGCGGGTCGAGACCGCGTTCCGATTCGTCAAAGGAGAGAAAGACAAGTGGCGCGTCGCCGAGATTCGCACCGGCGACAGGCGCTGGGAAGATCTGGACATGTTGGTTCGGGCTTTAAATGCCGAGAAATCGCAGCGTGCCCGCGCCGAGCTGGAATCAATCGCTACGGCCCTCGAATCTTATCGCCGTGAACGGGGTTCTTATATCGAGTCAAAAAGCGAGGCCGTCCTCATCGATCATCTAAATCCGCGTTACCTGGCGCGAATAATTCGTATCGACCCGTGGCATCAGCCTTATGAATATGAAGGCGGCCGCGACGCCTTTGTGCTGCGCTCGGCCGGGCCGGACGGCAAGCTTAATACTGCGGACGATATCCTTCGAACAAACGGTTCGCGCTAAACCTCGCTGTTGGACCGCACCGACATTCACCATTCCGAGCCGCCTGAAGCGGCTTATTCAAGGGCTCTCTGACAAAAAGCTTGACGCACTTTTCGAGCGAATGCTACGTTCGGAATAGCGCCGCGCCGCGCGACGGGCGAAATCGACTCGAAGCGCGCGTGAGAAAGGCTTCGACTTGATTGCCGGACGAAAACTGTTACTTGCCGACGACTCTGTAGCTATACAAAAGGTCATCGATCTCACATTCACCGATGAGGGAATGGAAGTTACAACAGTCGGCGACGGCCAGCATGCCTGGGACAAGCTGGATCAGCTCGCGCCCGACGTTGTGCTCGCCGATGTTTTCATGCCGGGCGTTGATGGATACTCGCTCTGTGAGCGCATCAAACAAAACGAGCGGTTTGGCAGCATTCCTGTTATTCTTTTGGTTGGCTCGTTCGAGCCGTTCGATGAAGCTAAAGCGCGCCGCGTGGGCGCCGATGACGTCGTGACGAAACCTTTCCAATCAATTCGCCAACTGGTGAGCCGCGTCGGCTCACTCCTCGGAGCTAGGCCGCGCGATCCCGGAGAGTCACCCCAATTTTCCACGCTGGGACTTGAGTCGCGTGCTGCACCGCCCAGCGACGATTCCGTCACTCAACCGAATGTAACAGTCCTTGTTGAAGCCCCAACAATGACCGAACCCGACGCCTCGAATGTTGCCGGAAATACTTGCTCGACAGACATCGAGCTTCAAACGGCCGATACAATGAAGCTTCCACCCGTCGATAGGGAATCAGCGAATGAAACTAAACCGCAAACCCACTTCGTGCCAACTGTAGATTCGTCTTCTGATGATGAAGTTAGTTCCGAAATCCATTCAATTGCTGTCCCCGAGACGAATGACATGTCAAATCAGCAAACTTTACGGCCGCAGTCTGCGGATTTATTCAACGACGCTTTTCTCGACCTGGGTGACTTTGGTAGCGCATCAACGGCAACTACCGAAGATTTTATTCTTGATCTTGAAGGTGAAAGGTCACGAACGAATGACGAGGCGACGTTCCACGAACCATATCTGGGACATCAAGCACCACCCGTCACCGTTGAGGTGATTGAGGCAGAATCGGCGGACGTGACTGAAGCTGACCAAACCTACGAAGGTGAAGGATGGACCATCGTATCAGCTGCGGTGGCGGAAGAGCCTGCAGAATCGGCAACAGCCTCTGGTGGGGAGCACGTCTCGAAGGAGGCTGAGAAGGTTGACCTCTCTAACCTATCGCCCGAAGTTGTTGACATGATCGCCCGCCGCGCCGTCGAGCAGCTGTCCGAAAAGGTCGTGCGCGAAATTGCCTGGGAGGTCGTGCCGGAACTGGCAGAGCTGCTAATCAAGAAGCGGCTCGAGGAACAACAACAGTAGCACGGAGATCAACCTCAGCGAGAGTGTTTAGAGGCGGGCCTTGTCCCGCCTTTAATGTTTTCAATGCGCCTCGGTGGTCGTGTGAATATGAAAACTCGCATCGCTTGATTTACAATCGACGGGAAAGCAGCTCAGCAACCCGTTATGGGGGCCAATAGCTTGCCTAAACAGCTCAGCGGTTTATTGAGAATGATCGACATTCCCAAAACCTACGATCCGAAAGAAGCCGAACAGCATCACTATTCTCGCTGGGAAGAGCGCGGCTACTTTGCGCCCGAGATAAACAAAGATCCGAACGCCCCCGTTTTCTCAATTGTGATTCCGCCACCCAACGTGACCGGATCGCTGCACATGGGCCATGCGCTGCAGCACACGATGATGGATGTGCTGACCAGATATAAACGGATGTCGGGATTTCGCACGCTGTGGCTGCCCGGGATGGATCATGCCAGCATCTCGACGCAATTGATGGTAACGCGTCAGCTAAAAAAGGAAGGGCTTACGCGTCATGATCTCGGCCGTGAGAAGTTTGTCGCGCGTGTATGGCAGTGGAAACAAGAGTACGGCGGGCAAATCGTGAATCAAATACGCCGCGAAGGAGCGTCAGTTGATTGGTCACGCGAACGATTCACTATGGACGAGAATCTTTCGCGCGCAGTGAACGAAGCATTCGTCCGGCTGTACGAAGAAGGCCTGATCTATCGCGGCAATCGCATCGTCAATTGGTGTCCGAACGATCAGACGGTGCTGTCGGATCTGGAAGTTCAGCGCGAGCCACAAAAAGGCAAACTTTACTTTCTTCGATATCCGTTCAAGAACAACAGCGGAGCGATCACCGTCGCTACCACGCGGCCCGAGACGATGCTGGGCGACACGGCCGTCGCCGTAAATCCAGCCGATGATCGCTATCGAAGCGTCCTGGGACAGACGCTGGTTCTCCCGCTGGTGAATCGGGAAATCCCGATTATTGCCGACGATTTTGTCGAATCGGAGTTTGGGACCGGAGCCGTGAAGGTCACGCCAGCACACGATCCGAACGACTATGAGATGGGCGTGCGTCACAATTTGGCGCAGGTTGCCGTCATCGATCAATTTGCGCGGATGACCGAAGAAGCAGGCCCGGAATTTGCCGGGCTCGATCGCTACAAAGCGCGCGAGAAAGTGGTCGAACGCTTTGAAGAGCTTGGCTTGCTCGAAAAAGTCTGCGAGTACGAGTTCTCGATTTCCAAATGCGAGCGATGCAAAACAGTCATCGAACCGTTAATCTCAACACAATGGTTTTGTCGCATGGATCAACTACGCGATCCTGCGTTACGAAAGTTGCGTGAGGAACGAAAGCCACGCTTTGTCCCGCAGGTACCTTACGAAAAAGTTTACAACGACTGGCTTGAAAATCTTCGCGATTGGACGATCTCGCGACAACTTTGGTGGGGTCACCAGATTCCGGCGTGGTATACGAACGACGGCCAGACAATCGTCGCGCGCTCACTCGAAGAGGCTCGAATGAAGGCCGGCACAGTTGAACTCACGCAGGACGAAGACGTTCTCGATACTTGGTTTTCGTCGTCGTTGTGGCCGTTTTCGACATTGGGCTGGCCTCAAGAGACAGACGATCTGGAAACTTTTTATCCGACCTCGGTGCTGATAACGGCGCGCGACATCATTTTTCTTTGGGTGTCGCGGATGATGATGACCGGCTTGAAATTCATGCGCCAGGAACCTTTCGATGATGTTTATGTGACGGGCACGGTGCTCGACAAACATGGCCAGCGTATGTCCAAGACGAAGGGTAATGGCATTGATCCGCTGGAGGTTTTCGACAAGTACGGCGTAGACGCCACACGTCTGACACTGGCTTCGGTTGGGTCAACCGACACGCGCTGGAACGAAAAGCAGGTCGAGTCGTATCGTAACTTTGCCAACAAAATTTGGAACGCCGCGCGGTTCTGTCTGATAAACGCCAACGGCGCGGATACGGTTGCTGATCCGCTCGCCGGCGATAGCGAGAGTCTTCCTTTGCACGATCGCTGGATACTTTCGTGTCTTAACAAAACGGCGCGCGAAGTTAACGCCCAGCTTGAGCAATATGAGTTTCATGGCGTAGTTCAGACTCTGTACCATTTTTTCTGGGACGACTTCTGCGATTGGTATATCGAACTGACAAAGGCGGCCGTTACTAGCGAAGCGCCGTCGCGGCAGCGCAAGGTGGCACGGGCGCGCTTGATTTCAGTGCTCGAACAAGCACTGCGCCTGTTGCATCCGTTCATGCCTTACCTGACGGAAGAGCTATGGCTGAAACTTCCGATCAAGCACGCGCAACTCCTCAATCGCGCTTATGCCGAAGCCGAGCCGACGATCATGCTGGCGCCTTTTCCACAATGCGACGATTCGCTGATTGACGAACGTGCGGAATCAGAGATGCAGGCAATCATCGATCTAATTTCTCGGGTTCGTAACATCCGATCTGAAATGAACATCAAACCCGGCGACCGCATTCAGTTACTGATCACAGCGAAAGCGGGTCAGCAGTCGGTCTTTGCCGCGAACGCGGACCAGATCGGGCGGCTGACGCGTGCGGCGCAGGTTTCAATCGACGGCCAGATCGAGATTCCGAAAGCCGCGGCACGGGCTGTTCTTGCTGCCGGCGCGGAAGTCGCTGTGCCCCTCGAAGGTCTTATCGATTTCGCTCAGGAGCGCGCGCGGCTCTCGCGCGAGAAAGAGAAGTTGCAGAAAGAAGCAGCCAAACTTGACGCGCAGCTTAGTAATCCTGATTTCATTGAGCGAGCGCCAACGGAAAAAGTTGAAGAACTGCGCTCGCGGATTGCTGACATCGCGCAACGCACAGCGGCACTCGATCAGGTTCTGGAGGCGCTTCGATGAAGAGTCGCTGCATAAGTGCGCTTCGCGCGCGCTGCGGACAA
>Ga0070706_100007079_pt1 | contig 10560 bp, 11 predicted proteins | sample KBSK5501metaG_FD_65476 | JGI IMG/M metagenome (GOLD analysis project Ga0070706, IMG submission 65476) | Corn, switchgrass and miscanthus rhizosphere microbial communities from Kellogg Biological Station, Michigan, USA - KBS K5-50-1 metaG | ecosystem: Host-associated > Plants > Roots >...
GTCTCGATTTTAGCATCGGCCGGGGGAACATGCTCTACGCCGGATGAGATACGCTCCCACGCAGATATTTCCTGGGGCAACAGAGTCAGTTCGCTACGCTCACCCGTAAGGGTTTGCTGAGCCCAAAGCGCCAATTTGGCTAATCCACGGGCCTGTTCAGCGGAGAGTTCACCGCTTGTGCGGCGTAACGCTGATCCAAACCAGCGATGAACACATAGATAGCCATCGCGTTCAGCCAGGTAAGCCACGGGCAGTGGATGCTTGAGGTATGTTTGCAAACGGCGCAGAATCTGCTCAACCAGACGGCGCGCGCCCTGCTGATTAGCACAGGCAATGACAAGTCGCCTGGGAGCTAGATTTTGGTCACCAACACCAGCAGGTTCTTCACAGAGCCACTCAAGCGCAGGCAATAATACTGGTGTATAATCATCAGCTCCAATAGTTACTTCGATTAGCAGAGATTTATGATCTTCTAGTACCTGGCGCACCGCTTTATATGCTGTTTGATAGCCGAAATGCACATGCGGATGCTGAAGTTGCTTGTCCTGCTCGCTTAGATCAGATGAGGCTGGTTCCGGAACCGAAACAGAGACTGAAGAGTCCGATGATTCATGCGATACTTCATTGCTAAGCAGAGCAGTCCCTGAAGAGGGAAAAACTTCTTCTGGAACTATCTGAACCAGCGTATCTATATTATTGGAGATCGGAACATCCACTGACGCAACAAGAATTGAGGAAGGTGTTTGTTCAATATGGACATCAACAGCGGTCGTTTTCACTAACGCTTGATTTTCTGCTGCTTGCTCCGACTCGTTAGGACTGGCAATAGCGAAAGAAAGAACACGAGGATCCATCCCTAACTGTGCCGCGAAACGATCACCCAGACTTCCGCGCAAAGGAGCCTGTTGCAAGCCCACTAGAGTCATCCTATCCTGCAATTCCTGACGAAAAAAAGACAGAAGAGGCCAGGTCCGTGGGGCATCCAGGTTAGCCAGGTCTTTAAGTAACGACAAATCAATAGCTTGAAGTCGTTGATGAAGCGCTAAAAACACCTGCATTGCCAGTATTGTATCAACCATGGCTCGGTGCCGTCCTGGGGTCACTGGCACACCTAAAGCTTCAGCAACCTGTCCCAGGTTATAACTTGGCAAAGAGGGTAGCAACACTGTCGCCAACTCAAAGGTATCGATGAGAGGATTGTTACGAACGAGTCCGCGCCGACGTAAAAAACCGACATCAAAAGGGATACTATGGCCGACGATTGGATAGTCTCCAAGAAACTGCTGTAATTGCCTGGAAATGGACTCAAAGCCGGGAGCATCTGCTACATGCTGGGGTGTGATGCCTGTGAGTCGCTGCACTCGAAAAGGGATTGAACGCCCAGGTGAAATGAGCGTTTCCATCTTTTCCAAAATCGTAGCGCTTTGAAATTTGATCGCTGCAATCTCAAGAATGGCATCTTGTTCTGCATACAGACCCGTCGTTTCCAGGTCAAGTGCCACACGAATCGGGGGCTTTTTTACCATGAGCGTTCCTTAGTGTTTCTCTGGGTGGTCACGATTGCCACATTATAGGTAGGGCCAAATTTCTAACAGCTTCCTAGCCGAATGCGCAGCACGAGCACGATGGCTGATGCGATTCTTGTATTCGGGCGCCAGTTCAGCAAATGTCTTTCCAAGTTCAGGAACGTAGAAAATGGGATCATAACCAAAGCCGTTTGTCCCGCGAGGTCGATCAGCAATAACTCCCTCGACGACCCCTTCCACTAGATGAATATTACCTGTTGGCTCAGAGAGGGCAATGACACAACGAAAACGCGCGGCACGCTGATCCATCGGGAGTCCGTTCAACTGCTCCAAAATTACACGGAAACGCTCTGCATAAGATGTCTCGTTACCAAGATAACGAGCAGATAGGACACCTGGAGCACCTCCTAGCGCATCAATCTCCAGGCCAGAATCATCTGCAAGGGTTAAAATATGTGACACCTGGGCGTACGTATGGGCCTTAATTTCCGCATTTTCTGCAAAGGTCGTTCCTGTTTCCTCCACATCGATATCCAACTGAAGGTCCCTTAGAGACAACAACCTCAACGACATATCAGAAAATATAGCTCGAAATTCCTCCAACTTATGAAGATTGCTAGTTGCCAGTAACAAAGCACGCATAAATACTCTCTTTGTGCAGGGGTCGATTGGCCCATATAGTATCACATCCCAGATTTGTTGTCGAGTTTGGAGATAAAAGGCTCAATGAAGAAATGAGCTGTTAAACCAATTTTCTTTGAAGCATGTACACAACCCGAAAAACATACGTAGAAAAAGTTCGAAAAGAGCTTCATCTCATCCCCTCAATGGAACTAATAGTACTATTCAATGACCATAAGATAGCATGTCTGGCTCTTATATGCTATATAAAACGTATTAATACAAAGAGACATATAGCAATACACATCGTAAAAAAATGTAGCGCCACTCCGTATATATTAGCAAGCACCACAAATGCCGCTCACTTTTCCCAAAAAGGATTTTGTATGAGTACTCAGCCTCTTTTACACGAGAGCACATTAGATGCACATGAAATCACTTGCACTACACTCCAAATGGGAGAAGCGCATGGCATACTCTGCCAGTATTCATCAAACCCTGGCCTGGAGCATTCTGACTTTTTTGAGCAATCTCAAAGCACACTAAATACCCTGGAATCTGTGGAATTTATGCCCGTAAATCAAATACCTTTATTCAATGAGTTAAGAGACGAGTTTTCAGAGATCTTTTCCAGTTTTATACAGCGTTAAAAGCAAAAGATGTGCAGCTCTACAAGCACTCATTGCGAGTGCATTCCCTTGCGCTTTCATTTACCACGACTCTCCTACAGCTTCCAGAAGCCGAATCGCTGAAGATTGGACTGGCGGCAATTTTCCATGACATTGGTAAAATGAACATAAATGATACGATATTGCTAAAAGCGTCCGGTCTATCACGACAGGAATTCGAGATTATTAAAAGTCATCCGGCTTATGGTGCAGAGATGCTAAGCCCGTTTAAGCTCATAAAAAGAGTGATACCCTCAGTATACCATCACCATGAACGACTGGACGGCAGGGGTTACCCGGATGGATTACGAGGTGAGGCTATTCCACTAGGAGCAAGGATCATCGCGATTGTAGATGCGTTTGAGGTTATGACTTCTCATCGCATCTACCAGAAAAGTCGTACTCCCATGCAGGCGTTTGAAGAACTGTACGAGCATGCTGGAACACAATTTGACGCAGAGCTGGTTGGACTTTTCTACAAATTTCTCGAAATACCTGCCCTGAATGCAACCAAACGATAAGTCGAACCAGAAAATATTACACATCATTGCGTTCGAATGGCTTCCTGTGCATCCTGCTCATCTAATTCATGCTGGATCGAACGATAGCAGCGACGCAGGTATTCTTCAAGCTTAACCCAGTCATCCTCAACACCGGTAGATGTATGACTGGTAATGAGATCAACGGTATTGGCAGCAAGCAATCTCCACTCAGCGGACTCCTTCACTTGTTCGGATGATAATCCAAAGATGGCGCTGTGCAGATCAATGAGTATTTGCAGAAATTCATCTTTCTCAGGGTTTCCAGATAATCGCCGGTGCACGTCAAAATACTGTAGTTCCAGAACTGCTACACGGGATGGATCAAATTTCAGGCCTGAATAGCGACGGGCGACCTGGTAGAACTTTTCAAGATATCGAAGAATCTTTTGCTCGTCATGATCGGCGGGAAGCCAGGCCGCTGATGCACGTGTCGTGTAGTATCCTGCTAGAAATGACATCGGGAAGGGTATGTGAAACTGCTCCTGGCAAAGTCCCACAATCAAACGCAGCATTTTTAACCACTTATGTTCGTAGTATGCCCGCCAGCCAGCAGCTTCAAAGTATGCTACACGTTTAGGGTTAAATTTAAAAGTTATTGCCACGGTAGATATCCATTCCTATGTTATGAACTTCGTACACTCTTCCCGTACTTCGTCTGAACGGCGATCGGCGAACGCAATTGATTGACGGTATATAAAGCAAGACAGGCCGGGCAGATTCCCTCATGCCAGAGTTCGAGAGGAGTTCCCTCCACTTCGGATTGCGCTGCCTTTGACCGGCGGTGAACTACTACCCATAATGCAAATATGAATACCAGCAGCGCCAGTACGACCAAGGCTATCCACGATAATGGTAGCACATGCCCGATGATGGAGAAAAGCGATCCACCGAGATAGCCGAGAAAAAAGTGAAGTCCGAGGAACAGGGCGCTTCCTAAAACGAGTCCAGCCAGAAAGGTTCGTAACGGCATATCCGCCAGGCCTGAAGCAGCAATGGCGGCTCCACGCACCCCTGGCACTAAAATTGCGATGCTAATGCCGAGCGCACCACCTTTTTTGACCCTGGCAGAGGCAGCATCAAGACGAGGAGAGGTCAGTCCAATATAGCGACCAAAACGGTAGAGCAGTCCCCGGCCTGGGCCCCGTGCCAGCACGAACTGGATCAAGCCTCCCAGTACGAGAGCGATCAAGATGGCGATGAATGCCTGCCACAAAATGAGTTTGCCCTGGGCAACTCGAGCCGCCGCTGTCAGTATGATCAAGTCGGCAGGAATAGGGATAGGTATTCCGATAGTTTTGACGAGCAGGATTATGAAAATGGCAGCCAGGCCGTATTGTACCAGGAAGAGGTCAATGCTATTCATGATGATGGGTCCCTCCCTTTCCTCTTTTCGCTTCGTACAAAGTTACGGAAGAAGGCGATGGTTGGATTACGTTGTAGCGAGGGATAATCTCCATTTATATATATCACATTTGGAAGATGCTAGAGTCACGAGAGGCGGGACTCGAAAAAATGCTTGACACGAAGAATATGCAAGGGGTATAATCGCTAAGGTCAAATGCCCTGCAAGCGCGTTCATAACATGCTTGAGGCAATCTACCAGCCGGTGTAGCTCAGCGGTAGAGCACTCGTTTCGTAAATGAGCGGCCAAGAGTTCGAATCTCTTCACCGGCTCTCATATTTCATAGTCCTGTGCCCATTTCACACCCTTTTGTTGATTGTTCCTTGTTGCATTCAAGCGCAACAAAGCCTTAGAGCCGATTGGCACATCATCCACAGGTACCAGATATACTTTTCCCTTATCCGGTGAATAAACTCCAAAGTAATCGGCTTCCCCCTTGTATCCTTTCCTTATATGAGGCTTTCCCCCGACCCTGGCATATGTGATAGCCGTATTAAACTCAAGACATCCCCGCTCCTCAACATAGTGCGCTGTTTTACATTGAATGCGAACGAGCTTTCCATCATCGTCAATTGCAATATCATAACGATGGTCATGTCCCCAGGGTATAAGGCATTCATATCCTAATTGGACCAGCCTTGCAAGGATAATGCTCTCTGTGATCTCGCCTTTCTTTGCCGTGTTATTCGGCTTACCAAACAATGGCATTTTACCTTTTTTCTTCCTGGACGCGAGAACCTAAGTCCGCTCAATGAATGAGAGACTAACGAAAAGCATAGTCTCATCCTAATTATTCTTTACTGATCGATGATATTGGTAACTGGCTATTTATGTACCCGAGAAGCACGCTTAGATATTCTTCGAGTTATTCTTTCGCCTCTTTGCGAAAGAGAGTATCGAGTACCCCGAATCATTACCACACTCTGGCATAACAAATTTCACAGGGTGGGGCTTTTGCTGAATGTAATTCACTCTATAGTATGTAATACCGCTTCTGGTGGAAATGAGGAAAATATGAGAGGTGAGCCGCGTTGGGCGACAATCGATACCATCTGAACAGCAAGTAGTAGTTCAGATACAGGTCAGACCTGAATTCGATGAAAAGAGGTTCATTTAACACGCTGGCATAGAAAGGTAATGCCGTATCTCAGATGCTTAACTCGAAGATCACTTGTAAAGGGGCTAACCAAGAGCTCATATTGGCCATAAAGTGAGCATGAAGATATAGTATTCTATGCTAGACTTAATGTAGGCGTCAAAGCGTGGATACGAAGTTACCAATTATCCCTTGGTTGCGACAATTTGCAACCACATGCGAGGTACATACGTCATGTTCAGTTCTTGCGCTGCACCATAAACAGTGGAGCCAAGGGCCTCAGCTCCAATTGCCAATGGTGCACCTGGCAAGGCGCCCTCGATAAAAAGCCAGTAGTGCCCCAGGTCTATCACGCTTTCCAGTGACATTGAAACTCGTTCCTCAGTCACTTCCACTGAGCGGAATCCACTCTGTTTTAGCAAACTGACATACTCCTCAGGATTGAGCCATTGCCTTGCTGTCGCTTTAGCTTCACGCGACAAATGTACCTCTGGATGCTCTGTGCGTAGCCACCCTACAGCACGGCGTATCCACAAACGGCTGAAGCGAACGGTTTCTTCAAGATTGGTACCATCATAGAAAGCGCTATTACAGGCCAGGATGCCTCCAGGAACAAGAATAGCGGCCATTTGCTGAAACGCACAGAGTTTATCGCTGATGAGGTGAATCGCGTTGCAGAAGAAGGCCGCATCGACATCCCTGACGAAAGAAGCAAGGTCTGCTGTTTCTCCCTGAATGAAATCGGCTTTAGCTCCCATTGCTTCGATACTCTGTTGCGCCAGTCGTAACGCCTCTGCTGATGGATCAACACCAACAATGCGCGCTCGTTGAGATCTTTGATGAGCAGTTGCTTCTGTAATGAGCCGTGTTACAGATCCAGTTCCACAAGCCATATCGATGATTGTAAGTGCTCGATCTGCGGGATGGAGAACCAGCGGTGCGAGTGCTTTCCGAACTAGAGATCGGTTGATTTCAGTGTAAAAGGCATGTGCCGCGAATGCCTCAAAGGTGAACTGGTTTGTTTCTTCTGTTTCTAAAAGCCCCATTATTGCTGCCTCCTTTTTGTATGAAATACTAAGCGAGTTAGAGAAAAACATTTTCAAATTTGTTTCGTTTTACTCGAAGAGGGGACATGACTTCCGAAAATGTTGTACTAGCTTCCCTACCTCAAACATGGGCATGTGCATTGGCGGGGGTGTGATCAAGTTCAATGTGAGGATCTTACGATTCAGTTCACACAGCAATTGATCGTACTCGGTAGTGGCTTTCTCAACTGCATGATTAAATGCCCGCTTCTCGCTGGCGAAAGGTGGAATACGTCTCGTGCATAAACTTTTCCTGAGCTGAGGCAATTTTTCGAGCTTCGCCTGAGCTTTCTCAAACTCGGTGCGGATTTCTTTAGCGAGTTCGACCTCTGGCGGAGCATAGCCATTCTGTTTAAGCAAACTATACGCTGCCGCTTTGTCCCCGGTAAGAGGGTTATCATCCAGATTCAACGGCTTCCCAAAGCCGGGCAGATTGTCAAATTCACCACGGGCCTGTGCCTCTTGAATCTGTTCCTCAATATAATCAAAATATCGCTTACCCCTATATCTCCCTATTTTAGGAGTCTCAGGTTCGCCTATCGTTTTATCAGGCGCTTTGCGCCAATCTTTGAAGTCCATAGTTAGCTGATTTCAGTTGTGTGGGCAAGAAGCCTTGTCTTAATCACTTGTCGTGCAATTTCGTAAACATCTTCCAGTGGAAGTCGCTTTTCCATGGCTATACGTTGACATTCTGCATACTCTGGTGTGGCGCTGATGATACGGTTACCCAGACGCTTGACTTTCATCGATATTGGACCCACTGGTGTCTCGATGCGTTCTAACAAACGCTGTGCCTTGAGGCGTTGTACCTGTGAAATGCGCACACCTAATGTGCTGGATTCGCTGAGGAGCAACTCAGCCATAGCATTGCCCTCTTCTACCCGGCAAATGATAGTCAACATGACCGCCGGTCTATTCTTTTTCATCTGTATTGGCGTGTAATTGACATCCAATGCGCCAGCAGCGAACAACTTATCCATAAGTCCGCCCAGGAGTTCACCTGTCATGTTGTCAATATTGCTTTCAAGCACGGTTACCCAATCAGTGTCTGCCTGTTCACTCTGTTGAAATGCATCTCCTGACCTCCCCAGACAGATGCGCAGGCAGTTTGGCCATGGAAACTGTTTCCGGCCAAAGCCATACCCTACGCGCTCGATAAAAATGGCTGGCGTATGAAATCTGGCCTGGGTTGCCAGAATTGCAGCACCAGTAGGAGTAACCATTTCGCCATCCGCGGGAGATGATTTCCAGGGAGCTGGAATCTGGCGGAGCATCTCTAATGTTGCCGGTGCAGGAACAGGCATTACCCCGTGAGCAGTTTGTACATATCCACTGCTTAGCGGTAGAGACGAAGCATAAAGTTCAGTTATACCCAGGGCTTCGAGAGCTATGGCCGCCCCTGTGATATCAATGATCGCGTCAAGGGCTCCCACTTCATGAAAATGCACTTCTTCGACACTTGTCCCATGAACGGTTGCCTCAGCCTGCGCAAGACATTGAAAGGTTGAGAGCGCAATCTCACGCACTTTAGGGGAAAGCGTAGAGGCATTGAGTAGAGATACGATATCCGAGAGGTGCCGCGTTTGCAGAATACCAGTATCCTGTTCAGCTAGTATCACATTAAAGCGCGAACCTAGAATACCTTTGTCCTCAAAAGACTCAAGCTTCAATTCATAACCCTGCAAAGGTAGGCCAGCCAGTGCGCTTTTCAGGGAGTCTAATGAGAACCCTGCATCGAGATCGAGCAAAGCGCCCAGAAACATATCGCCGCTGATACCGGAATGACAATCGAGGTATGCAATTACTTTTTGCATAGAAGAATATTTCAACCTTTTCCAGTTTTATAGATGAGAGAAAGAATGATCAATTACCCTCCTCCCACTGGGCGCTGTCGGGCACAGTCCTTCTCCCCATTTGGGACCGTTACCCGACAGCGCCCTCCCTTAAGCTACAATAAGCCTTCTCTTTCTAGAATATTGTACCAGACAACTTTCTGCTCGTCAGACAAATGCTTGCTTTGCTCAATGGCTTCCTGGAAACGAAGTGACTGCATATCCAATACAGGTTGATCTACTGCATGGTAGGTAGCAGGACTTTCCGCTACACCCTGTGCTCGTTGCTTACGTGTAACGAGCCCCAGATACATCTCTACTGCACCCAGGGACCGCTGTAAGGCTTTTGCTAGACGATGACATAATTCTCGTGGAATCGTTGCAGCATCAATACTATGCTGATCCAATTTTTTGAGAATATCCTGGCTCAAACCTATCTCCACCGCCAACTCTGAGAACGATTTATGTACAGTGTTCGCCGCCATTTGCAACGAGTTCAGAGCATTGTAAACCACAAAATCAGCATTCAATACACGTTTCCATGCTTCATCAAGAGCAGCAAGGGAAGCCTGAGAAAGAGTGGGTATGATTTCTATTTCTTCAGGAACATCCACCTCTATCGCATGAAAATAGGTTACAAAGTCGACGATCACATCTGCGTATTGAGGATAGCGTGACAGGTAATCGCTCAAACGCGGATGATGTCCTGCACGAAACTCCGAGACATAACGAGCAGTCAAAAGTTGTACCGCCTTTTCCTGTTCTCTATCCATAGATGGTTTTCCCCTCCGTTTCAATAACAGTACGCAGCAGATTCAAAGCTTTATGTAACCGATTGCGCACAGTGCGCTCACTTACTCCAAGTAAATTGGCTACATGCTTTTCTGTTTTACCTTCCAAGAAAATCAACCAGATCACAGGTTTTAACTTTTCCGGCAGGTTTAGGATGAGAAGTGGTAAACCGGGCTGTTCCACGGAAAGCAACGCTTGTTGTGCCTTTTCATCCTCAATATCCATTTCCCACGACTCGCCATTTGCATGCTGTACAGGTTGATCTAAGCTCCCAATGAGTGACTGAGGAACGCGGCGGGTAACTGCATCATTGGCATGTTGATTACACCAACGACCTTCGCGCGTCATAAAAGCTTGATACACATGTTTGCGTTCATAGTACAAGCAGTGCTGGAAATTCTCCTCCCAAAAGAGTCGCTTGCTATCCATCAATGCGCGAAGAACACGTTCACAGAGGTCCGCATACAAATCATATGCAAACATACATCGTTGCTCAGAAGTCAGATGAACTCGATTGAGAACCTGCCGGGACCAGTAATCATTTGATGTCTGGGAGCGTCTCAGAATCATCTCCATAATGCGATTCCGTCCTGGATCATCTTTAAGTGTGATAGCTAGGCGAAAACAACGAACCAATACTTCCAGGGGCAAAGCTGCTTTTATATTAGGCTCCTCTATCATCTCCCAAAACTCAATAGTTCCATACTCTGGTAGAGCCTGATAGACATTTGCCAACCCAATACGTCGCCCGATGAGACCACTGTCAGTATCCTCTTCAAACTGAGCCAACTTCTGCTCCACGAAACCTAATACCTCCATTCGACACAACTCTATGCTGTCCTCGCTAAGTATAAGCGTCTTCGTGAAAGACGTCAATTTGAGGTTGAACCACTTTTGTGGAGTCCCTAAACGTTAGGGGTTAACTCACACGTTGTTCATAGGTAACCGGACTCACATATCCTAACGAGGAATGTCGTCGAATCCGGTTGTAAAAGC
>Ga0070706_100007081_pt1 | contig 10558 bp, 8 predicted proteins | sample KBSK5501metaG_FD_65476 | JGI IMG/M metagenome (GOLD analysis project Ga0070706, IMG submission 65476) | Corn, switchgrass and miscanthus rhizosphere microbial communities from Kellogg Biological Station, Michigan, USA - KBS K5-50-1 metaG | ecosystem: Host-associated > Plants > Roots >...
GAACTGGGCGAGCGCATCACCGACGGGCTGATCCGCGAGGTCCGGGAGGAGACCGGGATCCGCGTTGAGCCGGTCATCCTGACCGGCGTGTACAAGAGCATGACGCACGCGGTGATCGAGATGGTCTTCTTGTGCCGGATGACCGGCGGGATCCTGGCCACCTCGGCGGAGAGCACCGAGCTCATCTGGGCGGACCGTGACCTGATCACCGCCCTGACCACGGAGGCGTTCACCGCGCGGATACTCGACGCGCTGTGCTACGCCGGCCGGCCCGCGATCAGGGAGCACGACGGATTCCGGCTGCTTTAGGCAGCGCGGCGGCTCACCACCCTTCGCCGGCCCAGGGGTTGAACTGGTGCAGCACGAGGATCCCGATGGCCCACCTGGCCGGGATCACGGTGGCGGCGCCGAGCACCACGGGCGGAGCGGCCCACTGGTAGAGACGGGCCGTGCCGGTGGCGACCAGCAGCTGGCCGTAGGCCAGCACCGTGGTGATCACGAGACTCGGGATGATCGCGGGATCGGTGGTGAAGGCCGCGAGCACGCCCGCGCCCCACGGGGCCACCATGCTGGCCGGATCCAGCCAGCGGCCCATGTGCGACAGGCGGCCGGCCCGCAGCGGGTCGCGCAGCATCGACTCCTCGCCGACGGGGTCGCTGCCCGCTCGCGCCGTCAGGCCGCGCACGATCGGGGCGAGTAAGCCGAGCAGGCCCAGCGGGTTCCACGCGTAGCAGGCGGCGAAGACCGGGGCGGTCTCCTTGATGCTCCCGGCCACGAGCGAGCCGAGAATGCCCAGGTACCACAGGTGATGCTGGAAGAGGATGGCCGCGCCTACGCTCCAGGTCATCGCCGGGGCGTCGACGAGCACCGGCCGGATCAGGTTAATGCGCCAGATGCCGGCGAAGCCGCAGACCAGGAGCCCGCCGGCGATCCGAAGCCGGTCGTCGGCGATCCAAGGCTCCATCCAGAGCGTTACCAGCGGCGGCAGGATCACCAGGTGCGCCATGGTGCAGAGCTGCCACCTGCGCACCGACGCCCCGCACAGCAGGGGCAGCAGCCAGCGCAGCGCGAACGGGAACGGGACGCGCTGCCGGGTCCCGGCGTGCAGGTACCGCCGCCCGTCCATGCTGACGGACATGCTCGGGAGGTTGATGTAGCCCAGCCAGGCCAGCGCGACGCTACCCGCGAGGGACCAGGCGAACGCGGTCACCCCGGGTTCCTCCGTCACGCATTGGTGGCCCGCTCGGCCCGCGACACCCAGGCGCTGGCGCCGACCCGGCGCAGCACCTCCAGCGCGCCGTCCAGCGTGGACTGGGCCCGGTCGGCCAGGCCAGCCCCGAGGTAGGTCTCGCCGAGCAGGCATCGCGCGATGCCCTCGTCCAGCGCATCGCCGCGCGCCTCGAAGGCGGGGACGACTTCCTCCAGGATGGTGGCGGCGGCGTCCGTCTGCCCTTGCGTGCGGTAGACATCGGCCATGATCATGAGGGCGCTCGACTCCCCGCGTCCATCGGACAGCTCGCGGAAGTCGGCGATCGCGCTGTTCAGCAGCTGGAGAGCGGCGTCGGGGCGGTGCTGTGCCAGCCGGGTCCAGGCGAGGTCCGTTCGCACCCAGGCCTGCCCGGCAGGGTCACCGAACTCGGCGAAGAGCTGGTCGCTGCGCGCCAGCAGCTGCTCCGCCTGCTTATGCTGCCCGTGCTCCCGGGCCACGATCCCGCGGCAGCGGAACGCGTGCGCCTCGCCCCAGCGGTCGCCAAGCTCCCGGAACCTGGCCAGCGATCGCTCGAAGTAGCTCCCGGCCTCGGGCAGCTCGCCCTTCTGCAGGCTCACCCAGCCGAGGTGGTTGGTCACGTAGGCCACGCCCACCTCGTCCCCGACGTCGGCCCAGGCCACGATGCAGCGTTCGAAGTGAGCCGCCGCGTCGTCGAGCTGCCCGCGGTCCATGGCCAGCTCGCCCAGGTTGTTCAGCGCCGCGGCCTGCCCCAGGCTGTTGCCGAGTTCCCGGAAGGTGTCGAGGCACCGGGCGAAACAGTCGGCGGCCTGGTCTAGCTGGCGCAGGTCGCGATAGGCGTTTCCGAGATTGCGCAGCGTCCACCCCTCGCCGCGACGGTTGCCCGCGCGCCGCGCCGCGTCCAGCGCGAGCTCGTGCGTCGCCCGCCAGTCCTGCAGCCTGGCCCGCACCCGGAAGAAGTAGTGCATCGAGTCGGCCAGTTCCCAGGTGCACTCCCACAGGCCCGCCTCATGGGCCTGGCTGATCGCGGCGATGAGGTTGGGGTACTCGGCCGAGAACCAGGCGTAGGGCTGGGCGGTCAGCCGGTCGAGGAGGTCGGCGGGGAGCGCCCAGATCAGCGCGCGCGGCGGATCCGGGTCCCGCTTGCTGTGCCGCGACATCTCGAACAGCGCCCGCTTGGCCAGGCCGAGCAGGGCGCCAAGCCCGCGCTCGACGGCGGCCGACCGGTCCTGTGCGGAATCGGCCTCGTCCGCCTGCTCCCGGGCGAAGAGCTGGAGCAGGTCGTGGTAGCGGTACCGGATCTCGCCGGTCTCGTCCTCGCCGACCACCTCAAGCAGCTGGAGATCAACGAGCTGCTCAGCCGCGTCCTCGGCGTCCGCCGGCGCGATATCCAGCAGTGCGGCCAGGACCCAGGACGTGAAGCTCTGGAAGGCCAGCAGGCTGGGCAGCCGGAACGCGCGCTTGAGCGCGGGCTCAAGCTCCTGGTAGCTCAGCATGATCCCTCCACGGACATCGAGGTCCCCGAAAGAGAGCTCGGCCAGCCGGGTCCGCTCGCTCTGCAGCCGGTCGGCCATCCGGCCGATCCGCCAGTGCGGCCTGGCCGCCAGCTTCGCCCCGACGATCCTGATCGCGAGGGGAAGCTGCCCGCTCAGCCGGACGATCTGCCGGGCCGCCTCCGGCTCGGCGTCCACGCGCCGCGCCCCGGCGATCTTCGCCAGGAGCTCCACGCCGTGGTCGATGCTCAGCGTCTCCATGTCGATCGGGAGTGCGCCTTCCAGCACGGTCAGCCGCCGGCGGCTGGTGACGATCACCGCGCAGCCGGAACTGCCCGGGATCAGCGGGCGTACCTGGCGCTCGCGCGAGGCGTTGTCGAGCAGGACGAGGTTGCGGCCCTGGCTCATGACCGCCCGGTACATGAGCTCACGGTCGGCGGTGCCCTCGGGAATGCGCGTGCCGGTGACGCCCTTCGCCCGGAGGAAGCCGTCCAGCACGTCCTCGGGATCCAGCCCCTGGCCGCTCTGGCCGCGCAGGTCCACGTACAGCTGCGCATCGGGAAAATCCTGCATGAGCAGGGTCGAGACCCGGATGGCCAGCGCGCTCTTGCCGACGCCGCCGGGACCGGAGATCGCCACGACCGGCGTCCCGGCTCCGGGCGCCCCGGCTCCGGGCGTCTCGGGCCGCAGGAACTGGCACGCCTCCTCAGTCTGCCGCACCCGGTCGGTGAAGTCGCGCGTCGCGTTCGGCAGCTGCGCGGGCGCCTGGTGATCGGTCGGCAGGCTGATGTTCACGACGTCTGCGTGCGCGATGTTCGCCAGCTTGCCTACGTAACCGCCGGTCACCATCGTCGCGACGGTGGGCGTCCCGCCGCGGGTCAGCCATTGCGCGAGGTCGGCGGCCGACTGCTCGGGCGCCTGCATGATCCGCTCGAAGATCTCGCGGCCGCTCTCGTCCGACTGCAGCCGCCTGGCCAGTAGCGGCAGCACGGCCGAAATAGCCTCGGCGTCGGCCGCCTCAGCCATTATTCGCCTTCCTGGTCACGGCGGGCACTAGAAGGTGACGTTGCCGGTCACGCTGCCGATATTGGTAATCTTGCCGACCCTCGCGTTGCCTGAGACGGTCGTGACGAAACGCCCTATATCGGGGTCCGACTGCAGCGCGTTCACCAGATCTTCGAGCTGGCTGCGGAATTCACCGTCGCTCTTCACCGCCGCATCCAGGGGTCCGGCCAGCGCGTCCGCGCTCGCCGGACCCTGCGCAGACTCCGCGGCGGCCAGGGCGGCCTGCGCCGAGTCGTTCCCGCTGAGCTTGCGGCGCACCAGGCCGACGAGCTTTTTCAGGCCTGAGGCGGCCGCCTGGCCGAGCTCGCCGCCGAATGCCGGCGCGGCATAAGTGGCGATCAGGGTCGCGACCGTGATCGATAGTGGCTCCATCCGCCCCCTCCTGAACCATTCCCGCGACCGCAGGGCGTCAATGAAACTGCACAGGCGATTCGGTTAGGTTAGAAACTCCGACTTTGGTGTAAATCCAGCGGGCTGTCAACAGGCCGGCCCGCCGCCCGCTGGCGGTTAGCTCGGGCTCATGCAACGGCCGTGACCGCGGGACGGCGGTGCGCGACGATGCCCGCATGACGATCCCCGCTGTGAACGATGTCGGACGATCCGCAGGCGAGCGCTTACCGGTCACTGGCGCGGCCAGGCCGACGCGGGACCGGCCGTGAGCTGGCCGGACCACTGATCCCGGCGTCCGCTTCCCGCAGGGTGCCGCCGCCGAGCAGCACCCGGGTGAGCTCACTCCGAGTGTCAAGGAGCTGGTCGAGGGCCGCGCCCATGTGCACGTCGGTCACCCGGAGCGGCACGCCGCCAGGCTCGCCGTCCTGGCCCTCCTCCTCGGCCGCATACAGCGCGGCCCGCCGGAGTAGCTCCTTGATGAACGAAGCCGTCACTCCTTCGGTCCGTGAGATCACGGCTTCCGGATCGGACAGGTCGAGTTCGAGGCCGGCCTGGTACAGGCGGACCAGCCGGCGCCGCGCCTCGGCGCCTGGCACCGGCAGCAGGGCAGCGTGATCGACGCGGCCTGGGCGGGCGGCCAGGGCCTCTTCGTGCAGGTCCGCGCGGTTGGTCGTGAGCAGGAAGGTGACGTCTATGTCCTGGCCCAGGCCGTCCATCTCGTTGAGTAGCTCGAACAGCAGCGGATGCTGGCCCATGTGCGGTCCTCGCTCCTCGGCGATGAGGTCAACGTCCTCGACTACGACGACCGAGGGCTGCAGCGACCGGGCCACCGAGCACGCCTCGGCGATCATTCCCAATGCCCGGCCGGACAGCACGACGACCGTTACGCCAGGCAGCCGGCCGAGCAAGTAACGCACCGTGTGCGTCTTTCCTGTGCCGGGCGCGCCGTAGAGCAGCACCCCGCGCCTGAGGTGCTGTCCGCTGGCGAGCAGCCGGGAAGCGTGCCTGGCCACGCCCAGCACCTGCCGCTCGATCCCGTCGAGTATCTCCGGCGGCAGCACTACCTGGTCGCGACCGACCTGGGGGCGGTCAAGGAAGCTCAGCAGCGCGCCCCGGCCGTGGCCGAACACCTCGTCCCCGAACGAGATCACGTGACCCCGGAACACGTTGCGCTCAAGACTCAGCCGCCGGATCTCGTCAGCCACCCGCTGCGCCCGGCCCTGGCTGGCACACGCGACCTGCACGCTCACGTCCTCCATGGGGCCGTGTTCGTCAGGGCCGCGCACCAGGAGTGCCACTGCACCGTCCGTGTCGGCGGTGAGGTAGAGGCCGCACTGCACGCACGGCCGGGTGACGCCGTCCGGACCGGCGGGCAGCGCCTCCGTAGCCACGCTGCCGATACCCGGGCCGAAGGGCTGACTGTCGCCCTGCATCAGCTCGGCCAGCCCGAAATCACGGTGATGGAACTGGGTCAGCCCCGCCAGCTGATGCTCGCGCCCCGGCTCCGCCAGCCAGGCGTCCAGGCCGGCCTGGACATTCACCTGGTCGTAAGCCGGCCACGTGCCGGCGGCGACCGGGAGCGCCGCCGCATCCGCGCCGAGATGCTCGCGCAGCAACCGCCGGACCGAGGCGTCCTCGGCCCTGGCAACCGCGACAGCGCGCAGCATCAGCCGCCTGGCAAGCCGACCGATGTCGGCCAGCTCCGGCCGGGTCTCCTGCCCGGCGGCTGCGCGGTAGCTGGCCTGCCCTCGCGGCATCCTCGGGCCATGGCCCAAAATGGTTGCCGAAACGCGCCGTGCCGAGCCGCTCTTCACACCGGCAGCATAGGCGCGCGGGGTGGCTCCGCTCCGGAGCACTCCGAGTGCCTGCTGGCTCATTGACAGTGCGGTCGTCGGCGCTTATTGTCCTCCAATACGATAGAAATAGTAGACGATCTCGGCCGTTGACTGGAGCGGGAGGAACGCGGATGTCGTTGAAGTGGGTCTCAGCCCGTCATGTGGCGGGAGGCGCCGCGGTCGGCCTGGTGTTGCTGGCGGTGCCGGCCTGCGCCAGCACCGAGGCCAGCACCACCTCGACGGGCGGCGCGTGCACGCCCGCCAAGTCGCCAGTGATCACGCTGGCCGCTTATAGCACCCCGTACGACGCTTACGGCAAGCTGATCTCCACCTGGCAGAAGGAATGGGCGGCCGCGCACAACAAGCAGCAGGTCATCTTCCAGACCTCGTTCGGGGGGAGCACCGCCCAGGCCCAGAACGTCGCAGCCGGGTTCCCCGCCGACATCGTCGCCCTCTCGCTCATACCAGACGTGCAGATCGTCCAGAAAGCCGGGCTGATCACCCACGACTTCACCAAGGACCCGAACGGCAGCATCGTGTCCACGACGCCGGTCGCGTTCGACGTGCGCCCGGGTAACCCGAAGCACATCCGCAACTGGAACGACCTGACCCGCCCCGGCCTTCAGATCCTGACCCCGGACCCGGCCCAGAGCGGCGGGGCCAAGTGGAACATCGTGGCCGCCGACGGCGCGTCGATGCGGGGCAAGGTGCCCGGCTACACCGCCAACAGCCAGAGCAGCGCCCAGAAGCTGCTGACCGGCATCTTCAAGAACGTCACCGTGATGGACAAGAGCGCCAACGACTCGCTCAAGAACTTCCAGTCGGGAAACGGCGACGTGGCCATCACCTACGAGAACCAGATCCTGCTCTCGAAGGCGGGCGGCAGCTCGGACCAGGAAGTCCTGCCACCATCTACCGTGCTGATCCAGAACCCCACCGTGGTGGTCGACAAGAATGCCCAGAAGCATTGCGTGCTGCCGATCGCGAACGCCTTCGTCAAGTGGCTGCACACGCCGGAGGCCCAGGCGATCTTCCAGCAGGTCGGCTTCTTCCGTCCGATCAGCCCGGCGCAGGCGAAGCAGGGCGACAAGAAGCTGGGCCAGCTGCCGGTTACCGACCTGTTCACGACGAACGATATCGGCGGGTGGAATCAGCTGATCACTAGCACCGTCTTCGGCCCCAACGGGGCCTTCACCCAGGCCTTCAAGGCAGCGAAGGGCTAGCCGCTTTCGTGGGCTTCAGCGGGCTTAATGTCGCGCAGACCCCCCCTCTCCCGGCAACGCCGGGCGAGGGGAGGCTCGCCCGCGCGCGCCGGGAGCGGCCGGCCTTGGGCCGGCTGGGACTGCGCGGGCTGGCCCTGCTGTACCTCGGCCTCATGGTGGTGCTGCCGCTGTCTGCGGTGGTGACGAAGGGATTCGGCGGCGGGATCGCATCGCTCCAGGACGCCTTCTCGCAGCTGGGCGCCCGGCAGGCGCTGATCCTCACCATCGAGATGGCCGCGCTCGTCGCGGTGATCAACGCCGTGTTCGGGACGATCACCGCCTACGTGCTGACCCGGTACCGCTTCCCTGGCCGCAACGCGGTTGCCACCGTGGTGGACATCCCGTTCGCCATCCCCACGCTGGTCACCGGAGTGATGCTGGTTGCCCTGTACGGGCCGAACTCCCCGGTGGGGGGATTCCTGGCGCGGCACGGAGTTCACATCATCTTCGCCAAGCTGGGCATCCTCGTCGCGCTGTTGTTCGTGACGCTGCCGCTGGTGGTCCGGACCGTGCAGCCGGTCATGCAGGAACTCGACCGCGGCGAAGAGGAAGCGGCGCAGGTGCTCGGGGCGCGCCGGTGGCGGACGTTCCGCCAGGTCATGCTCCCTCACCTACGTGCTGGCATCGTGGCAGGCAGCCTCCTTGCGTTCGCCAGGGCGCTTGGCGAGTTCGGCGCGGTCGTCATCGTGTCCGGCAATATCGCGAACAAGACGCTGACCGCGCCCGTCCTGATCGCCCAGCTGATCAGCGGGTTCAAGGACCCGAGGGCCGCCGCGGCGATCGGGACTATCTTGTTCGGGCTCGCGTTCGTGCTGGTGCTCATCGTCGAGCGGCTGGTTGGGCACAAAGAGCTGCGGGAGCACGCGTCATGAACACGACGGCCGGGCGAACCCCCCGCCTGTCCGCCGGGGCGCGCCGCCGGCTCGTGCACGGCGGCCTCATCGCGGCGACATTCGGGTACGTCGGCGTGCTCGTCGTCGCACCGCTGATCGGCATCGCCGTTGCCGCCCTGAAACCGGGACTGAGCGCCTGGCGGACGGTGTTCGCCGACCCTTACGCCCGGCACGCCTACCTGCTCACCGGGTACATCACCGTGCAGGCCCTGCTGGTCACCACGGTGCTGGGCGTGGTCGTGTCGCTGGTCCTTTCCCGGGACCGCTTCCCGGGCAAGGCGGTGGTCAGCGCCCTGGTCGACCTGCCGCTGGCCGTGTCGCCGGTGGTCGTCGGACTGGCGGCGGTCCTGCTGTTCGGGCTGGGCGGATGGTTTGAACCCTGGTTTGCCGCGCGCAACATCCAGATCCTGTTCGCGGTGCCGTCGATGGTGCTGGTCACCATCTTCATCTCGATCCCGTTCGTTATCCGCGAGGTGGCGCCGCTGCTGCAGGAACTGGGGACAGAGGAAGAGCAGGCCGCGCGGACCTTGGGGGCCTCCCGGCTGCAGACGTTTTTCCGTATCACGCTGCCGAACATCCGATGGGGCTTGCTCTACGGCATCGCGCTGAGCACCGCCCGGGCGATCGGCGAAGTCGGGGCCGTCCTGATCGTCAGCGGCACGATCGCCGGGCAGACCGAGACCTCGACGCTGTACATCCTCAGGGCGTTCGACGAGGGACAAGACAACTCTGGTTATGTCGTCGCCCTCACGCTGGCCATGGTGTCGATCGTCATGCTGTTCGGCATCGAGTTCTTCCGGCGCAGGCAAGAGAAGGGACACAGCGCATGAGCGAGGGGATCGTCGTCCAGGGGCTGTGGAAGCGGTTCGGGTCATTCGACGCGGTCAAGGATGTCGGCTTCGAGGCGGAGGACGGGAAGATCACCGCGCTGCTTGGTCCCAGCGGCTCGGGCAAGAGCACCGTGCTTCGCATGATCGCGGGACTGGAGCGCCCCGATGCCGGCCGCATCTGGGTCGGCGGCGAGGAGCAGACCGGAAAGAGCGTGCAGGAGCGCCGGTTCGGGTTCGTGTTCCAGCACTATGCCCTGTTCCGGCACATGACCGTCAGCCGGAACGTTGCCTTCGGGTTGTCGGTGCGCAAGGAACCGAAGGCCGCGCAGCGCAGCCGTGTCAACGAGCTCCTCGAACTGGTGGGCCTCGCGCCGTTCGCCAGCCGCTATCCCGATCAGCTCTCCGGCGGCCAGCGCCAGCGGGTGGCCCTGGCCCGGGCGCTGGCTCCCCAGCCCCGGCTGCTGCTGCTGGACGAGCCGTTCGGCGCCCTGGATGCGCGGGTGCGCCAGGAACTCCGGCGCTGGCTAGACGACCTGCACCGCGAGCTGGGCGTGACCAGCCTGCTGGTGACCCACGACCAGGACGAAGCCCTCGAACTCGCCAACGAGGTCGTCGTGATGCACCAGGGCCGGGTGGAGCAGATCGGGACGGCCGACGAGATCTACAACCAGCCCGTCACGCCGTTCGTGGCCGGATTCGTTGGCGCGGCCAACATTATCAACGGCTACGTCTCGGCCGGCCGGATCCGGGTGGCCGACGGTGTGCCGGCCGACGCCGGGCACCTGCCCGAGGGAGAGAAGGCCCAGGCGTATGTCCGGTCGCACGACATCCGCCTGACTACCGCGGTCGGCAACGGAGCGGTGTCGGCCGACGTCGAGCGCGTCACGAACATGGGCTGGACGTCGAAGATCCACCTCCGGCTTCCCGACGGCCAGGTTCTGATTGCCCAGCTTCCCAACGAGGAAGTCGACTGGATCCGGCCCGGGGCGCGAGTGTACGCCGGCCTTCGCGATGCGAAGATATTCTCCGCCGACAGCACGGAAGACGCCGCCACGGACCCGCGGCCGGCGGAAGTCTCCGCAAGCTAGCGGCCAGCACGTGGCGGCTCGTGTCCAACCTGGCTACGGCGAGCGCTGCTGGAGCCAGGTCAGCGCTTCCTGCGCGATCTCGCGCCAGCCGTGGTCGATCGTCAGTGAGTGGCCTCGGTCCGGGAACTCCCTGAAGTCGGTGACCGCTGGCGATTTGTGGTACAGCTTGCGCGTCGAGCGGGTGACGGCTGCCGGGACGGTGCGGTCCCGGCCACCAGCGATCAGCAGCAGCGGTCCGCGGGTCTTGTTGCCGGTGTCGACCTTGGCGGCCGAACGCGGGACGAGATTCGCAGTTGCGGCTTCGAACAGTGGCCTGCCCGGTGACGGGATGGCCCAGCGCTCGTATAGGTCGGCGGACTCCTGCGCGGGCAGTGCATTGCCGAAGCCGTAGCGAAACTGCTGGGGGGTGAGCGACACCGCCCGGTTCCTGTTCGCCGGGTTGCGCAAGGCGATCGAGGCGACCCGCAGCGCGGA
>Ga0070706_100007082_pt1 | contig 10557 bp, 5 predicted proteins | sample KBSK5501metaG_FD_65476 | JGI IMG/M metagenome (GOLD analysis project Ga0070706, IMG submission 65476) | Corn, switchgrass and miscanthus rhizosphere microbial communities from Kellogg Biological Station, Michigan, USA - KBS K5-50-1 metaG | ecosystem: Host-associated > Plants > Roots >...
TCCGCGAAAGAAAAGGGAAGGGTGTGTGGTGACGGGCAGAGGCCGGGGGCGCGGATGGCCGACACGTTGAAGCAATTTGGAGGCGGAATACGTGGCCCATGAGATTGAGGCGTCAAAGCGTACGGTCTATGCCCAATCAGTCAAGGTGCTTGCACCGAAATGGCCTTTCCCGCATAGTGCACAACTCTGTCAGGTCTGGCTTCGACGGTTTCTCCCACGCCGTGACCCGGCGATACCCAGACGATATTAAATGCGAGCTCTTGGGGCATGCCGGGGTACTGGCCCTCGCGATCTCCTATCGTGAGTGTCTTGTATGTCTCTGACCAACGTAAGGGAATCAGCGCGTGTGCTCCTTTTTCGTAGTTATAAGTATCGCCCTCGTCTTCGTACAGATCGAACTTGCCGTCTGCGCCACGGAAAATGCGCAGCTCAATGGGACCAGCCGGCTCCTGGTCTGCGTACTCGATTTCGGGTCCGAGAGGGACAATGGAGCCTGCGCGGATGAATAGCGGAATACGCTGCAGTGGAGCTTCTGCTTCAACTTCCTGCCCTCCTTTGACCGACGCTCCGGACCAAAAGTCGTACCACACCGGGGCATCAGGCAAGTAGACAGTGCGATGCGTCGCGTCCTGTTTCAGCACTGGGCTGACTAGAACGGCGGGCCCGAACATGAACTGATCCCCAATGTTCCAGGTTTTCGGATCAGTGCGCCAATCCATGACCAACGGCCTTTGTATGGTGTAGTCCAGATGAGACACTCGCCAGGCTAGCGAGTAGATGTATGGCATCAAGCGATACCGGAGCTTGTCGTAGTTGAGAAGGATCGGTTCAACCTTGTCGTAGGTCCAAATCTCATTGTGGGCACGGTGTCCATGGGTGCGGAAGATGGGACAGAAAACGCCGAACTCAAACCAGCGCGTATAGAGTTCCTGGTATACAGAGTCAGTTGGAGGCCGGTCATAGGGTTGCCAATAGCCGCCAATGTCGGTCGTCCAATAGGGGTAGCCAGAGAGTGCGAAGTTCAGGCCCGCTGCCACCTGGTGGCTCAGTCCCCAATAGGTGCTGTAAACATCGCCGGACCAGACTGTTGCCCCTATGCGTTGCTGGCCTACAAAAGCAGACCGCGTCAGCAGAAAGACTCTTTTCTGATCTGTCGTTGCCTTCCAATGCTCCTGGACTCCGTTAGTGTGCATGAGAGGGAAGATATTGGTATAGCGGGCACCACTGCCAATTGCGAGTTGTTTATCTCGCAGAATAGCGTCTCCCCAGTGCGGCCAGTATTCTTCGGGTTCCGCGCTATCCAACCAGAAGGCATCCCATCCTTGGGCGAAAAGCTTGCCGGCTAGATCCTCCCAATACACATCACGTGCCTTCGCACTGGTTGCGTCGTAGACGTGTGCGTTCGGCACGTCTAAGTGTTGTGCGGAAAGTTTCTGAAAGGTTTGGGACGTCACATCGAATAGGCCCCATACCGAAATCATGGCATGAACGTGTTCGTCATGCAGAGTCTTGAGTTCGCTGGGAACATCGGGAAAATTGGAATTGAAGATAGGATCACCTTCGGTCTTCCACCAAAACCAGTCCTGCACGATCGCATCGAGTGGAATGTGCTCTTCGCGATAGCGCTGTGCGATTCCAAGAAGCTCATCCTGGGAAACGTAGCGGTCCTTCGATTGGAAGAAACCATAAGCCCATTTGGGAAGCATGGGCGTGTGACCGCTCAGGCTACGGTATTCGTGGATGATCTGGTCCATTTCAGGCCCGTAGATCAGGTAGTAGTCGACCGAGTCCGCCGCCAACGAGCTGAACTGGAACGCCAGCGGAAACCGGTTGTCCGCATATGTAAATGAGGCCGTGTTCCATAGCAGCGCGTAGCCCTTGCTCGAAACCAAAAACGGGACGGCAACGTCGGTGTTGTTCTGTCCAAGCTCGACCGTGCTGCCACGATAGTTGAACATTCCGCTCTGGTGCTGGCCTAGGCCATAGAAACCCTCCGTAGCATCTGGCGAGAAACGGTCCGCCACGTGATAGACGCTCTCCCCGTTTACTTGAGCAGGCTCATAGGTACGTGGCACCGCATCGTTTTCGTGCAGCAGATCGTGGCCTCCAATGCTGCTGTATTTCAAGTTCCCACGTTTCAACGAGAGTTCCACCTTCAAGGTGGCGGTCGTCAGGACAGCCGTGTCGTTGGCCTGCGAGAATTGAAACTGTGCGCCAGGGCAGGACTGCTTTGGATCAAGTATCCAGGGTTGGTCATGCCGAATAGACTCGGGCGACTTCGGGGTCGCCATCACATGAATTACAGACGCGTTGCAAACCGAAACGCGAAGGGTTTCATCACCGATTTTGGCCGTCAGCCCATCGTCGGTCCGGGCGACGACCACAGGAGGTAAAGGCGGTATTGCTCCCAGAAGTTGAGCTGTCAAAGGCGCGGAGAACGTAAGCAAGAAAGAGAGCGCCAAGGTCACAGCGAACCCAAGCCGGGTCGCCCGGAGAGGACGAATGTTAGCGGATATTCTTGCATTCACCTGTTGAGTTCCTTTGTCGGTTTCTAGGAGACGCGGCGCTGACCGATGCGCGTAATTATTGAAATGCGCCGTAACCAGTAAAATCCGGTATTTCTGAATAATTAGGAAGAGAAAAAGATGCAGGCTGGATGGCGCCGATGCGCCATCCAGCTTAGCGGTCTAGAATTTGATTGTGAGCGCGAAATCCAACTGCCTCGGCGCAGTGCCCAGTGCCATGCCGTGGATTGTGCCCGCGCCGCTCCCGACCGTGCAATCAATGCAAGTGTTCCCGGGATTTCCAGGATTGATAATGTTGAAGACATTGAAAGCATCCATACGAAATTCGACTGCTACGCTTTCGCGGATCGGGAAGGTCTTCATCAATGACAGATCGGCATTGAAGAGACCGGGTCCGGTGAAGGCATTTCGTGGAGATGTACCGGTCTGGTCGAGGCTTGGGCTGGTAAAAGCACCACCGAGCCCAGGAGGAACGAAGTAGGTCCGCGAATGGGTGGTTGGGTCGAAAGCGGTAAGCTTTAGAGGAAAGCTCCCGCTTCCCTTGTTAGGTCTGCAGGGGCCGGCTGGGGTGAAGGGGCTGCAATTGCTCAAGTTTGCGGTGAACGGCAAGCCACTGGCCCAGTCCACGGACGTGCTTAGTTCATACCCTCCGATTACGTAGTTGAGCCACGTCGGCACGTCACCCCCGAGACGGCGGTTCCTGCCGAAGGGTAGTTCGTAATTGCCGAAGAGTGTGAGCTGTTGGTTGCGCAGATCGTCGAAGCGCCCCCAGTTCACTTTCTTATAGACCTCATCGGCCCCGTAGTTATACGCACGCTGAAATGCGTAATTCGCAGTGAATTGCAAGCCTTGCGAGAAGCGCTGTTCGAACGTTACCTGGAGAGCGTTGTAGTTGGTGTCAAAGCCGTTGTGGTAGTAAGTGAGGCCTTGGGTCCAACCAAACCTGGCGAAATAGGGCTTCAGGAAATCGAAATTGCTGGTTTCGGTCTGGCTGCCAGAAGGGGCGTTGGGGTTGTAGCAGAGTTGCCGACCAGTCATACTCTGCGACGCCGGCAGACAGGCAGCTGGCTCGTTGGGGTTGGTGGATTTGTCGTCCCCGGCGAAAGTATGTGTCCCCTTGTTCCCCACATAGCCGACGGTCACAGAGGATGTGCGGGTGAGTTGACGCTGCACGGCAAAATTCCAGGCGTCTATGGTAGGGAAGATATTAGGATCATTGCGGATCTTGACGTTGTTTCCGGGGAGAATGGGAAGTAAGCCACTGTTGGGCACCGTCGGAAAGACAAAGGCGGTTGGCCCCACGGCAAGATTAAACGCCGCCGTGTTCACTCCGCTGTCGGTGAGGTTCTGGTTGACCAGGACAGGCAGATTCTGCGTCAACATATGTCCGAAAATCGAACCGAACACCCCGATATCGAAGCTGCGGCCGTAGCCGGTTCGAATGACCGTTTTGTCATTCAACTGGTACGCAATGCCGAGGCGCGGTGCAAGCGTCTTCCAGCTCTTGGAAACATTCATCGCGGTGTTAAATGGCCCATAACCAGCCACCCTGATTTCACCAGTGTTCAGATCGGGGAATCCACCCTGGCCCTTGCCATTGACAGTTTCCGGGAAATAGAGCTCCCAGCGCAGACCGTAATTCACGGTCAGCTTGGGCGTGATGCGCCAACTATCCTGCAAATAGGTAAACATCCTCTTTTGAGTTTCCTTGGCATTGGTCGAAACCGACACATACCGCGACATATTGGTGACGTCGCCGATAAGGAAGGTGGCGAGACCCATACCTCCAGGAGAGGTCAGGGTTGTGTCTGTGGTGTTTTCTGTGTCCGTAGCACTGAAATGCAGCTCGCCTGCCCGATTGCTGTCGCTGGGTACACGCAGGTTCCTTGCGTAACGCCCATCTACGCCAAACTTCAAGCTGTGTGTCCCCAGGATTTTCGTCCAATTGTTCACAATCTGATACTGGTCTTCAGTTTCGAGCAGTGGGCAGTTGCATGCATTCACGCCCAGCGCGGACCCGAAGTTTGACAACCCATCGCCGCCGTTGCCACTCGCATTTTCGATAAAGAATGCGGGGGCGCCTGCCGTGAATGAATCGCCCAGGTTAAGTCCGGGAATTCCAACAGCACTTGCAAGATTCTCCGTGCCGTCATATTTTTGCGTTTTGACGTGATAGCGGAGATAGCCCAGCCGGAAGTCGGTGAGCAGTTTTGGACTCAGCGCAATATCCATGCCGAAAACAGCACTCTGGCTGCGGCCAGAGGCGGTACCACCGAAACTGTTGGTAGGGGACGAGAACCCTTGTCCTCCCCCCTTGCCAAAAATAGTGGAAGAGGAGGTTCCGTTGCCGAAATAGCTGTAGCGGCCAAAGGCATGAGTGCGCTCGCTGAGCTGGTCGTCAATCTTGACGTCGACCGAATCGTTGTGCAGGCTTCCACTACCGCTGCCAGAGTAGTTGCTGGTCGTTCCCGGCGCATTAGGCGCCGGTATCAACGCCAGAAGTGCTAGCGCCTGCGGTGAAAGGAATTGCGAGGGAATGAAGTCGTTCGCGAAAGGCGCGGGACCCGTTCCAGTGATGACACGAGGATTGTATATCTGGCCTTTCTCTGGTCCGTTCGCCGCCAGGTAGTCGCTAAGGTCACACCCGTTGCCGGAAAGACAGGAGCTACGGGCCAATGCAGCCGGCACCGTCACGATTGCGGAAGACCCCAGAATTTGCCGCGTACCCTGATAGTCCGCGAAGAAGAAAGCTTTATTCTTTCGGATAGGGCCCCCGATCGAAGCGCCGAACTGGTTGTACTTCGCAGGGGGAAGAAGACGGCCAGTTACTGGGTCTGGCGCAAATTGGTTGAACGGGTTCCGAGCCTGGGTCGCGTCGGTTCGGCGGTAGTCGAAGAGGTCGCCATGAAAGCCATTGGTCCCGGACTTCGTCTGGGCCGTAACTACAGCCGCCACTGCCTGACCGAATTGCGCATCGTAGTTTTGCGTTGTGATCTTGGCTTCCGTGACGGCATCGAGCGGCGGGTTGATAACGATCTGGCCGAGGATGGGGTCCTGATTGGCAGCTCCATCCAGTTCGTATGCGACTCCCGAAAAATGTTGGCCGTTAATCTGCACGGTGGGGCTGCCTTGGGGATTTTCGGCTGTGTTTTGTGACCACCCCATGACCTGCGTGCCGGGGATCAACAATTCGAGACTGGCGAAGTTGCGGCCGGAATTTGGCAGGTCCGAAACTGTTTTTTCGTTCAGCACCAGGGCGACATCCGCACGATCCGTCTTAAGTTGTGGAACTTCACCGGTAACCGTCACGGTTTCTGTGGCCGAACCCACATCCAGCTTCAAATCCACCTTGGGAGACGTGTCGGCGGAAACTCGAATGCCCTTGCTCTCTGTTCCACGAAACCCCGTTGCGGCGACCGCCACGTCATAGACGTCCGGGATCAGGTGCTCGACGGCGTACTCGCCAATTGCGGTCGTGGTCACCTGCACCGAGGTCCCCTTCGTCACGTTCTTTACGGTAACGGTCGCATTGGCGATCGCCGCTCCCGAACTGTCCGTGACCTGTCCATAGATTGATCCGTAAATGGCCTGTCCCCAAAGGCCTGTGGCTGACCAGCCGGCGATGGTAAGCGCGATCAGTACCGTCAGACCTCTGAAATGCTTCCTGGTTATCGAGTACATCGTTCCCCCTCCAGATTTCAATTACGGAGCGCGTGCCACTCACAGACGTTGGGCTCTGAAGGAGCGGCGTGGCAAATCTGAAGCCTGCCGTGGTCCGCGTTCCAGCAGAAAACGTTTACCTGGTAACAGAAACCCCACGCGATCTGTTGAAGCAACAGAACCCTAGATCAGACAACCAAGAGCGGGCAATAGTCCACGTGTGCCATAGGCACCACTTGCACACGAGTGTTTATCATTGGACAGCGGTTTGGATAAAAGCGAGGTTTCGGTAACAGCGAGCATGCAAGACTCGTAGTCAGTCTTTGTTTCGCCTCGTCTTCTTAATATATGCGCCTCTTCTGCCTTTTCTGCGTGGTGGGAGCGCTGGCTCTACCGGGGTGCGGTCAATCACAAAACCCCGCAGCGCCCCTGCGGCAAGTGGAAGATCTAGTTGATAGCGGGCACTTAGATGAAGCTCTGCAGAAACTGGATACGCTGGCTGCAGAACAGCCGGAACCCGCCGGTGTCGAATATCTCCGAGGCATGGTGTTCTACCAGCAAGGCAAGATGGTCGAAGCCACGGCAGCGTTTGCAAAAGCTGTTGCCCAAGATCCAAAGAATCTCGAAGCAATGCAAATGGAGGGCGTTAGCCTATTTCGTGTGGGGAAGCCTGCCCAAGCGGTTCCACTGCTCGAACAGGCACATCGTTCAATTCCGAATGCCAATGTCGACCCGAACTATGTCCTCGGCCTTTGCTATATGGACACGGGCCGTTATGACGAAGCTCGCAGGGCATTTGCGAAGCAATATGGTTTCGCTCCCGACTCCCCGCCGGCCTATCTACTCGCAGCCCGCATGCTCCTGCGCCGCGAATATCTTCCTGTCGCGGAGGCGTCCGCGCGCAAAGCGCTCGCACTCAATCCCAGCCTTCCGCGGGCACACCTTCTTCTCGGCGAGATCGCGCTCGCCCATGGGCAATTGCCCAACGCCGTCGCTGACTTTGAACAGGAACGAGACCTTGATCCTCTTAACGGCGCCGTCTACGAACGGTTGGGAGACACTTACATCCGTGCCGGCGACTTTGACCGCGCACAGCAGGCTCTGGATCGGGCAGTGCTCCTCGAGCCAACTGTTAATATACCTTTTATTTTGCTGGGCAAAGTTCTGTTGAAGCAGCAGAACTCGTTGATGGCCAAGATGTACCTTGAACATGCATTGCAAATGGATCCGAAAAATTATATGGCACATTACCTATTAGGGCAGGCCTATCGCGCTCTTGGACGAAGCGATGATGCCGCCCGTGAGTACCATTCCGCGGAACAGATTCAGGCGGACAGCGCGCCGCACTTCGAATCTCCCCAATAGCCTACACAATGATGCGATTACGGCGCCGTACTCGGGTGTACCAATTCGCAGGCGCTCTGCTTGTCTCCTGTACCTTTGCCGCAAGTTTGGCAGCCATCGACAGCCGGCAACAACGACTTATATCAGCTGATGCAGCCTTTCACGCCGGCTACGCCGCGGAAAAGAGTGGTGATCTTTTTACCGCCAGACAAAAGTTTGAGAAAGTTGTCCAGCTCGCACCAGATATAGCCGAGGGGCATAGTGCGCTGGGCTCTGTGCTCGTGCAACTCGGCCAATATATACAGGCAATTCTCGAACTCACACGGGCACTTGCACTCAAGGCCGACGACCGCAGCGCTCAGATCAACCTCGCGGTCGCCTATGAACAATCGGGTGATCTCAAAAAATCGTTGGCTTTGTTTCGATCTCTCGAACGGAATGCGGCTAGTCCGCTGCCACCGAGCGTGGTGATTTTCTACATACGAGCACTTGCGGCCAGGCAGCAAACCGACCTTGCTATAGAAAAGACACAAAGCGCTCTCAATGCCGCTCCCGAAGATCCAGCCCTGCACGACACATTTGGCTCACTTAAGGCCCAGCGACAGGACTGGAATGGCGCTGTAAGCCAGTTCAACGAGGCGATTCGCCTGGATCCAAACTTCGTCGACGCGCACTTGCACCTCGGCCTCACGTTCATGATGCAGCAGCGAACCTTAGAAGCCGTGCAGGAACTAACGATCGCGGCTGAGCGTTCGCCGCAAAGCACTGCCACTCAGGTTGAGTTCGCTAAGGCGCTGATCGCCAACGGAGAGAACCAGAACGCCATACCCGTTCTGCAGCGCGCTCTCACGCTCGCTCCTTCTTCTCTCGATGCAAAGTATCAGCTTGCTCTCGCCCTTCAGGCCAGCGGACAAGAGCAGCAGGCGATACCATTGCTTCAGGAGGTTGTCGCTGCAGATCCGCATAGCGCGCCAGCACTCACCAATCTTGGCCTCGCGCTCGTCCAGACGGGGAAATCCAAGGAAGCGATCCCGCTGTACCAACGGGCCGTCAAAGAGGCTCCCGCCGATCCTCTAGTGCATCAGGATCTGGGAGTCGCCTATCTTCAAGTGAGCGACCTCGATGATGCGATGAGCGAGTTCCGCGCAGGCTTGACATTTGCTCCCGAAGCCTATGAGCTGCATTACGATCTCGGCCTCGCACTTAAGCTAAAGGACGATTTTGCCGCTGCCACCGCAGAGTTGGAGGTCGCTGCGCGCCTCAACCCGAATTCCCCTGATCCCCCTTATACTCTTGGCATCTTGGCCATGCAGAGGGGTCGCTTCGACGAAGCAGTGGAGCAGCTCAAAATCGCTCTGAAGCTGCGCCCAGAAAACGGTGATGGCTGGGCCATCCTCGGTAGTGTCTACAGACAGCAGAACAAGCTGACAGAAGCGTCCGATACTCTCCAAAAAGCCATCGGGGTAATGCCAGATCAGCCCGGACCACATATCACGCTCGCTAGCGTTCTCGCCCAGCAAGGCCGAACTGCAGAAGCTGTCGCGGAGCGCAAGAAGGCAGCTGAACTCAATCGCATGGCCGTCAACCGGCAGCGCGCCACCTTTGCAGCCAACACTGGCAGCATGCTTCTGCTAAGAGATCAGATCACAGACGCCATCGAGCGCTACCAGGAAGCGGTTTCGAGCGACCCGACGTACGTCGAAGCTCACCGAGGACTTGCCACCGCCCTGGAACGGGCAGGCCGGACGCCAGAAGCCGAAGCCGAAAGACAGAAGGCTGCACAACTTAACCAGTCTCAGCCTTGACTGCTAGCGCTAGGCACAGGCATCGTCCTCCAGCCAATTTGCCTACCGTCGAAGTTTCCCAGCAGCGACACCAGAAACGAGTTCTATCCGACTATATCCACTTGTCAAATGGCACAACCGTGGGCCATGCCAAGTTACTTGGAGCACTGTAGATCATTTTTCGGCGCGCGCAGCTGAATATTGGGCGGAAGACTCCAGTGTTCTTGCGCCTTATAGAACTAGACCACCTGGACTAATACCAGGTGCTCTACAACCGGGTGATATAAGTGCTTGAAAAAATTGGTCGGGGAGAGAGGATTTGAACCTCCGACCCCCTGGTCCCGAACCACGTAAACATGCCTTCCTGAAACTTGTGGACTTCTGTTGATTCCTACTGCTTTGTTTTGAAACAGTTCAGGCCGCTGTTTTTGTGTTGTTGAGATTTGTTGCTTCAGAGTGCTCTCACATCTACAAAATCATCTACAGTCGCCGGATGTGTCCTGATAGTCAGAAAGGTACGAAGGACACGCTAGAATATCGGCCGATTGCGATCTGCTCTGCAGTCGGAAGCAAGGTTCAATCCTTTCCGCGACTCGGCGGGCTGCACCATCGTTACGCAGAGAACCGCACTGCCCAGAGCAACGGTGCAGCGTCACTGAATTAGTGATTTAATGTATCTGAGCGATCTTGGTTCTGCTTGCGCTCCATAACTCGCGCACCTACGCCAGCGGAGGTTTTCCTGCGTCTCCGATAAACAAAGTTGAGTGACCATCACCTACCCGTACCGACGCGTCCCAGGGTCGAGGGTACGCGATCTTTTGCGACTTGATTATCGTTCTTCTGCAGGACCGCCATCCTTGCCCGGAGCTTTCGTACAAAGACGTGGCAGTCCAGGATTGGGAAGCCAAAGATGCTTGCCAGTCGTCGCTCAGGAGATTCCTTCAAAGACTGCCGGACAATGACGGCATCTTTGAGAGCAGCTCAGTTCAGCTCAAGAAAGGACAATCGGTAATCGAGAGCTACTATACTCCGCTCCGAGAGGGGAAGGTGGCCGTCAAGGCTATCGCCGGAGGTCTGCAGAATCCGGAAATAACCATTGAGTTCCGTTATACGCCGTATGTTTTTTGGTTCATTGCACTGATTGGAGGACTGTTCGGTGGCATCGCGAAAAAAGTGCTGGAAAAAAACCGGCTCACTCCTGATGAGTACAGACAGCTCTCGGCTTGGAGGTAAGGTCATTCAAG
>Ga0070706_100007084_pt1 | contig 10555 bp, 11 predicted proteins | sample KBSK5501metaG_FD_65476 | JGI IMG/M metagenome (GOLD analysis project Ga0070706, IMG submission 65476) | Corn, switchgrass and miscanthus rhizosphere microbial communities from Kellogg Biological Station, Michigan, USA - KBS K5-50-1 metaG | ecosystem: Host-associated > Plants > Roots >...
GAAAACCTTTCGGCCGTACCTGGAATAACGCATTTTCGCGGTGTTTATTTCTGCCTACTGCTTTCTGCCTTCTGCCTTCTGGCGGCGGGCTGTCGCCGCGACATGCAGGATCAACCGAAAGCGATCGCTTACCGCCAGAGTACGTTTTTCAGGGACGGCATATCCTCGCGGCCGCCGGTCGAAGGCACCGTGCCGCGTGGCTATCTGCGCGCTGATCGAGAATTCTTTTTCGGTAAGAAACCTGGAAGCGGAATCGCTGGCGGTAGCCAGCGCGTGACCCAAACGGCAAGTCCCTCCAATGTCGTTTCACAAACGACAACAGCAACGAACGCCGCAGCCATTTACCCGGACGACGTGGACACGTTTCCGTTTCCGATTACGAAGGAAGCGCTCGAACGTGGACAGGACCGTTACCAAATTTTTTGTTCGGTTTGTCACGGCATGACTGGTTATGGCGACGGCATCGTGGCGCGTCGTGGCTTCAACAAACCTTCACCCCCCTCGTATCACCAGGATCGCTTGCGCCAGGCGCCGGTCGGGCATTTCTTTGACGTGATGACGAACGGCTGGGGCGCGATGCCTTCCTACGCGTCGCAGATCCCGGTCGATGACCGCTGGAAGATCATCGCATACATTCGAGCATTACAGTTGAGTCAAATGCCGCCCGGCAGTGCCGCGCAGGTTACGGAGCGGGGCAGTGGCCCGCGCGTAAGCAAGGGCGTCAATAACCAGGCAACGGGAGCGTCGAAGTGATCCACGCCGGTTACACACCTCCTCCGGAACTCAATCGAGTGCGCACGTTCACACTCGGCATTGGTGCTCTGTGCTTTGCGCTTTTTGTTCTCGGGATGTTCGCCGACCGCGCGCAGTTCTTTCATGCCTATCTGGTCGGATTTATCTTCTGGATAGGAATCACGCTCGGCAGTTTGGCGCTCTTGATGTTGCAGCATTTGACGGGCGGAGCGTGGGGGCTGGTGATTCGACGCGTGCTGGAAGCGGCGACGCGCACCCTGCCTCTGATGCTGATTCTGTTCTTGCCTGTGGCTGTCGGCTTGAAGCACATCTATTCATGGACGAACGCCGACGAAATGGACAAGAGCACGGCCCTGCAACAAAAAGCCGCGCACTATTTGAATCCGTCGTTCTTCGTAACGCGTGCGGCCATCTATTTCGCGATCTGGTCGCTGCTGGCAATGTTGCTGAACTGGTGGTCGCTCCAACAGGATCGGACTGCCGATCCGACGTTTGGAAAACGCATGCGCATGATTAGCGGCCCGGGCCTTGGGTTGTTTGTATTGACGGTGACGTTTGCGGCGATCGATTGGGTAATGTCGCTTGATCCGGCGTGGTCGTCAACCATCTTTGGGTTGATTTTCGTGGCAGCATGGACCCTGAGCGCGCTTGCCTTCACGCTTCTCGCGATGGCGTGGCTGTCACAGCGAGAACCGATGAGTGCGGTCGTGCGGCCATCGCACTTTCACGATCTGGGAAATCTTACGCTGGCGCTGGTGATGCTTTGGACCTACTTTGCGTTCTCGCAATATCTGATTATCTGGTCGGGAAATTTGCCGGAAGAGACGACCTGGTATGTAGCGCGAAAGCATGGAGGTTGGGGCGCGATCGCGCTGGCGATCGTCATCTTGCAGTTTGCGTTTCCGTTCCTCATTTTGCTTTCGCGTGCTGCAAAGAAAAGTGCGAGCAAGCTGGCGATGCTCGCGATATTGATCCTGGCGATGCGCATCGTGGATGTGATCTGGCTGATCGAGCCTACGTTCAGTGGCGGGCGCTTTCATTTGAGCTGGATGGACATTCTGGCGCCGGTCGCGATGGGGGGATTGTGGCTGGCGGTCTTCTCATGGCAGTTGCAAAAGCGATCGCTCGTTCCGATTAATGACCCCCAGCTTGAGCAAGCGCTCGCAGCACATGCGGGACACTAAGAGGCAGTAGGCAGTAGGCAGTAGGCAGTAGGCAGTAGGCAGTAGGCAGTAGGCAGTAGCGTACGATAGGCAGGGCAGCAAAGTTCAAAGTACGAAGTACCAGACTAATGAACGACTCGAAGCACAAAGAGCACGTGACTGAGACACCGGACGTCTCGTACATCAAGAACGTCGATGTCACGCACGAGACGAGCGACGTCCAAGTCCCCAGCATCGCAAAGTTTGTTATCGGCCTGCTCGTTCTTACCATTGCGATACACGTAGCGCTGTGGGGAATGTTTTGGGCGCTTGAGCGAAGGGAAGCGAGCAAAGAAACCCAGCGATCACCGATGGCGTTGAGCGACAAGGAACGTCTGCCGCCGGAGCCGCGTCTGCAGGGAGCGCCGGCTTTTGCCGAACAGTTGGAGCGAACTTCAAAGCAACCACAAACTGAAGAAAGAAGACCCCCGGCCGGCGAAGGCTTGCAAAAACCGAAGGATCCGCAGTGGGAAATCAAAGCTTTGCGCGAGCAATGGAACGATGTTCTTGAGCACGGCCCCGTCGATCAGAACGGCAACCGTTACGGAATGCCGATCGACGAAGCGAAGGAAGAGATTTTGAAGCAGGGACTGCCGGTGAGAGAGCAGAAGGCAGTAGGCAGTAAGCAGTAAGCAGGAGAAGACAGAAAGCACATGCAAAAGGCAATAGGCGCAAAACAAAAAGGTGTCTGGCAATTCGTTGGCCACTGCCTTTTGGATTCTGCCTTCTGCTTTCTGCTGCCTACTGCCTACTGCCTACTGCCTACTGCCTACTGCTTTGCCCAGCCCGGCATGCCGCAGCCAAACTCACCGCTTTATGGCGCCCGGCCGGCATCTGGTCCGGTAGCCACGGGCCTGCCGAACGCACTGAAGAAAGTTGGCATTGATCAGCGGCTGAACGAACAGGTTCCGCTCGATGCAGTATTCAAAGACGAGCAGGGACAAGACATTCGTCTGGGCCAATTCTTCGGCAACAAACCCGTCGTACTGTCGCTCGTCTATTACAGTTGCCCGATGCTTTGCACGCAGGTTCTGAATGGAATGCTGGGCGCTTTTCGGCAGGTGTCGTTCAATATCGGCGAACAGTTCGAAGTGATCACTGTCAGTTTCGACGCGCGCGAGACGCCGCAGCTCGCCGCCGCCAAGAAACATACTTATGTGCAAGGCTACAACCGTGCGGGCGCCGAAGCGAGCTGGCATTTTCTGACCGGCAACGAAGCGAATATCAATCGACTGACTGAAGCCGTCGGGTTTCGCTACGTCTGGGACGATCAGACAAAGCAGTTCGCGCACGCCAGCGGAATTATGGTGCTGACACCGGAGGGAAAGATCGCGCGCTACTTCTACGGGATTGACTATGCGCCGAAGGACTTGCGGCTCGGGCTGGTAGAGGCTTCGCAAAACAAGATCGGCACGCCAGTCGATGCGCTGATGCTTTATTGCTATCACTATGATCCGGCTACGGGAAAATACGGCGCGGTGGTGATGAATATCGTGCGGCTGGCGGGCGTCGTGACGATCGTGTTGATTGTGGGGCTGCTGTTGATTCTGAGAAGACGGGGCGGTCGCATAGCGCACCCGTTGAAACCGAAGGAATCTGAGACGTGAAACCGCAGCAGGCAGTAGAAAGTAAAACGTTAGACAGGAGGCGCTAAGTTCTAAGCACTAAGTACTAAGTACTAAGCACCCGACAGCAATGCAGTCCTGGTTTCCATTCATTCCGGAAAGCGCATCGACCATCTCGGGCGACGTCGACGCCGTCTATTTCTACATCTCCGGTGTGACGGTCTTTTTCACGACGCTGATTTCGCTGGTCACTATTTTCTTTGTGATCAGATATCGCCGCCGCAATCCGTTCGAGATTCCACGCCCGATTGAAGGCTCGACAAAACTGGAAACGCTTTGGTCGGTAATTCCACTGGTGATCGCGCTGAGCATGTTCGCGTGGGGGGCGAAGGTTTATTTTGCCCAGTATCGTCCGCCGAAAAACGCCATGGAGGTTTACGTCGTCGGCAAGCAGTGGATGTGGAAGTTTCAGCATTCAACCGGGCAGCGCGAAATCAACGAGCTGCATGTGCCCGTGGGCCGCAAAATCAAACTGATCATGACAACGGAAGACGTGATTCACGACGTTTTCGTGCCCGCGTTTCGCATCAAGGCCGACGTCGTGCCGGGTAGGTACACGACGGAATGGTTCGAAGCCACGAAGCCCGGACGTTATCACTTGTTCTGCGCTGAGTACTGCGGCATGAACCATTCGGGCATGGGCGGTTGGGTGGTCGTGATGGAGCCGACCGAGTTTGATAACTGGCTGAGCGGCAATGCGAACCAGGCTTCGCCGGCGACTGCGGGCCAACAGATGTTCGAGTCGCTTGGTTGTGTATCGTGTCACGGCGCGAATGGGGAAGGCGGTCGCGGCCCGGCGTTGCTGGGCGTGTTTGGCAGTCAGGTGGTTCTGAATAACGGGCAAACTGTAAGGGCAGATGAAGCTTATGTCCGCGAATCGATCCTGAATCCGCAAGCGAAGATCGTGACCGGCTTTGGGCCGATCATGCCGTCGTTCCAGGGACAGGTGACCGAAGAACAACTTCTACAACTGGTCGCGTACGTGAAATCTTTGTCGACACCAAAGCCCGAGACGCCGACAACGAAGCCGCCGGTGGCGACGAAGCCGAGCGGGGCAGTAGCCCGACCGTAAGGGAGGGCTTAATTGGTTTCTAATCGCATGGAAGAGTTCGACAAACCGTCACCACCATCACGCGTTAACTACCTCAACGCCGAATATGGCGTGAAGTCGTGGCTGTTGACGAAGGATCACAAGCGCATCGCGCTGCTTTATCTCGGCGCGATCAGTTTCTTCTTCTTCATCGGCAGCCTTTACGCGATGGCGATCAGGCTTGAGCTGCTGACCCCGCAAGGCGACCTGGTGCAATCCAGCACCTACAACAAGATGTTCACCCAGCATGGGATCATCATGGTCTTTTTCTTTCTGATCCCATCGATACCCGCGACGCTGGGGAACTTTTTGATTCCCATGATGATTGGCGCGAAGGATCTCGCCTTTCCGCGCATTAACTTGCTGAGCTGGTACATTTATATCTTAGGCGGAATCGTTACTATCTACGCGCTCCTGGCGGGCGGTGTGGATACAGGCTGGACTTTCTACACTCCATACAGCACGACCTTCTCAAATACTTACGTGATTGCGACGGGCCTGGGCATTTTCATCAATGGCTTCTCGTCGATTCTGACGGGTCTGAACTTCATCGTTACAATTCACACGATGCGCGCGCCGGGGATGACCTGGTATCGATTGCCGCTATTTGTCTGGGCGCACTATGCAACCAGTCTTATCTTGATCCTCGGAACACCAGTGCTGGCCATAACGATGGTGCTGGTCGCGCTGGAACGACTGGCCCATATCGGCATCTTCGACCCGGCGGCGGGCGGCGATCCGGTCTTGTTCCAGCATCTGTTCTGGTTCTACTCGCATCCGGCGGTTTACATCATGGTGCTGCCGGGCATGGGCGTAATCAGCGAGCTAATCGCCAACTTCTCGCGCAAGAACATTTTCGGCTACAAGTTTGTCGCCTTCTCGAGCCTGGCCATTGCGGTCTTCGGTTTTCTGGTTTGGGGTCATCACCTGTTCGTCTCCAGTCAATCCGTCTATGCCGGCATGATCTTTTCGTTACTGAGTTTCGCGGTGGCGATTCCTTCGGCAATCAAAGTCTTCAATTGGACCGCGACGCTCTACAAAGCATCAATCTCTTACGACACGCCGATGCTTTACGCGCTTGGCTTTATCGGACTGTTCACCATCGGCGGCATGACAGGATTATTCCTCGCTGCTCTGGCGGTTGACGTGCACTTGAGCGACACCTACTTCGTCGTCGCGCATTTCCATTACATCATGGTCGGCGGAACTTTGTTGGCTTATCTCGGCGGCCTGCATTACTGGTGGCCCAAGATTAGTGGCCGCATGTATCCGGAAGGTTGGGGGCGCTTCTCAGCGCTGGTGGTTTTCGTCGGATTCAATCTGACTTTCTCGCCGCAGTTTGTGCTGGGTTACATGGGCATGCCGCGGCGCTATCACACTTATCCAGCGGATTTGGTTTCGTGGCAGGTGCTGCACGTGCTGTCGACGGCGGGCGCATCGATACTCGGAGTAGGGCTGTTGATTCCATTGTTCTATCTGGTCTGGTCGATGCGCTACGGACGCATCGCGGAAGCAAACCCGTGGCATCTGCCGGGGCTGGAGTGGCAAACGGCTTCGCCGCCGCCGACTGAGAATTTTCTAACCACGCCGATCGTGACTACGGAAGCCTACGAGTTTGCGCCGCCTGAACACAAAGAAGTTGTTGGCAGATTTGAACGCCAACGACCGGCGGAAGTTTGAGACAGTATCTCGCGGGTAATCGTTTAGAGGCGGGCTAAGGCCCGCCGGAAGAAGATCGGTCGGGCAGTAGCCCGACTCTAAACAGGAAGTACGCAATTGCCGGAAGGTCTAGCCACAACTCATCAAGCCGCTTCGCACAGCGCGCTGCAGCACCATTTCGAGAACATGGAGCAGCAGCGTGAAGCGGGCACGCTGGGAATGTGGGTATTTCTCGTCACTGAGATCATGTTCTTTGGCGGGATGTTTCTGGCTTATACACTCTATCGTTACCAATATCCGGAAGCATTCGCTGTCGCCAGCAATCACCTCGACATTCGTCTTGGTGCAATTAACACGGTCGTTCTGATCTTCAGCAGCTTCACGATGGCGATGGCGGTGTTCAGCACACAAGTCGGCAAAAGACTGAACTCGATCATCTTTCTGCTGGTAACAATGGCTCTGGGTCTGACTTTCCTGGCGATTAAGGCGGTCGAGTATCACGACAAATATGTCTCGAATCTCATTCCCGGCACATTGATTCCCGGTCATCCTTTCAATCCCAACGTGCATGAACTGCATCTGCCGCCCGGTGTAGCGACCGGGAACGTCGAGATGTTTTACTGGATCTATTTCGCGATGACCGGCATGCACGCGCTGCACATGATTATCGGCGTGGGAATCTTGACTGTCATCACGATTCTCGCCGCGCGCCGATGCTTCAGCCCCGAGTATCATGCGCCGGTCGAGATCACCGGATTGTACTGGCACTTTGTGGACATCGTCTGGATCTTTCTGTTTCCTTTGCTTTACTTGCTTGGCCGCCATCTGGAAGGACACATGGGATAAGACGATTTCGGAATGCGGAATTCGGGTTTTTATTTACTGATCACCGACCACTGATCACTGACCACTGGCACATGAGCGAACACATTGTCTATCCGCGAGTTTACGTAGCAATTTTCTTGGCGCTGCTGGCAGGCACTGGACTGACCGTGCTGGCGGCCTTTCGCGATTTTCCTGGCCCGTTGAATGCCGTTGTGGCATTAACGATCGCAGTCGTGAAGGCCACTCTCGTGGTCCTCTACTTCATGCATGTGCGCTATAGCCCGCGACTAATCGGGTTGGTGATCGCGGCGGCGCTTTTCTGGCTGGCGATTATGTTTGCGCTAACGATTAGTGATTATTCAACCCGCGGTTGGCTGCCGGTAATGTAACGGGAACTATCACTCGGCCAGAAACAACTTCTCTTCACGGACATCGATCACTTTCTGACAACTTGGACACTTGAGCTGTAAGGTGGCGTCTGAAGTCTTGATGGTCGTTCCGCAGTTTGGACAAGGCGCCTTGATCTCATTGGTTTTGAAAAGATCGCGCATCATGAAGACGGGAATGACGAGACCGGCGACTAGTAAAGGAATCCCGAAAATCAAACCAATGCTCGTGCCTTCCCCGAGTGTGAGACTAATAACCAGGCCGGCAATGAATAACGCCAGTCCGACCGCAATGCTAAACGAAAAGCCGTAGGCGCTGTCGAAGGTGCGTCCAGTCTTTGCGTCCTCTGTGGTCTTTTCTGTCCCGGGCATATTCCTATTGAGTTGAGATTAAGTTTTGTACTCGACGAAATGTTGCTTGTCAATGTACCACTCGACGAGCCTGCGAAGCAGGCGGAAGAATTTAGCCCAGGGTGAAGTGAGCGAAGCGAACGGAACCCTGGGTAGCGACCACCCTTGAGTCTTGAGCCCGCTTCAGCGGGCGACAGGTACAGAACCGGGAGCGGTAGCGACCGGATACAAGCACTCAATTGCGTTGCTCGAGTTTTCTACCCGAGAAATTGTAGATAACAGTTGAATATAGCATCCGGTCGCATCCACCACCCCAAGCGGGCTGCCCGCTTGGGGACCCCGGTCCGCTCCCGGTTCTGTAACAAATCGCCCACGCTCGCTATGCTCTCACCTGAGGAATGAAACTGCACCACTACCGTTCCATACCACGTTTTGAGACTCATTGATGAACCTGTTAGAGTAAACGATTCAATTGCCCGAGGAACTCTTGTCTGACAACCTATGAACATTGAAACTCCTTTTGAACAATTCCTGAACCAACACCACGAAGAAGCGTGGTCTGCGACGCTGGCTACGCTCTTTCGATCAATTCACGAAGTAGATCGCAACGCCACGCAGATTTGGTTCACCTTTTACCCGTTGCCGTTGTTCCGTGTGCTGCAACAGTCCGAGGAACGGGAAAGGTTGGCGCAGCAGTTACTTTTGCAGGGCGAGTATGAACTAAAAAACCAGATTGACACTTCACATCGGTTTCTTTACGGCCATCGCTTCTGGCCGCAGGTAAAGAAAACAGTTGAACAATACGCGGATTCTTTTGTCGAAAATTCCGGTCGACCGTTAGCAGACGATATTCTTACAGTGGCGCGTCGCGTCGCCAAAGAGTCCAAGAAAGGTGAATCGCTTTTAGTTGGTATCACTGCAGTCGCGTTCATGACGGTGCAACAAGTCGGCCTCGCGGCCTTCAAAGCCGCGCCGGCGACAATTGTTCACGACAGCAAGCATGCGAAGAAATCTCCTGAACAAATCTTGCGCGAGCGCGCGAAAGATGACAGCCAGGGTTTGCTCGGTTTTCTGCGCACAGTAAACAAGCAGTACACCGTTACGCATGACGAAAACGACGACAAAGCGAGATACAAGTTGAGCGAAGGCCAGGATCTGGCGTGGGGTGCGGCCGACGATCAGTCACGCGATTGGCGCGCTATCGATCCGCGGCGCATAGAAGGACCGATTCCAGTCGAGTGCCGCTCAGCTTCGTGCGGCACATGCTGGGTGGGCGTGCTCGGCGGCGCGGAGAAACTTGCAGACGTGGGCGCGCGCGAAGGAAAGAAGATCAAAGAGTTCGGCTACATCGACACGGCCGAACCAAGACCTCTAATTCGTCTGGCCTGCCAAGCCCAAGCGCACGGTGCCGTGTCCGTCGTAATTCCGCCCTGGAATGGTCAGTTTGGAAAGTATCTGAAGGCTTTGAAGGAGGACGAACAAGAGTCCGTCGTCCAGCAGGACCAGCCCTCGCAATCTGAACGAGCTGCGAATGAAGCGGTAAATTAGACTTACTTCTTCCGAAGCCGTGGCCGCGCATTCTGATTCCGAAAAGAAGACCTTCGTCTCACCTCTGCTGCTTGTCCTCGGCGCGGCAATCCTCTGGAGCACCGGCGGCCTCTTCATCAAAGCAACCCATCTTTCCGCCATTGAACTCTCGTTCGGACGATCATTGTTGGCGGCAATCACCATCGCCATCGTCACCAGACGCGAAGGGTTCGGCCTCAACCGCGTCAGTGCCGTCACCTCGTTACTCTATGCGGCGTTGCTGCTTTTGTTCGTCTTCGCCACCAAACTCACCACGGCTGCTAACGCGATCTTTCTACAATACACGGCGCCGGTTTATGTGCTGGTGCTTGAGCCGCTATTCTACAAAGAAAAGTTTCGCTTGCGCGATCTAATCACCGTGGCAGCGTGCGTCGGCGGTATGTCATTGTTCTTTGTCGGCAAGCTGCGGCCACAGGACGTTGACGGAAATCTGTTAGCGTTAGCATCCGGGGTCTGCTTCGCGCTTTTCTTTCTGCTACTCCGTCATTCGAGGGCCCGAGAAGTGAATCGCGCGTCTTCGGCCATCTACGGGAATCTAATTGTGGTGGTGATTTGCGCTCCGGCCTTTTTCGGGGCCCTGCAAAGAGGCATCATTGCGGCTGACTTTGCGCGCGTCGCTTACCTGGGCATCGTGCAAATTGGATTGGCCTACACGCTATTCACGCTGGCGATGGCGCGCGGCTTGCGCTCGCTGGATGCCGGCATCATCGGCTACATCGAACCGGTATTGAATCCCGTCTGGGTGTTTCTGTTCATCGGCGAGCGACCATCAGGTTGGGCGATTCTCGGTGGGGCGATCATCATAGCCTCAGTGGTGACTCACATGCTGATAGAGGCGAAAGCCAAGAGAAAACTCGCTCTCGTTCGGCCAGACTAATATTTGAGCTGAGCTACCGACTTCATCGAAGGCGCCATTCAGCACCGACGCCGTGGAGTCAGTACCACCCGCGTGAGCGGGTGGATCTAACCCTCACCTCGCAGATTAACCGATGGACCCACCTGCTGACGCAGGCGGTACTGATGTTATGAAGCAAGCGCCTCCCGCCGTGAGTGCTAGACTCACGGCCAGTCGCTCAT
>Ga0070706_100007086_pt1 | contig 10553 bp, 7 predicted proteins | sample KBSK5501metaG_FD_65476 | JGI IMG/M metagenome (GOLD analysis project Ga0070706, IMG submission 65476) | Corn, switchgrass and miscanthus rhizosphere microbial communities from Kellogg Biological Station, Michigan, USA - KBS K5-50-1 metaG | ecosystem: Host-associated > Plants > Roots >...
CTGCTCGCTGAAAAATTTGAGCAGCAAACTGTCTATAAGATTGAGCGGCGCGAGTAGCGCAAATTCCATCATAGGACTCGTCCGATGTTCAGTTCCCGAGGGGTTGAGCCAAATATCAACCGCGAAGCGGTTACGCATCAAAGCCCAGGGTTGACGCGCAGCGGCTACCCTGGGAAATAAGACCGGTCCATCTCGGCAACCCTGAATGGGTTGCCGATAACACAACCCTTACAGGGTTGAATCGACATGTTATTCCCCGGACCCCAACGTAGCCGCTGCGCGGCAACGTTGGGCTGTGCGGCACAACCGCTTCGCGGTTGATCGTTTATCTGTCAATCTCCCCCAAAACGATGTCTAGCGTACCGATAATCGCGACCACGTCTGCAACAAGATGGCCGATGCACAACTTCTTCAACGCCTGAAGATTCATAAAGCACGGCGGGCGCACGCGTACGCGCCAGGGCTGTTGCGTGCCATCGGAAACCAGATAGCAACCTATCTCGCCTTTCGGTCCTTCGATGGAATGATAGTAGTCACCGACGGGCGGCTTGATGAGCTTGGGCACCTTCGCGTTCACCGGCCCATCCGGCAAGTTGTCGATCGCCTGCTGAACAATCCGGCGCGACTGTCGCATCTCTTCCACGCGCACCAGGTAGCGATCGTATGTGTCGCCGTTCTCGCCCAGCGGCACGTCGAAATTCATGTCCGCATAGGCTGCGTACGGACGAGCTTTGCGAACGTCCCACGCGACGCCCGAGCCGCGCAGAGCCGGTCCGGACAAACCAATCGCGACTGCGTCCTCGCCGGAAATTACGCCGATGCCCACAGTGCGGCTTAACCAGATCCGGTTTTCAGAGAGAACGGTTTCATACTCGTCAAGCCGCTCGGGAAGATTATTGATGAAGCGGCGCACGTCTTGTTCAAAATCATCGTAAGCGTCGTTGGGCATGCCGCCGATGCGCCATGCGTGACAAGTAAGCCGGGCGCCAAACTGTCTTTCGAAAATCTTCAGAATCTCTTCGCGTTCGCGAAACGCCCACAGCAGGATTGTCACTGCGCCAATGTCCAGCGCGTGCGTGCCCAACCAGAGCAAGTGCGAGGCAATGCGATTCAGCTCAGTCAAGATTGTGCGAATGTAGTGAGCACGTCGTGGCACATCGAGGCCCATCATCTGCTCGACCGTCTCAACCCAAACCAAACCATTCGAAACCGCGGCAATGTAATCGAGCCGATCCCAATAAGGTGCAATCATCGCATACGTGCGGTTCTCGGAAATCTTTTCCATACCACGATGCAAATAGCCGATGTCGCAGTCCAAATCGATTACAGTCTCGCCGTCGAGCTTCAACACGACGCGAAGCACGCCGTGGGTGGACGGATGCTGCGGCCCCATGTTCAGAGTCATCTCGGGGCTGTCGAGCAGCGTTTGTTGTGTTGTGGCGATCTCTACTTGATGCATTTCTTAAGTCTCAAGTCTCAGGTCTTGTTCCCTCTCCTTTGGGAGAGGGTTAGGGTGAGGGTGTTAGTGCGTCGTCTCAGTCCCTCTCCCCAACCCTCTCCCTTTGGGAGAGGGAGTTTTCAGAACCTAGCTCGTCGGTTGCTCGGCATTGTTTGGAACATAACAGCCGGTCACACTCCACGGCTCAATGACTAATCCGATCTCTTTCACTTCACCCTTTTCTTTCTTCTCGCGGAGTTTCAAAGCCAATGACTGAGCGGCGCTCGCTTTGTTCCAAACATTCCGCGGCGTCATTGTTTCCGTTACCACGAAGCCAGCGGCTTTCGCCGCTTCTGGCGTGTCAAAGACTTTCGCTTCGTAATGCGCAGCAATTTCTTTTGGCGACATGGTACTTTGATTTGCGCCCTTACTGCCTCCTGCCTACTGCCTTCTGCTTTCTGCCTTCTGCTTTCTGCCTTCTGCTTTCTGCTCACTTATCCTTAGGCATTACTTCTTTCCCGCTTCGAAACAGTTCGCGCACTTCGCGCTCTTGCGGTACCGACAGGATCTCAAGTCCGTAAGCGCGCCGTTGTTCCAACTGTTCGCGCTGTACGTCGGTGAATTCCGGGAGATGATTTTCCGTCCACTTATTCTCGACAAACTCCAGCGGGTAATCCTTGCGCAACGGATGTCCTTCCCAATCGGGAGGCAAAAGGATTCGTCGCAAGTCTGGATGGTTACGAAACGTCACGCCAAACAGATCGTAAACTTCTCGTTCCGGCCAATTGGCCGAAGGCCACACGCTGGTCACGCTCTCGACGCCTTCGCCGTTAACGTCGACCTTCAAACGAACGCGTTCGTTCGCCGGAATGGAATAGAGATTGTAGACGACTTCGAACGGCGCCTCTTTGTGATCGGGATAATGCACGCAGGTTAAATCAGAGAGATAGTTGAATGGGGTATCGGCATCGCCCTTCAAAGCTTTGCACACCTCGACGATGCGCAAACGATCGACGCGAATTGAGAGCTGGCCCAGAAACTCAGTGGCCTCGATCACGGCGCCCTCAATCTTCGAACGCACCTTCTTGACGAGTGGATGATCGAAAGCATCGACTGGCTTCGGACCCTCTTCTTTCTTCTTGACCGGGGCTTTCGGTGCACCGGGCGCAGTCACGCCGGCTTTTTGTGCAGCTTCCCTGGCGGCGGCAACGCGCGCTTTCGCCGCTTCGACTTGCGCATCTTTTTCAGCGTCGGCGGTGAGAGAAGAAGGACTTGCAGCGCGCGCTTGATCCTGCTCGCGCTGATCTGATGGTGTGTTCTCTGGTGAACCCGTCTCGGGCGGTTTACTTTCCTCTGCCATAACGCTCAGCTAATACACTCTGAGTGAAGACGCTCTGGCTTTTGCCATGGGCGCCAGTACGCCACCAAGGTGTTTTAAGCTAATAATTTGAACAGGTCCGACTTTCGACTTGTAGCATGCGATTTGAGCCATGTCAATTCAACTAACAACGATGCACGAGTCGATAACAACAGATGATAGAAGCATGCATAGCTTGGTTTGCGACGAGTGCAACCCGCTTGACGCGCGACAGTTGCGACTCGTATGATTGGTTGTTTGATCGAGGCGACTGAATCATAACTATATAAGGTGAGTAAGAAAATGAAACCCGGAATTCATCCTGAATATAACGAAATCACAGTGACTTGCGCGTGCGGTGAGACCTTCAAAACTAGGTCGACACGTAAAGGCGAATTGCACGTCGAGATTTGTTCGGCCTGCCACCCGTTTTTCACCGGCAAGCAGAAGCTGATTGATACGGCGGGCCGCGTGGATCGATTCAACCGGCGTTATGGTAAGAAGCAGGCACCGGAAGCCGCGCCCGCGCGATAACAGATTAGGTTTGTGGCATGACGCAACAGCAACATTAGCAAGAGAGAAATTCAGATGCCGGCGCCGTTCGCTGGCCGCTAAGAATATATGAAAGTGAAGGCGGCCAGTTGCAAATCGCCGGCATTGTTGTATGTAGCAGTAGCAAAAGCCCGACCGTCAGGGAGGAAGCAGACGGCAGGAGGCAGTAGGCAGAAACAGAGAGTCAGTACCACCTGCGTGAGCGGGTGGGTCATCGGGTCAGCAGCCCGACCGCAAGGGAGCGGGTTGGGGAGAGGGATTAAGACCCGGCGGAACCTAACGCCCTCTCCCTAACCCCTCCCAAAGGGAGAGGGAAACGATCAGGAAGCAACAACAGTGAGCACCAACGAAAGAGACCTAATCGTAGGCGGCCAGGCTGTTATTGAAGGCGTGATGATGCGCACTCCGAACGCGTACGCGATTGCGGTGCGCAAAGCCGACGGCACGATTGTTAACACAGCCGCTGCGCTGCCGAAGTGGAGCGACAAGTATCCGCTGTTGAAACTGCCGATCTTACGTGGCGGCGCGGTGCTACTACAATCAATGGGCCTGGGGATTAAAGCACTGAATTATTCTGCAAGCGAAGCCTTTGCTGAAGCCCAAGAAGCCGAAAGTGCTGAAGTGAAAGTTGCTTTGACGCCTGCAGTGATCGAAGGTGAAGGCGACTTTGCCGGCTTGACGGGGGCAATACCGGGGTTGTTCCCTGTGCCAACAAAGAAACGTTCCCGGGACGAGCTGAAGAAAGGCGGCACGGCCGCAGCGGCCAGCTCGATTGTCTTCGCATTGATTTTCAATGTGTTGCTTTTCATCGCCGCGCCGTTGTTGTTAACGAATGCACTGTTCATTGCAGCCGGTTGGGCACCGCTAGTCGTTGTTAACGGAACCGCTCGCGGTGGCGAGCGGGTAACCAGTGGCACGGGCGTCTCGCCCGTGAATCATGCGCAGGATGCGCCTGCCACCGAATGGTACTCGCGCACGTGGAATTCAGTTCGTGGCTATCTTCATCCGGTCAGACCGACGGTTGGTTTCAATTTAATCGACGGCCTGATTCGGATGACCTTCTTTCTGATCATGATCTTCAGTTTTTCCTTGCTAAAGGACATTCGCCGCGTCTTCGAATATCACGGTGCCGAGCACAAAACGGTGTTCACTTGGGAAAAAGGATTGGCGCTGACGGTGGACAACGCACGACCGCAGCCGCGACAGCATCCGCGCTGCGGGACGAGCTTTCTAATGGTGGTGATGCTGGTCTCGATTCTCTTGTTTTCGGTGATCGAGTTTGATTCGCTGCTCTTTAACTTTCTGGTGCGCATTGTTCTGATTCCCATTGTCGCTGGTCTTTCGTACGAGATCATTCGCCTCTCGGCAAAGAAGGAAAGCGGCGCATTCTTCAAAACGATCACGCGACCCGGCGTCTGGCTCCAGAACATCACGACAAAAGAGCCGGACGACGGGCAATTGGAAGTTGCCATCGAAGCGTTGAAGGAGAGTTTGAAGCTGGAGCCGAAGCCACAGGCGGCGGAAGTTGCGCCTTTGGCCTAAAGAAAATGCTCGACAAACTGGCACAAATCGAAACGCGTTATGAAGAGTTGACGAACGAACTCTCTTCCCCGGAGTTACTGTCAAATCCTTCGGCGTACGGAAAAGCCGCCAAGCAGCATCGCAGCCTCGGCGAGATTGTCGAAAAATACCGCGAGCTGAAATCACTAACCGAGGAACTATCCGGTGCGCGCGAGCTGCAGGAACACGCCGGCGACGAAGAGATGCGCGAACTTGCCCGCGTTGAGATTGAAGCTTTGCAAGCGCGGCTTGAGCAAACCGAAACTGATCTCAAGCTGCTGCTGATCCCGCGCGATCCCAACGATGAAAAGAACGTAATTTTGGAAATCCGCGCGGGAACGGGCGGTGACGAAGCATCACTGTTCGCTGCCGATATTTTGCGCATGTACGCGCGTTATGCCGAGCGGCAGCGCTGGAAGATGGAGATTCTTGACGCCTCGGAAACAGGAATTGGGGGCATCAAGGAAGCGATTGCCTTGATTGAAGGCGAGCGAGTCTATTCAAAACTAAAACACGAATCGGGTGTGCATCGCGTGCAGCGGGTGCCGCAAACCGAAGCCAGCGGACGCATCCACACTTCGGCGATCACCGTTGCAGTCCTGCCCGAGGCCGAGGAAGTCGACGTGAAGATCGATCCCAAGGATCTGCGCATCGACACGTTCTGTTCATCCGGCCCGGGTGGCCAATCGGTGAACACGACTTACTCAGCGGTGCGCATCACGCACTTACCTACGAACGTCGTCGTCTCAATGCAGGACGAGAAGTCGCAAATCAAGAATCGCGAGAAAGCGATGCGGGTCCTGCGCGCCCGTTTACAGGAGATCGAAGAGCAGAAGCAACATGAAGCGGTTGCCAGCGAGCGTCGTTCAATGGTCGGCAGCGGCGATCGTTCAGAAAAGATTCGCACTTACAACTTCAAGGAAAACCGCGTCACGGATCATCGCATTGGTCTCACCATTCATCAGCTCAATCTGGTGATGGACGGCGCACTCGACCAAATCATCGACGCACTGACTACTCACTACCAGGCCGAAAAGTTAAAAGAAGAAGCGGTGGCAGCCTAGTAGACTTCTCAGAATCCAAGAGATTTTGCATCTGTCGCGATCACCCGCCCGCTACCGCAGGCGATTCTGACACGCCCTCCCTCACGGTCGGGCTTCTGCCTTCTTCTGAGTGAGTCCTTCCTTACGGTCGGGCTACTGCCCGTGCAATCGCTGAAAGCTGATCAACTTTCAAATCGATTGCATTTTTATTGCCGCTTCTCCTCAAGTCTCTTCTCAAGCATTCCTCAAGTATTCCTCAAGTCTAACTTCGTAACCTGCTACCCGTTGTAGTCCAGGCTCTGATTTCTCTTTGACACACCGAGGAGGTCCACCATGTTGTTCAGCAAGGCCCAGTTCGGCTTAATCGGAAATACTAAAGCAAGGCATTTTAAGCTAATGACTTTACGAACGAAAGTTCTTCTCGCTGCCCTAATCTGTCTGGTGGTTGGCGTGATTGTGGCGACGATGCCTGGTTCCGCCGCAAACCCGTCGAGCGGAACGCTGACCGACGTGTCTGGCCCGTTATTATCACGCACTGAACCAATAACCTCGCGGGTTGGCACTTCGCTCGTCCAAAATTCCAGCCCGACTGCATCTGGTTTGCCCAGGTTTTTCAACTACGTCTCGCCTTTCGGCGATGGTGCGGGCGAGCCGTCAATCGGCTCTAACTGGGGAAGCGAGCAGATATCCCACAACACGACGATCGGTGGCATTACGAACAACATCCCGAATGGCGGCAACTCACACTACTTCGGCGGATTCTTCCCATATATGTTGCACGTCGTGTGGGACGACTGCCCGTCACCTGCGAACGCAACCTTCACTAAAAAGAAGCTGACGTTAGCCAGCAGCCCGCATGTTTTCGGCGATCCCATTCTATTTACAGACAACGCTCCTGGTAGACCTAACGCGCGCACATTGGTGGCGCAGCTCGAAGGACTGACGCCGGCAGGCAGTGCTATCGACATCACTGACGATGACGGCGCCACTTTCACGCCGAGTGAGGGGGGAGCACCCTCTCGTATCGACCACGAGACAATTGGTGGTGGTCCATTTCACGCGCCTCTGCCAGGCGGCGGTACCCCTGTTTACCCGCATGCGATCTACTACTGCTCGCAGAGCGTGGCGGACGCAGCCTGCGAGCTCAGCGTTGACGGCGGGGTCACATTCGGCCCGGCAGTAACGATCTATACCACTGCCGACTGCGGTGGGTTGCACGGCCATATCAAAGTGGCACCCGACGGCACCGCCTACGTGCCCAACAACGCGTGCGGAGGAACGGACTTGATAGGCCACGTGGATGGTCAGCAGGCTGTCATCGTGTCCGAAAATAATGGCGTTACGTGGAGCATCAGGAAAATCCCCGAATCGACCACAAAGAGCGACGACGATTCATCGGTTGGAGTGGCCACCGATAGCAATACAATCTATGAGGGGATGCAGTCGGGCGACGGTCATCCGCGCATAGCGGTCTCACATGATAAAGGCGTCACTTGGTCAACTCCCTTCGATGTGGGCACTACGGTTGTGAGTGGTGGGCCAGTCCTGAATACTGCATTCCCGGCTGTCGTGGCCGGCGATGGCGGCACGACCACGGGGCGCGCCGCGTTTGCCTTCTATGGCACCGAGACTGGTGGCAGCGATTACAATCAACCTGGCTTTGCCGGTGTGTGGTATCTCTACATCGCAACCACCTTCGATGGCGGTGTGACGTGGACCACTCAAAACATCACGCCAGGCGATCCGATCCAACGCGGTGGAATCTGCGGTTCGGGGACCTGCCGCAACCTGCTCGACTTCTTCGACGCCACGATTGACAAACAAGGGCGCGTGCTCATTGGATACGACGATGGTTGCATTGGCAGCTGCGTGGCCGGAGGCGCGAACTCGTTTACCGCACAGGCAACGATTGCGCGACAGGCGGGAGGCAAGCGGATGTTTGCCTCAAAGGATCCGGTTGAGCCGGCATTGCCCGAAGCGCCGGGGTTGAGCGGAGTTGTCAACAGCGCAGGCACAGCAGTCGATCTCTCGTGGCCCGTGCCGGACAACGGGGGCGCGACGATTACCGCCTACAACGTCTATCGCAAACCTTCGGGCGGGTCGTTCAGTCTCCGTGCCACCGTCAACGAGACCACGTTTACGGACACGACATTCACAGCCGGCAGTCTGTATCGAGTCACCGCAGTGAACTCGCAGGGTGAGGGGCCGTTCTGCCACGACATCACTCCAGAAACCGGCCCCACTGACACCGCGTGCATCGAGCCGGGCATTAAGGTCATCGACGACACGAACGCCGACGGTTCGGATGCCGACTCTGGACAGAACACGCCACCGGATGGGAGCGTGAACGTCAGGAAGCTTCGCATCGCCGAGCCTTTCCTTGGCACTGGAGTCCACAAGCTCATCTTCACGTTGCAGGTGGCGCCATCGCTCTTGACCTCTCCGCCGCCGAACAGCCAGTGGCTCATCATTTGGAACGCCCTCGCCCCGAACGCAAACTTCGATCGCCGCTACGTAGCCATGGTAACGGACGCGATGGGCGCGACGAGTTTCGACTTCGGCAAATTCGGCGTGCCACTCGATGCGACGAATCCGAATCAGAATGCGAACACGCCGGTCAAGCTCGGAACGGCCGTTGGAACGTACAACCAGGCGACGGGAGTAATCAGAATTGAACTCCCGACCAGCAATGCCGAGAACGTCCAGCCGGGCCAAACCCTCGCCGGGATAAACGTGAGAACGTACTTCAACCGGCCCGACTACCCGGGATTTCAGAGGTCGCAGAACAACGCGTCTGACATCACTGCCAACGGTAGCTACACGCTCGTGGGCAATGACGTGGGCTGTCGCGTCAACCAGTTGCCGACGGCAGTGCTGACTGCGGACAAGACTTCGGGCACTGCGCCACTGCTGGTCAACTTCGATGGCTCAGGGTCATCTGATCCTGACCCAGGGGACAGCATCAGCTCGTACACCTTCAACTTCGGCGACGGCACTGAAGTTACGCAGACGAGCCCGACCGTCCCTCACACATACGATTCCACTCACCCATGTCCGGGAAGTGGGGACGTGAGGACCTGCGTTGCTACCCTGACAGTCAAGGACCAGAGCGGGGCGCAAAGCGCCAACACTGCAACGTGGAACGTCACGGTCACAACGCCGCCGCCGCCGTCGCAGTGCGTCGAGGACACGGACGCACAAAAAATCGCCTATGACAACGGCTGGCACACCGTCAAAGCCTCGAACGCCTCGAATGGCACCTACCACCTGAACACCGGCAAGGACGTACAGCACGCCCTGACGTTCACGTTCAACTTGCAGAGCGCCACGGGGTCGCTGAAGTACTTCTACGCCACGAGCTCCAAGGGTGGCACCGCCCAGGTGCTCATCGACCACCTGCCCCCCCCGAGCAACGGGACAATCAACTACCTGGGGGGGTCGGGCCAGATGCGCGACCCGGCGTTCGGCGCCCTCGCCACGTACAGTATCACTGGCATGGGCATGCACACCTTCGAGCTCATTAACCTGACCGGGCCCGCCTACGTGGACCAATTCTGCATCACCAACGGTGGCTCGAGCACCGTGGCCACCGCCGGCCCGGGGACGACCACGACCAGCACCAGCGCCCTGGCCCTCGGCCAGTCGCTGCTGCAAAACGTCCTGGTGCCCTCGAACGCGCTGGGGTTCTCCGTGGCGGCAGAGGCCGATGTCAACGTGCCGTACACGCTCGTTGTAATTGATCCCAGCGGCAAGGTGCTCGGCACCGTGAATTCCTCCGCTAACGGAATCGCCAGCGTGAGCATGCCCGTTTCCACGTCGGGGCTGTACGTGATCAAGCTGGTCAACGTCGGAGTTGGACCAGTCAACATCTGGACTGCGGCAACCCCGTTTGTTCAGTGGTAACCGTTGGGTTCGGGTGGCACCGCCTTCTGGGGCGGTGCCACCCGGTGCCCTCTTGGGGCGAAATTCAGGCTCTTAAGAGAGAGGTCACGAAAATGAAAACGAAAACTCGAAGCAATCTTAGATTCCAAAGCCGATGGATACTCGCCGTCGCTTTTATCCTTGCCGCTGCGGTTTGCGTTATACCTCTCTTTCGATCGCACGCTGCGAGCCCAGCAAGCGGGACTATCAATGTAACCACGACGACGCCTGTTGCCTGGGACGGCACAGCGACAGGGACAGGAGCTGTAAACGGGGAGAGCACATGCGTCGAAGGTGTCACCTGCGACACTTTTACGCTAACCGTCGGCGGAATGCCGGCTGACTGGGCGACCGCGGGCAAACGCATTGAGGTCAAGACCTTGGCATTTACTGGGGCGGATACTGGGGCGGATGATTACGATCTGGTTATTCACAAGACCGATAACAACGGGCCGATTGTAGATTCGTCAGGCGCTGGCGCGGGCGTCACGCAACCGGAGGTGGAAGTAGCGCACATCAGCCCAGCAACGGACGGTGTCGGCGTCTTTACCGTGCACGTCATCTATTTTGCGACCGTACCGGGAGACCAGTATCGAGGTACGGCGACCGTGGTTCCACTTACACCCCCGCAACCCCCTGCGGCGACTCCGGACACGGGCCCAAAGGTAGGGTATGAAAACTT